>Ga0307378_10011039_pt1 | contig 11681 bp, 9 predicted proteins | sample UN1MG_FD_202238 | JGI IMG/M metagenome (GOLD analysis project Ga0307378, IMG submission 202238) | Soil microbial communities from Risofladan, Vaasa, Finland - UN-1 | ecosystem: Environmental > Terrestrial > Soil > Coastal area > Acid sulfate soil | place: Finland: Risofladan, Vaasa | collected...
CCCTTTTTTGAAAGCCCAAATGCGATGCAGCATCCGATAATGCCTGTGCCTATCAAGACAACATCATAATTCTTATCCACCCTAATACCTCTGAGAAATTGCAATGATCACCCTAGAAAAAGGAATAATCAGCGTGCTTCAACCGGGACAACAACAATATTTAACTTTTCTTTTCCGCGTACTACTGTCATCTTTAAAGGCTTTTCGATAGGCCATTCAGCAAGAGTCCGGAAGATGTCGTCAATATTCGTGACATTTTTTGTTGCGAAAGCTTCAAAGAAGTAGCAGAATTGTACAAAATATCTCTGCATGTGTACTAGAAATTGAAATAGTCTTAATATAATATTTAACCATCACTTCGTGATGTTAGAAAAACAGTCACCTGTCTGTTCACTTTATTGTTCACCATATGATGAGCACCATCACGAAATATTAGTTAAATTTTATCTTTACAAAAAACTTTAAAACACATTGATGGAGGTTGAGGGATGAGTTATAACCGAAGGGATTTTCTCAAAAAAGCCATTGCTGGAGCCACAGTCACCGGGCTTGGTGGCTTGGGCATTTTTGAAGCAAGTGCCCAGCCGAACAATGGAAAACCGAGTATAGGAGCACTGCCTCAGACAAACGATGCGGAAAGACGTAAGCTCGTAGCTGAGGCCCATTTTGGCCCAAAGACAAAGGCGGTTAGTAAAAAGGGAATGGCCATATGCGCCCATCCCTTGGCGACCAGAACCGGAGTAAACATCCTTAAGAGCGGCGGAAATGCCTGTGATGCCGCGCTGGCCATGTCTGTCTGTCAGACTGTTGTAGAGCCCCACATGACGGGGATCACAGGAATACTCAGCATGCTGTACTATGACGCAGCAACGGGTAAAACCACGTACGTGAACGGAAACATGAATGCCCCGCTAAAGCCTCTTGTCGGCTTTAATCAGCATTCATTGGCTATGGGATTGGGAGTTGGCGTTCCTGGATTCTGGGGAGGCTTTGAAGCCGCTTTGGAAAAACATGGCAGCAAACCCAGAAAAGAGATCATGGCCGATGCCATCCGTTATGCCAGAGAAGGCTTTGAAATTCATCCCTTTCTCTGGGGAGAGATGTTTGAGCAGTGTGCCATGATCGGCAAGACCGAAGAAGGGCGGGAAATCTTTATGCCCAACAACTATCTTCCCAAACCCGGAGACATGCTGTACCAGAAGCGAGCCGCAGACACATTAGAGCAGTTGTCTGCGGAGGGAAATGACTTCTTCTACCGTGGCGGATTCGCCGAAGATTACTGTAAGACTGTCCAAGAGGCTGGCGGCGTGATCACCATGAGGGACATGGAGGCTTACGAGGCCCGGTGGATGGAGCCAGCTTGGGGGACTTACCACGGGTATAAGATTGCCGCCTCCCCGCCGCCGGATAACGGAGGCACCCACATCATCGAAGCGCTCAACATGCTCGAATTCCTGGATGTGCGAAAATATGGCCCACCGACAGACTCGGCTGAAGTGCTCACTCAGATGGTTCGGATACATAATGAAGTGTACACCTTTGGCGCCAACCATCCGGACCCGAAAAGCCATCCACTTCCTCTGGATGTGATTCTTTCCAAAGAGTATGCAGAGATGCGCTTCAAGCTTCTCCAGATGGGCGTGCCGAAAGAGATGTCTGAGAGCCCGCCTCCAGTGGGCAGCAATCATGTGACAGTGATCGATGGTGCGGGGAATGTGGCTACGATCATCCATTCCTGCATGTCCTTACCCTGGAGCAACGGACTTTTTACCCACGGCGTGACAATTGTTGCCAGTGGGGCCCATTTCTTCAGAATCATGCCCAAACCCGGCTATCGTGCTACCACTTATGTTGCACCGAACATTGTCTTCAAAAACGGTAAACCTATCCTGTCTTCCGGCTCTCCGAGTGTCAGTCTTTTAGCCAATATCATGCAGAACACGATCAACATTCTCGATTTCGGCATTCCCATCGATGACTCGGTGAATCGCCCCCGGTTCGGAGCCTCCTACGGTGTTACCGGAAACATGGTCGAGGCGGATTTTAGTCCGAAGGTAGTTGCAGAAGCCGCGAAAAAAGGCGTTCAGCTAACGACTGTAAATCCCTGGAACTTGCACCACGGCGCTTTCGAAGGCGTCTATGTCGACCAGAGCACCGGAACCATGATAGCCCGGGGCGACCCACGCCGCTGTAGCAAAGCCGAAGGCGTCTAGCTCCTTCAATGGGGTCATGCCTTTAATATAAAGTTGGTGAAAAATGGTTTTTAAGAAGTGTCGGGGACAGGATCTGAGTCAGAAGAAAATCGAGGAAGTGATCTGAAATCTTCCCTGTCCTTTCTGGCGGAACGGACGTCGAATTTTTCTTCGACAACAGAGCCCGCAAATGCACCTCGTGTGGAGATCTGGTGTCGAAGAGCGATATCCAGATTCTGAAAGACTTTGGTTGTGCTGACTGGTGTGACGCGGCCGAAAAAGGCATCGGAACCGAGTTGTATCAGAAACTGCAGGCAGTAAAAAAAATGAATTCCGAGAATAAATAAGACGACATTTAAAAAAGGCGCCTGGCACCATTTATTTCAGTAGCTTATTCACGAGTTCGGTAGCGGCGTGGGCATCCTGGGCGTAGCCATCAGCGCCTATCTCATCACTAAAGGTCTGGGTAACAGGACCGCCTCCCACCGTAATCTTGACTTTTTGTCTGAGCCCGGCTTTGTCCACGGCTTCAATGACTTCGCCCATGTAGATCATCGTGGTGGTTAAAAAAGCTGAAATCCCCAAAACATTCGGTTGCTCTTTTTTAACCGCCCTGACAAACTTGGCTTTAGAGACATCGATGCCGAGATCGATAATCTCGTAACCTTCACTTTCCAGAAACATGTGAACGATTTTTTTTCCGATATCATGCAGATCGCCTTTGACAGTACCGATGACGACTTTTCCTTTCTGTTTTTTGTGAGAGTCTTGCAAGAATGGATTCAGGATATCCATGCCTGTTTTCATCGCCCTCGTCGATATCAGGACTTCCGGGATGAAGATTTCGTTTTTCTTGAATTTCACGCCCACGGCATCCATGCCCTTGATGAGGCCTTTATTCAGGATCTCTTCGACCGGGATACGATCGGACAGGGCTTTATTTATCAATTCCTTGACAGCCGCAGAATTCCCCCGCTCGACATTTTCTGATATCTCTCTCAGGACTTGCATCCTCATTTCCCTTGGAAAGCGTGTGATTACGATATTCAATGTACCATTTTCCTCGTGAAAAAATCAATATAATTTTTTACTCTGCAATTCAGACACTAGCGAACTTCATTTCAACTATGCACACCGGAAAACCTTAAGCCCCCTGTAGACCGTTAAATTTAAACAACAGGGGAGCAGTGTTATATCTGCACAAAAACTTTTTTTAAAAAAATTATTTTTTACTTGCATTTTTCGCTAGAATTTTTATGCTTATAATATATTGGGCAAACAGAGCACGGAAGAAAGGCAAAAGTTCTCCAGACGCCGTCAGTCTCTTATTAATCTCTCATATGAAGTAAGGGAACTCCAGCGATTCCGCAACTTAAATATTTTAACTAAGACATCTTCTCTATAGGCAGAAGGTTTTTCAGCTAAAAATATCCTAAAGCAAATTCGCATTCGCAGAAAAAGCTTGACATTGCACAGTATCTTGTATAATATAGCTTACAAGACAGGAGGAACAATATGCGAAGAGTTCAGATGACAAGCAAAGAACGCGAATACCGATCCAAGCTAAAGCCTTATATTAGTTATCAGGAACTTCTTAAAGGCTCTTTAAGTGTGAGGAGACAGAAATGCGGAAAACCTAATTGTAAGTGTGCAAAGACAAGCTATAGACATATTTGCCTTTACCTCATTAGAAGAAAAGACGGCAAGATTGAGCAGCTTTTTATACCTAAAGACAAGGAAGAGCTTGTACGTCAATGGGTAAATAACTACCGTAACGTTCAGGAGATGATAGAGAAGATATCCTCTATTTACTGGGAAAGATTAAGGAAAAAGGATTAAGCCATTTTCAGACGTTTTCTCCGCTATGTAGATAAGGTATATCATTTTAGCAGACTTCTTTCTGATATTACTGACACCAGGCAAAAGCCATCCATCAAGAGTTCTACTGTATTTTCAAGTACGGTAATTATGATGCTCACTCGTATGGGTTCTCTTAACGCTTTGGAACAGGATAAGGGCAATAGTTTCTGGAGGAGATGGCTGGGAAGTGGTTTGCCAAGTGCTGATACTATTGGAAGAGTTTATTCTAAGATTATCTTGCATTCCCTACGCTCTTTTATGCATCTCCTATATAGCAGATTAAAAAAGAATAAGGCTATAAAAAAAACACATGGTTTTCACACATTGATTATAGATGGTCATGAATCAAGCTCAAGTTATCTTCGTTGTTGTTCTGGTTGTCTGAGAAGAAAAATACATACCAGAGATGAAGATCGTATCCAGTATTATCACCGCAATGTCATAGCCATGCTATCGGGGAAAGATTTTCCTTTTCTTTTAGATGTAGAGGAGCAAAGAAAAGGAGAGGATGAGGTGAGCTGTGCCATCCGGTTTTGCAAGAGGATTCTCAGGGATTATCCCCGTGCCTTTGATGTAGTCGTCACTGATGCGTTATATCTTGAAGCCCCTTTTTTTAATCTACTCCTAGCCCATGGTAAAGATGTTATCGCTGTATTGAAAGACGAAAGACGAGACCTAATGGAAGATGCTAGAGGTCTTTTTGCATATGAGGAACCATTGGTGGAAATAGAGGGCAATACAAAAAGGCAGATATGGGATATTGAAAGATTTACTTCATGGCAAAGTTTGGGGAGAGAAGTCAGGGTGGTGCGCTCTTTAGAAACCAAAACTGTATGCAGACAACGAACTGGAAAAGAAGAAAGGGAAACTTCTGAGTGGATATGGGCAGCAACATTATCGCAGGAGAAAGCAAGCACTAAGGCTATTGTTAATCTTGGACATTCCAGATGGCTCATCGAAAATAAGGCTCTGCGGGAGATGGTCACTTACTGGCATGCTGATCATCTCTACAAACATAACCCCACTGCAATAACTGCATTTTGGCTAACCCTTATGCTGGTGTTAAATTTATTCCGGGCTTTTGTTTATTTGAATATCAAGCTTTTCCGCTGATACAAACACAGTAATCTCTATTTTGCTGAACTCATATTTTCAGGACTTTATTATGGGACTCTGCAGCAAATTCCTCCATGAATCAGGTTTTTTCCTCAGAATGAAAAACAATAATATTGGATAACAAAACCAGAGGGATAGTGTTCTCTCTTGTCAAAAATAGCCCTAAATAATCAATCAAATATAAACAAAATCCCCCGAATACGAAACTCCTAATAAAAAAATCTTCTATCTTAAGAGAGATTTTCGCTTTTTGTGCGAAGTTGCGGAATCGCTGAGAGATTTTTAAATGACTTGACAGCGAAGGGTGATTAGGCTTATATAAAAGAACTAATAAAAATGTTTCTCTCTCAGAATATTGAGCCAGGGAACGCATTAAGCAAAATTATTAGAAAGGAGGTAACGCAAAAATGGCAATAGTTTTTGATGCTCATTCGGACATTTTGAACGACATTCATCCCAGGAGGATACTAGGAGAAAGGGAGGTGCTCGAGAAATTTTGGGTGCCTAAGATGAGGAAAGGCAACATAGACATAAGAGTAGTAGCTATTTATAGTGATGTGCAGTATATTCCTGAGTTGGCTCTGCGAAGAGGACTCGATCTCATAGCCACGTTCTACGAAGAAATCGAGGAATCTTCCAGTTCTGTCTTATGCACCACATACGATGATATTAAAAAAGCGAAAGAGAGGGGAAAAATTGGGTTCATATTGGGTATGGAGGGTGCTGAGCCACTGGGTTCGGATATTCAGCTGCTTCGTATCTTCTATAAGCTGGGCCTGAGGGTTCTGGGCCTCACTCATGCTCTGAGAACCTATCTTGCGGACGGAGCCTTCCTTTCGACCAAAAAGGCTGGTCATCTCGGCGGGCTTACAGATGTCGGTGTAAGCTTTTTAGAACAAGCACAAGCCATGGGAATTATCATTGACGTCTCCCATTTAAACGACCCCAGTTTCTGGGATGTCATAAAGTTCACCAAAGCCCCAGTCATCGCTTCCCACTCGAATTGCCGCATTTTGTGTGACCACCCCAGGAATCTTACAGACGAGCAAATAAAAGCAGTCGCAGATACAGGAGGAGTAATAGGTGTGAATGCTTGCGGCCTATTCGTCAAGCCCCCAGATTTGGAACATTTGCTCAATCACATCGATCACTTGGTAAAGGTTGGCAGCATCGAGCATACAGGCTTGGGTCCCGATTTCGCTGATTATCTTCTCCAATACATGACCGAAAAAGAAAGACTGAGAATTCCCTTGGAATGGATAAAGCCTGTTGATGGCTTTACAGGCGATGAAAAGTTTTCCAAGATAGCCGATGAACTGGCCAAGAGGGGGTACAAGGCAAATGACATTGACCTGATAATGGGTGAAAACTTTGTCCGTGTATTTAAAGAGGTGTTCAAGCCATGACCTCGTTCGAGGGCGCCATCATAATATTAAGAGCGAATAAGGCTCTTTTACATAAAAAATATCCAGCACTGTCAAAAAAGCAGGAAAATGCACCCGCCAACAACCAGAAATATACCAATCAAAAAGGATGTAATTTTCTAATACGTTTGACTCCAAGCGTCAGAGAGAAAATCAACTATTAAAGACTGTTCAACACTTCTAACCACTTGAATATAAACAGTTTATAAGGGCCAATTTTGGGACTTACTCCCATTTTTAGCCGAAAAACACCCCAAATAGCTCATTTTGGGTAAAAATTACCCCTAATATTTCAGTGTTTTTTTTCATTTTTGTTAAATAAGCATATTTTATGCAACTATTATATTTTATAAGTGGTTACGTCTTGAGTTCTCTCCTATTTTTGGGTAGCGTGAGTATTGAACAGATACCCACTTTATTATTGAACACCTCATACCAGGAGATCAGCCATGACAGACTATCAACTTCCTCTAGCAACTTTCTCTAGCTCTTATCTGGACCTTACAGATGAAGAGAATAAGCTGGTCAACTATTTCCAGGAGATTGATCTCAACAATATTCATCCTGTTATAGATAAATTTTATTCACATACAGGACCTCAAGGATACGGAATTGGCCTCTTCCTGTCTCGGATGCTGAAAGTCAAACAGACTTTTGTCTCTGATAGAATCCTTGCCGAACGTCTTTCTGAAAACAGTACATATAGATATCTCTGTCTTCTGGAAAAAAGTCCTACACCGGCTCATAACACCTATAACACCCTGAGAAATCATCTGGGTGTAGAAGAATATACAAAAATCCATGTAAACTTCGTTAATGAAGCCAATAGGAACAGACTTTTAAATCCCCACATAAAACAACTCCCAAAGAATCGTCACAAAGGTTTGATACTCGTCGGAGATTCTACTCCCATCAGATATTATTGTTCTTCCAAAGGAATAAAACAAAAAGACGGTTCATGGCGTTTTAGCGACCCTTCTGTAAGCTTTGGCCGTCCCCATCATAAAAATAAGTATCCTGTTGGGCATAAGGCACATTCCCTGATAACTATTACTGGAATCCCTATGGTCAGCATTGTAAGTACCCGTAGAGATTCTGATGAAATTCATATATTCCCACTCTTGGATAAATTCAAAAAGAGATTCCCTTCTCTTGATATATCCTATATTGTTCTGGATGCTGGTTATGATTCTGAGGAGATTCATAAAGGTATATACGAAGGCTATTATACTATTATTCCGATTATTGTCCGTGGCAAGATGGTCTATCCAAAAGGGTTTAATCCTGAAGGAACACCTCTTTGTGATTTTGGATGATCATATTTCGTCCTCATCCTGAAACATGACACATAATTTTCGCCAGAATAATTTATCATATGTGTTCTTACAACATTGACATTAATATTCATCTCTCCTTTCCAAGATATGATTATACGAATCATAAGATGGATAAGATTCTTTCGGTAGTCGAGCGAATAAAATGAGCGAGCATTACCGAAAGAATGCATTGAACTATAAACTGGTGGGTTCGCTCCTATGGGGATTGTATTGAAGCTTTGGGACAAAGCCAAATATTGAGTTGGGCACAAAGGAGGGAATGCCTTTTATTGCTTCAAAGCATGTATTATATGAATATTTGTAAACCATGGAATGATAAAACATGCAATATTGAGTTTTATTATTAAGGCATTGAATGAAAATATGCAAAGTAATCCGATCACTCCTGAAAATCAGGGTGTTCTTATAAATGTATGTGTAATGTGCTAATGTTGAGATCATTTTTCACGGTTTGAGGTGGCGGTCTTGTGAAAGGAAACCGCAAAGGTAAGAGGTTCTGGATAGGAATGAGGTGCCCTTTATGACAAAAAGAACACATATATACTGGTTTGCCGGTCAAGAACTCATAACGTTCTTTCCAATCCATTGATTTTATTGGCGATTTAACTGCTGGCTGATGCTCATGGAGAAGCTTTCGGCAAAGTTTCAACTTCCTTGTACGATGACGATTGCTTAGAAACCCAAAATAACGAATGCGCATAAAACCTGAAGGGAGAACATGGAGTAAAAAGCGGCGGATGAACTCTTCTGCCTCCAGAGTCATAGTTTGGGTTTTGTTCCCTTTTCGGTAATTCCTCCAGGAGAAAGAAACTTTGCCGTCTTTAACTTTCAATAAACGGTTATTGGAAATTGCAATGCGGTGAGTGTAGCGGCCCAGATAATCCAGGACTTTCTCCGCTCCTCCAAAAGGTGGTTTCGCATAGACGACCCATTCGGAGTTAAAACATTTCTGCATGAGTTGTGCAAACGATTCCGGATTAGAGAGATGACTGATTTTTCCATAAAACTTCAACCGATCCTGATTAAAAGGGCATCTTTTTTATGTTAAATCTTTCTATCAGATCTCTCTGAACCAAAGTTCTGAAATATTCTTGAATAAACTCTTTTCGCTCGATCTCATTGGCATCGTATATTTCAGGAAACCCACCAAAAGTAAGACATTCGCGGAATATCCTTTTAATACTACCTGTTTAAATTTCGCGGACGTGAGTCCGGGGATAGAAATGACTCCTAAGTCTTCTTTCAATATGATAGAATCAGGGCATGGAAATAAAGAGACAAGCCCACTATGTATACAGGTGTATGTACCATATGGTTTGGATACCGAGATACAGGTACAAGGTACTTGTAAAGGGAGTCGATGAATACTTGATAAAGAAGATGGATGAGATACGCAAGATCTATCCTGAGATTGAGTATGTGCAGAGAAATATCCAGCCGGATCACGTTCATCTCGTCCTGAGCTTTCCACCGAAGTACAGCATAGCAAGGGTAGTTCAGATAATAAAGTCGAATACAGGGGAGGCGATGTGGGGAAAGTTTGAATTTTTGAGGAAGAGATATTATAGCAGGGGAGGGATCTGGTCGGCTGGATATTTCGTATCGACAGTGGGCTTGGATGAGAAGTTGATAGAGAGATACGTGCGGTATCAGGAAAAAGAAGACTTAGAACAAGCAAAGCTTGCATTGGATTAAAGCCCCGTACGTAAGTGCGGGGTTGTTTACTGTCAATTTCTTTCAAGGTTAAAAGTTTGTCCATTTCCACTTCTTTAAAATTCAAATATTCATGGAAACTCAAGGGAAATAGCGTGTAATTAATAGTCCGCCCCCTCAGCTCGGTTGGGATCTCTTTCAATCCAAGTTTTGAACTCGAGCCTGTTACGAATATTTTATCTCAGAAAGCCCATATCAGGGATACTCTTCCCGACTAAAACGCCCTTCTACTCCTGTCAGTACCGTCCCAGTGAACGTTGCCCGGCCAGAACCGCTCCCTATGAAAGGAAACAATCGAAAACTTTGGGCTGAAGATCGTGTCTTTCTTGTTACTTTATTGAGGGTGTCTGGATCTGCTTTTTTCTTCCTGAATATACCAGTCGACATGTTGTTTAAGGATAAATAGCGGCAGGGCGCCGTTTTCAAGCAGGTTCTGATGAAATCTCTTGATATCGAATTTATCCCCTAATTCCCTTTCCGTCTTTTTTCGAAGCTTAGCAAACTCAATACTTCCGATTTTGTAGCCCAGTGCCTGGGCAGGCGTTCTCACCGAGTAGCGAAGGCTTTCGGCATAAATCTGGACTTCTGATTCGATCATGTGGTTTCGCATAAATTGAACCGCCATCGACCGGGGCCATCCGAAATAATTCATTCCCGTATCCACCACAAGGCGAACGGTCAGCATCATATCCAACATATATTTTCCGATTTTGCTGTAAGGGTCTTCGTACAATCCCATTTCCACTCCGAGCCACCCCGCGTATTCGGCCCATCCCTCGTTAAAGGCGTTGGGGAAAAGATAATGCCGGAACGCCGGGAGTTTATTGTTTTCCAGCTGTGAAGCGAAGTGGAAGTGGTGTCCTGGAACCAATTCGTGATAGATCAGGGCCTCCGCCATCAACAGGGATCTCTCTTCCGGCTTGGAGCCGTTGAACCTATAATATCCCTTGGGATCTGCTTGAGAGGGAGGCTGGTAATAGCCGAAGGTCATAGATCCCTCCAGCTCGGGCTGGAGCCGTTTGACTCCGTAGGGGGCCCTGGGTTTTTGGAGAAAGTAGTCATCGAGATTGCTGTCCATCAGTTTGACATAGCCAAGCAGCCTCTCCTCGATTTCCTGAGGAGACTTCGGGAAGAACCGGGGGTCCGTCTTGAGATAATGCTTAAATTCATCCAGGGTCCCTTCAAATCCAAGTACGTTTTTTATATTATTCACTTCGGCTTCGATGGATTTAATTTCGTGCAATCCGATCAGGTGGATTTGCTCAGGCGAAAGGTCGAGTGTTACGTTGATTTTGGCCAGATATCGATAATAGTCTTTACCTCCCGGATACTGCCAGAGCCCTACGTTTTCAGGTGCCTGTTTTTTGTAGTCGCCTTTAACAAAATCAACCAATTCCATCAGGGCGGATTGAATATCTGAATTGATGATGTTTAGGACATCCTGCTGAAAGGCCTTTATCTCTGAGGGATCGAAGTTTTTCAATCTATCATCCTGGACATAAAGAGCGCTTTTTTCTTTCAAATCGAGAATTTGCTGCAAAAAGGATTCCATCATGGGAAAGATTTCTTTGGGAAGGATGATACCTTTATAGAATTGTTCTTGTGTCAGGTGAAGGACATTCCTGACGAAATCAGGGTAGAGTTTAAGTAGATTCAGATAGTCCTCTTTATCCTTTTTTTCTTCGAACTTAAATCCTGTGAAAGTGCTGTTTATGCTTGTCAAAGAGTTTGATACCGGAGGAAGAAGAAAGGATAACCAGAAATATTTGGGCGCTTTCACTTCATTTCCCATCTGCCATTTTAAAACCTCGAAGTCGATCCATTCTTTGTGACCCAGCTCTTCCGGATCGACATCCTTCAGTTTCTCAAGGATTGTCTCGGAGAAAGCGGCTTCTTTCTGGGCTTTTTGAAGGGATATGTCCGGCAGCTCAACTGTGTTTTTTCCTTCCAGCATAGTTTGATAAAGATTCCCTTTGGATTTATGATTCCAGTACTCTTCGATTATACTTTTCAGTAATTTAGAACTCTCTTGACCGGAT
>Ga0307378_10011040_pt1 | contig 11681 bp, 10 predicted proteins | sample UN1MG_FD_202238 | JGI IMG/M metagenome (GOLD analysis project Ga0307378, IMG submission 202238) | Soil microbial communities from Risofladan, Vaasa, Finland - UN-1 | ecosystem: Environmental > Terrestrial > Soil > Coastal area > Acid sulfate soil | place: Finland: Risofladan, Vaasa | collected...
CTCGCTATCCTACCGAGATGATAGTGACTCATACTGTTCAGGGGGTCGTACTTCAGCGCCGTTAGAAAAACCTGCTTCGCCTCATTTACAAGCTGCTTCTTCAGGTATATCCTTCCCAGCCTCACATGAGACTCGACATGCTTCGGATTGATCGTCACGGTCTTTTTATAGTTCGCAAGTGCGGAGTCGGTATAGTTTCTCTGCTCGAAAAGCCTTGCTATCTCATAGTAGTTTTCGTAGTTGCCCGGCTCGAGTTTTGACAGCAGGATATACTCCTTCTGGCTTTCGTCGATCTGTCCGAGCTTGAAATATTCCTCAGCAAGGCGCCTTCGTACTTTTCTCTGGGTCGCTGTACCGGTAAAGCTGCCCGCATTGGTGATGTACCTGTACTCTACGATGGCGAGATCGGGCCTGTTTTCCGTCCTGTAACATTCACCGAGCCACCAGTGGGCGTCAGGATTTCTCTCGTTCCGAACGAGGAACGTCTTTGCCTGCCGTATCGCCGCCTTGATGTTATTGTCTGCTATCAAAGATTCGAGGCGTCGGAGTTTCTTTGGAGAGATCACAGTCTTCAGAAGGAAGAAGGTAAACACAGCGAATCCGGCACTGCCGAAAACAACTGCAAAGACCACTACATTACTCACGGACGATCCTCTGAATCCATATTAACACTTCACAATCTGAACATTTTTACGATACTATTAACGAGATCATATAGTCAAAGATAAATCAATAGATTATTGTAGTGTATATGAAGCAATTATTAAAGATACTCGCGGCCTTTATCCTCTCGTTCTTTATACTCTTCGACATTTATGCGGCGGAAAACGAGTTTTTAAGCAAAGGCCTTTCCTACTACCAGAAAAACGAGTTCGAACTGGCCTCCGCCCATCTCGAAGAGGCAAAGAAGCTCGAGCCGCGAAACCCGAGGGTATATTTCTACCTCGGGAACAGCTACTATCAGATGAACGAGCTTGACAGCGCGATAGTGAACTTTACGGCCGGACTCGATTATGCAGGCAACAAAGGGCCGTTCTTCTTCAATCTGGGGAACTGTTACTTTCTCAAAGAGAACTTCAAGTTTTCCTCCGATATGTACTCTCAGGCCATACTCCACGACCCTTTACTCTTTGATTCATATCTCAACGCGGGGAACGCGTACTACAGATCAGGCGATTATGTAAAAACCATCACCCAGTGGGAGATGTACCTGGAAAAGAAAGCGGATACCCCGCAGTACAAGAGTATAGAAAAGGCAATCGCATATCTACGTGAGGAGCTCGAAAGAACGGCTGCCGAGGAGAGTGGGATCGACAGGGACACAGGCCTCGATGCCGACCTTCTCAGCGATGTGATGGAAGACCTTGAGGGACTCATCAACCGTACAGAGAATCTTCTCGAGACAAGTGAGAAACCTATTGACGACCTCTCGAGCGAAGAAATAGAAAGATAAGGGAATAAAACATGGCGAGGATGAACAGAGGACTCCTTATCATCGTAGCTGCTATAGTCATCCTGTTGATAGGCGGCGGCTCCTTTCTGCTCCGGCAGAGGGTGAAAAGTAAAAGAGAGCAGGTTACCAGCGAACCGGCGGTCGTCGAACCGGGGGTTATCGAACCGGGGGTTATCGAACCGGGGGTTCGGGAAGAGACCGATAAGGTCGAAAACATGATGAAGCTCGCGAGGTACTACATCGATAAGGAAGAGTATGACCTTGCAAGGGTTCAGCTCGAGCAGGTGCTCCTCCGGGAACCTGACAACGAGCAGGCCAGGGCTCTTCTGGAACAGGCTCTTGACAGAAAGCGGAGCAGGGAAAAGGAGGATCTCAAGAGGGAGGAAAACAAGCTCGATCGCGTCGTGACGACCCTGAAGGAGAATCTCCCAGCGAAAGGCGAGGAAGAACGGCGGAGGGAGAGAGATAAGCAGGAGAGGCTGGACATGGAGAAGGAAAAGTCGGACCGACTGAATCGGGCGAACGACTTTTTCCTAAAAGGACGGGAGAGCTATGAGAGGGAGGACTTTTCAGACGCCATCAGCAACTTCGACCGCTCACTCTCACTAAAGCCCGATGACGCAGTGACGCTCTCATATCTCGGGACGAGCTACTTCGAGCAGGACGACTCTTCACAGGAAAACATCAAGCGGGCGATAGAATCAAGCAAGAAGGCACTGGCAATCGACCCCACGCTTTCCAGACCCCACTACACCCTCGGCCAGATCTACGACAAGCAGGACATGCTGGACAGTGCTGTCACCGAGTATAGAAAGACGCTCGAGCTCGATCCGAACAATGGAATGGCCTATTACAAACTGGGAATAATACAGTACCTGCAGAGAAGCTACCAGGACGCGCTGAAATCGTTCTCCAAGGCAGCGGAGCTCCTGCAAAACTATCCTCAGGCCTACTATAACCTGGGGCTTACCGCCCAGAATCTCGGAAGGACGAACACCGCCATCAACGCGTACAACAGTGCACTAAAACTGAAAAAGGATTATACAAAGGCGCTCATCAACCTCGGCCTCCTCTATTACGAAAATAACTTCTACGACAGGGCCATAGGCTACTACAGAGAGGCCGTCTCCTACGAACCGAACAACGTCAACGCCCATATAAAGCTCGGCGACGCCCTGAGGTCGAAGACGCAGTTCGAAGAGGCCAGGAAGGAGTATGAGACAGCGCTGGGGATCGACCCGAAGAGCCACCTCACCAACTATAACCTGTCCATTCTCTATGAAATGGAGGGAAAATACGATCTCGCGGCCACAGAGCTCGAGAAGGCCATCGAGCTCTATCCTTCTGACAAGAGGTACTACTACAATCTCGGGAACATCTACGCAGGCCTCAAGCGGTATAACGAGGCAATAAGGGCATATGAGAACGCCATCAGGCTGGACCCCGACTACATGGAAGCGTACAACAATATCAGTGACATCTATATCAAGAGCAACCTCTACGACAAGGCGCTCACAACATTGCGCAAGGCGATAAACCTCAACCCAAAGTCGCTTCCAGCGAGGATCAATCTCGGAAACGCCCTCTTGAAAACCGAGCTCTACAACGAAGCCTCAGAACAGTTCAAAGCGGCTGCAGACATAGATCCGCTCTCTCCGGAAGCGCACTACGGCCTCGGAACGGCCTACGTGAAGCTTGGAAAGGAAGACGAAGCGGTGACCGAGTTTCTTCGGGCAATAAAGTCGAATAAGTCATTCGTGCAGACCTACGAACCGCTTGGAAACCTCTTTTTGAAACAGGGAAAGAAGAAGGATGCGCTGACGATCTATAAGTCGCTGCTCGCCGTCTCTCCTGAATATCCCGAGAGGGCGAAGATAGAGAGAATCATCGCACAGCTCGAACCCTCATTATAACATCAAAGGAAAGCGCCGTATGGAAAGTGCGCTCTATTCACTCCACATTCTGATATCCGGAAGAGTGCAGATGGTCGGGTTCAGGTACTACACCGTAAACCGTGCGCGTAAGTACGGGTTGAGCGGGTGGGTGAAAAACATGTACGACGGAAAGGTAGAAATAGAGGCAGAGGGAAACCGCTCAAGTCTCACGATGTTTCTCGAAGATATAAGAGTCGGCCCTTCCTCGGCTGAGGTCTCCCAGGTTCTGGACCACTGGTCTGAGATTGACAGCAAAAACCACAGCGGTTTCAACGTTGTCTTCTGACCCCTTCACCTTTTGAAAACACGTTCACCGTTACTATGCCTCCGAGGATGAGCACCCCTCCGAGCCAGAACAGCCAGGAGAACCTTTCCTGTAAGATGATGAGAGACAGTATCACGGCAAACATGGGGGTCATGTATATGTAGATCGAGATCTGTGAAGCGGGAAGACGTTTGAGGCAGAAAAACCATATCGGATAGCTTATTCCTATCATCCCTATGCCGAGCAGGAGCATGAGAAGCCATGTAACGGCTCCCGCCCGGACAAGACCCTCCATCCCGACTGTACGGGAGGCCATTATCACGAGAAGCACGGCCCCTGAAAACAGCGCGAGGGTCACTATAACGACAGGATCGTTTTGTGCGAGTATCCTCTTCGCAAAAACAGAGTAGAGAGAAAACACTACCGCAGCGCCCATCGAAAAAAGGCACCCTAAGATACCGACCTTGCTCCCCAGCGTGAACCCGCGGTTGAATATTACGAAAACGACCCCAACCCCTGCTGTGAGAATTCCTATTACTCTGTTGCGGCCTATTCGCTCTCCGAGGAAGATGGCCGCAAAAAGCATTATGAGAATTACGTTGGTTGATATGAGTATTGCGTTCATCGACGCCGGGATCCGCTTCAAGGCGCTGAAGGTCAGGATCTGATACAGAAAGAATCCGAGCACCCCGAGTAGCAGAGAGAGAAGAAGATCCTTCTTAGGCAGTCTTACCAGCGATCCTATTCTGCCCGTAAGCGCGCAGAAGAGCAGAAGGCATATAAACCCGACAGCCAGAGTCACGCTTCCCAGCTGAAAAGGGTGAAGCTCCTTCAAGATGATTCGGCCGACCGGGTGCCCGAGCGCCCAGAAGAAGGTTGCGATCGGCATGAGCAGATGTTCTATCCTGAACCTAGGCCCTCTTCGCTCCATTTGCACGGCTCCTTTGTTAATTGAGCTCCGGTTCCAGCGGTCCGAGAAGGTCCTCCATAAAGAACAGCACTCCCCTCTGTCCCGGCATGAAGCTCGACGGGACCCAGATATCGGGGCCGTATTTCAGCGTGACGGCTAGACTCATACCCTGCCACGTCATTCCCCTCCCCAGAACTCCGTCGGCGCCCCCTATCGCATAATCAGCCTGCAGGAACAGCCCCGGCCCTATGGTGTTCGCCCTCGCGGATACGAGTGTCGTCCTCGACTTGAAGCTGGTGATTGCATTCTGCTCGATTGTCAGCGGGTGGAGCCTGGCCGCAATACGGTGCGTCTGCCTCTTCCACTCCGCCTCAGTGGAGTATTCTCCTGCAAAATGGGGCTCCCAGAATGCGATGTGAAACGCCCTCCCGATCCCGTATACCACGATGAGCCTTGCTCCCCTGCTCTTCAGCTCGAAGATCTCATCCCCGTAGTTTGATAGCGCCTGTTTCGTGGCAAAGTGCCTCTGGCGCTCCGGTACCGTGAGCTTCCCGAGAGGTCCGTAGAAGGCGTGCTCCATCGCATACTGGAAAGAACCCCGGTTTGAAGGAGCAAGGGTATTCCCCTCTCCGTCGCTCCACTCATCCATGTTGAATCCGTGCACGTGAGAGCAGTCCACGTTCCATTGAGTAAGAAAGTACACGGTCCACCTGTACATACCCATCGGGCCGACCGGGAGAATGAACACCACCTGCTTATCCTCCTGCTTCGCCATCTTTATCACATAGGCTATCTCGTGCCCCAGGAGAGTGTCGAAGTCTTCGATACTCTTCGTGGGAGCGATCCGAAAATCAGAGTGCCAGAAAGACTCTCTCCCCTTTATCTTTTCAGGCTTCAGGCCGCAGCACCGGTCTATCTTTTCGAGATCCCAGCCTTCCGGAAAAAACCCTTCAAGCATGGAGCCCTTGATGGTAGTCAGCAAATTTATCTCTCCCATTCTCTCCTCCTATGGATTGTATGCTTTTATATCTATAGTGGTCCGCACCAAAAACCTGCGAGAAGTGCGAAAGTCCCTGCAAGAGACAGTATATCGTCTATGAGAACCCACTCATCAGGGGCATGAAGATTGTCGCCCCTCGGTCCGATTATTACGGAGGGCATTCCACCCACTTCCCCGTAGAGTGCGAGATCGCACGAAAACGAGGCGCCGCCGACCCCGGGGTCCCTGCCAGTGTATCTCTTGAACGCGTCGACCACCGCTTGTACTGCCGGGTCTTCAGGATCGCTCTCCCATGCCTTCACGTAGTGGTAGGTAGGCACTATCTCGATCCTGAATCTTTTCAGCAGATCGTCCTTTTTTGTGTAACTGTTCCAAAACTCCCTGAATTCACGGTAGAACCGCTCTTCCGACATACCGGGGTAACACCATATGATCCAGGAGAGCCTTGTAAAAAGAGGTGTGCCAAGCTGGGTAAATTCACCCTCCTTTCTGGAATCTATGCTCCACAGGATCACATTAAGCTCTTTTCCGGGTCCGGTAAAGAGCGGGTGATTGTTCGCCCTTCGCCACTCCTTCTCATATCGAGAGAAGAGATCGACCACCCTGGAGGCGGCGGAAATCGGGTTCGGGATGGCTGTGCCCATGTAGGGCATCCCTCCCTTTCCCTCTATGACAAGGTCTCCGAGGAAAGCTCCGAGAGACGCGGGACAGACCTCCATCCTCGTCGGCTCGGCAAGCACGGCGAGATCTGCGTTGTACCCCTTTAGCCGGGAGGCAAGGGTTCCGTTCCCCCCTGCAAACTCCTCATCCACAACTGTCTCGAAGATAACGTCCCCGGAAGGTTCCCATCCGAGCTCTTTCAGGGTCTTCAACGCCCAGAAAGAAGCGGCGATCCCTCCCTTCATGTCGCACGAGCCCCTCCCGTACAGCCTGCCATTTTTAACAACAGGTTCATACGGCCTGCATACCATCCAGTTATCCGGCTCAAACGGCGCGACGTCGGTGTGCCCGCTGAAGAGTATTGAGCGCCCGCTTCCCCTTCCCTTCCAGGTTGCGGCCAGGTTCCTGCGTCCTCCGCTGTAATCCCTCCCTTCAAGCCATGAGGGGTGATCTCTTATGCCCTCGACCTCCTCCGGAGAAAAGAGGTCGGTATCCCAGCCCAGGGCTTCGCATTCCGCTTTGATAAACTCCTGGGCCTCCCCCTCGGCTCCGTTCGGAGGTCTGTTTTCGCTCTTATATCGGATAAACCGCCTGGCCCATTCGATTATATCATCCCTGTGCCGCTCTACCACCCCCCTGACGGAATCCCGGTCCGGCACGTTCATAGGGCGATGACCTCTCTTCGAAAGCCCGTAAGCTCCCTAAGGCCATCCCCTGTTACAAGCACGCCATCCTCGTACCGAAGCCCGATGGTCCCGTCTGAAAGCCATATATCGATGTTGAACAGCATATTCGGCTCTACAGTAAAATCAGCGTTCCCTGCAAGCCACATCCCTTCCACCTCCGAGCTTCCGGTGCCGTGCGCAGGACCGTACAGGGTGAACTCCTCGTACCCGTACTTTTTAAGGATATCGTAGTAACCGTTGAATATCTCCCGCGCAGGAACGCCTGGGCGTATACGCCCCAGTGCATAGCTCATCGCCTCGAGGGCGACTTCCATGAGCTTCAGGGCGGCTTTCGGCACCTTTCCTATCGCGAAAGGCCTGCACATGTTACCGCAGTACCCCATATACTTTGCACCGAAGGTGAACTGAACGAGCTCGTTTTTCTCTATCTCCCTGTTTGTCGACCGACAGAGGCTGAGACGGGTGTTCGGCCCTGAGCACACCCATGCCGGATACGGCATGCCCTCCGCACCGAGTTCGAGCATCTTTCGCCGGGCAACCATTTCGAGCTCATACTCGCACATCCCCGGCCGCACCTCTTCGAGCGCTGCTTTCATCGCCTCCTCGGTTATTCTGTACGCTTCGACGATATACTGTATCTCAGCCTCGCTTTTGATCGACTGAACCCGTAATATAAGATCGTCCGCCGAAACATACTCGGCCATTGGTGCGGCTTTTTTAAGATCCTCGAAGAGGATATGGGGAAATATGTTCCAATTTGCAACACCGATTCTTTTAGGCGTACTACCGCACACGTCGGGAACTATCGTACCTAAGCTCTCTCCGGTTACCTTGGGAACCCACTCAGGGGCACAGCTCTCCACAAGCAGCGGATTGACCCTTATATCACGGATCCTCGAAAAGACCCGGGCGAACTCGAGCGATTCCGGCCCCCCGGTGACGAGCACGGGCGCACCTTCGGCGGGAACTACCACTGCCGAGAAATCAAAAAAAGGCCAGAAGCCTGAAAGGTAGCGGGAAGCGGCCGATTCACACTCGCTCGAGTATCCGACCAGCACGTCGATCTCCTCTTCTTTCAGGACTTTCTGGAGCTTTTGTATCCTCCTTTTGTATTCGCTTTCCTCAAGAGGCTTCAGTCTCATTCCACGGTCCTCCCTTCAGCATTTCGTACGTTAGAAATCCACTACCCTGTTCTCCTTAGCCGATTGTTCCGCCTTCTTTATCGCTATCACCACATCTCTCGATTCTTCCGGAGTAATGACGGCGGGCTTTTTCCCCTGGGCTACACATTTGAGAAAGTAGTCGAACTCTTCCTTCAAATACCCGCGCCGGATTCCGTGCACCTTCGGCCAGTAGGTCGACTGCGGATAGCTCAAGCCCTCCTTTTTCAACACCGTGTAGCCTGTACCGGAGTTATCTATGTAGATCGCTCCTTCTGTTCCCACTATCTCCATCTTCGCATCTATGGCGAAGGGAGCATTTTCCGGCAGGCACCACACCACCTCAACGACACCGATACACCCGTCGTCGAAACGGAACATGGCCCATCCCAGGTCATCGTAAGGGAGATGGGGCCGCGTATTCATTGTCTGGGTGTACACACTCTTGGGCTTGGCGCCTGTGTACCACAGCATAAGATCGAGGTCGTGCACACCATCGCCGAAGAGCGCACTGATCTTGTAAAGGTGGCCCTCAGTTATCCATTTTGCGAGGTTTCGTTTTGAATGTATGGAGAGGATCTTCCCAAGATTCCCGGCTTCTATCTCCTCCTTTACGAGCGCGTATACCGTATCGAACCTGCATATATGGCCGACCATGAAGCACTTCTCGGTGTTTTTTGCCTCTTTCACGATCTCTTCACATTCTTTCACGTCCCCGGCCATTGGCTTCTCGAGGAACACGTGCTTTCCGGCCCGCAGCGCATCTACTGTTATCTTGAAGTGATCGTTCACATGGGTGACCACACTCACTATATCTATCTCTTCATCGGCAAGCATGTCATGATAATCCGTGTATCGTTTGGGGACGTTGTACTTTTCTGCAATCTCATCGAGCCTCGTTTTCGTACGGGTGCAAACGGCCAGCACTTCACACAAAGGCAATTCCTTCAGAGTATCGACATGGTGCTCGCCGAACCACCCGAGCCCGATAACGCCGCATCTTATTCTATCCATTGTTTTTCTCCTTTTTCGGCGCGCTCACCTGCTGCTAAAGCAGCCTCACCTAATGGAAGACACTGTTTTGGTTAGAGGAAATTTGATATCTACCACCTTTGTAGAGTACGAGGACTCCCTACTCCGTCCAGCTCGCCCATTTCTTTCCAACCCTTGAGAAAATAATCCATATTGATATACCTATGACAGCTACCATTATGATAATCGCAAAGAAATGTGCCATCCGTGCAAGTGATGAGTAGTATGATATCTTGTTCCCCAGCCCTATCTTCCCTCCTACCATATCGGAACCAACAGCAGTTATGAGCCCAAAGATTCCACCAACAAGCAATCCGACGATAATCATGGGCAGAGCAAGAGGAAACCGAATTTTCTTGAATATCTGAAATGTCGACGCCCCGTACGACTTGGCGAGCGCAATCTTGGCCAGGTCCGTTCTCCTGAATCCAGTGACCGAGTTGATCATCACCATAGGACCTGAAGCCAGAGATACAGCTATTATCCTGGGCCAGATATTGAACCCGAGCTTTAACATAAGGAGAGGGACAAGAGCAAGAGTAGGTGTACATATCAAAAGCAGTATGTACGGAGTTATTACTTTCTCGAGATAAGGAACCTGAGTCAAAACTGCTGCAAGAATAAGACCAATAGAAGCTCCCACTACATAACCAGATATGAGCTCGCTCAGAGTTATAAGAAAATGGATGTAGTTATTTGGAAAAGAGGTTACTAGTGCCCTGAATGTTGCGCTTGGTGCCGGGAATACAAACTCCGGAACCTGGAATATCCTTATGAGTAGCTCCAAGCCCCCTAGAATAACTATGGCAACTGCAAGAATCCCGGCAACCTGTTTCCACCCACGGATCTTTACCGAGGATACTGTTGCCGATATATCAAAGGCCCCGTGCTTCTCAGGTATATGCTCTTCAAAGTCCGGGATTTCCTCTTCGAGCTGTTTCTCATATACATCCATAAATATATCTCCCTCACATTGATTTAATTTACCTGATATCTGATATATCACCCAGCGTTGATACTTAAAATGATAATTAGAAACCCCTTGAAAATTAACCCTTACCTGACTCTTAAAGGGTTGATTTTCAGAGAATTATTAGGATATTGAATAATCCTGTAACTGTAAACACTCGATGATACTTTTAGTGTCAACGGTGGCTGATACTTGTCAGATATCGATTAAGTAACAGTGCTGTATGCCTGACTCTGATATACTCCCTCCTCTTTCTGCTTCTCCACATCTTTTACTATTCTTTTCTTTATCTCTGCTACAATTTCAAAATATTTCTGTTCCATGGTAATTCCCTCTGGCCTTGGCCTCGGCAGATCGATATCGAATACTGCAGAGTTCGCACCAGGTCTTGGAGTCATCACATATACAGTGTTTGCGAGATAAACTGCCTCTTCAATACGATGCGTCACAAAAGCAATGGTCTTCTGGGTCTTCTTCCAGATACCGAGAAGGAGGGTGTCCATTTCATCTCTGGTGTAAGCATCGAGTGCGCCAAAGGGCTCGTCCATGAGTAAAACCTTTGGATCGTATGAAAGAGCCCGTACAATTGATACGCGCTGCTGCATACCCCCAGAGAGCTCCCTCGGATAGTGATTCTCAAATCCTGTGAGCTCAACACTATCCAACAGGTCTTTTACCCTCTCTTCATGATCAGCAATATTTTCCTTCATTATCTCCAATGGAAAGTAGACATTCTGAAGTACATGTCTCCATGGAAGGAGGTTTGATTGCTGGAAAATAATTCCCACATCCCTCCGGGGCTTATCCACCTCCTCACCCAATATATACGCCTTCCCCCCATTGAAGGGATGCAGGCCGGTGAGACCCCATAAAAGGGTTGTCTTGCCGCAGCCGCTTGGGCCGACAATAGCAACAAAATCCCCCTCTTTCACCTTCATCGAGAACCGGTCAATTGCATGAACAGGACCTCTCTCACTTGCGTAAACCTTGCTCACCTTTTCAACAACAATGACGTCATCCATAATCAATCCTTATTATTTAATATTACTTAAGAAAAAGAATATTCTTATTCCTCAGAAGATAAATTTTTATATTCAGAAAACCAAAATATTTTTTAATGGCTCCATTCTTTTTCGAATGAAGCCATTAAAGATTTCAAGATACTTGTTAAGCCCTGTATTAGATGAATGGACCCCGAGTCTTTATGTCCTTCCAGGTGCTATTCAGCTTGAAGTTTGCTGCATCTTTTTCTACCATAGCTCTGTCGAAATCATTCGCCTCTGCAATCAAATCAGAGGTTATGCATTCATCAACAGTCAGGTGCCTCTTTGTCTGGCCGATCTCATAGATAATGTCAAGGAACTTCTGCCATCCTGAAGGCACAAAAGCACCGTACCCGAGCCCCCTTCTCTCGCCCTCGACATATGAATACGCAAGCTGTCTCATTGATTCGAGTGCAATTTCAGGAGTCATCTGCTCTCTTACCCCCGGATACCGGTCATAGGTGATCTGGGCAGCAGCCTGTGGATTGAACCTTCCAAAGTGCAGTCCCATTGAAGATCCCCTCATGAATTTCACGAGTAAATCTCTCTTTGCAGGATCTTTCAGATC
>Ga0307378_10011041_pt1 | contig 11681 bp, 19 predicted proteins | sample UN1MG_FD_202238 | JGI IMG/M metagenome (GOLD analysis project Ga0307378, IMG submission 202238) | Soil microbial communities from Risofladan, Vaasa, Finland - UN-1 | ecosystem: Environmental > Terrestrial > Soil > Coastal area > Acid sulfate soil | place: Finland: Risofladan, Vaasa | collected...
CGACGAGCAAGCTTAATTTCGCCCGAAAATGCCAGATTATCGCAAACAAAGACACCGCTTCCCAATGCCAGCGAAGCAGGAAAGGTTTTATCGTGCGAGTTTCGCAGACCGACAACTAGCGAATAGTCGTCGTTATCGTCGCCATTAGTCACTTCCATCAGGCCAAAATAACGCAAACCATCTTTCCACAAACCGTGAACCATTTGCACCACTTGCAAACCGCTTGTATTCATGCCTTCAACGACACGATCAAGCAGAAGTTTATGTGGGATTGGCGTCCAAGTGTCAGTTGCGTCGGGTGTTCTGACTGCCAATACTTCATCATATCCAGCTTCTTGACCACCAGTATGCAAAATCAGATTCAGTTTTTTGTCGCTCATAATTTCAAGTCTCCAGAAAAAGTAAAGTTGTAACCGCTTAACTTCCCCTATTGTACATTAAATCAAAAGCTATGTCAAACTATTTTAATTGTTTTTTTGCAGATTGTCGTAAGTCGTTGGTATGTAAGGGGTTAGGGCGTGGGGCGGCCCCACCTGACAAAACGACATACCCCCCTTGCGGGGGGGTAGTAATTGCCATTTACAAGCCTTCATTAGCCCAGCGAGGTTCACCGTCATCGTAATCTTCGTCAAAGAAAATGTCATCATCTTGATCATCATCGTCGTAATAGTCATCGTCCCAATCATCCCAATTGAGATCTAATACGGCTTCGTGACCGTCGTCATCATAAAAAGGATTATCTTCGTCGAATGGCATGGTTTTCTCCTTGGTTATGGGATTTTCTTTCTTTCCAGCATTTTAGCATAATTAGTAGGTCTGTCAATAGCTTAGACTAAGAAACTCGCTGACTACTGACTACCACCTGACGGACCCGAAGGGTTTAGCTAGAACATCATCATAATACTATAATCGCCCAAGATTGTCAACACAATTCTGTAAATTTTCTTGCTGCCAAAATGTCAGGCGGGGCCGCCTTATGTCGTAACCCCTTATACACCAAGGGGTTACGACGATATTTAATATTCACCAAAATCAATACAAATCATCTTGCCATTTTTGATTCCCCAATTCCAAGCGTGATCATCTTCGAACCATATGCCAGTATGGTCATTCAATTCCTTTTTACACTCAAGCCGAAAAGCACTTTCTTGATCGTACCAAATTTTATCCCAGTATCTGTATTCTTTTTGCAATTCTTCTGGTTGATCACTAATAGGAAAAAGGTCATTGGCATGAAGATGTTTAGGAACTAGCGTTTCCACTATTTCGGTAATATAACCGTATTGTGGTTGTTCTGTGCCATCTTCGCCTTGATAATTATCATATGGCAAATCAATTTTATCACCCACGTCTGGACCCAATTCATAATCAGCGGCAAGAGATTGTCTTTCATAAGAATTATCTCTTGCATCTTCACAATCATATAGTTTGATTGCCCAATTATCATTCAACGGAATAAAAACGCATTCGATTCCTGATGGTGATCCATTGATTTTGCGATGTACTGTGTCCGTGATCGTTTTCATATCAAACATAAAACAAACTCCAATTAGGTGGTGTGATAGATACAACATACCACAATAAAGAAGTTTGTCAATAGGTGTCTTTTTGTCAGGCGGGGCCGCCCTATGCCGCAAGTCCTTATAAACAAAGGACTTACGACAATTCAATCTTCGTCCATTACAAAGGACTCAAGTAAATCGCCCAAAACTTCATCATATTTATTTTGGGCTTCTTGTTGGTTTTTTGTCTCTAGATGTATCACTGGTTCAACCAGGATTTGAGAACTCACTTCATATACGTGGAACGAATCATCGTATTCTACGTGTTGCAATACTAACACGTCGCCATTTGGCAATTCATAACGTCTGTTATTTTTACTCGCGGCCATAATATTGTTCCTCATTGTCTCGCATGTTTTGAAAGTGATAAGCACATAGCTCACAATAACCGCCATAAACTTTATGGCAATTGCAACCATTTTCTTCGGCCTGTTTTTGGGCAATTAGATCATCAAAAGCCGCTTGATCGAGCTTGTCATTGACTAGACTATCAGGATAAAGCTTGCCGCCAATAGTGTTATTGCAATTCATGGTTTCTCCAAAGGTTAAAAGCACATCATACCATAGATTCTAATTGTGTCAATACCTGACAGAATGTCAGGCGGGGCCGCCTCAAGACGTAAGTCCTTACATAACAAGGACTTACGTCAATTAGTTAATAGTCTTCTTCCCCCCACGCCTCACCTGCATCAGCAGGATCAAACCAGCTTGGAGCAGATAACGACATGGGGTTGCCGTGGACCTTGGACGAATGCCCAAGTACGTCCGCATCAGGATAATCGGCCAATGCTGCCGCTTCGGAATCGTATTCGTCAATGTAGACACGGCGGGGATGACCAGCAAGAACAGACGAATCCTCATATTCACCATGACCGTACACGACTACGGCGTTATCATTTGCGGGTTCAATTGTGAAATAATCAAATTGTGCCATAACCTAACTCCCAAATTAAAACAGAAAACCAACTTTGTAAATCATAACATAGATTATAAGTTTGTCAATACCTGACAAAATGTCAGCGGGGGCCGCCTCACGTCATAAGTCCTTATAGAATAAGAACTTACGACGATTGATCAATCAGCTTGCCAATTAAAATAGAATCTTGGGGAGTGTCGGAATTCTAAACTTCCTTTTACCCCATCTGATTTGCGGCGAACAACGACCAACGGTGCCATAAATCCGATAGCATCGAATTCGTTACACATTTCTTCCGTCGTCCAAACCTTGCCATATTTGGCCTCTAGTTCGGCCTTGTTATCAGATTCTTGATTAATTTCTTGAATTCTTTCACGTCGAATTGTTTCTGTTGGATCGTAACTCATAGACTGGCTCCCTAAGCTGACTGAAGGTTAAGTAAAATACTCTTATTCATCCACTTAGATAAATATAACATAACCACCCAAACATGTCAAGTAAATTATTTCTCTTTAATGCATTATTAACGCATGACAAAATGTCAGGCGGGGCCGCCCTACGCCGCAAGTCCTTACGTATCAAGGACTTACGACGCTTCACAGGGGAGCATGAATCAAGTTAGATACATTTTGTTTAATTCGCGGTCAAATCCTAGTCGGTTTTTCTCGCTGTCAGCAAGACTTAATTCAACGTGCTTATCAACGAATTTTCGATGTGCTTTGGCAAATGCCAATGCCGACCGATAGTTTGAACGGCGAAATAACTGGTAAAGAAACGGAGTGTTTAAAACCCAAACTTGACGATTTTCATCTTTCATTTTTCTAGCTCCCAAAGCAAGTAAATCAAAACCAAAACCACCAAAATACTGTTCATGCACATATAATACCATAACTTTAGCATATGTCAACAAGAAAACCAAAAAAGTTTGCATGACAAAATGTCAGGCGGGGCCGCATTACGCCGCAAGTCCTTATAATATAAGAACTTACGACGCTTCACGCCACAGGGGGAGCTATGGTTTGTAATAGGCGTTCACGCCGATTGTGATGGGCTTGCCGTTGATAACGGCATCAGGAATCACCTGATTCCCGCGAGTCGTGGCAACGACCATCGTCTTGCCAGATGCGGAACGGGTGCCAGCGGGTTGAAGGGGAAGGGTAATCGTGAGGGTTTGTTTTTTTTCGTCGATGACAGCTTGCATAGCTCAAACTCCAAAAAGTAAATTAGTGAAACTCAACTTCCCTAAGTATAGCATAACAAACCACATTGTCAACAAGAAAATAAAGATTGTTGTAAGTTGTTAGTATGTAAGGAGTTAGAGCCTGCGGGGGCCGCACCTGACAAAATGGCACGAAAAAACCCTCAGTCGCGATTCCGAGGGTTTTTCCCTAATTTCACATTTCGCACGCGATGGCAACAGCGTTATTCGGTTCACGTGTTCGCACCGAACTTACAACTGGATCAGCGGTGGAGTGAAGCACCTGCGGGCAGCAGGTTAAAAACTTGAATTACAAGTAATATAACATAGCTAAAAGCAATTGCAAGAAGAAAACGAAATAAATACAGAATATTTTTGGGTGACAAAATGTCAGCGGGGGCCGCCTTAGCACGCAAGTCCTTACACCGTAAGCACTTACGTCAATTCCTATACTATACAGGAATACTTTTTAATCAATGCCCGATATATACGCCGTTCGTTTGGCGTATCAATGCGAACATCGTTTGAACCGCTCAAATTTACGTTATACCATTGTTTGGCATAACGATCAGCCAAACACATTAGGCGATAACCTTGGGACCATTGCCCGCTATGGTAATCACGCCCAAACACGTACAAAGCAATTAGGTAATCTAACATATCAACCCCTGTTAAACATCGTTATCGGCAAGCCTTTGAACCGCCCAAAGGAATTTGGCCCTATCGCGTCCACATGTTGGCATTGTAGCATTAGCCAATACATGATTCAAGATAGAAACCATTTCATAGGTAAAAAACCTGGAATCAATTTCAAACAATTTCCACGGACTTAGCATGATGGCACCTGATACTCGCTGACTGTAGACTATGCGCAGACGGACCCGAAGGGTTTAGGTGAAACAAAACAAACAGGCGGCGATATCGCATGGTTTTCGATACGGGGATCAGGCGTTTCTACAACTGGACGAGTTACACCGCCGCCTGCTGTTCTATTATTTTATCACAATCGCCCAACATTGTCAACAAGATTTTCAAAATTGTCGTAAGTCGTTACAGCATAAGGAGTTACGACGCAGAGGGGCCGCGCCTGACATTTTGTCAGTGTACAAGTGTACACGTAACAAACTTATATTAGTGTACAAAAAAACACCGCCAAACGTGATAGGCGGTGTTCCAAGGGTTTTAGCTACTGAATTTATCAACAATCGTAACTTCACCATCAATATTGTCGATGATAAACTTTTTATGGGTCAAGTTTCGACCGCTTCTTTTCTCAAACTGAGGACGGCGAAGGCGAATCGTTACCGCCCGTTCGTCTGTTCCTCGTTCGTCAATTGTTCCTTGTCTTAAAGAACCATTGTAAGCAAACTCAATTTTCTGACCATTAACAAACATCTTAAAACCCCTTATGAAAACAAACAACAAACAAACTTCACTTAAACCATATTACCATAGATCGACACAATTGCAAGAGAAATCTAGAAAATATTTTTGTATACGGTTGTACACATGACAAAATGTCAGGCGCGGCCCCCTTACGCCGTAAGCCCTTACATAATAAGGACTTACGTTATGATCATTCCACAAGCATACAAACACCATACCCTAGAACAACCTCATACCAAATACCATCAATACACACCATCCTAGAATTTGAATCGTCCATGATAATCCTCATAACTGACTGGCTGTAGGCCATACCCAGGCACACCCGAAGGGTTTAGGTAATACTAATATCATCGGCATACAATCGCCCAAGCATTAGATTTTTCCTCAAAGGATTTTATATGACAAAATGTCAGGCGGGGCCGCCTCATGCCCTAAGTCCTTACACTGTAAGCACTTAGGGCGATTTTCGTGTTATTAGCTTAGGTTATAAACAAATAACACTAATGCGATAGTTACTAATGTACTCATTTTTCCTCCCATGCTACGAAATTAGGTAATGGTAGTTTGGCAATAGCTTCTTCAACGGTTGCACCTTCCGCAACGTATGCGGCAATAGCAAACGAGCGTTGCTTACGCTCTGCTTTTGCTTTACGTCGCATATCATCGACGGTATCGGCATGTTGCTGATACGTCTTTTCTCTTGTTTTCTTTTCAACTTCCCATAGTGGAATTCCGTACAGCTTCTCTTGCTCTCGTGTTAACACGCCAAGTTGATTCTGCAAGGCTACTCCCATGTCGATATAAAACATATCGAACGATTGGAATTCTTCGGGCAAATCGCAAACTTCGTTTTCTTTAATTTTAGCAAGCATCGTTTTCTCCCTGTGGTGTGAAAACCCCATTTTAGCATAGCTATTTCACAATGTCAAACAAAAAACAAAAGTATTTCCAAAATAGTTGTAAGTCGTTATCACGTAAGGAGTTACGACACAGGGCGGCCCCGCCTGACAAAATGTCATGCTCGCGAACTCGCTGACTGTAGACTATCTTCAGACGCACGGGCGAGGATTAGCTGAGACTAGGAACTGGCTGACTGTAGACTATGACTAGACACAGGGGCGTGGATTAGCTGTGACAGGTCACAGCACAAAAAAAAGAAACAAAAAAAGACAGCCTGCCAACTTGGCAGGCTGCCGATTCGAGCGGACTAAGAGAGTTTCTTTGGAAGTGTCGTCCACAGACAATCGTCACAAGACCAAAAAGGTTTAACCCGCCATTCAATCCCGTTTTGTGTGACAGGACCATAACATCTTTCAAGATCTTTTCCGCCACATTCTGGACACTCTGATACATATGCGTGGTTTGGACCGACAAACAAGGGATCTCGTTTCAACGTAATTGTGTCGGAATATCGACCAGGAGAACCGACACCCGATCCACCATCTACCTCCCATGTTGTACTAGATATATTCGAACCTAAAAATGCTTTTGCTCTCGGAATGTCGGCAGCCGACAGCCGCCAAGTAGCGGGCTGGTTAACTGTAATTCCTCTCGTTCGCATTTCTTCGACTAGTTCATTCCAACGTAAACGCGAATAGTCTGTGTTATCGTACATGTTTTAATCTTCCCCTGAAAATTGTGAAACAAAAAGTAGCCAGCCAATATTGGCTGGCTACTGAATCCGACTAACTAACTACTAAACTTGGCAACAATAACGATTTGACCGTTTATCTTATCGCGGACAAATCGTTTATGGGTCAAATTTCGACCTGACCGCTTTTCGAATTGTGGTCGACGCAATCTTATCGTCAACCCACTAGCATCGGTAGATCGTTCGTCTACCGTTCCCAATCGCGTTTGACCGTTATAGTCAAACTCTACTTTTTCGCCGCCAGCAAAATCATGGTCCGTGTTAACGTACTTCATCGTTTTTCTCCCTGCGTTGTAAAAACAAAAAACTCAAATACTGTAAACATTATAGATGGCTGCAAAATGGAGTCAACCCCCCATTCGGGGAAAACCCTCGTTTTCCCGACGAAAAACGACAAAAATGATCTAAAAGGACACTTAGTAAATGTGATAAGCAGGTGGGGTTTATTCAATCTCAAAAACGTCGGAAATTTGGCGAGACTAGGCGCGGGGTGGTCTTTATTAAGCACAATCCCTTTTTATTCTAATAAACCCCCTACTACAAATTGAAACGACTAGTTATACATGTAAACAATGTCACGAATAGTTCCTTCTGATACCAAAAATTCCAAGGCTATCTCTTTAATCAAACGACCACTTTTACGCATTTCTATTATTTCTGAATGCTTAGAAGGAAGAATTTTGTACCTTTGTGTATTAGTTCCAATAGCATCTTCATTACACATGCCAGATTTTAATCTATTACGTATTGTTTCTACACAAACACTACATCTATCGTCTTTAGCCCAATCGCCCAAAGTTTTAAATTCTCCCCAAGCTTCAATATACTTGACACGCTTGGGACGCTTGGGACGCTTGGGACGCTTGGGACACTTAATACGTTCGACACGAAATCTATTGGGCCATTCACCAATATTTTTAATAAAGCTACTAACACAACTATAACTAACTGAATATTTTTTAGCAATATCTTTAATTGACATTGTTTTATTAAGCTCTATTATTTGGGCTTTGTGTTTGTTTAAATTAGAAAGATCTCCAGGTTTTAAATCTTTAAAACGATCTTGTGCGTTGTCGGAGTGCCATCCTAATTTTAGGTGATTTGGATTACAACAATTTGGAATATTACATATATGCCTAACTAGACTACCATATGGATCAGAATAATAATATGTATACATTATTCTATGTGCTGATAAACATTTGTTTTTATAAGAAATATTACCATAATTTCCACGCCCATGTGTGCTTGGATATAACCAACATCCAGAAGGGCTTATTTCAATTCTACTTTCAATAATTTCAACAAGTTTTTCAATAGCAAAAAATTGTAATTTTAGTTGATTATTAATATTATATAAAATAGTACTATCTAAATGTTTTATATAATTTTCTTCTAAAATGCCGAGTTCTTCAGAACTACATCTATCCCAAATTCCATATTGAAAAGTATAATTTGGATTATTCCAATCTTTTTGCAATATTTTATTATAATGTTTATTATTGTCTAACTCTAATACATGTTGTCTTAATCTATATGCTATATTTACAGACGCTCCAATATAATACAAATTTAAAGTTGCGTTTTTTATTACATAAATACCACAAACAATATTTTTTAAACCAATCTTATCAGAGGATAAATCATAAAACTTAACATCTTTGGGTTTTATCATACCCATTTCTTTGGCAGTTTTCCATATATTTACCTTGGATTTATCCAAAGTTTTAGACAACTCCCTATAACTCATTTTATAGAAATTTTCTTTTAGAAATTTAATATTGGCAGGCGACCAATAAGATTTAGCCTTACGTTGTGATTTATCTTTACCTCTTTTCATTTATTTAGTCGCTCCAAAGTTTAAAAATCTCTTTAATAAAAAAGGGGCAAGCTATTACACTTGCCCCCTAAAATTTTTCTTCGAATTAATTGGCCTGCTCAAATCCACAAACACAACCACCATCTTCTGAATGTTCATTACAAGGAACATCAACTTCCATTTCAGCAGCCATCGGCATTGCCCTAATAGTAGGCGGCGAAGCCGCCCATTTCCTGAAGACTCCTCCTGTAACTGTTACTGCATTGTTATCTGCTTCAAACGAAACCCCATCTATTGTTTGAAAAGTACCAGATGACACAATAATATCCATACGTTTTAGTTTAGTGCCAAAAGGAACAGGAGGTTCATTAACCACAGGAACATCAGTAGGCACACTAGGAATATCAGGAAGCGGATCATTAGTTTTTCCATATTTACCTTTTATTACATTTTTTTCTAAAGTACATAAAGTTCCGTTTGGGCTACCAGGATGCATAATACAAGTCTTGGATGAAGTATGTCTTAGTCTAAGAGCAGCATGACCCCATTCATGGGCAATTACCCAATAAATATTTGGCGCTCTAGTCTTCATCCATACATAACCCTCAGTAGGTTTAGGAATCCTACAAGTATGACTTGGGGAAACCCAATTGTTATGAATGTTAATGGTTCTAGATCCATACTTTGCCCAACCTCCAAAATGAGCGCAGTTAGAAAGACTACCATCAGGCATACGATAATTTGGGCCAGCCCACAACTCTTTGGGCCTTACCTCATAATCCCAACCACCACTTTCAACAAACTTAAAGTCAATGTTTGCCTCACTATTATCTCTCCAAAGCAAAAAGCCTTTTCTGATACCATCCCACATTTCTTTACGAGACACACCATGAACTTGGTCTATCGCCCTATCCCGATAAATAACTCTTATAACCTGTCTTGCCATATTTACTCCTCAGTAATTTTAGTAGACTCGCGAAGCGAGTCCCAGTAGTCAAATAATATTGTTTCCAATTTAAACATTGCATCGTTATCAATTTCATCAATGTCTACTTCTATTGCACCAAGCTGGCGCAATACTAAAAGAAACACTTCTACAGGAGGGTCATCCGTAATAATCCCAACATCTACCAAATTCTTTTTTAATTCGGCAAGTTGCCAAAGATTGATTTCCGTTTGACCTTCACGGACCATAACTTTGCTATCAAGCATGATAAAACGCACACGAAGACTTTTATCTATAGTCTTAGGAACCTTTACCTTGTCGCCAAACATAGTAGGAGAAATTTTAATCTCATACTTTTCGGCAACTTCTTTGCTTTTAGTATCGTAGAAAGCTTCTTGGCCGCATAGAAAGAGAGGAAGAAATAACAGTGCAAAAACCAATATTGTAGCGGTTGTAACGCCACGCAGATGACCACCCCCTTTCTTAATTTGAAACATATTCATAAGAAATGCTCCCTTTACAAAAATAAGAAATACGATAATCTATTATACACTATTGGCTTCGCTAATTATTACCTCTACTCCTGCCAAATCAAAAAAAGACATAGAGGCACTATTTGGGTGAGAATCATCATTGCCCAAGTATATAACTGCCCTTATACCAGCCTGAATAAGACTTATAGCACATTCTGAACAGGGAGATAGAGTACAAAAACAGACAGCGCCCAAAGTTTTTCCTCCAAAGCGGTTTGCGTTGTTCAAGGCATTTCGCTCGGCACACGCGCATGGGCAGATATCACGGCGTTCTCCACTCGGAATATCAAGGAGTTTGCGTGGGCATTGTTGGCATCCTCGTAGTCTTTTGGCTGTCATTTCGCGAATGTTCATATTTCCTATATCTTCTGGGCTATCATATTTAAAATGACAATAAGTATACATGTAATCCAAAAGGGTTTTAGATGCATTAAACAACATGTGTTGATCTTCATCTGATAGTCTAATAAATAGACTACGTAAGTAGTCATATTCATCTGGGGCTGGACAACCCCTAAACGGCCCATTGTATCCAAGACTTACTATAGTATTGTCATCAGAAACAATAACGCAACCGACCTTTCTAGAATAACAATCTGTAACATCATCGGCTATCGTTTGGGCGATGCCAAGATATTTGCTTTGCCATTTGGACTTTTGCCAAAAGTCTACTTTACTACTCATCTATCTTTTCCTCTAGCATATTTATTGAACATATTTTAAACTTATTAAACCTATTATCTTCACGAAAGCCTTTAATACATAAAGATAATTCAAACCCATCTTTAGGGTCTGGTGGTATAGATAAAACAAAATTATTAATATCTTCTTTTGCTTTTCTGATAATCAACATTTCATCTAACGTGACATTAAAAGCCTTAAAAGTAAATTCTGTGAGAATATCGTTATCTTTATATGTAGCTATTAATTCACATTCAATAGGAAATGCAACATATCTAAAAAGATGATTATTATCATTAGACAAAGAATCAAATAGATTTAAATACTCATGAAAATCTTTTGATATAATTTCTATACTTTTTAGATTTCCATAAGGAGTAGTAGAAAGAAGTTTGGGTTTTTTAGACCCTGAAACCAAAGGTAAAAGTCCTAATGATGGTAATAATTGTAAAACGCTTCGTCTGTTTATCATGGTCCGTCCTTAAAAGGTTCTGGTTTTTCTTCGGGTTGCCCAAGTATCTCAGTAATCTTCCAACCCTCTTTCCCTTGTACTTTAATATTCCTCCCAATAGTTGCTACTTCTTGAGGGACACTTATATATTTTTTCACTCCAAGCCTAGAAGTAGCAACACATTCTATATGCAAAAGAGAAGAATTTGGTCTTAGTGGAATTACATCAAGATCTTGGTGTATAGATACTTGTGTGCCTTCATGCACAATTGCTGACAACATACACATAGCTGTTTCACTCGTAAGCTTTACCCATCTTGCATCCTTGGTGTTAAAAACTTCATTAACTTGTAGGTCTTTAAATTTCATTTGCTAACTCCACTAATACATTACCATGACACAATTTAGGAGCGCACCAACACCCCAATACTTTTCCTTTTAATTCATGGAGATCTTTAAGAAGATGTTTGCCATCGCCCAAAGTTATCCACTCTCGATACTTAGCCACAACTTCTTCTCTTGTGCCATTTTGGCCG
>Ga0307378_10011042_pt1 | contig 11680 bp, 8 predicted proteins | sample UN1MG_FD_202238 | JGI IMG/M metagenome (GOLD analysis project Ga0307378, IMG submission 202238) | Soil microbial communities from Risofladan, Vaasa, Finland - UN-1 | ecosystem: Environmental > Terrestrial > Soil > Coastal area > Acid sulfate soil | place: Finland: Risofladan, Vaasa | collected...
AAACAAAGTTCAAGAATATTTTTTCTGTTGTAGCATGGACTTCCATGGTAACGACATTGGGAGGGATAATACATTCGTTTCTCATCCTATCGAAGGGAACGACCCTGGGTGTATCGACTAACCTGAGCCTTTTCCTTCCACTATCTGGAATAGGACAGGACCCATCGATTATGTATCGTTTGCTTTCTAAGTGTGACTTGTTTGTAGTGTGGCAGTTGATTTTGTGGATTATCGGATTGGCAGTTGTGAGCCGTTTAACGGTAAAAAAAACAGCTGCGTTTGTACTCTCACTCTGGGCCTTATATATTGTAATAACTGTTGCTTTAGGGAGTGTTTTAGGCCCGACCTTTGGCGGATAACAGGGTGGGGTGAGCGAGGGATCTCGAACCCCCAACCTCCGGATCCACAGTCCGGTGCTCTAGTTTTTTAATTTGCTGAAAATAAATCACTTAAAAGCCTATCCTATTTCTGTGTAGACAATACGAGGACAAATTTATGTATTTTTACCTCTTTTTTAACTAAACCCTGGACCGCTTTAATCTTTTGATCTGCACGTGAATGAGTATATCTTTGAAAGGACTAATGTCATGAAGATAAAAATTTCTAAAAGATAGATTGAGCGGAGAATCCTTTAATTTCTATCCAACCAAGTAATCTTCACTTCATAAGATTTTATTTGGTCATGAGATTTGGAATCAAAGGCGATAGCTTCAAAATAAGCATTTTGGCCAGGTTCTATGTCTCCCAGATTAGCCGGTAATCCAGTTGCTGTATCTATGATGTTTTTGAAATCTTCATCAGAATAACAGGTTATTGATACCTCGCAATTATAACCAGTTCCTGTTCCGAAATTACCGACATAACCCTCGAATCGTGGAGTCCCGGATGATGTGTAGGTTCTGCTAATCACTCCAACAAGCCGGATCTCAGCCGAAACCGTTGGAGCTGGAGGGATGTCAGGAGTTGTTGGCGTTTTCAGGCAACTAATGAAAAAAAGACAAATTAATCCTAAAATAAAGATTTTAGCTTTCACTTTCATTTGTTAATTCCCCTCTTACTTCTTATTTTCTTTCCCCCCCTCATTCAACCTATTTAGCACCTGGATCAACTGCCTCGATAAGATTTTGAGTAAGCTGATTATTTGCTTTTCTTTTCATTAATCCCTACGTTTTTATAACTTCATTTATAATTTTTATCACTTTCTCCGACAGAGGTCAATAAATATTATGTTTTCTTTTTCCTCTCCTTTGCTTCTTGCTCCTGTATTAAATTGTTTTACTAAGATTAAATCTTGATATTGCAAACTCTCCAAGCTTAAAAATCCTTATAGGGAAATTTTTAAAATCAGGTGAGCTAGAGAGCATATATTACAAAGATGTGCACAAATCGAAAAGCCCCATATTCCCTAGGAAAATAGATTGTTTTTATTCCCTATTTTATTTGATAATATTAATTAAATCTGTTAAATAAAAGTCAAGGCAAGTGAAATATTAGGAAGACATTTTTTATGCCTTCCTCATAGAATGCTTATTTTTCTGCAATCTGAGTGCTGAAGAGGTTGATTGAGAGAGGGGAAGAAAAGAAGAGGTAAGGGGAAGCCAGGCGGGCCTGGCCTCCCAGAGATGATATGACAGTTTAGCGTCAATCTTCTCATTATAGAAGACGGATAAAATTAGTAATATTTCTCATTCAGAGAAATAAAAAGGAGGGGGAATAATGGAAGAAGGATTAATGTTTGATTGCATCAATTGGGGAACTGATAACTGCCATTAGGAAATAGCAAAATGGAAGTTTGCCAAAAACGTAGGCGAAGGCGAAGACGTGCCAATATGGCCCTCAGGAGAAGAACAAAAAAAATAAGATGATATATGCAAAACATACTAATATTTCCGTGTGGACACGGTGTGGACAAATAGACTAAAAATGACTCAGTTTTAATGAATCAGGCTAAAAATAAAAAAAAGCTAACTTACTGAAAATACAGGAAATAGGGAAGGGTGAGCGAGGGGTCTCGAACCCCCAACCTCCGGATCCACAGTCCGGTGCTCTAACCTGTTGAGCTACGCTCACCGTGAAAAAGGGATTCAAATTTTCGCATCAAAGTGAGCCAATGTCAATACGCAAATTCTGAATTCTGGGGACACTAATCCTTTATTGTCTTTCGATCAGGTCAAGGACATTTGCGCTGTCACGCCATCTTTCTTTGACTTTGATTTGAAGTTCCAAGAAGATTTTTTCGCCTAGGATTTGCTCAATTTCTTGACGTGCTTGGGTGCCTATTGCCTTAATAAGCATTCCCCGTTTTCCTAGAATAATTCTCCTGTGATTGTCTTTTTCAACGAATATAGAGGCTTTGATATAGTTTTTCATTATTCTGTCTGCAGAATCTGAAGCCCTCGTTCGCTCTTCAATTTTATCGATATGAACAGCCGTTACAAAAGGAAGTTCTTCTCTGACATATTTGAGTATTTTTTCTCTAATTATTTCTGAGAGTAAAAATTGTTGTGATTGATCCGATACTTTATCATCTTCAAATATCTTTTTGCCTTCAGGTAAATAAAAATAAATTTTTTCCTCAAGGATATCCAGATTTGTGCCCTTCAGTGCGGAAATAGGAATGATTTCCTTGAATCCGATAAGGTCTTTATATCTTTCGATGATGGAAAGTATTTTTTCTTTTTTTATAATGTCAACTTTATTTATGAGTAAGATCATGGGAGTTAAGATGTTTTTAAGGATATCGATTACGAATTGATCTCCATGTCCGAAAGCCAGTGTGGAATCGATAATAAGACAGACAAGGTTAGATGTTTCAAGTGAAGAATAGACAATGTTCATCATTCTTTTATTCAGTTTGTGAAGAGGTTTATGGATGCCAGGATTGTCAACAAAAATAATCTGTCCCTGTCCGGTGGTTTTAATTCCGAGGATACTCGTCCGTGTAGTCTGCGGTTTGGAAGAAATTATGGCCACTTTTTGGCCCAGCATCTTATTAATAAGTGTAGATTTACCTACGTTTGGACGTCCAATTAATGCCACATAACCGACTTTCATTCGTTAGATCTTTATTCCTCTTGATCACTCTGCAGTATCTTCTTGATTCGAAGCTTCTTGATTCTCTTCTGGTCAACGTCGAGAATTTCCAGGGATAAACCTTTAATCTCAATATGTTCTCCTTGTTTCGGCAGTCTTCCCAGATAGTGTGTAATAAGTCCCCCGACCGTGATAAAGTCGTCTTGGCTGAGGTCTAAGTCGAAAAGGTCCTCGAGTTCTTCTACTTCTGCATCTCCAAGTACAATATAGTCAAAAGGATTTTGTTCTATGAACTGTACTTTATCCTTATCATATTCATCCTGGCTTTCCCCCACAATCTCTTCCATGAGGTCTTCCATTGTTACTAATCCGGATACGCCTCCATGTTCATCTACAACTATGGCCAATTTCTGTTTCCTTTTCTGGAATTCCTTGAGAAGTTCTGCGACTTTCATTGATTCGGGGATGAAATAAAGCGGACGGATGAGGGTTTCGATGGAATCGTTATTGTGTTTGTCATCAGAGTATTCAAGAAGGTCTTTGGCGATTACGATTCCTTCTATATTGTCGATTCTTTCCTTGTAAACAGGGATGCGGGAATGTTTTTCCTTGATAACCAGTGTTCTGAGCTTCTTTATAGTTGTATCTTTTTTGATGCATATTATGTCAACCCTGGGAGTCATGATTTCTCTGACAATAGTATCACCGAATTCAACAATACTCTTCAGCAGAGTTTCGTCTTCTTTTTCAATGATCCCTTCTTCTTTAGCTTCTTCTATCAATGCCTGGATTTCTTCTTCCGAAGCTTCATGTTGAACATCCTGCTCCTTTTTTAGGGATTTCGTCTTTTTCAGAAGCGGCAGGAACAGAGAAAAAATATATGATGTTTTAAAAGATGAAAGGAAGATGGTAAGTATTTTCTTATTGCTGAATGAATTGATCAATCGGGGGAAGAGGTCGAAAAAAATCAAATAGACTGCTAGTGAAATCAGAAATAGCCAGAGAGGCCATATCTTTGGCCGCGGAAAAATAATATAGAGATATACCAGAAAAGCAATTAGAAAAATAATCCTCATGATTTCTATAAAGACTTTTAGTTCGTCATAGATTTCAAGAATTTTAAGGCGGTATTTTTTTCCTTTATCTTCGAGGAGGCGGCTGATCGAGATTTTTGAAAAGGAACATAATGACATATAAAACAGTGAAAAAAGAAAGGCTGCCGCAAAGCTCAGCCCAAAGCCGATCCAAGTCATGATATTAATTTTCATATTCACCTACAAAAAATAGATTCTGTATTTTTTCCTCTTCTTCTTCTATATCTTTGAAGTGTTCAAATCCCAGAAGATGCAGGAATCCGTGAATGCTCAAGAGTTCGAGTTCTCTTTCCAGACCTTCTTTTTTTGGGGAACACTGCTTGTAGGCTTGGGGAACTGAAATAATGATATCTCCGAGGTAAAATTTTCCGTCGGCTTCCTTTTCATTAACAGGAAAGCTCAAAACATCTGTAGGAGAGTTTTTTTTCAAGAATCTATAATTCAAATCTTGAATTCTCTTGTTGTTTACAAATGCCAGTGTAACCTCCGGGTTTTTAAGTTTAAAGTGCTTGATTAATCTTTGCAGCAGTTTCTTAAATCTGGCTGTGTTTATCGGGTATTTATGTTGTTGGTTTAGTATTTCTATCATTTGATGCTGGTTTTTTCTTTTTTTTGATTTCAAAATTAAATCCTGGGTAGTCGACTCTCGAGTGGTAGATTGTATAAAGAGTTTCAAGAAATGATGAAGCACAGATTTTCAATTCTTTGAAAGAAAAATTACAGTCGTCCAACTGCCCGTCATGGAGATAATTATTAAATATTTCAGTTATCACTCGCTTCAAGTTTATGTTAGTGGGGGATTTCAAACTCCGTGAAGCTGCCTCAATTGAATCTGCGAGCATAACCAGGGCGGCTTCTTTGCTTTTTGGCTTAGGCCCTGCATATCTGTAGCTTTCTTCTCCTATTTTTTGCGTTTCAGTGTCGTACTTTTCTTTTGCTTTTTCGAAGAAATATTTTACCAGAGAGTTTCCATGGTGCTGTTCGATTATGTCTTTTATCTTTTTAGGGAGCTTTAATTTTTTTGCCATTTCCATGCCTTCCTTGACATGGTTGATTATCACCAGGCTGCTCATGCTGGGCTTGAGGTCTCTGTGCATATCAAGATTTCTAGTTCTGTTTTCGATGAAGTATTCTGGTCTTTTGATTTTGCCTATGTCATGATAAAGAGCACCAGTCTTGACCAGCATAGGGTCTAACTTGATTTCTTCTGCAGCTTTTTCTGCTAGAGATGAGACGATGAGAGAATGATGGTAAGAGCCGGGGGCTTCCAGCGCCATCTGCCTGAAAATTGGAAGGTCCGAGTTTGTAAGTTCGATGAGTTTAGGCTGGGTAACTAAACTGAAAAAATTTTCATAAACAGGTAGGAAAAGAAATGCCAGGGCAGCACTGAGTATTCCCCCCAGGACTCCCATCAGAATCTCGCTGGCAAGAATGTCAATCGGGCCTATTTTTTCTATGATAAGATGGAAGCTTATTATTATAAATATATTGATCGGGGCGACCAGAAAAAAAGCAGCCTGAAATGTTGTTGTTCTCTTTTGCTTTCCGTAATATTTTATTCCATATATAGCGGCCAGAGCTCCTATTAAACTGAAGATCAGAAGATAAAAATTTGCCTTAAAGAGATACCCGATAAGGAGGCTGTTGATAACAGTAAAGACCAGTGCGATTTGAGTTCCTGCCAGGAATGCAAAAAGAAGAGTGCCGAATTGAAAAGGAAAGCAATATTTGTAAGTTTCAATGTGTTTTAACAGGGAAATACTGCTGCTCTGGCTTAATGTGTCGGCTAAAAAAATTGAGGCCTTATAGAATAACAGGCTAAGGACAAGAGTGATTCCTATCATAATGAAATTCTTAAGAGCCATATTAAACTTCACGAATGATTTCAGATAGAACCAGATGAATATGAAAAGGAAACAGAATAAAAGAAATGTCCCCATGAAATTAGTAAACCAGCTTGGTTTCAAACTGAGGTTTTGATTTATTATTCTAATTTGTTTGAGGGATTCCTGATTGACTTCGTCTCCTTTACGGATGATAACTTTCCCTTTTTTTATCGTGTAAAAAACCGTTCCTATGCTCGCACGAGCCTCTTCTTTTCTCTCTTCGGTTTTAACTTTATTGTAATTTATATTATGAGAGATAAAAAAATAAGAAAGATTGATTAACAGTAATTTATCATTTTGTGCAAGGTCTAATTTGTTTATTTCTTCAGATAATTTTTCTTTGCTTTCTGAAATGTTCAGCAGATCTGAAACTTTTATGCTCTTTTCGTTTTCCGGGCTTTTAATAAGGGCCAGGCCTTTCTCTTGTTCTTTGTGGATAAAGAGGTTTTTGGACAGGATTATGCCCTGGCTTGAAATTTTGCCGATGAGATCGATCAAATTTTCTTCCAGGTCAGAAGAAAATTTAGCTTTAATGAGGGCTCTGACATCTCTTTCCGAAATTTCCCTGTCGAACTTTTCAAGGATTGTTTTTCGGAAGTCTTCTATTCTCTTTGATGTTGCAGGTTGCTTGATGAGGTCACGTCCCGAACTGAAAAACTCCCTAATCTTTTCTTCGGTATTTAAAAAAACATTCTGGTCCAGCATATAAACAGGGAGCAGTGCTTCGGCTGCTTCTGTTTTCCTTTTTTCAGTTGTTTCTGTATCTTTAATGGTGAGGTCTTCAGGTGCGATGATATCCGATGATGCGATTTCTCCCTCTGTGGGAATAGGGAGAGATTTTGACGGGAGATAAGACATAAAGTATGAAATGACAATAACAAAGATGAAAAGGAAGAGAAATGGATTTTTCACGAGTCTTTCGAAGAATCCGACTTTTTTTACTTTTTTAAGTGAAGAAAGACTGTTTTGGGATTTTTTTATAGGCATCTTCCTGTTTTTAAAGAATTTGAGCGTTTTAAAATGTAATGGGTTCATTTTCTTTTTTTGGATCCAGCTTCTGATTTTTGATAAGCTTTTATAATTTTTTGAACAAGAGGGTGCCTTACAACATCTTTTTCGTTGAACTGAACAAAGGCGATTTCCTTTATATGAGAAAGAATATTTAAGGCGTGTACCACTCCGGATCTATCGGGCTGCGGTAAATCGATTTGTGTAATATCTGCTGTGACTATCAGTTTGGAGTCAAACCCAGATCGGGTTAAAATCATCTTCATTTGTTCTTTTGTCGTATTTTGGGCTTCATCGAGTATAATGAAAGCACTATTTAAAGTTCTGCCCCTCATAAAAGCTAATGGAGCAATCTCTATAATCCCTCTTTCAATGAGATGGTGGGCTTGTTCTGATTGGATCAGGTCAAACAGGGCATCATAGAGTGGACGAAGGTAAGGGTTTATTTTCTGGAGAATATTACCAGGTAGAAAGCCTAATTTTTCTCCTGCTTCGATTGCAGGTCGTGTGAGAATGATGCGATTGACAGATTTATTCTGAAGGAACGAGAGAGCCATTGCCATTGCAAGATAGGTTTTGCCTGTGCCGGCAGGGCCTATTCCAAAGACTAAATCGTAATTCTTTATAGCCTTGATGTATTCCTGTTGGTTCAGGCTTTTTGGGATGACAGATTTTCTGGAAAAATTGAGAGTTTCCGATGGAAAAAATTCTTCGAGTCGGTCTGTCTGCCCCTGCTCTAAAATATCGAGGGCAATATCAAGGTCTTCCTTCTTAAGAGAATATCCTTTTTCTCCCAATTCCCTGATTTTATCAAAGTAATATTTTGCAAACTCTACTTTTTCCCCAGGGCCATCTAAAAGAAGGTTGTCCCCGCGGACAGAGAGGGATATCCCTAGTCTTTTTCCCATGTCTTTTAAATTCTTGTCCAGTACACCAGAGAAGACTCTTTTTCTGGCATAGGGATATTCGATTTTCTCCATATTAGAAGATTAGGTAGGATTCGCCTTTCATTTTCATTAATAATAAACATTAAAAGAGTGGTTTTGTCAAGCCTGTCTAAAACTGACGGAGATGGTTTACACATGGAGCGATCTTTAATAATCTAAATGTTATTTAATGAAAGGAGATGTTCTCTTCCCCGAGCTTCCATGATTTTTCGATCCATTTTACCCCGCATTATACACGTAAACCCGGAATCGAGCACAGATCCGTCCGGCAAGCGGGGATCAGTGGGAGATACGGGCGGGACCGATGGCATCGCGGCCGGAAGCAGGCTCCCGCCTAAGAAGTGGCCGGGCTGGGAGGGATCAGACATATCCAGAGGCTCTATGTGCACAGGATCAGCCTTCTTCACAACAAGATGTTTATCGCTTCCTCTATTTTTTCTATTTTTATCGTTTGAGGACAGTTTATCCCGTAAATTTATATCCCACTCCTCGCATACCAATGATATACTTCGGATTCGGGGGGTCGTCCTCAATTTTCTTCCTCAGATCAGCGATATGTTTGTCTACCGTCCTCGGGTGGACATAAACTTCAGCACCCCAAACCTCATCAAGAATGGAATCACGACTCTTCACCTGGCCCTTATGCTTTATGAGAAAATGAAGCAGATCAAATTCGAGGGCGGTCAGGTAGATGGACTTTCCTTTCTTTCTCGCCTCGTACTTTATAAAATCAATCTCAACATCGCCGAAAATATACAGATTAATTTCCTGTTGAGGCTGCTTTGCCCTCCTTAGAAGAGCTTTCACTCGGGCAAGAAGTTCCCTGGGACTGTATGGCTTTGTGACATAATCATCGGCCCCGAGCTCCAGCCCGAGGATCTTATCGATCTCCTGGCCCTTGGCCGTTAACATCAGGATGGGTGTCGTAATCCACTCTTGACGTAATTGTTTGCAGACTTCAAACCCGTCCATTTTCGGCAGCATTATGTCGAGAATGATGAGGTCGTACCCTTGCTCTTCTGCCATGGATAAGCCCAGCTGCCCATCTTTGGCGCTGGAAACTTCATAACCCTCAAGCCTTAGGTTGTCCTCCAACGCCATCAGGATACTTTCTTCGTCCTCTATGATAAGAATCTTTTCCATCTCATCCATCTCCTATTATGCGAAAAGGAAGCTTCATCGAAAATGTGCTGCCCTGTCCCGGCTCACTTTCAACATGAACCTTCCCCTGATGGGCTTCCACAATTTGCTTAACCAGAGTCAATCCAAGCCCACTGCCTTTAACCGTCCGCGTCAACTCATCACCTACACGATAAAAACGGTCAAAGACCTTACCGAGTTCTTCTTTCTTGATTCCAATACCAAAGTCTTGAATGGAGATAACAAGATATTGGTCTTCTGTAAATGACTTAACAACTATCTTTTTGGCCTTGCCTGAGAATTTGATGGCATTATCTATCAGATTAGTAATAGATTGAGATATAGATGCGCTGTCCGCCATAATGGATGGCAAAGAGTTTTCAATTTTCAACTGAATTTCAAAATCCTCATGAGACACACGGTCTTGAACGGCCGAAACAACCTCTTTCAATAACGTGCCAATATCAGCCTTCTCAAACTCAAATTCTTTGCGGCCCTCTTCCATTTTGGCAAAATTTAATACATTGTCGGTGAGTAAAGAAAGTCTTTCGCTCTGTTCCAAGAGAGTATCGTAGTATTTCTGGCGGCGTTCTTCAGAAGGCACCCGTCCTGTTTGAAGCATCTCCGCTAACTGGCGGATGGAAGTTAGAGGGCTTTTAAACTCATGGGAAATTGCTGAAACAAAATCAGATTTCATTTTTGCAAGTTCCAGCTCATGAGCCACAATCCGAACTGTTAAGATCAAGCCAAATATCAGGATACCCGCGATGAGAAGAAACATATAGAAATAGATGCCTCGTCTTGAAGTGAGAAATGTCTCAAATAGACGCGGGTCTTGTTGGTAGAATTCAAGGGACCAGTCCGGAAAGTTTCCTGTGAAATTTGTTCTGACAGTGACCGATCCCGAAGGCGCGTTTCCTGACGCTAAAATGGTTTGGCCATCTCTTCCTCTGACAATCCATTCGGTTTCTTCAGAGGAAACATGACGCTGGAGGGCTTGCCGGAGAAGGTTATCTCTGAGATAGTTGGCATCAAGCAAAAGCCCCCATATTTCATTCGTTTGGTTTCTATTCCCTTGGGGTTGGCTCAAAAAGGAAACAAGATATGAGTTCCTTCCTATCCCTAATATAAATCGTTTCCTTGAATCGGGAAAATCATCCAATTTCAGCGGAATTTTTGCCTGCAAGTCTGTTGCTGCGCTTTCCTGGAATTCGAGTAATTTTTCTGTTGTTTCTTTCTGTTTACTTTCACCACTTAATAATTCTTGAAAAGTGCTTTTATAGGATAGAACTTGGTCTGGTAAGGATTCCTGTGAAAGTATATCATCAATTGAGTTTTTTATATTCTGAGCGAAAAACTCATATTGAGCTTTCTCCAACGTCCATTCTCTGTTAATCAGATCTCTATATAGTTCAATGAAAATTTTGATCGAGCTTAAAGAATCATCTGTTGCGAAAAACAAAGAGCCGAGTTCTAACCGAGCAGACAGTCCTAAAGGTATTCCATCGGCAATTCGCACCTGGCTAAAGTCTTGAGCAATTGTCTCGTACGATTTTATGGCATTCTGGTAAAGTTTTGCTTTTTTTTGGACTCTGGCAATTGCGTTCCACAATTCTCCTTTCACTTGAGGGTCGGCAACTTGTTTTATCGCTTGTTGATAGATGGACAGAGCTTCTCGATATTTTTTCTGTTGAAATTCCAATTTCTGCCCTGTTTGTATTTTTCTGTTCAAGGAAGGAGTCCGGGACAAAGGGAGAAGGCGTTGTGTGCTGCCGTTGGGAAGAAATAAAAGCTTTGAGATTGGAAAGCGAATTTTTTCTAAGTTTTGGAAAAGAAAGACCTCCTCCACAAGAGGATGCTGATCTTTTACGCTTTCCAATGAATGAAGAAAAGCAGGTTGTGAGATTCCCTGCCGATTAATAATAGAATTTAAATATGCCTGTTCAACCTCGAAAATATTTTCATCGATCGACCTGGTAATCAGTTCTGCAATTCTGTGGTGTTCGTCCAGTCTCCTTTTTTCCAGCAAGGCCCGGTCATTCTGAATACCACGAAAAGCCAGATACCCCAGGAGCAAGCTCGGCAATCCTATACCCAGAAAGAAAAGGAGGAAGATCTTTTTACGCTTATGTATTGACAGTTCCATTAATAAAATTCTTTTAATGATATATAGAACTTTTACTCGAATGCCGAAATTTCTTCCTTTAGTTACACTGCTTATCTAATTTTAAAAAACCCTTCCAGCAAAAACAAGTTGTTTATAAGAACTTGGGAGTTTGATCTCAATATTCCATGTTTAAGGTTATTGGATAGATATGTTATTTTTATCAATAAGTTAATCATAAAAAATTAATTCCCGCAAATGAGGAGCAGAGTCTGGTAACGGGCCTGCCCCTTACATGCTGCACATCTTACTTTCTACCTTTGACCAGTGACAGAAAATCTTCCATCAGCCAGAATTCCGGACTGTCACCTTGGTATCCTGAAAAAACAAATCTATCCCCATTAGGTGACCAGTCAAGGTGATACATGTTTATATCTACCAGATCCGTCTCGATGTCTACAATGCTCC
>Ga0307378_10011043_pt1 | contig 11679 bp, 10 predicted proteins | sample UN1MG_FD_202238 | JGI IMG/M metagenome (GOLD analysis project Ga0307378, IMG submission 202238) | Soil microbial communities from Risofladan, Vaasa, Finland - UN-1 | ecosystem: Environmental > Terrestrial > Soil > Coastal area > Acid sulfate soil | place: Finland: Risofladan, Vaasa | collected...
AAACTTCTGTACAGCCTACACATTGAAGCGGAAATGCACTACGTCTCCTTCCTCTATCACGTAGTCACGACCCTCGAGGCGCATCAAACCCTTCTCGCGCACCGCCGCAAAGGAGCCCGCTGTCACGAGTTCCGCATAGGGGACGACCTCGGCCCGGATGAAACCTTTCTGCATGTCTGTGTGGATACTACCAGCTGCCGCCCATGCCGATGCACCCTTGATCACGGTCCAGGCTCGCACCTCTCGGCCGCCCGTCGCCGTGAAAAACGTGACCAGGTTCAGCAGCCGATACCCGGCGGAGATCACTTGCTCCAGCCCAGACCTCTCCAGGCCCAGCTCGGCGCGATAGGCCTCCTCTTCGTGGGCAGGCCAGTCCGCCAGATCCGCCTCCAGCTGGGCACAGATCCTGACCACCTCGACACCGACAGCCGACGCCGCCTTCTCCACCTCCCGGACCAGACCATCGCCATCGGAGTGAGCTTCTTCGTCTACGTTGGCGATGTAGAGCTGGGGCTTGGCAGTGAGGAGACCGTAGCCTGCCAGGATTCCCGCCTCACCGTCCTGCAGAGGCACCTCCTCAGCCCTTCCGCCCCGGCTGAGCACCTCCTGAAGTCGCTGCAGCAGGCGCAACTCGGCCTCGTACTCCTTTGCCTTTCCCTTGCTGGCCGTCTTCACCTTCTCCAGGCGCGTCTCCACGGTTCCAAGGTCCGCCAAGGCCAGCTCAAGGTTGATGACCTCGATGTCCGCGCCGGGATCCAGGTCCTCGGTGGCATGTGGGATCTCCGGTGCCCGGAAGCACCTTACCACCATGGCCACGGCATTGACGTTGCGGATGTTTCCGAGGAACTGATTCCCCAGGCCCTCGCCGTGACTGGCTCCCTTCACCAGGCCTGCGATATCGACGAACCTGATAGTGGCGGGAGTGACCTTCTCCGGTTTCACCAGAGAGGCGATCTTCTCGAGCCGCTCGTCCGCCACGGGCACCACACCAACGTTGGGCTCGATGGTAGTGAAGGGGTAGGAGGCCACCTCCACCCCGGCCCGAGTAAGGGCATTAAACAAGGTCGACTTGCCCACGTTGGGCAAGCCGACGATGCCGATCTCCAGGCTCATCTCATCCCCCGACTGGGCCAGCCGCTTCCTGAGCGGGAGTCGGCCCGAGACGCCCCGCTACTTCGTAGTTCTGGCCGGTTGAGCTACGCTCCACGGTGAGACCCACCTGGCGCTTGAAGCTAGGGTGCTGGACGTGTAACGACCAGATTATCGCAACGTGAACCATCCGGCATCCCCTCGTAGGTGGCGAAGGCGTATACCCGGGTCGTCCCGCCTGGAAACTCGGTGGCCACGTTCGCGGGATCGGTGCCTCGGCTGACTTCACTGGCGAAGAATACGCGGCTGACGGAAGGATCGGTTGGGCCGACAGACGTGGGCGAGGGCATCTGGATGGGCGTGGCCATCCCTGAGCGAACAGGCGTCCACGTGGGAGATGGAAACGGCACCACCGTCCCCAGGGGGGTCTCTTCCCCAGGCAGTACCTCGACCGTGATGCACCCCAGAACCGCCATCATGACCGCGGCCAGGGTCGCCCAGATCCATTTGCTGTCCATCTTCACGCTCCTCTGCACCGCACCGGCCACCGAGACTACCTACGCATGGCCAGTGTACGGTGTTGACGCCACGATGCGCAAGCTGAGCCAGGGGAGAGACGATCCTCTCTGCCACAGCAACGACGAACGCCCAGGTCAGATGTTACTCCACCTCCAGGCAGCGGGCAAAGGCAGGCCAGATCCACGCTGCGGGAGCGGAGCCTGTGGCTCCTCAACACTTGACGCCAAGCAACACCTCCGATAGAATCGCGGCAGCGCTTAACAGGCCCAGTGAACAACACATCACTAGAAAGGTGACCATGCCCGCAGGGTTCTTCATTCCCTATGAAGACAACCTGGACTGGCACATCGATGGTGGATACATACGCATGGAATCAGGCAATGGCTGGTTCACAGCGCCCGTGGTCTTCCCCTGCCTGCCGTCGGTCACAGTGGAGTCGCTAACGCTCTACGCCTGGGATACCAACGCGGGCAACGATGTGCGAGTGAAGCTGTTCCGTACCAGACCCGACAAGGAAATAGAGCAGGAGATGGCGTACATCTTCACCGGAGGCACGACCATTGACGTAGGCGAATTCGTGGATGGAGGCATCAACTTCCCCGTGGTGTGGCCCAGCCAACGTGTCTATCTGTGACTGGAGATCGAGGGACCGGGAATCTACGTCTACGGCATGAAGCTAGAGTACCACCGGAACATGTGAACTTCGACTGGGCCCAGGTTGACCAATTGCGCTCACCAGGGAGACCATGCAAAGCAGGCCTATTCCTCCTCCGGTGGTGACTCCGGCGGAGGAGGCCCGTAGAAGAAGGCCTCCATCACCTGGCGGCAGATCGGTGCGGCAAACACCGAGCCCTCGCCGCTGTTCTCCACAATCACGGCGACTGCTATTTGAGGGCCCTCGACGGGAGCGTATCCGACGAACCAGGCGTGGGGCTTCTCCTCCGGGGTCTCGGCCGTGCCGGTCTTGCCGGCCGAGGTGAAGGTCGCGCCTTCGAAGGCGCGCACGGCGGTGCCGCCTTCGCCGCTGGTCACGCCGTCTAGACCATCTCGAATGACCTGCAGGTTGGCCTCTGAGACGGGCAAGCGTCCCCGCTCTGCCGGGGTGGAGATCACCTCCTCCTCCTGCGGTGTACCGGAGATGCGCATGACCAGGTGCGGCCGATAGAGGATGCCGCCGTTGGCGATGGCGGCTATCATGTTGCCGACCTGCAGTGGGGTTGCCAGCAGGTCTCCCTGTCCCACAGCCAGGTTCACCGCGTCGCCTGGAACCCAGAAGGGGTTGCCCTCGCCGGTGAAGTACTCTTCCTTCCACTCAGGGTCGGGCACTAGGCCCTCGCTTTCGTCTATCGCATCCAGGCCCGTCGGCTCACCAAAACCGAAGAAGTGGGCATACGATGGAAGAAGGTCTTCGTCCACGCTATTCAGCCGAAGGCCCATCTCCCAGAAGAAGACGTCGCAAGAGCGGATGATGGCAGAACGGAAAGCCATAGGACCGTGCCCCGTCTTCAGCCAATCGTACTTCACCCACCCCGCACCAAGACCCGCCCACGAACCGGTGCAGTTGAGCGTGGTGTGGGACGCGAAGCCCGCGCCCTCCATTGCGGCCGCGGCCGTAACCACCTTGAACACGGAACCAGTGGGGTAGGCACCTTGCGTGGCGCGATTGACGAGGGGACGCGCGGCATCTGAGGCCAGTGCCTCCCAGCGCGCCGCGTCGAAGCGGCCCCAGGTCAACGCGTTGGGATCGTATCGCGGGTTGGTGGCCAGGGCCAGGATTTCCCCGTTGTTGGGGTCGAGGGCGACCACCGCTCCCAGATGCTCACCGAGAGCCTCCTCAGCGACTCTCTGCAACTCCAGGTCAATGGTGGTATAGATGCTTCTGCTCTGCGTGGCCGGGTATTCTGCAATGGTGTCCACCAGCTCTCCCTCAGGGGTGACGATACTGAGTATCCCCCCCCGGCGTCCGGCGAGGTAGGTCTCGCCCCACCGCTCCAGCCCCGCCTTGCCGATGGCGTCGCCTTCCACGTACCCTTGTGACTCCAACGTGGCCAGCTCTTCCCGGCTTATCTCGCCCATGTACCCCAACACATGAGCAGCGAGATCGCCCTCAGGGTAGGTGCGGATCGGCGTCTCCCGCAGCATCACCCCTGGCAGGGAGTTCAGCGTATCGGCATGGGCGAGACTCTCTTCGAATGATAGATCGGCGATGGGCACGAACCAGTGTGGCTGGATGCCCTCAGCTGCGTACAGAGACTGTATCTCGTCCCAGTTCATGATCAGAATGCGGCTCAGCTCGGCCAGCAGGCGGTTCTCATCCTCGATATCCCTGGGCACCACCCCCACCGTGACCACCGACCCCTCAATTGCCAGGGGCCGACCGTTTCGGTCATAGATGTTGGCGCGCGCCGAGGTGAGGCGATGCAGGTAGACCAGGCTGTCCGCGGTCATGGAGGGAAACATGACCTGGGGCGACCAATCGACTCTCCAGCCAGCATCCTCCCACAGCAGCCTTAGCTGGTTGGGGATCTGCGGACTGCCCAGCAGAACGGTGTCCAGAGTCAGGACGAAATCAGCTTGCGCCTCCCCTTCTCCCTCGACGACGTTCCCCACCGTGAACTGATGAAAGACAACCGTCGCCTCCTCCATGATTGACTGATGGAACCATACGAACTCCTCCTCGCTGATCTCCTGCTGAGCTGAGGACGACAACAGTCCATACATCGCCTCGTACTCTTCCTCTCCCCAGGCCTGGAAGTAGGACTCCACAGTGGGCAGAGCAGGAAGCTGAGAGTTTTCAGGGATGGGGGTTCCACGGCCGTTGAGGGGGCCCTCGCAGCCCGTGGACAGAGTTAAGACCCCAACCAGAATCAGGAGTGGAATACGCCCTCTCACGTGATGCCTTCCCGCTCCTTGTAGTCGGCAATCTGCCCTCTGATTACCTCGCGCTCGGTGAGGGCCTGCTCCGCGGGAGAGATCAACTGCTGCTGCCAGGTGTCTACGGCGTCCGCCAGGTCGCTGAGGAAGCTCTCCAGGGGCTCCAGCAGCCCCTCTTGAAGAGGGTTCAGCAATCTCCCTTTCAGGCCGCTCTCGTCGTCGTCGGTGAACCACTCCTCACGCAATGGTTCCAACAGTCTGCGTCTCACCTCACCGATGGTATCCGGCAAGGACCCCACCAGGTCCGATATACGGTCCAGGGCATCCAGCATCGCAGGCCCCACACGTGGGATGCGCTCTACGATCGAGCTGAAGAAGCTGCCCACAGCGTCACTCAAGGGACTGACCCTTTCCTGAACCTCACCCATCAACTCCTCGAGTTGTGCCAGCCGGGCCTCGAAGCCCGCGAAGAGGTTCTCCACCGCAATCAACCCTCTGCGAATCGCGGGAAAAGAGAGCTCGAAGGCGGTCACGCCTGCGTCCACAGCCCGAACCCCGCTCTCCAGGACCGTGATGCCACTCTCAAGGCCCTGTAGTGACGCAGATACGAGAACAAGACCGGTGCTGAGAAGCGCGTCTAGACCCACCTGTTCCAGGTTCTCATAGAGTGTGACCAGTCCCCGCAGCTTGAGCAGTTCGGCCTGGGCTTCCATCTGCGCAGTCGCTTGACCCGCCTTTGTTCCTAGAGAGCCCGCCACCAAGCCGGTAGCCAGATTCGTGGAGACGAGTACGGCTCCCCCGGCCGCCACACCTGCCAGGAACTGTCCTCGGCTTATGCCGTCGCTAAAGAGGACGGGTGCCTCCGCCTCTCCGCCCTCTGCGGGGTCCAGCAGCTCCGAGATCCGCACCAGGGTATCGCCATTGCACGAATCCAGGCGTTCCGCGACTTTATCTCTCAGTTCTCTTCGTTCGTCATCCGTCATGATCAGCTCCCCCCCTCATCTGATCTGAGACCAGACGGCCTCAGTACACCGCCTCAACCTCGCTGCTCTCGCGACCCGCTATCCGGGCGCCGAATTATTCCAGCGAAAGGACTGGAGGCCCGTCCTCGCCGGCCTCTGCGTCCGCATTCTGCCGAAAGCGTCCCCAGGCGTTGCGCGAGCCAACCGCTATCCCACGGGCCGACGAGCCCAAGGGAAGACGCTCTCGTCGAAAACGAACCGCGTATACCAGATCATCTCCATGCCGCCCGTAGGTGGCACGTAGAAGAGCGCAGACATGTCCCGCAGATCCAACGCACCATCGCCGTTGGAGTCATACTCGATCCTGCTGAAAACGATATCGGAACCACCGATGTCCCAGTGAGGGGCCGCGCTGAGCCCTGGCCCGTTCGTAAGCCGGGCCCCTTCAGTACCGTCGGCCTGCATGACATACACTTGGCGTGGCCCATCACGGAGCGACTCGAAGGCGATGAGAGTGCCGTCGGGAGACCAGGAAGGAGCGTGATCGTCTGCCTCATGGCGAGTGAGATTGACCTGGTTCGACCCATCGGCATCCATTACGTAGATCTCGCTGTTGCCATCGCGCATGCTCTCAAAAGCGATACGCGTCCCGTCCGGCGACCAGACTGGAGCTTGGTCCGCCGCCGCATGATGCGTCAACTGAGCTTCACGCCCTTCTTCATCCAACAACCTGATGTCGGGATTGCCCATTCTCTCCGATACAAAGACGAAGCGGGCAACAACGGGTTGGGGGACCGACGGCGCCCGCCCTACGGGGATGGAGCTATACTCTCCCGGCCATACCTCCACCTCGGTGTCCTGAGCAGTGACGCTGGCCACCCCCTCCAAGACCTCAACCCTGGTTGCTCCGTCGTCGGAGACCAGGACGCGATGCTGGCCTGCTGACAGTCTCACGGCTGCCGCTGGGGTGTGTACCTCGTACCGGCTCCCAGGGTCTGGCGACTGGTGCAACTGGTGCAATGTCTCGCCAGGCCCCAACTGAAGTTCCGCTACGGATGCGCCAGCCTCCTCCCATGACAGGCCACGCACGAGAACCTCGCACTCCGACTGCAAGATCACAGAAGTGCCGGGCGCGACGACTAGAAGAGCGCGGGAGTCTGCCACCGTGCGGATCTCATCGCCACTTCTGACCTCGTAAGCCTGGGCGGATGCCAGGTGAAGGGTGCTGATCCCACGCCTGACAGTGGCTTCCCCCTCCTCCACGAAGAGAGCAGCTGTCCCCGTGCGGCCGAGCTGCCACCAGTACAGGGCACCCACCGTCACAGCCGCCACCGACAAGATCGCAATAGATATGAAGATCGCCTTCCTCAACACAGCAGGCAGATTATAGCATACGGCCCCGCCGCGCTGCTACAGAGCCAGTACACCTGGCAGCCTGATCGTCACTGGGCGATCTCCGAACACAGGTGACAGGGCTGGCCGTCAAGAGGGGGAATGACCAGCGGCAATGCTGGCGCGAAGGCCGGCGCCCGTCCGCGCGCAGCCCAGACCAGAGCGCCCTGCGGTTCCCGCTCCCGAGCACAAGATGATTCCAACCGCCTCCTGCAGCACGACAGAGGCCATGCATTGGCCAGAGAACGGCCCCCAGTTGCCAATGTCCTACCTCAATATCCGGGCAGTCGATAGAGGGGAGACCGAAGGCAACAGCCCAGCGCGGCTGCGCGGAGCGCCGGGCGAGGCAGAGCCTATTGAGGATCGCACTCGCGCCCGCTTGACACAGCAAGTAACATTTGATATTATTAGAGCAGAAGCCTGTTGTCGCCAACCTGACAGAGTCCTCCACATCTGTGGCACTCTGCAGACTCATAGCACGAATCATCCCAGACTGCCGAAAGGGGTTAAACATTATGGAGACAATCAACCAGGAAGCTTTGGCCCGCGTTCAGCACAAGGAGTTCTTGGACATCAACGAGGCCACGGCCATCTTCGAGTGCTCGCGCTCGACCATCCATCGCCTCTGTCAGAAGAGCCTGGTGCATGCCTACAAGGAGTCCATGGGCGGTGGTACGAAGATGAAGTGGGCCATCTCCAGGCAAGGGCTGCTGGACTATTACCATGCGCGCAAGGAGGGAGCGAAGCGACGCGGGCTGCAGATGCGGGTGTGGCCGAGGGACATCCCCCCGCACTGGCTCACTATGCGCGAGGCCGTGGAGGCGACCGGCTGGGGCAAGGACGCCATTGGGCGTTGGTGCCGCGAGGGCCTGGTCACGGCCGAGCGGAGGTCCAACTGCTGGTTCTTGGAGCCCACGCAGCTCGTCAACTTCACGAAGAATGCGCCCCAAGGCTGGGCCACGACGGCTGAGGCCCGCCGGATCACCGGCCTGACCCGAGCGCGTCTCTCCAAGCTGGCCCTGGAGGGCAAGCTGGTGGCACACAAGGCGGCCGGCCGCTGGCACTTCAACCGGGAGTCGCTTGCCGAGCATATGAGGCGGCGCGAGAAGTACATGCCCAAGGACTACCGTCGCACTGAGGTTGCCAGCCGGTAATAGATCCGCCGAAGACACACTACAGGGCAACTGGAGCCAGTGGACCGCAGCTCATCTTCACTCCAGTACCGGCCCTCCTCGGCGCGCTTCTCGCAAGAACCGCATAGCAGCAACTCCGTGATCAGGTGGCTGCTCAACGACGCAGCCACTTCTGCTGTCCATCTAACTGGAGGGTCATCCTGTTCTCCACAGCCGTGTTTCGTCTTGCACCGCACGGGCGGGAGCGAGTCGTATCTTGCTGTGCATCTGTGCGAGGTACAGCCTGAGTGGTCCCCAGAGCCCGTACCTGTTTCAACATGCCACGGTATCTCGCAGGCTACCACCTAAGCCCCTTGGAGCACTCCCGTACCTCTGTCCAAGACTTCTTGGCAGGTCGAAGCGATTCGCAAGGCAGCCTTGACACGCAACACGTCATGTGCTATAATGGTTTCAGTTGCTCCTGTTACTTGCGACGAGCGCTGGAGAACGAGAGGAGGTTCGAGAGAAGAATCCTGAGAGGGCTGATGTTGGCCATGAGTCTGTCCCTGCTGGTGTCGCTGCTGCCCGCGCTGGCCTTGGCCGACAAGGGCGACCCCCCCAGCGGACCCAGTGTCAGCGCCGTTGGACACATGACGATCACCGGAAACCCCCTTACCATCCACGTGGCGGCGGACACCAGCATCCAGGTCTTCTACGCCGGGAAGCCTGACGGTCAGGTCGACCCACCCAACTATAACGAGGCGGACAGCGGCGCGTTCATGTGGGGACCGCCGGGGACATATGCTTTTGCGATTGGAACTTACTTGCCCGGCCACGACTTGTCGTCCGGAAAGCCCGTGATTCCCTGGGTGCCTGGCGGACAGAGCGCCGTCAGCGGGAGCGGTACTGCTGCCGATCCCTGGCGGGTGACTACCACTGTTTCGGCGGGGGCTGTGAACATCGCCCAGTGGATCCGATACGTAGACGGCGATGACTGCTTCAGGGTGATGTACACGGTCAACCACCTGGAGTCCTCGGGGGCTGAGGGTTTCACCTTCTTCCACGCTGCGGATCTGTGGCCCGACGACTCCACTGGGGGCTTTGGGTACTACGACGCGGCCACGGGCTCGGTGGGGGCCTGGAATCAGGATATGACCTTCCTGGAGTACTTCGTGCCGGTGCTTCAGGATCTGGGATTCGCCATGCCGCCCGCTAACCACTATCAGGAGGCGGGTTATCAAGTTATCTGGGACAGCATAGTCGACGATGCGCTCCAGCCAGGGCCCGGCTTCGACGACACCGTTGTGGCCACTCCCTTCCACGACAGCGGATGTGGGTTGCAGTGGGACCTGAACTTCCCCGGGGTCGCCACGCCGTTCAACTTCATAGAGTTCGGCACGGATTGGTGCTTCCTAGCAGCGGAGGAACCAGAATTCGTGCCCGAGCCGGGGAGCGTGATGCTCCTCGCCAGTGGATTGATGGGGTTGGCCGGATACGCCGGTCTGAGGATGCGGAAGATATAGACTGACCGCTCAGCAGAGCTCTGACACACTCAAAGGCCCACGGAGTACCGTGGGCCTTTGTCTTTCCACCTCATGGCTTGCAGAGTTCCTCAGTCGGTCTGTCGCACCGCCTCCAGGACATTGGTGAGGGTTTCTATCTTGGCCAGCACGCGGCTGAGTTGCGCCATGCCTGATATCTCCAGGGTGGCCACAATGGTGGCGATCTGGTCCTTCTTTCTGCTGGCATTTATGCTCGCGGAGATCATGTTCACGTCCTCGGCATCGATGATTGCAGAAACGTCCTTGAGCAGACCCTTGCGGTCGTAGGCCGTGATCTTGATCACGACAGGATAGGAGGCGTCTACGTCCTCGCCCCAGTCCACCTCAATGAGGCGCTCCTTGTCACCGTCTCTCAGCGCCCGGAGAACGTTGCCGCAGTCCGAACGATGGATGGTCACACCCTGTCCCCGCGTCACATAGCCTATGATCTCATCTCCAGGGAGGGGGTTGCAGCAACCGCCTATGCGGGTCAGTAGACCGCCCACTCCGGTCACCGTGACACCCCTGGCCTCACTTGGGAGATCCGATGGGCGACCTTCTTCGGGGAGTGTCTCCTCCGTCTCCACGTCGAGCAGCCTGGATGAGATCTGATGGACATTGATGTCACCGTAGCCAATGGCGGCTAACAGATCGTCGATGTTCTTGAAGCGCAACAGCTTCGCGATCTCCTCGTAACTCTCGTGCTCGATACCGAGGCGCTTCAACTCCCTCTCCAGGAGTGCTCTGCCTCTGGTGATATTCTCCGCTCGCTCCTGCCGCCGGAAGAACTGCCGAATGTTCTGCCGGGCGCGACTGGTGCACACGTATCCCAGATGCGGGTTCAGCCAATCTCGACTGGGTCCACCTCTCTTGGCCGTGAGGATCAACACCTGATCTCCATCCTTGAGTTGATAGTTCAGCGGAACGATCTTGCCATTCACCTTGGCGCCCTGGCAGAGATGACCGATTTCCGTATGCACGTGATAGGCGAAATCCACGGGGGTCGAGCCCCGGGCCAATTCCACCACGTCCCCTTTGGGCGTGAAAACATAGACCTCTTCGGGGAAGAGGTCCGTCTTCAGCGAATCGACGAATTCCTGGGCATCAACCAGCTCGCGGCGCCAGTCCATCAGTTGCCGCAGCCAGGCCATCTTGGCCTCCAGGACGGCATCGCGCTCCACCTGCTCCTTGTATCGCCAATGGGCGGCGACCCCGTACTCGGCGGTCCAATGCATGTCCCAGGTACGGATTTGGACCTCCAGAGGGTATCCCTCAGGTCCAACGACGGCCGTGTGTAAGGACTGATACATGTTGTCCTTGGGCATGGCGATGTAGTCATCGAATTCGCCTGCGATGGGTCGCCACAGCGAATGCACTATGCCCAGCGCCGCATAGCAATCCTTGATGTCACCCACAATCACTCGCGCGGCACGCACATCGTAGATACGATCGAAGTCTCTGCCCTTCTTCTTCATCTTCTGGTGGATGCTGGAGATGTGCTTTCTACGCCCTGTGATCTCAGCCTTGATTCCTTCTTCGGTAAGGCTCTTCCTCAGCGTCTTCACCACTCCTTCGACGTATCGTTCACGGTCTGCGCTCCGTTCGCTGAGAAGTTCCACGATCTCCCTGTAGTCGTCGGGTTCCAGATACCGCAGGGCAAGGTCTTCCAGCTCCTCTTTGATCTGCCACATGCCCAGCCTGTGTGCGAGGGGCGCGAAGATCTCCATGGTCTCCCTGGCGATCACCGTCCCTCTCTCTTGCGGCATTGCGTCCAGCGTGTGCATGTTGTGCAGGCGATCTGCCAGCCTGATGAGGATAACGCGGATGTCGTCCACCATGGCCAGGAAGATCTTGCGCAGACTCTCGGCCTCCTCCTCCTCCAGGCTGGTCCAGGTGATCATCTTCAGCTTGGTCACACCGTCCACCAGCTTGGCGATCTCCTCGCCGAAGGTCTCTTCGATTTCCTCGAGGGTCACGGCGGTGTCTTCAGGTACGTCATGGAGAAGGCCGGCCGCAATAGTTGCGCCGTCCAGGCGGAGGTCCACCAAGGTGGCAGCGGTGGCGAGGGAATGCTGGATGAAGGGCTCACCCGACATCCTGCTCTGTCCATCGTGGGCCTCAGATGCTACCTGATAGGCACGCTTGATGAGGGGTATGTCCTGCGAGGGGATCGAGTCCCCCGCTCGCTCC
>Ga0307378_10011044_pt1 | contig 11678 bp, 6 predicted proteins | sample UN1MG_FD_202238 | JGI IMG/M metagenome (GOLD analysis project Ga0307378, IMG submission 202238) | Soil microbial communities from Risofladan, Vaasa, Finland - UN-1 | ecosystem: Environmental > Terrestrial > Soil > Coastal area > Acid sulfate soil | place: Finland: Risofladan, Vaasa | collected...
ATCAATTCTCGAGTCTCCGGGTAATTCTCAATTAAGAATTGCTCTGTCAAATCTGTATCCCAACGAGGAATATCAGCTGCTTTTGAACCCCAAAGATTAATGCGAATTTTTCCTTGACCTGGAAAGTCCACTTTTTCAAAAGCCAATTGTTCAGATGCACGATTACGAGTTATAATTTCCCAGTCATGCCAATGAGTGATTTCTTCTTCCTCTTCTGATCCTTCAGGAGCATTCAGTAATGCAATCTTCTGTGGAAGATAATCTTTTACAGGGAGATAGAATACTCCTTTATCCTCTCCACAAACCCAGATACCCCAGCCAAGCCAATAAAGATACTCTTCTTGTTTTCCTTGCTCCTTTGCAGCATTTCGTTTATCAGTGATATACATAAGCACAGAAACATAAAGAGATCCTATAATTTGCTCAATATAATCCCTGTCAAATTTCAATGTTGGAAAACCTAAAAAGATCTGAAAATCAAATGAAGAACGATAAGCAGTAGGAGTAGCATCACCAGTTAATCGATGCAGACAGATTCGACACTTAGCTAAGCCTTGTTGAATACCTAACGATCTATCTTCTCGAGAACCTCCGGTTTTTTCATTCATAGTATGTCTTAGATTGATGAATGAATGCATTGTGAAGAGATCCTTTTCTCCTTTGTAAGTGTAATCCTCTACTTGAATCGATTGAAGGAATTTCTCTTTATCCTTGGACCAACCTCTCACTAAAAGTGAATTAAGATCATCTTCATGTAAACGAGCATGAACATGGTCTTCACCATAAAAAGCAATATCTAACTGATGAAATATCTCGAGTAAAGTAGATTTCCCAGTGCCAACATCACCATAGATCAAAACTTTCTGAGGAATGATAGCATTCTCAGTTTTGCGCAATTGATCTTTTTGCTTGATGAAAATAATTTCTTTGGGGATGAACATTTTTTTCAATAAACGATCAGTTGCTGCAGCAGCACCTTCAATGATTTTCTGCACCGGAGATTTTACTTCCTCCAGCAGCTTCTCATAATCGAGTGCTCTTTTTCTGAGAGTAATGGTTCCTTTGGGAAAACCATGCTTAAATAATAAACAATAAAAAAGACCGTTTTCTTCTTGAGTAACTTGTAGATGATAGGAGCATGGATAATCCAGTTGTTGATGTGTGAGGATGATAAAGGTAAGATTCTTCAGCTCGATTTGTTTGCGGTATTTTTCATCAAGTGCTCTAGCACAATCAACGATCAAGGTATCATTATTTGAAGCAAAATTCAAGCTTTGCTCAAAATCATCATTATTAAAAGCATAACGAATTGATGATTTGATTTTCAGCTGCTGAGAATAGTCATGCAATAGATCAGCCAAAGAACGTGCAAAAGCAAAGCGTTCGTAGATTGAAGAGCTCTCAACAATTAGCACAAGAGGTTTAGTTGATTGTAGAAAAAAAAGAAGAGAGCTGCTAAACTTGCTAGTCAGGTCTGTTCTGTAAGCCTTCCGAAAGTCTTGTGTACTTATAGCTTTTGTTAGCATGAGCATCACCTTTTGAAAATCTTCTTTTAATGAGTTTAAACGAATGAGTAAATAAATTCCTCATGGTTACATTTTCAACGCTGTAATTATTCACTGCTTGACGAATGAAAAAGATTGAACTAAAAAGCAGTAAAGGAATAAAAACAATGGCAAAAATGATCAGCACTTCAGACGTAGTTGCTTCTCGTAAGAAAAGTACTTCTACTGTGAGATAATCATCAGCAATTGATTTCTCATTACCTTCACTATCGACCGTTATTGAAGTAACTTGCAAGATCATCTTATGTTGGACATCGTAATCAGAGAAATTTAATTCAAAATCCTTATGATCAAATGAAAGTTCTCTTACTTCTAATTCAGGGATAAATTTTTCAGGAGTATCACGATAGTCGACATAAGCGAGTAATGTTTTATTCAGGACAAGACGATATGAAGTAATAAAGAAGCTGCTGGATTTGTTAAGGTCTAGTGCATCAGTTCTTTTGATGAAAAAACTCAATTCTAAAGGTTCGTAATCTGGGAATAGTTCATTATTGAATGTTAAAGTAGTATAGAGTCCTTGAACTTTTGCTGCTGAAGTATCAAGGAAATTCACTCGAAGTACTAAAATAAAACTTGAAATAAGTAATAGTAAAACTAAGTATTTCTTCTTCATCAAATTGGTCCTCCGGTATTTTGTTGTAAATAAGCTGCTTGCAGATTTGAGAGTGTGGAACGATCAACGGTAGTTTTAACTTTTGCAATATTGATCAATTTCCAAGTCTTCTCGATCCAGAGACTTTTGAGGTCCTTATATTGTGTTTGCAATCGATTGAGATTCCAGGGAAAGAGATCTTGAAAATTAGAAGCATCGCGATGCTGATCGATTGTTGTTTGAAGATCTTTAGTAGTCCGCATAAGTGAAGGGATAACATTGATAGCTCGATGAGGATATTCTCCATAATCCATCACTAATTGAATGAGATCACCTATGATTGTTTCGAGGTCAATTTTAAGAGAAAAAAGAGCTTGCAGTTTAACTCGAAATTGAGGATCAGCTCTTTTAAATTCTTCAACAGCTTCACGACGTTGATCAGCTATTACCTGCAATGTTTCATCTAAATTTGGTCCAAGAGACATTTTAAGTCAACCTCATACTTGTATCAGTTGCAGTAACGCGAGCCATCACTTTATTTGCAAGCCAGATCAATGCTACAACTAAGAGAATCATAGCAAGAATAATCAACAAAGCAATAATTGGATGAATGAGGGAGAAATATTCAACAATTTTGATGATTCCATAAATTGTGGCTGCTAGTCCGCCTAGGAAAACCAGGGCTGTCATCAACAATCTGACAACGTCAATAGAAAAACCACCAGAAGATGATCGTCTTTGTTTTTGCTTTTGTGTTGCTTCTTCAGAGAGTGCAATATCAGCTTGTGAACCTGCAACAATTTCATAACTATAGTCAGTATTAGTCCTTCTAGCAGACTCTTCAGCTACTCTTTGATTGAAGGATTCTTGCATTTGATAATTGGTATCATAGAGTCCGCTGATAGCTTGTTTCAAGTTAAGGACAATATTTCTCAAGTCAGCATTCTGAGAGCGATATTTTTTAGCAATTTGATCAGCATTAAGTAATTCTTGTATTTGTGCTAGCTTATCTCTTTCAGGATTAAAAATATAAACCCCTTCAATTGCTTCTAACAATTGTTGCTGTAACTGCTGCTGTTTTTCTTCGAAATTTTTCTTTTGAGCAGCAATTTTAGTTCTTAAATCAGTAAGATCTTTTTGAGTAGTAGTGATTTGCTCATCGAGTTCTAAAGCAGACTTTTCACGCAGTAAGATAATATCTTGATCAAGAGATTTCAATTCATCAATAACGAGTGGATTAACTATAGCATTATCTTTTGGTTTTTTGATAGTTAATTCATCGGACACGTTTTTCAAATAATGCTTAGTCTGCTCTTTTTTGAGTGAATCAAGGGCTACAAATAATTCATGTTCTTTTTCTCGTAAGACAAGTAATGTATCATTAGCGATTTTTAGCTCCTCTTTTAGATTTTCAATTGTGTTCAAATCTTGCAGGTTTTCTTGTTTAGTAGTAGCAGATTTCTTTTCTCGACGAGGAAGATCAGGATGAAAGAAATTTCCCTTGAAGACTTGGAGGGTTAGAGTATATCTAAGTGTAAATGTCCCCCCGGTAGACCTTTTTACCTTAAAATAAAAGTCATATGTGTCAACTTTGGTGTATTCAAGACTTTTAATTTCAAAATAAGCTTCATGAAGTTTCATATTACGCATTTTGTGGAAAATATATGTGAACCAACCAATAATAGCGATCATAGCAATAGCGATGATGATCCAATCATTTTTCGTTAAAATAATGATATCTTTCTTGATCAAGGTTTTCCAAATAAGCCAAATCTCAGTAGCGATTACTATACCAATGATAAAATACATTGGATAAAGCATGATTTTGATATCACGATTCGCTCGAGAGGTTTCAATAAAGGTTTGCTTAATAACAACATCTTTTGGATGCACACATTCAAAACCGATCCAAGCACCGGTTGTAGTTTGCTGAATTATTGTTGACATTTGTTCTTGATCGCTGAGATCAAGCTGCTCAACAACCCAGGCTTTTTTATGCGTTTCAAAGAGAATGTTACTATTATGTTCCTTCACTTTCAAGCGAAGGTCATTGCTGATCAATTCAGCAGTAGGAATGAGAGTCGTTGGTTCTTGATCATATCGAACTTTTAACTTGAATTCCATTTTTTCTTTAGCAAATTCTTGTAATTGTTTACTCATTTTACATTAGGCCCTCCTTTTGTTTTTGGTCAATAAGTTTTACTTGTTCAGGAGTAATGAATTCAATACCACCTTTATTTTCAAGCATTAATTTAGCACGCCAGGTAATACCAAATTTTTTGCAAAGCCAATTGATAAAACGATTTGGAAGATACACTAGTAAATTCCAAACTCGGAAAAAACCAAACTTCACCATTGCTCCTATTATAGTAGCTAATGCAACAGAAATCATTGTTGAAGAGATCGCTAATGCTTTAAGACCTTCAATCGAATAATCAGTTTCCTGAGTTAGCTCTCGAGTATCGGTTTCCATAGTGATTTCATAGGTTTTTTTATCATCTATATCTTGATAATCACTTGCAGTTGTGAAGTAAGTGATTATATGAGTGTTATTAGTGAAAGTTTTTTGAAGAGGAATAACCAGGACATTATAACTTGTGCAAAACATATTGAGTGTAATTTCACTCTCTGCAGCAAGGATGTAAGAATGATTATAGTTGCTATCAATTGTTGAGAAGAAATAGACTTCAACAGCTACAGCAAATTTATTTTTGATATGTTGACCTACAAGATTTAACATGAGAGCAATATCCATGTTATTTGTGATAGTTGCAGTTGTCTCATAGAGTAGATTATTATAATAATCCCTGGCTTCAATCTCGAGAAAAGAACCAGCTAGATAGTATTGTTCTGGATAGTAGATCCTGCTATCATTCACATAGATTTTTGCTGTTTCAAATGGTAAACCAACACCAAACCGAGTGAAAAGGTCAAAATGGACCATATAAAGTACTATGCTGGGTTCTTGAATTGTGAAAGAGAAATATTCAACTAAAAGTAAAGTCTCACCATTGTAGAGAGAGATAGTGATGTTATGTAAGCCATAAGCTGAAGAATCGAAGCTCCAAATAGAAGCTCCCTCAGCAGCATAACCACCTAGAGCTGTATTATTATCAAAAACTCTTATTGAACAATTAGCCCAATTAGTTTTAATGTTGACAAAAATTAAACCTGATGCAATGTCAAGATCTTTGTTCCAAAGCATAATTTCTAGCGAGCTACTAATAGTATATTGGAACAAATAAACAGAAGGTAAAAATGCACTTGTAGTTGAATTAGAATAATGACAAATGTAAAAATAATGAGTCCCTAATGTACCTATTTTGGGTATTGTATTATAATCAACGAAAGAACCAATGAATGATCCATCGGCATAAATATCATAAAGATTTAATCCAGTCTCACTTGTAATGATTAAATAATGATCAAATTCAATAAATTCAATAGTTGTATCGTTTAGCTGTAAAGGAGTGAAATAATAGGTGACTGTTTCAGTACTTGTAGTGATATTAATAGCATAACAATCAGCAGAAAGAACAGCTGAAAAATCAAAAGAGCATTCTCCTGCAGTATTACTTGTAGCAGAATCACTGAAAATTATATCAGTACTATTATAAATAGTGACAGTTTCAGAAGTAGCACTTATCACATTATTTTGATACCCATCGAGATTAACCAATTGATTATAAAAATTGTATTTATAATAACCAATTGTTGAAATCTCTCCAGCAACTGACCAAATTTTCAGATTATCCACATACCCAGCAAAAGTATCTGAAACTGAAATATTAATAGCATTAGCTATTGGATCAGTAATATTTATTGTTGTATAGAATTTTTGCCATCTGTTAAGAGCTAGACTTTCACACTCATAATCTATCTGAACTGCATTATTAAAATGAGAAATTGTTAAATTAACGGTTCCTGATTCTTTAAAAATATCAATTGAAAAATAATAATAACCAACATCTAGTGTGAAGTTTAGTTTTGCCGTTGTATTACTATTCTCTAAATAGAGACTAGAATATCCTTCGCTGACGATAGAGTAGTCTTGATAGTAAGTTTCAAATTTATTGTTGTGACCACTTTCAGTAAGAGAGATTTCTTCAGTTCCCCAGACAGCTTTATCATCAATTTTTTGAAATTGGTAGAAACAATTAATGCGATTAGTTGACCAGCATACTTTAACTATCATTAATTCATCAATTACTCCATCGAAAAACACACTTGTGGCAGTATCGCGTCCAATTCTCCAGTTAACATCACCCCAAGCTGTGATCGCTTGAGTATCTGTGTCAATAGAAGCTCCATTTTTATAATAAGTAATAATATCCCCAGATGTTGTGAAAGAGATTGCTTGTTGAAACCACGTCCCAGCTGAATAAAGTCCAATAGATGAAGTGTATTGATTACTCCCACCATGAAAAGTCGTCCAACCTTGTTGTGTAGAAATGTAGTTTGAGAAGAAATATTTAACACTAGTATCTTCAGCATGGAGTAAGTAATTATGAGACGAACTACTTTCCATTTTTACCCAACTTAATACAGTATAGCTCCCACTTATTCCAAGTGGTGAATTTCCTTCTATTTTTGTTCGTATTAAATAATCACTTTCATCTCTTTCAAGATCAGCTCCATAACCAACTCTCCCAGCTACGAAAGTAGCTCCATTATTAGTAAAATCTAGACCATTGCCACTTTTATCATTGGCACTATTCAGTGGCATTACCAACTGAACATTATTATCTATAAAAGTGCCTGTATAATCACTCATAGTTGTAATAGTTGGATTACCATAGTAAATATAGAAATTATAATCCGAGCTAGAAGCAAAAGAAGGGATTTCAAGATAAAACTGAGCTGTAGTAGAAGTGACATATTCAGTTAGAGCAAAATCTAGCACAGTACTAGAAGTATCTGTGAAAAGAACATCATCAAAATCGCTTTGCATATCACTATCGTAACCAACAGGGATTCTTACTAACATATTTGAAAAAGTTTCTGCAACAGGATTAGTAACTGTGCAAGACTTTCTCTTCGAAAATTCCACACCAGAAATAGTAAATGTCCCTTCGATATATTCTGTCCACTCATTGCTGTAAAAATAAAGATCATTTATTCCATCTTCAAAACCTAAACTTGAAAAATAATCATTTGAAACATCTTCAAGAGCTAGAAGATTTAAATTACTAGAAGTGAAAAGAATTTCATAATTCAATAAAGTTGGAGATGTTATCGTATAATCATTTGAAACAGAAGTAACAGTTGCAGAAGGATTAATTGAATTATAAGTCCATGTTTCAGGTGCATAAATATTGATTTCTTTTGCATATTGAACTGAAGGGATTTCCAAGCTATGAATTATTAGTGAATCACTAACATATTGATATTTAGATCTGATAGAGTTTTCAACAGTAGTTTTTTGAAAATAAAATGCATCTGTTTCTAGTCTAATTTGAGCAACATCTGATATACTACTAGCAATAGAAGAAGATCCAGAATCTAATGAAGTGTAGTAGTTTCCCCCATCATAGCAACTTAAACTTAATGAAATGATATTAGTACCAACATTATAAGCACCACTGAATAATAAGTCACAAAATCCCTGAGCATCAAGATTGCTTAAACCTATATTATAAGTTCCATATTCCCTTTCTAAAGAATCACCATTGTTTGAAGTATCTCTAAATTCAGGAATATAATCCCAAACAAGTGTTCCAGATCCACCACAATAAATTTTGAAATACATTTCAAAATTATTTGAGTTCCCAGATTCAAAATAAATGAAAATAAATCCTTGAACTAAATATCCAGATGTTTCATACATACAAAATCTATCATACATATAGATATTAGTTATTGGATGTTCTGAATACCAAAAATCGAAATTTTCAATATCAGGCAATTGTTTGTTGAATTCAATATCAGTTTTCACACTTTCACCTAGAAACCAGTTAGAAGGTTCTTGAGTATCTTGAGTTCCTTGATCAGGATAATCAATATAATCATCTATTGATTTAGAATTAGAACCATTTTTTTGTGAAATGATCATTGATTGCGAAACAATAGCAATCACAACAACAAGCACAAATATTTTTTTACTAGTTTTCAACATGTGATCAAACTCCTGGAAATAGAAAAAAATTGATGGGCTATTTTTTACCCACCATCATTTGCTTTGGTTTTACCACACCAAAGTAGACTCCAAGACCAATGATCAAACCAACAACAAGCACTGAACCGATGATGATAAGAGGTATTTTCAATTGTCTCAATGCTCCTACGCCAAGGTCTTTTGCTGCACCTGCGACACCTACTATACCATTTGTTACGTGACCAACACTATCGGTGATCATATTAGTTGTAAATGGCACTACGTTGCTTATTGTCTGCCCGATCGGGGTGATAACCTTTGCAGCAGTATCACCTAAAGACGAGATAATATTTGCTGGAGCATCGATCACTTTTTTGGCTACAGAAGCAACCGAAGAAGTAAAGCTTTTGAAACCATCTTTGAGACTTTCCCAAAATGTAGCTATTGAGTAGCCTTTAGTTATTGCCTCAAAAGTATCTTTGTTATTACTCACCCCAATGAGTGGTAAAATGCGTTTCATAGCATTATTCACAAGTGTATTGTAGTCAGTTGTTTCGCCTATAAGATCATTCAATTCAACTTTGATCAGTTTAACTAAGCCAAGAGGTAGTTGATATTGATAATAGGCTTTTGTGATTTCATAATCAGTGATGCGGTCACCCGGTTGTAAGTTCAATTGCTGTCTCCAGGTTATTTCAAGATCATCTGCTAAATCACGAGCTGATTCCCAACCCCGGGCAACGACGTGCATATCTCCTCGGTAATCCAGGTTAGTATGCACAGCAAGCATTTTAGTAGTATTGATATCAGCTAGAGAATTTGATTCAAGATGATAATCAGTTATTCTTGGAGCAATATACTCTTCATAATAACTATCACCTATTTTCACTAAATTATTAGTAGACTTTGAGAGCTGATTTTCATCGATATCGATATAGGTCACATCATATCTACTATCGACTACAAACTTGTTGTTATCGAATTGGAAAACATAGTAACCCTTGACGTCAATATTTTGAGCTTCAATATTGATCACATAAGGAAATGTTGAGTTAGTTTCACAAACGAGATTATACCAGAAAGTCTGACGCATAGCAACTATTGAATTAATCAATGTGACATTATAGCACTCTGCTGAGTTTGAAATAGTAGCTGTAGCACTCGAGGCAAAACTGATCTTAAGCGAGGTGGCAGTTGATGTATCAGCTGATTCGAGAGATTCAAGTAGGAAATAGTGATAACTTTCAACAGCAAAGTTGGCAGTGATATCTAATTTAGTATATTCAGCATCAGTAGTATTTTTCGCGGGTTCAAGATAATTCTTGTCACCAACAAAAGCTGGTATGCCAAAGTTTTCAATGTCATCAGTAACTTCAGTATCAGGTAAAAGAGCTAATTTGTCTGTGTCCTCGGATAAGATTTCAGGCATATTGAGTATTGAAGTAACATCATTAAATGCCTTTGATTGATATCCTGACTTTGCATCAAAATCAACAAAGACTGTTGCTTCAAAAACAGCTAACATGTCAGGGATGAGATTATCTTTATCCTCAGCCCATTTTGCCAATAGCTCAGCTTCAGAAGCTTGTCCAGGAATAGCTCCAATTAGGACAGGAGCTAAAAAAAGAATAATTAATGCAGCAGTAGCTGCTTGTTTTTTGTTCAAATTCTTTTTCCTCCTACTTTTTCTTGCTGGCTACAACTGCAACAGTGATGATCAAACCAAGACCAAGTAAAGCACTACCACCAATAATACCTATGAGAGCCCAATTGTTTGAAGTGATTGAGATTATTTTTTCTTTCACTTTTCCCATGAAGATACCTAATGATTCAGAGATTTTTCCGACAGCATTGGTTACCTTTTCCTTAAAGTCAACAGCAAAACTGGTTGAACTTCCTTTAGAGCGTTCAGCAGAAGCAACAACAGCATTAGACATATCAGTTAATCCTTCAGCATCCTCATCTTCTTGTAAAATATTTGGACTAATAGCAGAAGTAATAGTAAACCGTCTGATGGATTCGTCTCGAACTGATTTTATAATTGTTGGAATATCAGTTCCTTCTCCTTCAGCTTTGGTAGTTAGATCATATATTAGTTTTGAAATAGTTTGAGGAAGTTCACAATTAACATCTAGAGCAGTTAAGGCATAATCATCGATATCACCAACGTCAATAGCTTTGTAAGAATAGTCTTTGACTTTTAGTAACTCATTATTGATGATCTTCACCCAAGTTTCATAGAGAGTTTCTTCGAAGTCATCTGCTGTAGCAAAACCTACACCTTTGATTGTATTATCTTGCCAATTTTCAGTGTAATCAGCTGAAGCAGTATAATAATTATGCCAATCAGTTGTAGTCCCAAGCTCTGAAACATTTACAGCTGTTTCTGAACTACCCATATAAACTGTAGCATAACGTTCATCCCTGAAATCTTGACCTGAACCGATTGAGAAAATTTGAATACTATCGCAAATAAGCTCATCAAAAGCAATATGGAGAATATAAGGTCTTGAGCTATTTGTTGCTTCAAGATCAAGTCTAAACCAAAGAAGCTTTTGACTTGGTATAAATTTGTTATAGATAGTGGTATTGGTTGTATCTGCAGCATCAGAGATATTCCCACTCAATGAATCACTATAAGAAACAGTAATTGTGGTAGCTGTAGAATTAGTTTTAGCTTTTTTAATTACTAATAATTCGTAAGTTTCGCTATTGAAATTATCAGTAATTGCATAAGCATCTGATTGATCAGTTAGATTTTCAAAATAAGCGGTTCCTTTATCGATGAATCGTTCAAGCTGCCAAGAGCTCACATCATCTTCTTTTTCAATCGCAGGCTGGACAACAACATCTTCTTCATCACTTGTTGAAGTAAGCTGCAGATTTGAATTGATAATTAGACTGAGACCTGTTGAAGTTTTTTGAATCCCTTTAATATGAGCTGTTTCCTCAAAAGGGAGATATTTGGACAAACGAAGCGAAGCTTGCGGATCAATATCCACAGTGGCAGTAGTGATAACTGTCACACCGGGAAAAGTCACACTAGTAGCTGCTTGTCCCAACAAGCTAGCACTGCTGATCACTAGCAAACAAAATAGACTAGTGAAACAAGCAAATAAAATAGAATTTTTCACTTTCATTTTAGATTAAACCTCCCGGAGAGTTCTTCTGGCCCTTTAACGGATGATGCTTGGAACAGGCAAGCTGATCTTGAGTTGTTCGAGAACTCCCCGGTCGTTAATTATTTATTGAGAAATTTTATTTATAAAGGTACTTACTTAGGTACGGACATAATGAAATCCTATCAAGGTAATACCTAGAAAAGATAGAATGATGGATTCAAAAAGAATTTTACATTCTTTTTGGTGATTCTATTCCCAATAATGCTAAACAAGAGGAGATTACTTTTCCAGTTGTAAATGTC
>Ga0307378_10011047_pt1 | contig 11676 bp, 9 predicted proteins | sample UN1MG_FD_202238 | JGI IMG/M metagenome (GOLD analysis project Ga0307378, IMG submission 202238) | Soil microbial communities from Risofladan, Vaasa, Finland - UN-1 | ecosystem: Environmental > Terrestrial > Soil > Coastal area > Acid sulfate soil | place: Finland: Risofladan, Vaasa | collected...
TTTATTGGAGGGAATTGATGGAAGTTTTATCTGCCGCGTAGCGGCTTACTTGAACGGAATATTATAGTCCGATACCTGAGATAGATCACTGGCTCAGGCGACGGGTGCGTATGTGCTATTGGAAACAATGGCGATATGTCCGCACCCGTGTTCGTAACCTTCTTAAAATGGGTACCCATCCGAACCTCGCTATTCCCATGAGCTTTTCACGTAAAGGCCCCTGGAAATGTGCCCGGACGTTAGCCACTCAAACCGGCATGACGAATCAATGGCTTAAGGATCAAGGTCTGCTATATGTCAAAGAACTGTGGGTGAACATTCATTACCCAACTACGGTCCGGTAATTTAAGTGAACCGCCCGGTGCGTGACCGAAGGAAATGCCTGTGGTAGACCCGCTTGCTGCGTGGTGTGGGGGCTGGGGGAGAAAAACCCCCGGCTACCCGATTAGCCCTCGTTTATTACTTTATAGTTCCAAAAAAATTCTCTGGCCACAAAAACTCAGGCAAGTGTCGTCTAATCAATTCGGAAGCCCAGTCGTATCCTCTTGCCTCAAGCTCTCTTACGAAATATGGCCATGGTGGAATATTGCTCTGATAGACGTTAGAAGATGATTTGGACATACCTCCTCCTTGTGATTTCGACAGACCACCATACTGCGAAGTTGACAATCCTCCATATTGTGATTTCGACAAACCACCATACTGCGATTTCGATAAACCGCCGTATTGAGACGTTGATAATCCGCCATACTGAGAAGTAGACATCCCACCATATTGCGATGTTGAAAGTCCACCGTATTGAGAAGTGGATGCACCTCCATATTGAGAGGTAGACATACCGCCATATTGTGACGTAGAAAGTCCTCCGCCTTGGCTTTTGCTCAAATTACGGGGCCATGTTCGCATATTTTCAATTATAGGTTTACCCATGATTTATTCTCCTGTTTTTAACCTCATATCATATTAAAGGGTATTTTATTGGGGCTAACGCCGCGGGTCTGGGGCCGCGAGGAACGAGCGGTCCCTATCACCCGCATGTTCTACGATTCGTCATTTATATGGTTTCTTGTCATACCATCCGTGTGGGTCACGAACTTCCCGTTTTTTTTGTAGCGGACCTCCATCACCAAATGGCCAGAATTGAAACTGCCGACGAGTTAGCTCCTCGCCTTCTCCAGATCCAGCCTTTAAGACATAGTCTGGAATATCGTTCACATCATCATATCTAAATATGAACGGTTCAATGCCTTTATGTCCCGTAGAGATAATTACATCTGCGTGCAGTTGATAACGCTCCTCTTTAAAACGCAGTCCCACAACTGTGACTTTCTGCGGGAAAATATGCTTGGTGTGTAGCATTTGAAACAACTGAATGCTGAAAAGCAAATTCTCAAATGAATCAGTGGCAAACTCCTCAAGTCGTGTGACATCTTTGGCAGACGATGCTCCAAACCACGCAAGATTTTCAGCGACACTGACATAGCTCTCGGCTTCAGATTTCGTAGTTTGCTTGCGGGTTTTCCCGCCAGAAAAAACTAAGAGAGCTCGTTTGTCACAATCGGCAAGGTTGACCCCGCGTTGAATATGCTGGACATAGTTTGGCACTTCGTCATTGTACTTATAGCCTGCATAGGTCCCCACCCATTTGTCAGCGTCGTATGGATCATTACGACAAGAACCGACATATACAGCATGGCCTGGTACGATCACTAGGTTTGTTAGCTTCTCAGGAATTGCCTTGTTTTCCACATTCGTCTCCTTCCAGTAGAACACTTGAACTCAGCGGCGCGGCTTTGCCGCGTCACGCTGAAGAGATTTGTGTACGCCCGGCATGGGCGTGAACTTATGGGGTGAAAGTCCCCTATACATGAATCCTGTTAATGTTAATGTTTTTAGTACATTAACAAAAGTATTAGCCGACGGCAAGGGCGTTTCCGTGAGGAAAGGTCTGAAGGGCTGGAGCGAAGCGCAAGGCGAGCCGCAGGCGAGAGCGACCAAAGGGAGCGGCAACCCCGAGTGCAAAGCTATGAGCCGACGAACAGAAACGGCATATAAGGCCCAGTCTCCGGGTAAGTCAGCACCACATGACAAAGCCCTGGATTCAGGAGATAGGGTAAATGCCGCGGTTGCTTAGTGAAAGATCACGTTCTTATCCGGGGAGACCTGCCCGACGTGCGGTCGCTGTTTCGGCAGCGCCCTGTATGGCAACATGCAGGGTGATCGGGCAGGAGTCAGCAGAGGTCATAGTAGGCGCAGGACGTTACCAAAAGGTGGTATGGTAACTGGAAACGAGCCCGGCAAAGCCGGGAGGTCTCACCCCGCCGAAGGACCAAACCCAAAGTAGAGAGTTAGACCATATGTGCTCCGAAACGCATTGAACCCGTTAGGGGGAGCGGAACTTCGGGCGCATCATACGGAAAACTGACTCTCAGGTATAAACTTGCAGTTGCCGCCTTCTTTTCAAAGATCTGTAGGTTATATTTTATCCAGCTACGGCTCGATGTTCTTTGGGAACCGCCTAGTGCGGACCCGCATGCTAGGTGGTGTGGGGGCCGGGGGTGAAAGACCCCCGGCTACCCGATTAGCCATCTTACATTGATTTTACATTCTATATGTGGTGTTTTAAAACCGTTGTTGCTTCCTCTAAAGCTAATGCAACAGAATCATAAAGACTGTCTATTAGTTCTCCCATGCCAGCGCTAACCGAAGCCTTGTCGGTTCCCATCCTGTCCAGAAGTTTATCGAAATTCTTTCCTCGATGTGCGCTAGCGATTCTCATGTCATACAATAAAAACAAATTTTCGATTGGCGATGTAAGATGTTGGCCTTGTTTAAGTTTAGAATTTTTTTCCAACAACCTTTCTGATATCTCTTTTTCAGATTCAAAAATATTTAATCCTGTCTCTATGCAAATAATTGAATATTGGATAAGGGTGTCTAACAGTTTCAACCCTCGAAATTTCTCTATTCTTTTTGAATCAATTCCAATTCCTAACAAAAGCTGGCGTATTTTCGACTCTTTTATTCCTTCAACAACTAAAGCATTAAGAGACTTGCAACGCTCTAAAAATGCATCTTCACCTATTTCCTTTTTAATATGTGCGGTGATGGGTACTACATTTTTGTCTGTCCACCAACCAGAATAGTCCAATGTATCACGAGTTAACCCAACAAAATCATTAGAAGTTAAATCTCCTGAACTGAATAAAATATTTCCAAGTTTTGCAAGCGCATTACCTAAATCGACAAAAGAATACACTATTCTCTTCGACCTCGTTGCCACATTTGGTTCTTGCATCAATTGTGCAGGTATTCCTGGCGGCGGGTTAACTGCAAAGCTGTGCCAATGACGAACAACGTCGGGTGGGCAACCTTCATAGAGCTTCTTGATTTCTAATTGAATAAGATTCCTTGATATTCTTTGACAATAACTCACACTCCATTGTCCGCCATAACTTACACTCCCGCTTTCTGGATGAATTGAATACCTGTCTGGATGCTCCTCATAGTGCTGAAGAACATCGTCGTCTATATAAACATATTCTAATCCCAATTTCCGTGACAACTCTTTCGTAACTTGCGACTCAATTCCAGGCCAGCTTAAGCTTACGTATTCCCATCTTCCCTTAGTAATTGGGGAATGTTCAGGTGCATATAAAAGCCTAACACCCCATATTTGAGCCGTTAAATGTTTGCGGGAACGGTGGTCTATACGGATATCAATAAGGCGACCACTTAGCTTGAACTCATTTATATCTTTACCTGATAGTGCTTTAACATCCTCAGGCACTAAATCGTCAGTGTTCATTGCATAATAGACATGAATCAAGGCCTGATTTCTTAATGTTGCATAATCTTGTAAATATTCACGATCTATAGTGACTTTTGCCTCAGATTTAAGATCGTAATAGTATTCAGAGACCATTTTCGAAGCTACAACATTGTGATAAGGTCGTTCCAAATCGTCCCAATGAATTAAATCTCCATTTTCCGATTTTTGAGAACGTGGAACGAGGCCATATGTCATTAGAAAGCCCTGATCCGGCAATAAGATGGTTCTTGATCCTGATCTCCATGAGACAACAATGGGCTCTAAACCTTCAGCAACTATTTCCCCGGCCCAAATTGAAAATTTTGGTACATAGTCGAATGAACCATTGTATGATGAAGGATGAGGACCCGTTGCTGTAACTTCTGCTCCTATACCACCGGGGTGACTTATAATTTCGTTAACAAGTTCGATTGGAGCTAAGGCTGTAAATAGATTTATAATGCTTCTATCACCCCAAGGTTTGGAAATATCGGCAACAATAACATGTTTTGATGCAAGGGGGTCTTCATTGCGAAGATCACGGAAGGGATAAGGCCAATAATTCTCGTCTATAGAATCGTAATTATTCAAAAAATACTCCCTGTTATTGTAAAAAATCGCTACTTTTTCATCAGAGTGCTTGCCTGGCTAACGATCAGCTTGAGAGGTGCGAATGAAGCGTAGCGGAATGAGCATCCTTCTCAAAGCTGATGTTAGCCGGTTTGTTCCAACCAAAACCGTCGATCTCTTGTCATCTGTAATTCGTCGTACGCTTTGTCGAACACATTCGCGATTGTCATGCGATCCATACCCATATACGACGCAAGAGCCCACGCCGGCCTACCAAGCGATTCCAAAGCAAGCACAATTAGATACATAAGGAGGTTTGGTTTAACCGCCTCATGCAAATACATGAATCCATTCTCTCTATCATGATTTCTTTGTATAAAACCAACCTCTGTTAACGCCCAAATCTGCCCATGAGTCACTGCCGATCCAATCCTATAGTAGCTGCGTTCTCCAAAAATATTACAAATGAGTTCCGTTGCGGAAGGCAAGGATTCTTTAGGCAGTTTATACTCAATCGTCTTTTTTTTAAAGTATTCGTATCTTTCTTGAAGCCTCTCGTCTGCTGATTGTGGGTTTTCTCGCATAAGCTTGGAATATTCGTCAAGACCTTTCCGCCGCAAAGCAAAGCTTCGAGCCAACCTGCGTTTATAGTCAATAGATGGGTCCAGAATCCAGCAGCTTCTTGCAGCCACTTCCATAGCCGCACGTACGCATCCAAAGGGAGCAATTGTCTGAACGGGTTCCGCCAATGTTTTAATTGCAGCGAGCACATGATCAGAAGAGGCTTCCCACAGTACCCAGACCTGTGACAGGATTCCAGTTATTCCCTGCGGTTCGCCTATTAACTTATTTTCATCATCAGCTGGAGAGCCAGCAAATTGTTGGTAGCCGAACTGTTTAAACATCATCCTAATGTCTTGATACAAGGCAAGCAATATATCTCGGGATTCTCCAACATCGATATGTTTCATAGCTCTCATAGATTATTAGGCTAACATTATATATTATACGGCTGCATCTTTTTTACAGGATTTATTAATATGAGACAGTCATAGCAAAATAATGAAAAACTGAAAGAAAAGTCAATATGTATAGTAATATTAAACTTCTATACTCATTTTTGATGATCGGCAAATTAATGCAAAAATGCAATAAATGCATCTTTTTGCTCTTATTATGGGAATTATGATGCTGCATCATAATTCCAGATCTAAAAAACCTGATACATATTTAATTAACCATCAAATAGCTCAACCTGGGAGTCGAGTGGACCGAGGGAACCGCCCCCACAGTCTCTCACGCAACCGGACGTGAACCTCTCAGTTCATCCGGCTCCTATCGACCAGCCGATTGTCGTACCAGTCGCCAGTGCGCAAACAGGTAAGACTTCTGTTTCGCAATACGCCCAAGCCAGCGGCTAATGGTGCCGCATCTTGAATTGTGAATAGCGGCGTCTAATTCGCAATTAATGATGCGGCACACCTCGAACTAACATAATGAAATAACACTAAATAATTTTTTATATTAAATTTTTATTCACTATTCAAGATTTGACACCATCTCCTTTATAATTTAAGTGAACCGCGCAGTGCGTGACCGAAGGAAATGCCTGTGGTAGACCCGCTTGCCGGGTGGTGTGGGGGCTGGGGGAGAAAAACCCCCGGCTACCCGATTATGTACTATTATGGTTTGATGCCCGTCGTAAAATTAAACTATAATTCAGGGCAATAATAATCAATAAGCAATCTTGTCAGCTGTTCCCCACGCAAACTTAGTTTGTTGATATTTTCATTTTTCATTGGCCTAAAATTTGTAGGGTAATCAACTTCTTCTCTTTTAACTAAGTCCGACCAATAAAATGGTAAGGCGCTATCTGACTGTCCCAGATATGGCAACAAGAAGCCGCTGATAAGGTTGGCATCTTTATACTGGTGCAATCTTTTCATTGTTGCATCCTGCACTTTTCGCATTGTTGCAGTTAAAACCTGATCTAACCTAGTAGCCACGCCAAAAGGTATAAAGTCTCCCGAAAGCATTCCGTAGCCCGCATTACAGCAAATTATGTAATCGGGTGCATACACATTAGAGCTGTATCTTGAGCTTCGTCCTGGCTCCATACAACTGACTCCCGTATTGTCAAAAACGCCACCATCGGTAAGAACAACACGATTACTGTCACAGCGTTTATGCTTGATAAATTTATAGTTTTTGTCAAGTGATGGCAGGTACAGTGGATAGGCAGCCGATAAAGCAACAGCTTCAGCCAATGAAACTTCGTTTTTGTCGATTATTCCATATCGCCAGCAACCCGACTCTTTAGAACCGAATCTAAAGGCTGTGCCTGTTCTTAACTCAGATGCATTGATTACTGTATTGACATCATTTCGCCGCCTGTCAGTCAGTTGTTTGTCACCATACACATCCTTTCGAAGAGCTTCGATAAAACATAATGTCCGATAAGATATCCGTCTTAGTTGATCATCCTTTTTTAGCAATCGGTTTTTTATCGAGATTGGAAATTTTGTAAGATATTGATAAAGTTCTTTTTTCCATGCAGACGTATGAAAAAACTCTCTGGCGATTTTGACATCAATACCAGATCTAAGAAGATGTAAAACCCGGCTTTCAAATTCAGCGAAAGGGCAGTCGTTATATGCATAAAGGGCTGCAATCACCGATCCCCCTGACACTGACGAAATCACATCAACCCTTTTTAAAATGTCTCTATCATTGAGTGCTCGAAGACATCCCAGGTGAAAAGCTATTGCCCTGGAGCCACCACCAGACAATGCTAATCCGATGTTTTTGACGGTTTCCTTCTTTTGAGAAAAAGATGTGTGAAACCCATAATTCGTAATTGTAGCGTAACCTCGCTCAAAATGGCTTTTATCAAAGAGATATCCGCCAACCTCGTCACCGGTGTCGTCAGGTCTTACGATTAACAACAATTTTTTTTTGCGTGAGAAGTCATCAGACAAAAGAATTTGTGCCATTGCACCGATATCAATTGAGCTGGGGAAAGGCATGGATTTCGGGTGGGTGTGCCATGTACCCACGAATCTCGAAAGGCCGCGACTCCATTTTTTCTTACGCGCACTTAATTCTTTTGTCCCTTCAACGCCACAAATGAAGTGGTTGTGCGAACAATCGCTGTCTGGTGGAGGTTCTGTAGCCGAATCAACCCAAATAATTTTGAGTAGGTCATCTCGTTCGCCAAATAAAAGACCACCGGTTTCAACATTGGCTCCATTGGTTCGATTGTTGTAATCAATCCGGGCTTTAATCAAATTCCACGCATATATCGAGACCCGGACTTCATAATTATTAATTTTATCAATCGTCACATAGTCCACTGGAATCTTGTGCGACACCCGTGAAAACTTCTCGTCCAAGCTTTTTGACAAGAACCATGCATTAGCAGGTATTTGATTTTGGGATAACGATTTGCACGCGAGATCGATCATTAAACTTGCAAGTGCAGCGCTGTCTGATGCCGACCCGACGAATGTGGGGTCAGAGCATCCTGGTTCAGGCTGAAAGAAGGGTTTTCTTGGCATTTCCGGGTCTGGATAAAATGCATCCGCGAACGTTTTTAAGCCCGGGTCATTACAGACCTTAAGAATTTCTTTGCGATACACATCAACGATGCCCCCAGTATAGTTCTTGCTGATGTAAACCAAAAAACCTTTTTGGCAGGTGGTATCAACGAGCATCGATATAACCGGTGCGCGGTTTTGGTTTGATTTTTTACGTTGCAATTCAAAGGCAGTGTGAACCAAATTTGATGCGGTGCAATCAATCACCAGGTCCGCACCGTCTGACCAGTCCGGATCTTGGCCAAGCCAGCCCTTAATATCCTCAGTATGTTGTTCAACCTCAATGTCATTGTTGATTGCTTTGATGGCAACATCTATGGATGAAACTTTTGAATAACCAACATGGTGCAATGGATAGGGCTGCCGGACCAGTATGCCGGGAGTTACAACGCCGCTATCACGCAAAATCAGTTTTTTTGCACCAGCTCTTGCCAAATGCAGAACTATGTTTGCCCCGATAGCACCACAACCCCATATTGCTATCGTTTTCCCTTTTAATGCGCTGAGGCCCGATGTATGATCCCTTCGCGTTACAATTTCGCTCCGGTTTTCCATTATCCGGCACCATCTTATTTTGGTTACTTGCATAAATTTTTCAAAAAATGTTTCTGCCTTGGTGCCAATTTCCTTTAACTTTTCATCTTTTGAAAATTTTAACAGCGACAGGCTCAAAGCCTCAGTTTCATCAGAATCAAACTCCCAGGCGCATAGGTGCTGCCTTAAGACCTCTTCTCCTTTTACTCCTCTCATTGGCGTTCCAATGATAAACAAAAATGGGTCTTCATCGGATTTCCACAAAAATGCTGTTTGAAGAATTGATCGGAAAAGATCGAAACCTACGCCCACTTCCAATAGCAAGCCGGTTAGTGTTGAAGGATATTCAAAGGGAAAAGGCCGGGGTAACAAAATTGCAGCGGCATACTTTCCAGTGGGTGTATCTATGCTTTTTTCTCTCCATTCTACGATTGACAGTGTTTTCTTATTAATCCGTTCAAGCTTTGCCAATCCGACCCATGGCATATCTGTAACCGTTGGTGTATTCGCTATGGGAACAAGGATCGAAGTTGAATAATCTGTGCGGTAGGCAACTGGCGGATGGAGGGGTTGGCCAGTTGGGTCCAATTCGTTTAAGGCCCCATGTTTAAGCCAGTCCTCAAGCCTTTTAATGTATCCGTACATTCCATCGCGTGGCTTCCATTCGGATTGCGTGGATTGGTATAGGCAAAGGCTATGCTTCCATTGAACATGAGGCCACCCGGCAAACCGATCATGCCGCGCATGGACAGATGGCAGGTTTAATGGAAAATCTTTCGGAATAAAAAAGCGGAATCGCTCTCTTTCACGAAGAGGGAGTCCGCCTTTTGCTTTTTCAAGGTGTCCACAATATAAAGACGTATCGATTACTAGACCAGAGTACTTCTCTGAAGGCTCAAGAATATCTGTGATTTCGAATGCGTATTCATTCTGTTCTGCAATTTCTTCAAGCTGGTTCAGCGCAAATGTCTGGCCTTCAGTTCTCATCAAATACCAAATCCCACTTTTTCTGATGGAGGTTCATCTTCACCACGAGCTGCTTCTATCGCAAGCCCCAAAGCTGATTTCTGGGTCGTTTTAGCCTTGGAGGTTTTTTGCTGATAAGACAGCCCGCCTGAATCAAGTTCAAAAACGATCGGGACCGGCTTCTTTTCGTTTGGATGCTCATGTGTACAGAGAAAATTGCCTGAATCGACAATCTCCTCGTAACGTTTCCGCGCCTTTAGATGTGGCGGATTTTTTCCATCTTTATCTGAAAAGTCTGATTCACTGCTGGAGATGATAAAACCGCCATCGAGTTTATTAGCTTCGAATTCATCCATTATGTCTTTTTTTAATTTTTCCTGATCATCGTCTTCGCCTTGCCAATACATTACCCCTTTTGAGCAATGGTGCGATGCAAGCATGACGTTCCATTCCAAATAGTGAGTCCGCTTCTTTTCCTTGGTTTTTTCAAAAATTTGTTTGATTGTTGGATACTTCCGGTCTCCAAAGAAAAGTGCTTTGGCAGTGCCGTCACCATCATAGAGGACAATCTGCAAAGACAGACTTGAATCGTTTCTTTCGGTTGCGCTGTCATCTTTAAAGGGGGCGTGGACAAAGGCTATAAAATTGTCCTCAACTGATTCATTGTTGATATCAGTTATCGTATTGCCTGGATAGGTGCGCCAGTATTCAGGAAAATCCTTATAGTCGCCGGACTCGAAAATGACATCGTGCCCGATAACCCTCACCATATCCCCAATGGCAACATTGCCATTCTTTTTTATGTTAACGTCCCTGCGTCTTGTGACTTCTCCTTTGAATGCAACCGCATCATCACAAAGATCTTTTTTGTATTCTCTGAAAATCCGGGGAGTGTGCCAGATTTCGCCAATCGTAACCTTATCATACAGGTCGCTGAATCCCTGAATATGATCTTTGTCAGGGTGCGTTAGTGCGAATACAGAAAGGTACGGTTTGCCATTCTTTTTAGGCAAGCAGTCCACAAGTTCATCCACAATGGCACAATGTGGGTCATCGTCATCATCAGATTTGGTAAGATGATGAAGGTCGATCTGCAAGACAGTCTCATCGGGTTTGATTACCACCGTAGAGCTATCACCTGTACCAACAGGCCAAAACACAAAACCTTTATCTGGTAATGTTATTCCCATGATGATTTCTCCTCATTTAAAATATGGTATGGTTGAAAAAACTCCAACAAATTCATAGTCCTTTTCTGTAGGGCTACCAATAATACCAAGAGCTGTGCTCAATCTGAGCAGAACCGAAGAAATAGGATTTCTCTAGCAAATAACGCCGCAAATCACCGGCGGCAAAATGCAGAGCGAGGAACGAGCGGCGCTTTTTGCCGTCCGAGTGAATTTGCCTTGTTATGCATTCTTTTACTTCAGTTTCTTGCATATTAATGGTTCGTCAAAACCCTCGACTACCAGCTTATATGTATCACCATTTCGCAACACCATGACCTCTGGCTGCAATTCCAATACTAACTGCAATGTGAGGCCAGTTACTTCATATATGCTGCCTGAGGTGGTTTTGAATATATGGCCTTGCTGAATAGTGCCACTGATACTTCCTTCAAGATTTGTTTCTTCGTATACCTCCCAGCCACCACCATTAGACTTGCTTTTGTTATTGCTTGGTGGGGACAGTAGTTCTATGTTTAGAGACTTTTCGCCAATGATTAGTTTTCCGCGATTTGGGCAGACAATTACGCTTGGATAGTATTCATATAAATATTCATATTCGTATTTTACCTCCCAAACAGATCCATCTGAAAGTTTGAATATTTCCTCATTATTTCCCATGAATGGCGTTGGACTAACGATCGATGATTGAAAACACTCACCTGCAAAAGTGACACTTGGCAAGACAGACATTACCACAAGCATCAAAGTGAAAACATTTTTTCGCATAATCATCATATTCACCGGCGTTTATTGAGATGCATAACATGTATTAGTTGACCTAAGTGAAATATGGAAATTGTCACTTTTTGACAACTAAATCAGAGTTAATAAAATATTAGTTCGGAAATAACTTTCCGTAAAATTGAAATATATTTTGTTTTAAAGGATATTTGCCAATCCGGCTTATATATCAAAAAATGTCATATTAGTCGGTATGAGCTATTTTAACGAAACGTCATTACCAATAGTT
>Ga0307378_10011049_pt1 | contig 11676 bp, 18 predicted proteins | sample UN1MG_FD_202238 | JGI IMG/M metagenome (GOLD analysis project Ga0307378, IMG submission 202238) | Soil microbial communities from Risofladan, Vaasa, Finland - UN-1 | ecosystem: Environmental > Terrestrial > Soil > Coastal area > Acid sulfate soil | place: Finland: Risofladan, Vaasa | collected...
TCAAACGCCCAAAACTTGAATCATGGTTGTTTCTTACTCATCATTAGGTTTCCCTTTCAAAGGTTCTTGGTTTCTTGAGCACGTTTCCACATCCGGCGGAACTCGGCTCTCATCTCTCGTAACTCATCAATCGTATAAATTCGTGGTGTCTTACTCTGCTGGATCAGCCGGTTAATCATTGTCCTCCCATGTGATTGCTCCATGTATTGGTAATACGCTATCTGGTTGCCATCCAAGTACAGATTGCATTTCTTGCATTGCGGGTGACAGTTCATCGAATCGAAAGCCGTTGCGTTATGCTTGCGTGAAATGAAGTGACCGGCGTCCATCGTCTTGTAATGCCTGCGAACACCACACGTACAGCAAACGCAATACCCTTCACTATCAGCCGCCGTCATGCGAACCATCTTTTGGAAATCAACCAATGCAGACTTTTGCCACTTCTGTCGATTCCAATCTTTCGTTGAACCTCGCTTCACCATGGTTTCAATCCCAAAATTGTTTCTGTTGCTGGATCACCCGAAGACGATATGCCCACAACCGGCGGTCCTCAATTCTCTTTCGTTCTATGGCAACGAATGGAATCCTCCTGAGTTCCCTCAATCGCCGGAGGCCCTCCGAACCGCCAGCCGCTTCCACGATCTCTGGTGCCAGATGCCATTGACCATCAGCCACTAGCTCCAAGACACGCCAGCGTTGGGTGTCAAGGTCTGGCAGGTCGGAAGGTGTTAGAATCCCTTCCCCGCCCAGCATTCTAATTATCTCGCGTGGCGTTTTCATTGTTCAATCCCTTTCCAGCTTGGGGACCAATCGGAACCATCGCAAAATCCTATAACGCTTGCTGGTCATGTATCGCAAGGTCCGTGAATCGGGATGCAACTCATCTGCTATATCCGTAATCCTCACAAACAACTGCTCCATTCGCAGAGTTAGATTCGCGTACGACTCTTGGTGACGCTGGTTGAGTCCGGACAATAATTGAAACGCATTACACGGGGATTGCTTACGAGCCTCCTCAAGTCTTGATCGTAACTCGTACGCTTCTTCGAGGTCTTTAACAAGCTGATCGTTTCGTCGCTGAAGATCGTTGATTCGAAGGACACATGCTTCTACGGTTTTGTTTATCCTCTCACAATCTGAACAGCGACGAGGTGTCGACTTTTTCTTCTTGGTTACTTTCTTCTTGACTATCTTCTTTTTGGTCATCGTTTTTCCCTTTCCAGAAAAGGCGGGGGCAACAAGCCCCCGCCCGCCGTTGCCTTCGGTCGGCAACAGACTGCTGATCAAAATGGAACTTCGTCACCGGAAACGTATTCGGTCTGCTCCGGTGGTGCCTTTGGTGCAGGCACTATTGGCCGTGGCTCCGGTGTCTGGATTCGAACCCGAATACATTCCACCTGCTTCCCACGCAAATCAGTTTGTGTGGGATACAAAACTATTTGTCTCCCGATCCAGTCATCAATTTCTTGACCGTACATGTTTGCAATCGTGTTGGCATTTGTTTTGTTGCAAACCAAAGTTCGTTCTGTTTTCTCGAAACTGATAACGAGCTTGCTGCCGTCGTCAAATTCTTGAATCTCGTATGACTTGATCGTTACTCTACAATCTCGGCCAGCGAGGTCCGATGCCTTGAGCGATGCTCCGTGAAAAATGTCGTTGACTTTCATTGGTTCCCTTTCATTTTGGAATAAATAGTTTCTGCTTCCTCGAAATCGTCCCGGTTAACGGCACACCCGAAAGCCAAAGACAGTTGCATCAATTGCTTTTCCTTCTTGGTTAAAGTTTTTTCGTTGATAATCTTCTCCGAGAGATTCGGATATAACTCAGCGAGGATACACAGGTCCCAGCGTCGTGCTGAAATCTTTTCTTCCCGATTGAATTCGCGGGGTACGCCGGTCAAGACGGCCTGCCAACCTACCGGAGGCGTTTCTCGACCAAGACCCTTATCCGCCTTTATGTTCGGCATCAGTTTTCCCTTTCATTAAGCTGGTTGTCAGGTCTTGTACTTCGTCAATCGTTAGCGGACTAAGCTCGTCACGAGAAACTATTGTCGTTAATGGTGCTTCAATACCCAACCGAATAGTCCTGCCTTTAATTGACAGTAACTTAATGTGGGTCTCACCGATCCAGATGCCCTCGTTGACATGTCGTGAAATAACAAGCATTGCGATTTCCCTTTCGTAAAACGGTTATGAGTGCCGCATCATATCGGCCACTCATCCCCGCCAACCAAAAAAACGCGAGCGTCTGCCAGACCTGTCTCGCGTTTTCGGATGTTTAATTGTCTCTGGCAGACACCCTAAATATATCACAGCCTGTTACCGAAAGTACAGACCGATCAGGGCATTAAAATCATTAGGCATCAGACAAGTTTAGAAATCCTTTTCAATCCAGAATCGCTGCCCAAGGACCATGCTGACACGTTACGCAATGAGTATGCTTGCTGGTCTTTACTCGACTGCATTCCACATTCAACTTCGTACAGTGGTAGAGTTGAACCCGACTATTGTTCGGCCCGCAATCCCCGCCACCGCAACCAGTAGACTTTGCCCGCCTCGTCCGTTCGCCTAGATACTCGCACCGATCTACCATTGCATCAGAAACCTCCAAGCCGCCCACGGTTCTGCTCGGGGTTGGCCAGACCATGAAGTATTAGGGTTGCAAATATCAGCCGCGATCACTTCGTCCGTGACCTCCGCCGCCAAGCCAGATGCACCGCTTGTCTTCCAAAGCGAATACAACACTTCCCAAACACCGTCGCCACCGCAACGAACCGAACATGAATGGCGTGCCGTATCTCCAGGGCAGAGTTCAACATACACGCCTTCGGCTGGTAAACATTCCGAACCTGTTACGATCATCCCTTCCCGTTCGCCGTACCATGAATCACCACCACCAGCAGTTCTGAGTAACGGCAGTCGAATTGGAAACAATGAAGAGTTGTTGAACGGAAACATCTGCCCAACGGGTGACATCTGAATCGTGTCTGGTATCACAACTGCTTCTTCACAACAGGTCACGCCGGGACATTCGTAACGACACAGCTCCAGCCCATTCGTTGGAATATCACAACGACCACCTCGAAACTGAAACCCCAGATTATTCGGTGCAAACGTATTGCCAAAGGTAATGTTCCACGACAACGCACTGCCGTCACACCCTTGGGCCACGCAATGTGGACAAACCGGCGGGGTGCTAGTTCCCGTGATGACAAATTCTTCGCCGGGCAGAATAGAGTTGTCAGTAGATTCTGTGCATTGCGTTAAAGCTGCTTCCGAACCGCAGTCGCTGAGAGTGTTGATGTCACAATAGATTCGTCCACGTGGGTCTGCACCTGCTCCCGATGGAGGATCAAAGCGTGCGTGAACAAACCAGTCACCCGTTTCGCAATCGTATCCCCAATATAAGGAACGCCACCACTGACCCAACAGTTCTGGTTCGAACGGATAAAAGTACACGGCACAACACGCCTCATTGGTGAACCCACCGCAGCAACAGCCAACCGAAATTGATTTTCCCAGACCAGTCATTGCCGCCCCCTACGAAACAACAAACGAAACAACGCCGGTAATCGTTGCCATCTCAGCCTCAGTTGAGAGGAGGGTGAAAATCACGTTGTATGTGCCGGGTGTTGTAGGGGCGCCAATCACACTGTCGCCACTTATTTTCATCCCCGGCGGCAAGGTGCCTGAGTACACCTCTATCGTAGAGTCGCCGTACCCACCTATGGAAGGAATGTTCACAGCAGCGTATTCATCGCTCGTCAACGCTGTGCTTGCTGGTGCCAAAGAGGTGATGAAACTTTTGACTTGAAACTCGATTCCATTGGTTGCGATACGGCCACCCGAATAATCCGTAACGAAAAACGATACATCGGCATTGCCGGTTACCAGCGACGGTGTTCCTGCGACGATCCCCGTCGTAACGTCAATCCCAATGCCTTGCGGGAGCGTTCCCTGATACACACCAAATGAATACGGAGGCAAACCGCCCACTGGAGCAAGTGCTACCTGTGGCATCGCATGGTTCACAGTTAATAACTGCGCCGGTGGATCAGGGATTGTCATCCCATTGCTGCCAACGCGAGTAATCAAGTCAGTCATTAGACGTGTGCAATTCCCGTGTTTGAAATATCCATCCGCAACAATGCCGCACTTGAAGCAACGCCAAGGATCGACACAAATTCCGTGGTGCCAATGTCTATTTCTGGTGCGATCCCCCCAGCAGTACCAGCCACGACATAGGTTGTTCCGACGACCAGCGTTGCACCTAGATCAATGCTCCCGGTCGTTTGGATGAACCCATACCCATCGGCAATGTTTGGGGTTAGTGCGATACCAACCGCTGCCGCGCTCGCTGCCGCTACATTATCACAAAGCCAGTACTTGCTGTCGGCGGCTTTCAAGTAAACTGGTTCCCCTTGTGTAACCGCTTCGCCAAACTGAACCAACACCGCTGAGGAATTGGAAGTCGCCTTCACGTTCGCAGCGGTAACTGTAATATCTGCCATGTCGTTTTCCTTACAAGAAACATTCTTCCGCTTCGACCCACCATGTGCCGAAACCATCTAAGTCAGCTACGCCAAGTCGTTCACCTTCTGCACACACGATCACCGTTGCCCAATTATAAACGTCAAACATCGTGGTCGTTTCAATGAGTTCATTCATTGTGGTTTCACGACGTAGCAAAGTACATTCTGCTGTGCCAGGATTCAACCCATTTCTTGCCGGTAAGCCACCGATCGGTGCTTTGAACAATCGTGACCTCGCGTCCGTGGAGTACAACCCATAGATCAAATTTGGGTTCGGAGATTCCTCAATCTGACCAAAGACAACAATCAAGGGATCAGTAGGCTCGTCACTTACCATGAAGGAATCTTCTTTCGGTCCCCACATGGCGTTCAGTTCTATCACGCTGCTGTCCACCAGAACTCGCAGGACCCCCGAAGCAAACCCTTGCCCGTAGTCGCCCGCTTCCACTTCCGCTGGGCCGTTGATCAGGTAGTGTGACCCTTGCGTTCCATCAGGTCGATCCACCAACACGATGTAATTATCTGTGACTGGCGACAGCTCCGCTCCCGTGACTTGCACGCAACCATAGGGCGGCACCGTTTCGGTGTAATCGTTCCGGAAGATGATCGGGAAAGAGTTGAAGGTTCCTCGGACCGCCGGATCGTCTTGATAAAACGGCCAAGTAGATTTTGAAAACTCGTGCAGCTTCTTGGCAGTCTTTTCACCAAATGAATAATGTTTGTCAGCCATTACGGTAGGATTCCAAGCGGGCCAAATTGTCGTTGGTCATACACTTGGAAGTATTGCCAGAAAGTCTCGGCACCTTCCTCCAAACGACGCCCCTGGTTATCCAACAGTACCGGAGTCGTCACGTATTGCTTTTCATCGTCTTTGGCTCTGACTGTTTTCTTGTCGAATCCGGTTCCTCGTACCTCCCAGAACCCCTCGTGCTTAATCCGCTTATGCCACGTCTTGGGAATCGGAGTATCTCCAAACGCTTGCCGGAAAATCACGTTCACCGTGACCTCCCAATAGGGTACATCATTTTTAATCGCATTGGTTGCCGCGATCTTGCTAAGAAACGCTACTCCCGGTGGCGCTCCGAGGAACGTATCCGAATTAACCGTTCCTTCGTACGCCATGATCACAATCGGATTGAACAACAATAAATTCTTTTGTACTGTCAATTCCAGATCAGAAATGCGACGGGTGATGCCCATGATCGGTTCGTGCGTCCCGATGTTTTCCAGAGGATTGCCAAACCAATCCATGTCAATGCCTTCATCGGACTGCACACTCGTCCACGAAATTTTCGCTGGCAGTTCCAAGGGGTCATCTTCGTCTGGTGTGAATTCATCGGATTCGTAGGTGATTACCGACTCAAATAGCGTTCCGGAAATTCGGCTGGTGTTCCTGTCAATTACAAACAGAAACGTACTCCACGGATGCTGCTCGTTTAATGCGGGGAGCTTGGTGGGCGTTCCACTATCCGTAGCCGCATCCTCGACGGTTAAAGAATCCTGGCCCACCGGAGTTGCTACAATCGTAAACTTCCGCTGGGCAGTACGGATTGCATACCCTTCGTCATCTAGTTTCGTACTAACGGAATTGTCCGTTGTCGTTTCGCGAACGTCATACGTTGCCATTAGGACCCTAGCTCCGTGAAGTCAACTGCGCCAGCTTTTTCAATCGCTTTTAGCGATGCCACCATCTTTGTGAATTGTTCTTTTTCCCTCGCCATCTCGGCAAGAATCATTTCAGTGTTCACGACTACTTTCTCTTGAGGATCTTGTGCCGTGGCTCGTCCGCTCATTAACCTGCCTTCGGTTGCCGTCAATGCACCAGCACCACCACCACCAGCTGCACCTTCCAACTTGGCTTTGATTGCTAATGCCTTGGTAGCCAAATCCTTTTCGGCCTTCTTTTTGTCCTCCACATCCTTGCGAGCAGCAGCCATGCCTTTCTTGAATCCGTCCAGCATCTTCTTTTGTTTTTCCTCAAGCCGTTTCTTTTCGTCCTCGTCGGCTTTCTTCTTGGCTGCGGCCGCATCGTCAATTGCTTTCTTCTCGGCATCCTTGGCTGCGTTGATTGCTTCAATCCGAGCCTTATGAGCTAACGTCTGCTCGCTGATGGATTCGTATTGCTGTTTCTGTAAGTTCAGCCGTTCTTTCATTACGGCAATTGCCTTTTCGCCTTCCTCTCGGTCAACCTGTCCAGCGTCTATCAAAGCCTCAGACATCTTGATGCGGCGCTGTACTGTAACAATCTGTTTTTCAAGTACGGCTCGCGTTTCTTTTTGCCATTTCAGTTCGGCTTCACCACCTATCGCCGCCGCCAACTCTTGTTTCTGGGCAAACTCCTTGTTGAGTTCTTCGGTCTTTGATGAAATAGCAGCAGCCGCCGCTTCGTTTGCTCTTTTCATCGTTGCAATCGCTGCTTCGGCACCGCTTGTCCATTGGGCTAATTTCTTGCCAAGGTTGAACGCCATCACGCCAGCCATCGCCAGCAAGCCAGCCTTAAATAGCAAAGCCGCCTTGCCGCCACCCTTCGCGACTTCCGAAAAGGCCGAGATGCGTTCCGTGACCATCGCTATTCCACTTGCATACTCACCAAAAGCGGTTCCACCCAGCTGTGCCGCGAAGGTTCCAGCAAATTCGGTCGATGCTTTGGTTTGCGCACCCAATTGACGCAGACGCTCAATCTTGGCTGCGTGAAATTTCTTTTCTTCTTCCTCCATTTTCCGTTTTTTTACTTTTGCACGCTCAACTTCTGCCTCAATCCTTTCCATCATCTGGGTGATTTTGGCCGACGCACGATCTTGGGCGTTTATATTGAATTCGACTGCTTCTTTAGTACCCATGCTCAGCCTCAATCCTATCTTCTTCGGCTTTGAGGAATCGGGCAGCAGATAAGAACCATGACGACTGGTCGAGCACGCCGCCCGCTATTGGCATGTTCCCGTTATGAAAGAAGTCAATCAGGTCGAGCGTCGGGACAATCTCGCGACAATAATCATTCGGACATCCCATCAGTCGGACTTCTCCTTCGTCGCACGCTTTACATCCTGATCCAAAACAAGCCGGGCATTCCAACATGATCGGTTCAACCTCGGTTCCGAGGTCTTTGCACTCTCGTCGGCAAGCTCGACATAATTTTCCGTTACGAAGTAATGCCGCTACTCTGTACTTTTTTTTTCATCTGGCGAAACATGATCATTGTTGTTGATCTTGCCTAACAGCACCCAACCCTCCTGAGTCGTCAACACATCAAGCAACAAGTCAGGTTCATACGGCTTGTCGCTTACGTTCTTCCAGTCCTTAATTAACTCTTTCAATAAATTGAAACACTGTTCGTCGCTGATAAATGTTTTGATCTGGTTTGCGTTGGCGATTGATTGTCTGGCCGACAATGCGTCGGCGTAAAATGTCGGTTCCTCACAGCTTGGATTCAGCGTCAAGCATTCCAGTATTATCGGGTACCTCACATTCGGTTCTAACTTCATCTGTTACCTCTGGTTCGGGAAGATCAGTAGGCTCAAATGTAGCAAGCGGAAACGCTGACGCAAGGTTAGCCTTCGCCAACTGGCATTCGTCCTGAGTGTCAAACCAAAACCCCCAGACGCCATGCCACACCCCCACCTTGAACAAATTGCCGGACGGCACAACGCTGTCCAGCTCTACAATCGTTGTAGGATCGGGAATCGTAACCAGTAACTTGTGTTTCATCTGGCACCTAGAAATCAATCGTGAATTCGTCGTCGCCGGTCGCTGAATTTAAGGCGAACTCAATCTGATCAGTTTGAATTCCGGTTCGTTCGCCTTCTTGGATATTCATTCGCATTGCTTTCGGAGCATTGATCGTTACCGTATCCGTGCCGTCAGTTACAGCGACAATCAAAACTTCTTCTGTTCCGGCCAGCCATAACGCGTAGTCATCAGGAGCAACTCCCGGTGTTGTGGATTCTGGATTCCATGTTCCCACCGGACGCCTACCCGTAACCAATGCTGTTTCATATCCTGTCGAGTTGGCTGCACATTGACGCATAATCAGTTCATTACCTAGCGACAGCTCAAAGGTTTCCAGGCAGGCCGGTGCCGTTCCACCAATCGACATCGTCGCCGTAGCGAATTTGATCGGCTTGCGAGTCGGCAATGCAGATGGAGTCAGCATCGCCGTCGTTGTCACCGCTTGCCATACGCCTTGGAATGACCATTCGAGCATAATCGGCTGGCCAACTGCATACGCCAATTTGACATCGCCCATGCAACCAACAAGCTGCTTGCGCAATCCGTTCTCGTAAACAGCCATCGTTAAGGTTTGCGTGTTACCAGTGGTAGCCGCAATCACCGGCGGCAATGAACTTGGAGACCACGTGCCTGTGGTTTCAATCATTCCACAAGCTGGCAGTAATGTCGTAGCCCAGCCCGGCGATACGCCGGGCGTGCCTGAACCAAACAATTCTGTTTTGAAATTGAGCGTTCCACTCTGGTTCCCAATGACCCCAGACAAATTAGAAAAGGATCCCACGATACTGCTGCGTTCGTGATATTCGATGGCTCCTTGGATTTCAATATCGTAAGCGTTGAAATTACAACTCGAAGTTGCAATCGAAACCGCCGTTCCAAGAGCGACCGTTTCTTGCAAGGCTCCGAGAACCCGCATTCGTTTTACAATTGGCATTGACTCACTCCTTGGTTATTTCGTTTGCCACGACAATGTGCCTGCCGTTTTCTTCTTCAAAAATATGATTCGTTGTTCGATTTGTTTTTTTAGCTCTTCTTTCAATTGCTTCGCAAGCACCGGCGACCGCTTGTTCTTGACGAACCAGCCCCACGGGGAAGGACCCTTCATTGCATAGATCGGATACCGAGGTGCTGACAATCCGCCCCTGATGTAAATCTTGTTACCCCACTTCTCAATCGGAAACGCTATTCGCCTGAATCGTTTGCCTTTTGACTTTGAAATTTTATAGGTGACACCACCGGGACTCTTTTTCGTCCCCTTTTTAACTCGCGTTCCCTTGAATAAATGCAATGGGATCTTGTTGCTGACATTCAGGTATACCGATGCACCACCATAGCCAGCACTTTTTCGTGACGATTTGACTGCCGACTTGACAGTTTTTTGAGCAACATTTAGTTCTGCAACCACATCTTTCGCAACCAATGATTCACCTTTGCGTGCTGTTTTCCACGCTGCCGTATTCATGTCCTTTGTAAGATTGTCTGTTACGACTTTCATCGCGGCGATTAGTTTTGTTGCGTCAAGCTCTACAGTGACTGGCATTATGCCCTCACGTTATATGGATTGTTCTCGTCGGTTCTGAACGTGACCAAAACAGTCAAGAAGAATCCCGACGCCGAACCATCGCTCGCTTGGAAATCTTTGACATCCGTTATCGTTGAATTGATTGCCAATGAGTCCCATTGGTACCAATCAGTTCCGGTGTTGATTGCTTTCACGCAATCGGCCCAAAACTGGTTTTTCAAAGTGTCGCTAGCCGTAGTCGTTGTCTCGTCCGTTCGTAATATCCCCGCCACCATGAACGGAATATCCCATGCCGCTGCTGGCGGATTGCCGGGATGTGAAAGTTCGTCGTTTCGAGCAATGTCCCCTTGCGTGACAACAATCAAATAGTCTTTGGGCTGAAAGCCGCCCAGACGAGTCGGTCGCACCACGCCCGCTGTGGTAGTCTCGTAACCAGAACCAGTGTCAATCACACCAAGTCGCGTTTGGAGCTTTGCTGAAATCTGTTCTGAAATACTCGTTGCCATTATCTACATGCCAATTCAATCACGCCTGAGTCTTCGCGAAGTCGCATCATTACACTTTTACGGACGGGCTTACTATTCCCAAGCTCGTCAATCAACTCAACTTCATCTCCGCCAGTATTGACCTCGCTTGCCAAAACTCCCATCTTCGGATGGTTGTATATCCTGACAGCGAACTCAAAGAGTACGACATTCCCTGCGGCGTCATACGTGGCAGGAGGGGAACGATCTACAATTGCATTAATAGATCGTTCGCCACCCTTAACCAAGAAGTAACGAATCGGTTCTCCGAACTCTGCTAACAAGCCGGGAAAACCAAGGTCACGAAACTGGTTGTGAAATTGCGAAGGCATTTTCTCAACCTTAGGTTGTGATATTCGACAACAAGTGTCCGGCTTGTGGATAAAGCACGATCTCGTCTACATCATGCCTGACTCGCACTACGTCGCCACGAATGTTTTCGTCGCGATATGTTTCAACCGTTCCACCAAGCGAAGAACCATCATCGCTCCAATGGAAAGTTCGACCAATGCAAGGTTCTTTCATGTCACCGCTAGTGGCTATCTTACAAACCATTGCATATTCGTCTGACCAAATCTGAACCGGCGTAGCTGCCTGACCTTCAATCGCACTGTTGCGACTGCCGCCAGCCACGATAATATGGTCCAAGTCAAACGCTTGTGCCAACATTGCAGTCGTAACATCACTTGCTTTGGCTGGATCACCAGCACCCGAAGACGTGATGCGAGCAATGATCTGGTCACAATTTCGCAAGTTGCGAAACACCTTGCGATTTATAATCAAAGCATTCGGCCACAATCCCGAACCATCGTAAATCAGTTGGGTAGCGGCTTCGACATCCGTTAATGGTACCGCATTCGTAGCATCGTCCCATTCGTTCGTCGGTGCAGTTGTTAATGCCGCACCCGTCCACGTAGTCGTGTTGAATACGGCATTCGCAACCCGTAGCTCAGCATTTCGGAGTACGGCTCCGAAAGCCCTTGCCGTTGAAATCATTTCCGCATCGAAATACTCGGCGTACATCCTTGCTTCCCGATCATCAACGGGTTCTTCGGCTCCGTGTTCCACGCAGGCATAGGTTGCTGTTTGGAACGTGAACGATCCTCGGGCATAACCGCTGCCGGGTGAACGCAGAGTATCGCGGTCTTGAAGCAACTGCTCCAAGGGTATGATTCCATACGTTCCGGATTGAGATACGACATCGACAACAGGGAAAACCTCTGCTGCAATATAACCAGCCGCTTCGGCTTCAAGTTCGAATTCGAAAAACGAAGCGAGATCCGGTCTTAGTGTCGCCAGACTTGTTTCTGGATGTGGCATTGCTTACTCATTTCTCACCCTAGCAACGCAGTTCAAAAGTTAAAAGTCGACCG
>Ga0307378_10011050_pt1 | contig 11675 bp, 7 predicted proteins | sample UN1MG_FD_202238 | JGI IMG/M metagenome (GOLD analysis project Ga0307378, IMG submission 202238) | Soil microbial communities from Risofladan, Vaasa, Finland - UN-1 | ecosystem: Environmental > Terrestrial > Soil > Coastal area > Acid sulfate soil | place: Finland: Risofladan, Vaasa | collected...
GAATAAAAATGGCAATTCAAACAATCCCAGGTCTAACTGGTTTTACCTATGCTCGTGTTGCATCGATGGACAAGCGTGCTGTAGGGAAACTAACAGACTCAAATCACTTAGAGTCTTTCCACTCTACTGAGCCTGCGGACTATGATAAAAAGATTATCAGTCTGTATACTCAATCTTCATTGTATAGCAATGATTTTCTAGACATGATTAACAAGAGCACTCCTTATTACATTGATAATAACAGTGACGCTTGGAAATGGAAAATCGCTGTACCTTACAAATTCCCAAAAATCATTGACATTCCTGATTCAACAGCTGCTATGGCTAAACCAGGTATTGATGGACAAGAGTTTACATTAGTAATTGACACTAACGAATTCTCTAAAAATGCTATCGTATCTGTAGGAACTCGTCAGTATGGACCACGTTTCTACGTGATCAAAGATCCACAACCTTGGAATGCTGGATTCTTGTACACTTTCACATTAGTAAGTGACAATCCAACTATAGACTTTGTAAGCTCTACTTTCTTAGCTAGCGGTATTGAACTAGAACTAGTTGATGCTGCAATTGGAGAGTTTGATCAAGACTTATTAGGTCTTCCACGATTGGGTGAAGAAATCACTATGTTTGAATCTTTAGGTTCTGCATATGGATATGAGCACAAAATCACTGAGTGGGCTGATGACAAAATGTTACGTGATTCTTCTGGAAAAGCATTAGACATTTTAGTATATGCTCCTCAAAGACGCAACCAACTTCCTTTAACTCGTAACGATGTTAAGTGGGAGCCTTTTGTTGAGTTCTGGATGCGTAAGTCTATGTTAGAATTAAAAGTTAAGCGTATGATCTGGGCTAAGCCTGGAACAGTGAAAACTAATGGTTCTAGACAAGAAGTAAAAAGAACTTCTGCTGGTGTATACCACAGAATGCGAAATAACGGAAACTTAGTACAATATAACCGTGGAGAATTCTCTGCTAACTTGATTCGTTCAGTATTTGGAGATTTATTCTACAGACGAGTGGACGTTAAAGATAGACGAGTTAAAATGTATACTAATGAGGCTGGATTCGATGTATTCCAACAAGCTCTTAAAGAGGATGCATTAAACTCTGGATTAACTTTCATGGCTGATTCTGGAAATCGATACATGCAAGGAGAAGGACAGTCTATCACTTATAACTTTGCTTTCGATGCAATGGTTACTCGTGAGACTGGACGTGTAGAACTTGTTCACTTAAAAGAGTTAGATTTACCACAAACTAACTTAGAATTTGGACAAAACAAGAAGTCTACTCCTGTATTCATGGTATTTGATGTTTCTCCTCAGTCTGATGGATCAATGATTAACAACATCCGTGAAGTACGTATGAAGGGTGCACCTTCTATGACTTGGGGTTATATTGATGGAACTCGTCACCACTTAGGTTTTGCTAAGTCTCAAGGTATGAGCTCTGCTAACAAATTCCCAGGATACGAAATCTGGATGAAAGATCGTTGTGATGTATTCATCGAGGATTTATCTAGAACTGTGTTGATTGAAGAAATCCCACAATTCTAATAACGAGATCTACGGTTGACTGTCCCTAGTCAACTCTTTCTCGGAGAAGAGTCCCCTCATCCCACACTGTCCCTCCTCACGAGGGGACTACCTTCTCTAAAACTAGAATGCTGAATTAAGTTTCTACCTGTTCAATCAGAGCATTCTACAAATTGAAACCAAAAATTATTTTAATTAAACTACATTATGGGTAAATTAGGAAAAGTTTCCACTATTAAGAAACAATACAATAGTTCTCAGTTGCAAACTATGGATAGCAACCTTGCTAATATGGGTATGACAAGAATTCCTGGTACAGGAGTTTTTAAATATCCTTATAAAGAATTAGATGGTAAATACAGAACAGGATTAGATCCTGATGCTGGTTACATTAAACGTATTCAAGATCCAACAGAAAAAGAGTTGGAAATTGAACGTGTAACAGAACTTAGAGATAGATTGCAAGCATCTTTAGGAGATATTGACTTAGGACCACGAGCAAAGTTCTGGAACTATGGATTATCTACAGGAACAAATGATTCACTTCATGTACAACCTGTAAAACTATTAGATAGTGATAACTACTTTGATTTAACTCAACCACTACAAGAGATTGCATTTGCATGGTTAAGGGTTCATCCAACCGTTGCATCTTCATATCAAGCTTGGGAAAGAGGTGAGTTTCCAGCAGATACACAGTTCTACATTGTTAACGATGATATTGAGAATGCTATTGTTTACAAGAAGAAACAGCTTATCAACAAAGCTATTATTAAATTTGATAGCATGTCTCCTGAGAAGAAGAAGAAAGTTGCAAGACTACTTGGTCTTCCTGTTACAGATGAGACAAAAGAAGAAGTTGTATACAACCAAGTTGATAGTATGTTGAAACAATCTGAGGTTAAATCTGGTAGCTTTAAAGGACTAAATCCTGTAGAAGTGTTCAACAGATTTGCTGATATGAAAGAGAATTTACTCCATATTAAAGATTTAATTAAACAAGCTATACAGCATTCAATCTACAGAGTTAAGCCAAGTGGTAAGATCTATGAAGGCGAATATGAAGTAGCAATGGATGAAGAAGAACTATTAAAGTATTTGGTAGATGAAGATCACCAAGAAGACTTAATAGTTCTAGAAAAAAAGTTGAAAACTAAAAAACTAGCTTCTGTATAAGGAGCTAGTTTTAAAAACTCTTTATAAATGATACCAGTAGATAGTTTATTATACAAAATAGACCAAAAACTAAATAAACTATCAACTAATGAGCATCAACAAATTCAACTTGAAGATAAAATCTTAGCTTTGAATGAGGCTCAGATTAAGTTGATAAAACAAAAAGTTGATGGTTTCAGTGTAGTGAATAGACTGGGGATGGATGCCTTTAAGAAAAGGTATGAAGATTTACAAAGCTTAGTTATAAGTTATACAAATCAACCCCTACCACTAACACTCTCTAATCCAGAACTAAATCAATGGGATGCTGACATAACACAACTGTTACCAAAATACATGTTTTATGTAGATAGTTATGTTTTGGCAGATAAAGGTAAATGCAAAGATCGAAAGATCTGGATCAATAAAGACCTTGCAAAACACGGAGACTTGGCCTTATTGCTTAATAATGAGCACTATAAGCCAAGCTTTGAGTATCAAGAAACTATTAATTCACTCAGTTCAAATACAATAAGTATTTACACTGATGGTACATTTACTCCCAAAACCCTAAATGTAATGTACATGAGATACCCTGTATATATTAACAAAACAGGTTATGTTATGTTGGATGGATTACCATCCACTAATCAAGATTGTGAGCTTGAAGAATACTTAGAAGATGAACTTCTAGATTTAACAGTACAGAATCTTGCAATGTATACTGAAAACGCTAGTGCGGTGCAAAGTGCACAATTCAGAATACAAACTAATGAATAAAATTATTTTTAACCTTTAAATTATAAACAATGGCTGATTTTTCATTAACCACGTTATTCGTGGTGCCAGTGGGGCAGACTGCTCTCCCTAGCTCTGGTTCGACACAAGATCTTACTGCAGGTACTGTAGGTATCTTTAAACCTGATTACAACCTAGCAACAGCTATTAACATCGATGATGCTGGTGTTAATTATTTTTATGTAGCCCAAGGGCGTACAAACACTTACTTGCAAGGATCAAAGAGATCTGATAAAATTGCTGGTGCTGTTCAAAATGGCGGTACTAACTTAAAAGCAAACGTTACTGAATGGTACAAAGTATCAGGATGTGCAACTGCTGCTAATCAAATTACTGATGTAACAAACTTTAAAGTACAATGTGGTGAGGTTTTAACCTTAACATTACGTGCTCATTCTTCTTACATTGACACACTTTACTTCAACGGATTTACACGTTCAGTAACTGTACAAGCTCCATGTTGTGAATGTGGTGGTAACGTATGTACTGATGTTGATGCTAATGCATTAATTAATAAATTAATTGTTAAGTTAAAGCAACAAGCTCCTGGAAATAATCCAGACAATATTTCTTTCAACAGCTTCTTTACTTTTGAAAATGTTGGTGGAACTATCTTACGTATCCACGGTAAGCCATTAACTAAATATGGTCAACCATGTGATATCGCAGCTTTCCCATTCGAATATGACAGAATGTATTTCAATACATTTGTATACGAAGGACCTGCTACAACTGCTGACTTCATCGTTTCTGATGCTTGTAACATTGTTGCTACATCATCTGTAATCCAAAAAGCATCTTATGCTTCTGGAGGATCTGAAGAATTCAAGCAATTAGAGAAGAACTTCTACAGCTACCAAGCTGGATACCTAAAGTCTCTATACCGTATGAACGGATACAATGAGAACTTTGAATCTTATGTTTCTGATGGTGTTACTTATGATAGCTACTACATCAAATTCAATGAATATGACAAGTCTGCTTACCAGTGGGGTGATTATATTCACCAAGATTCTACAGTGATTATTGCTGTTCCAAATGCTGATACAAGTGCTATCGCTGTTGCTATAGAAGCTGTATTAGTTGCTGCTTTAGGTGATGTTGTTGATGACAACACTTGTATCACTACAACAACTACTACAACTGCTGCACCTTAATCAGTAGAGTAGTAGGGATAGACTAATAAATAATGAACCTATGCCAGAGGTGAGAGGATTAATCTCAGATCCTCTGGCATTTTTTTTAAAACAAAAGTATGGCAGCCAATTTACAGTTAGATATTATAGTGACTCCTAGCTATAGTACTCTGTTGCTTGCTGTTACAGATGCGTCTATTTATCCAGATAGTCCTCCAGTTGTATCAGCTCCAACAATTGAAATAGAAGTACCAAATTTTGGTAAAAAGATATTACCCTTCCTACCGTTAGAGACTAACATCTTTGCGTCAGACACTTTAGGAATCACTGAAGGTGGTTGCAAACAAGCTCTACCTGACGGTATATATAAGTTAAAATATTCTATAGCTCCAGCATATCTAAACTATGTTGAGAAGACTATTATGCGTGTTGATAAACTACAGGAGAAGTTTGACAATGCGTTTTTAAAGCTTGATATGATGGAGTGCGATAGTGCTCTTAGAACTCAATCTAGTGTGAATTTAAACACAATCAACTTTTTTATTCAAGGAGCAATTGCTGCAGCAAATAATTGTGCTGAGCAAGAAGCTCTTAAGTTATATACAAAAGCAAGCACTATGCTTGATCAATTTTTGAAAACCAATTGTGGTTGTTCTGGTAACGGTAACAACTACATTATAAACTTTAGATAAAATGGCTCAGTGTGCAAATTGTGGTGCAAAGGTGGGATGTGGATGTCAGTTAACAAACGGTCTATGTGCTCATTGCAACAGTAATAATAAAGGAGTATAAACATCACATTTAATTATGTTAACACCCAGATTAACAAATTGTCAGGACTGTCACAAGATTCCTGACCTACTTAAACAGATTGATTGTAAGCTGGCAGAGCTTGCTAACGATGCATACAATGATGTTGTATTCATGTTAGGTAACTGTATCCCTGCTTATGAGATCAATCAGTTGTTAGCGTATAAACGTATACTAACGTTTAAGTATTGTAACCCTCATTATGCAGGGTCTGTTTCTGTTAACGATATTGCTGGTAAAGTGATTCGTTTAACAGCTGGATGTGTTAGCAGATGTAATGAACCAACTGTATGTGAAATCACTACATGTTATGTTGATGTTGTACCAAACCCAACTACTACCACTACAAGTACTTCTAGTACAACTACTACAAGTACATCATCAACAACTACAAGTACTACTACCATCTATCCAGATTGTAGAATAGAAGGATGTTTTGAAGAACTGACTACAACTACTACTACAAGTAGTACAAGTAGTACAACTACAACCACCACTACAATTATTGTTTTCGATTGTATAGAAGCATTTGATTTTACTGATCCAGAAGGTTTCCCTAATGCACAAACTGGAAATGGAACTAAAATATTGAGCAACGGAGTTCAACTAATTACAACTTACAATGGACTAGCACCCACTTATGTTCCATCTACACCAGGTACTAGTGAGTTATGTAATGGGGCATACCAGACAAATCAATCTGGTGGACAAGGTGCTCTTGGTATGAAGGGTGGTTCAATATTAAAAATGTATTTCAACCCTCCAATAAACGCTATAGCATTTGTGAGTGGGGGTTATGGTTCGTTTAGCAAGCCAGGAGACGTAGAGATTCTTTCTATAGCATCTCCTCAAGAAATTGCTGCCACTGAAATAACTGCATGTGGTGCTTACATAACAAGTCAAGTAGATCAAAACACAATTAATTTAAGTGGTGCAGTTATTAATACCACTACATCATCAGGGGTTACAGCAGTTTCACCAGTTAGTGGAAATATAAGTGAATTAAAACTTGTAGTTTCTCCTCCACTTGATATCCTAGCTGGAATTGTACTTGATTTTTATGTGTGTCCTGGACCAACTACAACTACAACTAGTACATCTAGTACATCAACTACAACTAGTACAACAACTGTAGCACCTAATTGTTTATTATATAATAACTCAAGCCAAGATATAACTTATACTTTGTGGTATGATAGTGATTTTAGTCCTATTGTTAGTCAAAATAGTTTATATATTGATCCTGCACCAACTGGTCCAGATATAAACACAACAGGTGAAACTTTTTGGACAGCAATATCTACTCCTGTATATGTACAGTTTAATATAGGAGGAACAATATATGACGCATGGTATAACTATGAAACTGGTGCAATGGGTGCAGTGAATGTTTCGTATGGTTCCTTCCGTACAAATGATACGCAGCTAATTAACACTAGTAACTTTCAATTCTCATCAATAGATAAAGATGGTCAGAATCTTGATTCGATTCTTCAAAACTTTGACGCAAGTACTGATTCTTTCTTTGTTGAGTGGGGATCTTGTGCACCCACTACTACAACAACTAGCACAACTGTAGCACCAACAACCACTACAACTACCACTGCGGTTCCAATTGTTAAATTAAATTGGGACTTGTCAAACAGTGGACAACCTATTACTGTTACAGCAACAATATCTAGAAACGGTATTAGTTCAGGTACATTGACAGCAAATGACAGTGGTTTAGTTCTCTGTAATACTGGAGATGATATAGAAATTACTGTTCGAACTGAGAAAACAGGAACATATGCATTTACAAATAGAGCTATCCTTGACGGAGCTATTATATTAAATGATACATCAATAGAAACTGATAGTAAGTTATCTACAGTAAGTTTTGTAAAATCTGCTGCTACTGAAGAGCTGGACATGACAGGTAGTGTAGCACCAGCACTAGCACCTTAATATTAAACCACAATATAGTAAGTAATATGACAATAATAATAACATTAAGTTTTGCAGGCAATGAGACAGGTCCTTTTGACCTGTATTCAGACGCAACTGGTTTTGCTATACCGTTTGCTCAAAACGTTTCTAAAGCAGCGTTATTGGCTGGTTATCAAGTAGAGGCTCCTGATGGAACTACTGTTGTTAGATTAGATAATTTAAATAGTCTTTGTGGTTCAACAGATATTTATTCTTGTGCTACACCAAACTGCGACTTTACTGGGTCTATTATTTGTGATGTTACAACAACTACAACAACTTCATCATCATCTACCACTACAACAAGTACTACATATTTTCCAAACCCATTCGATATACCATGTCTATGGTCTACTAATGGTGGTAATTCTGGATTAGTTGCTGTATACGATTTTGACACAAACACATCAACAGATGTATTAGTACCTAATGACTTTACAACCACTATAGGCATTAACAGACCTATATGTGCTACAGAAGATAAATTGTGGTTATCAGATGGTTTAAATTATAATGATGCTCCAAGTGGAGACAATAATTCACTTTTTGATTATAGTTTGATTAGAGAGTATGACATTTCAACTACTTCAGGTGTAACATTAACTTATGTAAGAGAAATTAGAGTTGATGTAGGACGTGCACTTGGAAATTCTGAAGGTGCAATAAAAACAATAAGTGTAGTTGTAACACCTCCTGTTATAATTCCTATAGATCCTAGTTATCCTCCAATTCCAGAATATTGGCCCACTTCAGATTTCCCTTACCTATTAGTAGGGGCACAGAGCCCAACAAAGGCTGAAGTTGCTGGTTGGGACATATCTACCACTGGCGATATTAGATTAGGTAAACAAGACATAAATGACTGGATTCCTTTTCTTTCTTTTAATCAAATACAGGCAACAAATGGTATTGCTGCTACTTCATTAGATCTTACAGGGATGTTTATTACTACAGATAACAATGTATTTATTGCATCTAGATTTAATGAACCAGGATCTCAAGGATATAACCAACTTCAAGAGTTTAATGGATTACCTCCATTCAATAGAGACACAACTGCAGGATGGCCTTTTGGAGGAGGTGGTAGTTGGACCACGATTAATCAGGAAATTGGTTTATTACCAATAATTAACCTTCAAGACCAAGGTGTTCCTGAATTTACTACATCTTGGAATGATATTAAAGCCATGCCTTCTTGGGGTGTAGATGGACTATTACAAGTATTGCAACCAGAAACAAATGAGGTATACACCATATCTCAGACACCAGATTATGAAGCTACAGTAACAATCACTATAACTGATGATAACGTTTGGTTAAGTTCTGCAACAGGTTGTGCTAATGTAGGACTTTTGAATCCTGATGACATAACTGGTTGTACACCAACTGCACTACCGATATTAGTAGAATCTAACGGTGCTAGCTATATAGGACCTATTACATTTACATATTTTGGAATGAGTGTTGTAGCTTCTAGTGATGTCATAGGAGGTTTACTAGCAATACCATCATCATATCCTTTCACCACTGAGTGTGGAATTGGAATATCAGCATACACTCAAGTGATGTACGGAAACACAGGTGGTGCATCATTGGAAAATCCAGCATTTAGCTATACACTAGAGTTCCCTGTTCCAGTTAACAACATTCCATTAAGAACAGGCGTTCTTGACGTAGGTGATGATTTTAGATTCACTACAAATGCAGCATCAACTACAATAACAATGGTTGCAGGATGTGAAGCAACTGTTCAGAACGGTAATGATCTCATTACAGATACAACTGCTGGTGGGGGATCAGGAAGTGCAGAAGTTGTAGTAACAGGTTCTGAAGACTTCACAATACTAACATTTGTAGGAACAAATAGAGGCAATGGTGGTCCTTGGAGTTTAGGATGTACTGTACCACCTCTAAATTGTAATAGAATATTTAGTGAACCTAACCAAGGAAGAGACTGTACTCTTGGAGTGTGTGCCCCTCAAAACAACTGGCCATCTTCAGGCCCTGAATACAAAAAGTTCTATTCACACAATGTTGTAACAGGAGTTATAGAAGAAATAACATTCCCAGCAGCAAGCGCTTTCACAACTCCTAACAGTGGTGTTAGTGAAAATTATTTAATAAATCAACTACTTTTAACAAATGCAGAAGATTTTACAACAAATCTTAGATTTGCAAGATATAGCTATGATGAGTCATTAACTGGGGTACCTCAAAACCTTGATTGGGATGGTATAGTTTATGAAATAGATAAAAATGATTTACCTAACGTACTTGGTAATTTTATATTTGGACTAAGTACAATTAATGATAATGTAATAGTTCTTAATTACCAACGCTTCTCTTCAGCTGGTGGAGGTCACGTAGTCTTTGAAGCACAATTTGTACAAGGATCTACAACATTAGCAGTAACTGAAAAATTTATAATACCTGATCCATTTAATGGAGGGAGTGAGCATGTAGTAACTCTTAAAGAAGATGGGGTAACACCAAATAAATATATAGCTCTACGATCAAACGAACCTGTAATAATTTCACAATTTGATTATGCTACAGGTAACCTTGAAGGTGATGTTCAACTATCTGCCCTAGGAAACCCTGAAAACTATAGAACTAGCGGAGACATGTGTGTAATTGGTAACTTCTTATATATTTCTATAAAAGATTTACCTAATAACAACACTGACTTATGGAAGGTTGATTTAAATACAGCAGAGTGGAGCATTGTCTCTTCTGATGAAAGTTATAATGGTGGAAGTTCAGGAAGTAAACCAAACTGTAGAATAAGTAATGGATTTACATCATTTGACCCATCATCAACTACAACAACTACAACCACTACAGTTGTTCCAGGTGTAAATACAATATGGACGTGGTTTGAAGCGGAAACACCAGTATAAAACTAATAGAATATGTCACTAGAATTAACACAAGAAATAAAAGATAAGATAAAGGAGATGGCAAAAGCTAACCCTAATCTTAATTCAGTAGGTTTAGGAGAAAAAGTTTCTGGAGGTATAGCCACTGGAGAGTCTGCTATTGTATGTAGTGTAACTCAGAAGAAACCTATTGAAGACTTATCTCCTGAAGAAATTCTTCCATCTGAAATCACTGTAGGTGATCAAGTGATTAAAATAGATGTAATTGAAGCATCACAAGCATATCAATTAGGATGTACAACTTGTGGGGGATGGAGTGGTGCTAGCTCTGGTCAATTTACAAACAGACAGTTTACTAGACCACTTAGATCAGGTATAACTATAGCATCATCAAATGGTGGTGGTGGTATTGGAACATTGGGAACATTTGTTAAAGATTCTGCTACAGGTTGTATATTGGCACTTACAAATAATCACGTAACTATAGAAAATCCTAACTTTACGAGCGATAGAAATTTATCAAACCCTGCTGATATAACAAATGATTATGATCCAGTAAACAACGTATATCAAGGTACAGAAGGAGGAACAGGTTACATTTCTCCAGTAAACATTGTTGGAAGAAGTGTAAGATATGCTCCAACATACTATCAGTCTTCAGGAATCGCTAACAAAGTAGATGCTGCTTTATTTTCTGTACAACAAACTGTAATTGATAACAAGTCTTGGCAACCTATTGGTCTAGATACTATAATTCCAAACGATAATCCACAGTTTGCAACAACACTTGAGTTAGATAACTTATTTGCCACTAATCCAAAAATATGGTCATCAGGAAGAACTTCTGGAGCTAGAGGTGAAACTATTTGTGGAAACTTAAGAGTTAATCAAACAGGTATAACATTACCTGTAGGTTCTTTATCAGGTGTTTATGTATATGAAGATATTATAGCAGTGATAAGACCAGATGATGATACACCTACATCACAGCAAGCTGGATGTCTTAATCCAGGACTTCAAGGTGATTCAGGATCTGCTGTATATGCAGAAATTAATGGAACTGTAAAATTAATTGGATTACTTTTTGCTGGTAACTGTACAGTTGCAGAACCTTGCTGTGGTTTTATAGGTCCACCAGATGGTTGTAGTTCAGTGTTTTTTGTTTGTAGAATAGATCATATTGCTAATGAGTTGGGAATCGAACATTGGAATCCTGATGTAGATTTACTTAAATTTGTAAAAACTAGCACAATGGAATACGTAACAGAAGCTGGAGGAAGTAACCAAAGAAATAAATCCTGTAAAGGTAAGACATACTGGCAAGCAGGATTAACCGATACATTAGATAACCCTTGTTAAAATATAAAATACCATGTCAAATAATTGCT
>Ga0307378_10011051_pt1 | contig 11675 bp, 8 predicted proteins | sample UN1MG_FD_202238 | JGI IMG/M metagenome (GOLD analysis project Ga0307378, IMG submission 202238) | Soil microbial communities from Risofladan, Vaasa, Finland - UN-1 | ecosystem: Environmental > Terrestrial > Soil > Coastal area > Acid sulfate soil | place: Finland: Risofladan, Vaasa | collected...
CCGCCGGGCGTTCCATCTCGCTCCCCGCCACCAGCGCGGCGTGCGCCAAGGCGATGCTGCGCCGGAGCACGGCCTACGCCCGCATCCGCACGCAATTCGGGCTGCCCATCGGCTTCATGGAGGGCGTCGAGGAGCCGCTCGCCCGCCTCGTCGAGAACGCTTATGGCTTGGAGGCCGCCCGCGCCGTCACCGCCTCGATGGTGTCGGCCGGCGAAAAGCCAGCCGTCATCTCCGCGCTCCTCAAATACGTCTCGACCGACCGCATGCGCCAAAGCGTCAACGACGCGCTCGACATCCACGGCGGAAGAGGTATCTGCGACGGCCCGTCGAACTACCTCCAAGGCGCCTATCAGATGGTGCCGGTCGGCATCACCGTCGAAGGCGCCAACATCCTGACCCGCACGCTAATCACCTTTGCCCAAGGGGCGCTGCGCAGTCATCCCTATCTCTTCACCGAGATCGAGGCGCTGCAAGACACAGATCGCGAGCGTGGCATCGAGACATTCGAGAAGACCTTCGATGAGCACCGGGCCTTTCTTTTGTCCAATGCGGCCGGCGCGCTGTTCCACAATGTGACCTTCGGCGTGTTCGCACCCGCCCCGCAGAACACAGGCGGCGTCACCAGATGGTGGCGGCAGCTCTCCCGCGCCGCGCGCTCCTTCGCCCTGGTCGCCGATTTGACCGTGGCGCTGCTCGGCGGCGGCCTGAAGGTGAAGCAGAAGATCACCGGCCGGATGGCCGACGCGCTCGCCGAACTCTACCTGCTCTCCTCGATCCTCAAGCGCTACGAGGACGACGGCCGCCCCAAGGAAGACCTCAAGCTCGTCGACTATTGCGCCCGGAATTGCCTCGCCCGCTTCGATCTGGCGCTGCGCGGCGTCATCGACAATTTCCCGGTGCGGTGGGCGGCGTGGCTCATGGGACCGCTGGTCCTGCCCTTCGGCGTCCGCCGTCCGGCACAAGACCAAGCCGGCAAGGTCATCGTCCGCGCCGCGCTTACGCCGAGCGCCTTCCGCGACCGTCTTACCAGAGACATTTTCGCCTCCGATGATGCCGAGAAGGGGATCGGGCTGCTCGAAGCCACACTGCTCAAAGTGGTGGCCTGCGAGGATGCCGAGAAGAAACTCGAGCGCGCTATTCGGCGGGGCGACGTGAAACGCTTTCACGACAATGACTGGATCGCCGATGCCGAGGCCAAGGGCGTGGTGAGTGCCGACGAGGCGCGCAACCTCGCCGAGCTTCGCGACATGGTGGCCCGCGTCATCGCCGTCGACGACTTCTCCGCCGCCGAGCTTCAGCGCGAGGCATCGGCGCCCGCCAAATCCGACCAACTGAACAAGTCCGACCACCCAGAACACATCGCCGCCGAATAAGAGTGATCATGCCGACCACGCTTCCCGATCTCAAGGACTGGACTTTCACCGTCGACTATGAGGGCATCGCCTGGGCGGTCATCGACCGTCAGGGCGAGAGCATGAACTCGCTCGGCCGCCGGCCAACCGAGGAGCTTGACCAGATCGTCACGGCGGTCGAGGAGGCGGAAGCGGGAGAGATCAAAGGTCTCGTCCTGATGAGCGGCAAGGATTCAAGCTTCATCGCCGGCGCCGACATCCGCGAGTTTGAGGGCTTCGACACCGAGGACAAGATCAAGGAGGTGGTCAAGGAGACCCTGGCGCTGCTCGACCGCATCGAGCGTCTCCCGGTTCCCGTGGTCGCCGCCATCCACGGCTATTGTCTCGGCGGCGGGCTCGAATTGGTGCTGGCGTGCGACTGGCGCATCGCCGACCGCGAGGAGGCGACACGGCTCGGCTTCCCCGAGGTGAAGCTCGGCATCTTCCCCGGATTGAACGGCACGGTGCGCGCCATTCAAGCGGCCGGTCCCGTCGATGCCATGACCGCCATGCTGACCGGCAAGATGCTGCGCCTCACGGCGGCGCGCGCCATGGGCCTCGTCGATCAGCTCGTGCCGACGCGCCACACGCTCCGCTGGGCCGCGCGTAAGGCGGTGCTGCAGAAGCGCCGCTCCAAGGGTGCGCCGTGGTGGAAGAAGCTCATGCTGAAGCAGCCCGTCCGTGGGCTGCTGGCCAAGCAGATGCGCGCCAAGACGGCGGCCAAGGTGCGCGAGGAACATTACCCCGCACCCTTCCGCCTCATCGATCTGTTTGAGCGCTACGGCGACGATCCTGCGCGCATGCGTCTCGCCGAGACCGAGATGTTCGCGCCGCTCATGGCGAGCGAGACGTCGCGGAATTTGCGCCGAGTGTTCAAGCTCTCCGAGATGCTGAAGGACGAGGCGCCGAAGGACGGCTTCAAGCCCCGCAAGGTTCATGTCATCGGCGCCGGCACCATGGGCGCCGACATCGCCGCCTGGTGTGTCGTCTCCGGCATGCAGGCGAGCCTCCAAGACCTCGACGAGGCTCAGATCAAAAAGGCGCTTGGCCGCGCCAAAGGCCTGTTCAAGAAGCGGCTGCGCGGCAAGACCGCGGTCGATTCGGCGGTCGCCCGGCTCATCGCCGATCCTGACGGCAAGCACGTCAAGCATGCCGACGTCATCATCGAGGCGATCGTCGAGAAGCTCGACGTGAAGCAGAAACTGTTCGCCGAACTCGAGAAGAAGGCGAAGCCCGGCGCGGTGCTGGCGACCAACACCTCCTCGCTCAAGCTCGAGGACATCGCCAAGCCGCTCGCCGATCCAGGACGTCTGGTGGGTCTGCACTTCTTCAATCCCGTGTCGCAGCTGCCGCTGGTTGAGGTGGTGCGCGGCTCCGGTACGCGCGAGGACGAAGTGGGCAAGGCGTGCGCCTTCGTCACCGCCATCAACAAGCTCCCGCTGATCGTCAAGAGCTGCCCCGGCTTCCTGGTCAACCGCGTGCTCGCGCCGTACATGATGGAGGCCGTGCGCCTCTACCAAGACGGCCAGCCGCGCGAGAAGATCGACCAGGCGGCGCTGAAATTCGGCATGCCCATGGGGCCGATGGAGCTCATGGACATGGTCGGCCTCGACATTTGCAACAAAGTCGGCGAAGAGCTCGATATCGCTCCGCAGGCCAATGAAAAGTCCGCGGACAAGTCCGACGGCAAGACCGCGAGCAAGTCCGACAACATCCTCGCCACGCTGGTGAAGCAGGGCAAGCTCGGCAAGAAGACGGGCGAGGGGTTCTATGTGTGGGAGCAGGGCAAGCCGAAGCGCGACGAAGCGCAGTACGACACAGCCGAGCTCGAGCGGCTCGGCCGCGAGCTCATTAAGCCGCTGCTCGACGAAGCCGAGCGCGCCGCGGCGGATCGCGTCGTCGAGAACGAGGACCATGTCGACGCCGGCGTGATCTTTGGCACGGGCTTTGCGCCGTTCCGCGGCGGGCCGCTGCATTACCGCCACAGCGAAAGCGCGCAGGCGGCCGACAAGGCCGCGGCGTAGGAACACGGGGACCGGAAGGAACGACATGGCGGAGATGGGGATGCGGCGCGTTGCGGTTCTAGGCGGGATGAGAATCCCTTTTTGCCGTTCGCACACGGCCTATGCCGAGCTCTCTAATCTCGACATGCTGATCGCGGCGCTTTCAGGTCTCGCCGACAAGTTCGCGCTGCACGGCGCCCATATCGACGAGGTCGTCGGCGGCGCGGTGGTGACTCACGCCAAGGACTGGAACCTCGCCCGCGAGGCGGTGATCGGCAGCCCGTTCGCCGCCACCACGCCTGGCATCACCATGATGCAGGCTTGCGGCACGAGCCTCCAAGGCGCGCTGGGGCTCGCCGCCAAGATCGCCACCGGCCAGATCGACTGCGGCATCGCCATGGGCTCCGACACGACGAGCGACGCGCCCATCGTGTTTCAGCGCAAATTCGCCCAGCGCCTGGTGAAGATGTCCCGCGCCCGCGGCATGGGGCAGAAGCTGGCGGCCTTCAAAGGCATGACGCCCGGCGAGATCGCCCCACTGCCGCCCGACACGCGCGAGCCGCGCACCGGGCTCGGCATGGGCGAGCACTGCGAGCTGATGGCCAAGGAGTGGGGCATCACCCGCGAGGCCCAGGACCTCCTCGCCTATGAGAGCCATAAGAAGGCGGCTGCTGCCTATGACGAGGGCTTCATGGACGACCTCGTCATCCCGTGCGCCGGCGTGTTCCGCGACAACAACATCCGCGAGGACATTTCGCTCGAGAAGATGGCCGAGCTGAAGCCCGCCTTCGACAAGGTTGGCGGCACCATCACCGCCGCCAGCTCCTCCCCGTTAACCGATGGCGCCGCCACGATCCTGCTCAGCTCCGAGGAATGGGCGGAAAAGCACGGAATTCCAGTTCAGGCCTATTTAACCTTGGGTCGCACTTCTGCCGTAGACTTTGTCCAGGGTGAGGGACTTTTGATGGCCCCAACCGTGGCTGTGAGCGAATTGCTGGAAAAAGCTGGTCTTGCGCTTCAGGACTTTGATTATTATGAGGTTCATGAAGCATTCGCGGCTCAGGTGCTGGCCACGCTGGAGGCATGGGAATCTGAGGCTTATTGCCGAAATCGTCTCGGACGGGACAAACCTTTAGGCGCCATTAACCGAACCAGGCTCAACGTTATGGGGTCCTCGATCGCTTTTGGCCATCCTTTTGCCGCCACGGGCGCACGCATCTTGGCAGTTCTGGCCAAACTCCTGCATGATAGGGGCGGTCAGAGAGGGTTGATTTCGGTTTGTACGGCCGGTGGCATGGGCGTTGCGGCGATCCTGGAAGGGGTCAAGGCTCAGACGCCCTCAGAAACGGCCACCGAGGAAATGGACACGGCATAAGTGTTCATCCGAAGCAATAAGGACTTGGGCCCAACGAGGCCCGGCAGGACAGGGGGCAAAAGAGACATTGCCGGGGCGTCGTTTTCGCCTACGGCCCGACCCAAGACGGAGGTGCTTATGAAGCATCATGTGCTCATTGCGGCGACGGGACTCCTGATCGCCACTGTCCTTGTACCCACCAGCCAGGCCTACGCGGCTTCGGCCAATCCCACAGGCATTTGGCAAAAGGCCGAACAGGGCGAGCGCCCCGGAAAGATGGAAGTCTTCCGCTGCGGCAAGAGCAAACAGCTCCTCTGCGCCAAGATCGTTTGGCTTCGAGACCCGCTCGACTCTAAGGGCCGCCCGCTCCACGACATCCGCAACGAGAACACCTCGATGCGCGACCGGCCGATCCTCGGCCTGCCCATCTTCAGCGGCCTCCAGCCGACCGCCCCCAATGTTTGGAAGGGCAGCATCTACAATCCCGAGGACGGCAACACCTATTCAGCCACCCTGACCATGGTGTCGCGCAACCAGATCAACCTCAAAGGCTGCAAGGCCTGGCTGTTGTGCGGCGAGAGAACGTGGCTGCGCACCTCGCTGCCGAAGCCCGAGCCGGAGCCGCAGATCGAAGCCTCGGCCGAGCCTGAGGCTGTCGTTCAGCCGGCGGCCGTGGAGGAGAACCCTCTGTCCGACGCCGAGATGCTGACTCCGGCCGTCGAGCACGGCACGCGCCCCGGCTATCGCTTTCTGAACACGTCATCGACGGCCCAGACCTCCGTCGGCTTCTCCGGCGAGAACGTGCCCAGCATGTTCGCCATGACGACGCCGTTTGCGTCCGAAACGGCCGATGCGGCCAAAGACGAGCGCACCGCCGCGATCCCGGCGCCGAAGCCAAAGCCGCAAACCATGCAGGCGAATGCTGCGGCCACGCCGAAACCGCACTCCGCACAGGCCGCGCCTGTGTCGCGCGCTGCCGCTCTGCCAGCCGACCCGTCGGCCGACGCTGTCGAGACGGCCGAGACCGAGGCCGTGGAGACGGAGTTCGCCGAAGATGTGCCGCTGACGAGGCGGCAAAGGCGGCTTCTGCGGCGCCAGCAGCAGAGCCAAGGTCCTCTTCCCTGGCAGAACTAAAGGCGCTGGCCTCGATAGAAGGCTTTGGGGTCTTAAGTTTTCGCTTGGGCGCGTAGCGCTCTCTTGCACAGCTTGCCGATCATCGTCTTCGGCAACTCGTCGCGGAACTCGATGGCAGCCGGCAGCTCAAGCTTAGAAAGCTTGGGCCGGAGGAACGCGAGGAGGTCGGCTGCCGTCGCGTCTCTGCCCTCCTTGAGCCGCACATAGGCCTTGGGCGCTTCGCCGCGATACTCGTCCGGGATGCCGACCACGCAGACCTCGGCGACCGCCGAGTGCTCGTAGAGCGCATCCTCGATGCGCCGCGGATAGACCTTGAAGCCCGCCGCGTTGATCATGTCCTTGATGCGATCGACGATGAAGATGTAGCCGTCCTCATCCATGTAGCCCACGTCGCCGGTGCGGAAGAACCGCCCCACGAACGAGGGCTCGGTCTCGTCCGGTTTCCTCCAGTAGCCAGTCATGACCTGGGGCCCGGCGATGCAGATCTCGCCGACCTCGCCGCACGCCAGCGCCTTGGCCGGATCGTCGAGCGAGCGGATGGTGATCTCTGTGGCCGGAAGCGGCAGCCCGATCGACCCTTCTTTTGACGAATCCAGAGGATTGCAGGTGGCCACCGGCGAGGTCTCGCTGAGGCCATAGCCCTCGACCACGTTGCAGCCGGCCAGCGCTTCGAAGCCGCGCTTCACCTCGACGGGGAGGGCGGCGCCGCCCGAGATGCAATAGTCGAGCGACGACAGGTCGAAGGTCTTGATCGTAGGATGGCGCAGCATGGCGTTGAACAGGGTCGGCACGCCCGGCATCATGGTCGGCCGTAATCTGCCGATCAGCTTCAAGGTCTCGATCAGCTCGAACTTCGGCAACAGGATGATCTCCATGCCGCTCGAGATGCCGAAATTCATCACCGTGGTCATGGCGAAGACGTGGAACAGCGGCAGGACGCCGAGAATGCGGTCGGGTTTTTCCGGCGGCTGGCTCCGCCACGCTTTCACCTGAGCGACATTGATGGCGATGTTGGCGTGGGTCAGCATCGCGCCCTTGGGCGTACCCGTGGTGCCACCGGTATATTGCAGCACGGCGATCGCGTCGGGCGTGATGACCGGCCGGTGGTAGCGGCCGTCATTGTCGAGCACGTCGCGCGCCCGCACGATACTGCGTTTCACGCGAGACGCGCTGACCTTAGCCAAACTAGCGCGCTTCAACAGCTTGAGCGCCATCGACTTGAGCGGCGGCAGGAGCGAGGCAAAGCTCTCCACCACGGCCTTTTCGAGCGCGCCGCGCGCAAGCATGGGCTCGACCTTGTCGAACAGAAGCTTGAGATCCAGCGTCACCATGATCTTGGTGTCGCTGTCGCGGATTTGGAACTCGATCTCCTCGAGGCTGTAGAGCGGGTTGAAGTTGACCACCGTGCCGCCGGCCTTGAGCACGCCGAAATAGAAGATGACGAAGGTCGGCGAGTTCGGCAGGAACAGACCCACCTTGACCCCTTCGCCCACGCCGAGCGCGCGCAAACCCTTGGCGGCGCGGTCGGACAACGCGCCGATCTCGGCATAGCTCAGGCGTCGCCCCATGAAATAGGTGCACGGCCGGGCGCCGAAGGCGGCCACCGCATCGTCGAGCAGGGTGCTGACGAGCTTGGGCGGAAACGCCGTATCCCACGCGACATCTTGCGGATACGCGGTGAGCCAGGGACGTTTCTCCCCGCCGGGGAGGCCATCCAAGGGTGCCGGGTTCGCCTTGCTCGCCATCGACTTTCGGTTTTGTTTTGCTTTACCGTCGCTTAACGGGAGGGGACGCCCATCTAAGGAGGCAATTGGCCGCAAGCCCGTTCATCTACTAGTATTGTAGCACGGTGTTGATAAACAGTGCCGCAAGCAGGGCCGTTCCCCTTGTGGATTATGCTGAAACCATGGCGAGGTCAGGCGCAAAAACGCCAATTTTGTTAGCGATTAGAGCGTATACTCAGGCCGATCGAGCGGGCTGGGCACGGGTAGACTCGACCAGTTTTTAAGTCTATTCCAATGCCTGACTTGCCCTTGGACGAGCTGTGTTTTAGCCCAGGGACCATTAGACACGGACCCCTCAACGGGGCAGGGAGAGCGATATGGACGAGGTGGCCACCAAGATCATCGAGATTCTGCGAAAGAATATGAAGGATCCATCCAAGGCCGTTTTGCTCGAGACCCCGCTGAGCGACCTTGAGATTGAGTCCCTCGACCTCGCAGTGATCGTGTTCGACATTGAAGATACCTTCGGTATCGAAATCCCCTATAATGCGAACGAAGAAGTGGAAGCGTTCGCGACGGTCGGCTCGGTGGTCGATCGCGTGAAGGGGATCATCGGAGAAACGAAGGCCTCGGGCGCAGCAGCTTGAACCAGCCGTCCGCTCGGGTCCTTCCCGGGACGTCGACCAGGCTTGGAGTTACGGCTTAACACTACATGACACACACTAATGGACGCAGGCGCGTCGTGGTCACTGGCCAGGGCGTCGTCACTCCTTTGGGCACCGGCGTGGACAAGTTCTGGGCCGGTCTCAAGAGCGGTACGTGCGGCATACGCGAAGTCCAGAGCTTCTCGACCGAAGATCTCTACATCACTATCGCCGGCGAGGTGCCGGACTTCGATCCCCGCGAGCGCTTGCTGAGCAAGCAGCTGATACTGGCCGACAAGTATTCCCAGTATGCGGGCTGCGCAGCGCAGGAAGCCGTGATGCAGTCGAAGCTGGAAACCCCGCTTAAGGACAATGAGAGCTATCGTGCTGCCTGCGTCATTGGCTCTGGCGTCGGCGGCATTACCACCCTCGAGTTCTCCTACAAGATGCTCTTCAAGGAGAACAAGCGGGCGACTCATCCGCTCACGCTTCTGAAGGCGATCGGCTCATCGGCCTCCGCCCACGTAAGCATCGAATACGGCATCAAGGGGCCCACATTCGGCGTTGTCAGTGCTTGCTCTACCGCCGCACATTCTATCGGCCTCGTCTATCGCATGATCCGCGAAGGTGGCATTGATCTGGGGCTCGCTGGGGCATCGGAAGCCTCACTCAATTGGGGCACGACGCGGGCGTGGCAGGCCATGCGCGTGCTCAGCCCGGACGGTCTGTGGCCGTTCTCCAAGCATCGGAACGGCACGGTGTTGGCCGAGGGCGCCGGCATCCTCATGCTCGAGGAATACGAGCACGCCAAGGCCCGCGGTGCACCGATTCTCGCCGAGCTTATGGGCTACGGCACCACCTCCGACGCCGCCGACATGGTCAACCCCTCTATCGAAGGCGCGTCCACGGCGATGCAGATGGCGCTCGACGACAGCGGCCTGGCGCCGTCTGACATCGACTACGTCAACGCCCACGGCACCGCGACCATGGTCAACGACATCAACGAGACCCGCTCTATCAAGCGCGTGTTCGGCAACGCCGCCAACAAGCTCTCGATCTCCTCGACCAAGTCGATGCACGGTCATTGCCTCGGCGCCGGCGGTGGCATCGAGGCAGTCGCGGCGATCAAGGCCATTGGCGAGAACTACGTGCCGCCGACGGTTGGCCTCGACGAGCCGGATCCGGAGTGCGATCTGGACTACACGCCGAACATCGGCAAGACCCGCGAGATCAATTACGCCATGTCGAACTCATTCGCGTTCGGCGGCCTCAACGCGGTTCTGGTGTTTGGCCCGCCGCCCGCTTAAAGCGCGCCCATTCTCGTGAAACGATCATTCGGCCTTATCGTGGCGTTGGCACTCATCGCCGCGGTCATTGGCTATTACGCGCTTGAGCGTAGCGCACGCGATGGGCGCAGCGAAGATGCCATCGCCGCCCATGCCGATGAGATCTTCCGCTCTCCGAGGAGTGCCGTCGCGGGCAATCCAGATGGCGATGTCAGCGTCGTGGCCTTCTTTGATTATAACTGCCCCTATTGCCGGAAGGATGTGCCAGCCCTCGATAGGCTGATCGCCGAGGATGGCAATGTCCGCGTTGTGCTGAAAGAGCTTCCCGTGCTCGGACCCGACTCGGAGGCGGCGACGCGGTTGGTGCTCGCCGCTGAGAGGCAGGGTAGGGATCACGCGCTCCGCAAGCGTCTGATCGGCATGGTTGGGCGCGCGACCAAGGGACGGGCGCTTAACGTCGCTGCCGGCCTCGGGCTCGACACGGTCCGCCTCCAAGAAGACATGGACGATGCGGAAATCACCGCGACCATCCTCGCCAATATGCGCCTTGCCAATGCGCTCGGCGTGCGCGGCGTGCCCTTCTATCTCGTGGGCGACCAGGTGGTGCCGGAAGGCGAGGGGGATTTCTACGCCGCCCTTGCTGCCCGCGTGGCCGATGTCAGAGAGAACGGCTGCCGCGCCGCCTGCTAGACGCTCCTCGGGCGGCTAAATCAGCCCCAAGCCCCGGAAGCTCGCGTGGCCCTGCTTGCCGACGATGATGTGGTCGTGGACCACGACGCCGAGCGGCTTGGCTGCATCGACGATCTGCTTGGTCATCTCGATATCGGCACGGGACGGCGTGGGGTCGCCTGAGGGGTGATTGTGCACCAGCACGATCGCCGTGGCCGACAGCTCCAGCGCCCGCTTCACCACCTCACGCACATAGACAGGGGTATGATCGACGGTGCCCTCCTGCTGCACCTCGTCGGCGATCATCTGATTGCGCTTGTCGAGAAACAGGATGCGGAACTGCTCCTTGGCCTCGAAGCCCATGGCGGCCCGGCAATAGTCGAGCACCTGGGCCCAGGACGCGAGCACCGGCCGCTCGAAGACTTCGCCTTGCATCAGCCGGAGCGCCGCGGCGCGAATCAGCCTGATCTCGGTCACGGCCGCCTCGCCAAGTCCCGGCACCTCCAGCAGCAGGTCCTCCGGCGCGTTCATCGCCTCGGCGAAGGTGCCGAGGCGGGCGAGGATGGCTTTTGCGAGGGGTTTTGTGTCCCGGCGCGGCATGGCGCGAAACAGAACCAGCTCCAACAGCTCGTAGTCGGGCAGCGCGTCCGGCCCGCCGTCGCGAAAGCGTCTCCTCAGCCGTTCGCGATGGCCGAGATAATGCGGCTTGGCGACGTCCTTGAAGCCCATGTGGCGTTCGCTCGGGTTAGGGCCCGACGGGCGGCCGGTCCAAGCCCTTCGGTGAGAAGGTGAAGACCTCGCATCCTGTCTCGGTGACGCCGACCGTGTGCTCGAACTGCGCCGATAGCGAGCGGTCGCGGGTCACGGCGGTCCAGCCGTCCGACAGGATTTTCACATGCGGTTTGCCGAGATTGATCATCGGCTCGATGGTGAACAGCATGCCTGGTTTCAGCGGCAGGCCTTCGCCCGGCTCGCCGTAATGCAGAATGTTCGGCCGGTCGTGGAACACGCGGCCTAAGCCATGGCCGCAGAAGTCACGGACCACGCTGCAGCGCTCGCCTTCGGCATAGGTCTGGATGGCCGCGCCGATGTCGCCGGTCGTGGCGCCGGGGCGCACCGCGGCTACCCCGCGCATCAGCGCGTTATGGGTCACCTCGAGCAGGCGCTCCGCCGCGCGCGAGATCCGGCCCACCGGGTACATGCGGCTCGTATCGCCGTGCCAGCCGTCGACGATGAACGTGACGTCGATATTGAGGACGTCGCCCTCGCGCAGCGCGCGGGGCCCGGGGATGCCGTGGCACACCACGTGGTTCAGGGACGTGCAGATCGACTTGGGGAAGCCGCGATAGTTCAACGGCGCCGGGATCGCGTCATGGGCCATGGCGAAGTCGAACACCATGGCGTCGAGGTCGTCGGTGGTGACGCCGGGCTGCACATGCTCGGTCAGGAGATCGAGGGCCTCGGCCACAA
>Ga0307378_10011052_pt1 | contig 11675 bp, 12 predicted proteins | sample UN1MG_FD_202238 | JGI IMG/M metagenome (GOLD analysis project Ga0307378, IMG submission 202238) | Soil microbial communities from Risofladan, Vaasa, Finland - UN-1 | ecosystem: Environmental > Terrestrial > Soil > Coastal area > Acid sulfate soil | place: Finland: Risofladan, Vaasa | collected...
CCTCGCCGAGTCGGCCCGAGTCCACGATGTCCTTCAGGGCACGGCTCTGCGGAACGAAGCGGAACGACAGGTTGATGCCGAGCGTGCGCCGGGCCTTGCGGGCCGCGGCGATCATGCGGCGGGCCTGCACGGCGTTCATGGCCATCGGCTTCTCGCACAAGACGTGCAGCCCCGCCCTCAGGGCCTGGATCGTCACCGGCTCGTGGTAGGCGTTCGGAAGGACGACGCTCGCGGCGTGGAGTTTGAGGTCCTTGGCGGCCGCAAGGAGGGCCTCCACCGAGGCGTAGCGCCGCGATGCGGGAATCTTGAAGTGGTCGCCGACGCGGCCCAGGCGCTCTTTGCTCACGTCGCAGATCGCCGACACCGTGCAGTCCGGGTGCTTCGAGTAACCGTCCAGGTGCGCCGAACCCATGCCGAGCCCGATGACGGCGACGTTGACGTGCGGCAGTCTTACGGCCATGCCATCTCCTTTTGTGCCGGGAAAATCGCGGGGCATGGTGCCAGCGCCGCCGGGCGCCCCCCGGCCTCCCCTCTCCGCTACTTTTTCTTGAGGACCACGCAGCCCGCCCCCAGCACCTGGCGCGCTACGGGCGCTCCGGGTTCCAGGCGGCGGAGGCGGGGCCGCCGGAACGCGCGTCGAACGGCACGAACTCCGTATCAATATAATACGGAAAGAGCCAGAGGTCGTCCGACCACGCTCGCACATCGTCCGGCAGAAGCCCCCGGGCCTGGATATTCGTAAGGTAATACTTCTGGCCCGGGTGCCGTTTCTGAAAAAGCCGCGCCACGGTCAGCAGGCGCTGGGCCTGATCCTTCAGGAAGGGGTCGGTGTCGGGCGCGGAGTAAGCCTTCCCGCCGCTTGGCACGTCCGCCGGCGTGTCCCAGTCGCGGTACCGAAGGCGGAAACCACGGTGGACGTATCCATACTTCGACAGTTTATCATTAATCCATGACTTGCAGAAGATGTAGAGGTTCACGTCGAAGGGCGATTTCTGAAGGCCGGTCATCTTCATCGGGAAGTAGATGCCGTCGCGCCCGCCGGTCTTGAACGTAAAACGGACGGGGTGAAGGTCGGCCGGCTTGTTTTTCTCGAGCGCCGCCTCCGAAACCTTCAGGCACGCGAAGACGTACCCCTTTTTGCGGTAGAAGCCGACGATGTCGTCGGGATCATCGAGTTTCTGGAACTTCTCCTTTTCAAGCCATGCCGCCAGCCCGCCGGCCACTTTCTCGCGCACCACGGCGGTGTCATACGTGCCAACGATCTTGCGTGCAAGGACCTCGACAGGGGCCTTTTCTCCCGCAGTGGGGGCGGGGGCGGCAGGCCGGCTCCCTTTGGCGCCCGGCGGCGGGTGGAGGGCGTACAGCCTCGCCTCCACGTAGTCGTAAAGTTCTTTGAAGAGTTTGGGGTCTTCCTTGGCAATCTCCGGCTCGGCCGGGAAGGGGATGACCCAGCCGAAGGTCTTCACGTCGCCCTGGACGGTCGCCTTCAGGATCAGGTCCTCCACGGCGCCGCCCGCGATATCCGATCCGTGGAAGACAATCAACGCCTCCTGGGCGTGCTCCTCGACAGAACCTGCATACTGGCCGGGGGGCGCGGCCGGCGCAAACATCATGCCATCAGACAGGGCGGCACGCACGGAAACAAGGCCAAGGAGGGCGGCCAATGAGGCTGCGGCAAGCAGTCGGCCGGCCGGGACGGACCACAGGATGCTGTCGTTGCGCATCGGCGACCTCCTTAGGGTCCACAAAATTGTTTTCGACGATTCTACCCTATCTCCAGACTCTGGCAAGGCGGTTTACGGTTCTCGCAAGGCCCTTCTGCCTGCCGCTCGCGGCCCCCGCATGATGGCGCGCGGTGAGCCGCACCGCCCACCGCGCAAACATCCAAACTCAAACTACACGAAATCCCCTACGGCTTCTTGAGGACCACGCAACCCGCCCCCAGCACCTGGCGCGGGCGGGACTTGCATTCCAGTTTGACGACCGCGACGCCGGCAATCGGGTCGGGGCTCGCGGCCGGAAGGTTCTTGAGGATGAGGCGCTCGCCTGACTGCTCGAAGTCAAGCGCCTGGCCGGTCGCCAGGAGCGAGGCCCGGAGGACCTTCGTCTTCAGGCCGCCGACCGCCAGTTCGCCGCCAGGCCAGCGGTCCACCCACCAGTAGGCATTGCGGCCCTTGAGGGTCCACTGGCCGCAGGGCATCCAGTCCATGCGTCCGTCGAGGCGATCGGTCCGGCCGTAGACCGCCTCGCCGCTCGCGCCGAGCCACCGGCCGACGGCCGAGAGGCGCTCGGTCGCCTGCGGCGGGACGGAACCGTCGGGCGCCGGGCCGACGTTGAGGAGCAGGTTCCCGCGTCCTGCGGCGCACTGCCTCAGCATTCCGAGGACCGCGCGGACGCTGTGCCAGTCCACGGCGCTCGGCATGTAACCCCAGGAGCCGTTGAAGGTCATGCAGGCTTCCCACGCGCGGCCGATCTTGTCGGCGTGGATGCTCTCTTCGGGCGTGCCGAAATCCTCCGGCCGCCACGAGCGGTTGTTGATGAGGATGTGCGGCTGGAGTCGGCGGGCCATGGCGTTCCGCTCGCGGCTCTCCCACGCCGCGTCGCTGCCGAGGGGCCAGGAGACATCGTACCAGAGAATGTCAATCTTTCCATAGTTGGTCATGAGTTCCCGGACGCATCCGGTCGTGAAATCGAGGAACCGGCGTCGGGCCTTCGCGTCGCGGGCGCATCGGGCGCCGTCCGGATGGTGCCAGTCCATCAGGGAATAGTAGAACCCGATCTTGAGGCCGTGCTCGCGGCAGGCCTCGACGTATTCGCGCACCAGGTCCCGACCCGGTCCGCGGCGGACGGCGTTGTAATCCGTCTCGCGCGTGTCCCACAGGCAGAAACCCTCGTGGTGCTTGGTCGTCATGACCATGTACTTCATGCCGGCCGCCTTGGCCAGGGCCGCCCACTCGCGCGCCGGGCGCGGCTTCGGTTTCCACGTGTCGGCCAGTTTCTCGTACTCCGGGATCGGGATCCGTTCCCGGTTCATCACCCACTCGTGGCGGCCGAGTTGGGAATACAGGCCCCAGTGGATGAACATGCCGAACCGGGCATCCTGGAACCACCGCAGCCGCTTGGCCTGCGGCCAGACCTTCGCTTGCGCCATCGCACGCCTCCTCCTTCATGTCCTGGTGGACCGGCCACACACGCGAACCGCGTATGCTAGCGTCGCGGGGAGAAACTTTCAACAAAAAGTGCGGCCGGCCGCGGGCCCGCGGGCCCCCTGGCGCGGCAGGGGGCGCAGCGACCTTGGAGATCGCGGCGCCCCTCGTTTTTGCGCGGCCCTGCGCGAATCCGCTTGCATGGCGACGACCGGCCACTAGACTCGCCAGTGCTCTGTTACTCGTCAAGCGATGGACAGCCGGGTGGCATGCCACCCCTCGATTGAGGCGTAACAGAGCGCGCGGAGGGCGGCGTGACCGGCGCGGGTTGGGACGTCGTCATCGTCGGGGCGGGCGCGGCCGGATGTGCCGCCGCCTTGAGTCTGCCGCCCGGCGCGCGGGCGATCCTGGTGGACCGCGGCGAGCCCGGCGTCGGGCGGTGCTGCGGCGGACTGCTGGCGCCCGACGGCCAGCGGGCCCTGGCGGCCCTCGGCCTCAGACTTCCCGCGAGCGTCCGCGCCGAGCCCGAGCCGCACCTCGTGTACGTCCACGACCTGGACTCCGGCCTCCAGCAGACCTATCGCCGCCGTTACTGGAACCTCGACCGCGCGCGGTTCGACGCGTGGCTTCTGGATCAGGCTGCGCGTCGCGCCGACTTCCGGCCGCGCACCCGCCTCGTGGGCCTGGAGCGCGACGGCGGGGCCTGGCGCGTCCGCCTGGCGAGCGGCGGGCGCGAGGAGTCGGTCGCCACGGGCCTCGTCATCGGCGCCGACGGAGCCGCCTCGTCGGTCCGCCGCCTGGCGTTCCCGGACCGCCCCGGACCGCAGACCATGCTGGCCATGCAGGTCCGCCTGGAGACCGACGATCCGCCGGCCGCCCACGTGGTCCTGTTCGCAAGCCGCCTGACGGATTTCTATGCGTGGGCGATCCCGAAGCCCGGCTCGGTGCTCGTCGGGTGCGCGTTCAGCCGCCCGCGCGGCGCCAACTGGCGGTTCCGGGAGATTCTCGTCTGGTACGCCAGGTCGCTCGGCGTGGCGCCGGACGTTGTCGAGAGGTCGGCCCGGCGTCTGTCGCGGCCGGCGGCGAAAACGGAACTGTTCGCGGGGACCGGAGGCGTGCTCCTCGCGGGGGAGGCGGCCGGCCTCGTGAGCCCGTCCAGCGGAGAAGGCCTGTCGTTCGCCATGGAAAGCGGGGCCGACGCAGGCCGCGCCCTCGCCGCCGAAGACCCCCAAACCGCCTATCAACGGGCATTCCGGAGGCCCGCGCGCCGCGTGGCCCTGAAACTCATCAAGGCCCGCGTCATCTTCTCGCCGCTCCTCAGGCGGTGGGCCCTCAGGCTGCCCTGGTGCCCGTGAGCCTTTTGGGGTTGACGGCTTCCGCCGCCGCGTGTAGATTACACGTCTTTACGAGGCGGGGAAAGTATGCGCTCTGACCGGCTACCGTCCTCGGCCGCCGTCGGAAGAGCGCCTCGGCCCTGGGCTGCCCGGACAACCGGGCAGAGAGGAGTGCCACCCGAGTGAACCTCGAGGAACTCCGAAAGCAAATTGACGCCATCGACCAGAAACTGGTCGAACTGATGAACGAGCGCGCCCGCTGCGCCGTCCAGATCGGCCAACTCAAGCGCGACGCCGGCCAGGAATCGGTCTATTCACCCGAACGGGAACGCGAGGTCCTGGAATGCCTCCTGGCCGCCAACAAGGGGCCCCTCTCCGACGCCACGCTCATGGCCATCTGGAAGGAGTTGATGAGCGGGAGCCTCTCGCTCGAGCGGCCGGTGAAGGTCGTCTTCCTGGGCCCCGAGGGGAGTTTCAGCCACCTGGCGGCCCTCGAGAAGTTCGGCCGCAGCGTCGAACTGGCGCCGGTGCGCGATATCGCCTCCGTCTTCGACCAGGTGGCCCGGGCCGCCGCCGACTATGGGATCGTTCCGGTCGAGAACACCACGGGCGGCGCCATCCGCGACACGATGGAAGCCTTCATGTGGGTCCGCGGACCTGTCAAGATATGTGCCGAAATGGCTTTGCCGGTCCACCAGAACCTCCTGTCGAAGACGACGCTCGAAAAAATCAAGAAGGTATACTCCAAGCCGGAGGTCTTCAGCCAGTGCCGCGCGTGGCTCGCCGCAACGCTGCCCCAGGCCGACCTCGTGGCCGTCGGCTCGACGACGGAGGCGGCCCTGCTGGCTTCGCGGATCGAGGGGACGGCGGCCATCGCCTCCAGCATGGCGGCGGAACTCTACGGCCTGAACATCCTCAGCCCGGCCATCGAGGACAATCCGCAGAACCAGACGCGGTTCCTCGTCCTGGGGCGCGAGAGCGCCAGGCCCACCGGACGCGACAAGACGTGCCTCCTCTTCAGCGTCACGCACAAGGCCGGGGCGCTGGTGGAGGTCCTCAGCATCTTTCAACGCTATGACATCAACATGACTAAGATCGAGTCGCACCCGTCGCCCACGAAATCGTGGGAATACTCCTTCTTTGTGGACGTCGAGGGCCACGTCCAGGACGAGAGCCTGGCGGCCGCCCTCGAAGAGGCCCGCAAGCACACGCGCCAACTGGAAGTCCTCGGATCGTTTCCGGTGGCCGTGAGCGCGGGATAAAAAGATTTTCGATTTTTGATTTGCGATTTTCGATTTAACGGCCTCCGGAGTCGCAAGTTTTTATCCGTGCAAATCGAAAATCTAAAATCGAAAATCGAAAATAGAATGGTTCAGAACACATGATCATCGTCATGCAGAACAAGGCGACCGACGACCAGGTCGCGGGCGTGGTCCGGCGGATCGAGGACCTGGGCCTGAAGCCGCACCTATCGCGCGGCGAGTTCAAGACGATCATCGGCGCCATCGGCGACGAGTCGCTCCTCCGCCCTGAGTTCTTCGCCGGCATGATGGGCGTCGAGTCCGTCATGCCCATCATGAAACCCTACAAACTCGCCAGCCGCGACTTCCACGCCGAGGACACCGTCCTGGAGATCCGCGGCGTCAAGGTGGGCGGCGAGAACCTCACGGTCGTCGCCGGCCCCTGCTCCATCGAGAGCGAGCAGCAACTGCGCGACGTGGCGGTCGCCGTCCAGAAGGCCGGCGCCTCGATGCTTCGCGGCGGGGCCTTCAAGCCGCGCACCAGCCCCTACAGTTTCCAGGGACTCGGCGAAGAGGGCCTGAAACTTCTCGAAGCGGTCGGCGCCGAAGTCGGCCTGCCGACCATCACGGAAATCCTCGACGTCCGCGACCTCGAACTCGTGGCCCGCTACGTGGACGTCCTCCAGGTCGGCGCCCGCAACATGCAGAACTTCCGCCTCCTGACGGAAATCGGACACCTCGGCAAGCCCATCCTCCTCAAGCGCAGCCCGGCCGCCACCATCGAGGAACTCCTCATGTCGGCCGAGTACATCCTCACGGAGGGCAACCGCCAGGTCATCCTCTGCGAGCGCGGCGTGCGGGGCTTCGAGACCACGACGCGCTACACCCTGGACCTCTCGGCCGTGCCCAACGTCCAGGCCGTCTCGCATCTGCCGATCTTCGTGGACCCGAGCCACGCCACCGGCCGGCGCGACCTCGTGGCCCCGATGGCGCTGGCGGCGGTGGCGGCCGGCGCCCAGGGCATCATGGTCGAGGTCCATCCGCATCCGGACCAGGCGATGAGCGACGGGCCGCAGCAACTGACGCCCAGCGCCTTCGAAATGATGATGTGGGAACTCGTGCCGATCGCCGCCGCCGTCGGACGGCACCTGCCTACGCCGAAACCGGTTTAGCGTGCCTGGTTAGCCGCCCGGCTTGCCGGGCGCTTTGAACCCGAACAACGGAGCGTTCGTACATGCGAAAACCTTTCCTCTGCGGCAACTGGAAGATGAACACCGACCGGGCGGGGGCCGTGGCGCTCGCGGTGGCCAGCGCCAAAATCGCCGGCGAGGTCCGAGGCGCCGAGGTCGGCATCTGTCCGCCCGCCTGTTACCTGGAGGCCGTCCTCGCGGCCGCCAAGGGGACACCCCTCGCGGTCGGCGGCCAGAACATGCACTTTGAGGCCGGCGGCGCCTTCACCGGCGAGATCGCCGGCCCGATGCTCAAGGACCTGGGTTGCACCTACGTCATCCTCGGCCACAGCGAGCGGCGGCATGTCTTCGGCGAGACCGACGAGTTTATCTCGAAGAAGGTCCACGCGGCCTTCAAGTTCGGCCTCGTGCCGATCCTCTGCGTCGGCGAGAAGATCGAAGAGCGGAAGGCCAATCAGACCGAAGCCATCGTCCGCCGGCACATGACGAGCGGTCTGGCGGGGCTCTCGAAGGACCAGGCCCGCCAGGTCGTCATCGCCTACGAGCCCGTCTGGGCGATCGGCACGGGCCTCACGGCCACGCCCCGGCAGGCCCAGGAGGTTCATGCGTTCATCCGCCGGTTGCTCGAGTCGCTGTACGACGCGGCGCTGGCCCAGGCGGTGCGGATTCAGTACGGCGGCAGCGTCAAGCCCGACAACACCTATGACCTGATGCGCGAGGCCGACATTGACGGCGCCCTGGTGGGCGGCGCGAGCCTCAAGGCCGACGGGTTCGCGAAGATCGTCACCGAAGGCGCGCGCGCAAAAGGCCTGTAACCCTGCGGCGGCACCATTAGGCATTGGTTATTAGACATTAGTCGTTACTGTTAAAGAAAGGTGCTCCCGTGGCAACCGTAGCGATGATCCTGTTCCTGCTGTGTGGCGTGATCCTGAGCCTGCTGGTATTGATCCAGCGCGGCCGGGGCGGCGGACTGGCCGGCGCGTTCGGCGGCGCCGGCGGCTCCGCGGCTTTCGGCACGAAGACCGCCGACATCTTCGTCAAGGCCACGGCCGTCGTCGGCGGCATCTTCTTCCTGCTGGCGATCATCACGGCCCTGCTGATGCGAAGCAGCACGGCGCCCGCGCCGGCCCCGACGCCGACCGAAACGCCCGCGCCGGCAACGCCCGGTGCACAGGAATCAACCGGCGGCGAGAAACCCGAGACGCCGCCCATCCCGTCGAAACCGCAACTGTAACTCGCGGAGCCGCTGATGGCGCTGCACGATGAACCGATTCTAAAAATTTTCCGCGAGGCGGGGGCCTTGCTGGAAGGCCACTTCCTCCTGTCGAGCGGCCTGCACAGCCCGAAGTACCTTCAGTGCGCCCTCGTGCTGGAAGACCCGGCCCGGGCGGAGCGCCTGTGCCGCCAATTGGCGCGGGCGTTCTCAGACGACCGGATCGAGTGTGTCATCGGGCCGGCGCTCGGCGGGATCATCGTCGCGTACGAACTGGCGCGAGCGCTCGGCGCTCGGTCGCTCTTTACGGAGCGGCAGGACGGCAAAATGACGCTGCGCCGCGGCTTTGCCGTGCGCCCCGGCGAGCGGGTGCTCCTGGCGGAGGACGTCGTGACGACCGGCGGCAGCCTGCGCGAAGTCCAGGACCTTGTCCTGGCGGCCGGGGCGAAGGTCGTCGCCGTGGCCGCGCTCGTGGACCGCACGAGCGGCCGCGACCCGGGGTTCGGCGTCCCCCTGGTCTCGCTCGTGAAGGTGGACGTGCCGACGTATCCGCCGGAGTCGTGCCCGCTGTGCGAGGCCGGTCTGCCGGTCGTCAAGCCGGGCAGCCGCACGGCGCCCAAGGCGTAGTGCAGTTTAGCCGTCGCCGGTACGGCGACGAGTATTACCGTTCGAGAGGCATAACATGATCCGAAGCATGACGGGCTACGGAGCCGCCGAGCAGGCCGACGACCTGGTGCGCGTGGCCGTCGAAATCCGGACGCTCAACAACCGGTTCCTCAAGGTCAATCAACACTTGCCGGAGGGCCTGGGCGCGGCCGAGGTGGCCATCGAGAGGATTCTCCGCGACAGTCTCAGTCGCGGGACCGTCAACCTCAACCTGGCGGTCGAGCCGCGCGGCGCGGCCGTCCGGGCGCCCATCAACACGGACATCCTGACCGCCTACTGGCAGGACCTGGAGGCCGCGGCGAAGAAGGTCGGCGGCACGGTGTCGCTGGAGGCGCTGCTGGCCCTGCCCGGCGTGGTCGGCAGCGAGCGGGTCCTCCTGACGGGCATCGCGGACCTGCCGGCCCGCGTCGAGGCGGTCGTGGCGGAAGCCGTCCGCCGCCTCAACCGGATGCGCGACGTCGAGGGCCAGGCGACCGCCAAAGACATGCGGTCGGCCCTCGACGAAATGCAGCGGCGGATCGCCGCCATTCAGACCCGCGTGCCGGCCGTCGTCCAGGAATACCGCGAGCGGCTGCGTCAGCGCGTCGCGGAACTTCTGGCGGGAGTCGAAGTGGCGGCAGACGATCAGACGCTGGCCCGCGAAGTCGCCTTTGCCGCCGAGCGGAGCGACATCAACGAGGAGTTGGCCCGCCTGGCGAGCCACCTCAGCCAGTTCCGCGAACTCCTGGACGATTCCGGCCCGGCCGGGGCGGGCAGACAGGCCGGGCGGAAACTCGAGTTCCTCACCCAGGAAATGTACCGCGAAGTCAACACGATCGGCTCGAAGGCCAGCGATGCGGAGATCTCGCGCCTCGTCGTGGACATCAAGGTCGGCGTGGACCGACTGCGGGAACAGTCGCAGAACGTGGAATGAACGAAAATGATAAATGGTAAATGTTAAATGCTAAATGAAGGATGTCGCGGCCGGAGGCCGCTCCGCCATTTAACATTTAGCATTTAGCATTTAACATTCCTGTTGAGGGATGCGCCAAACGATCAAAAAGGCAAAGCAAGGCAAGACCGCCGCGATGGGGGCGGGCCTCATCGTCCTCAGCGGCCCGAGCGGCACGGGTAAGACCACCGTCGCGCGGGCCCTGGCCAAGCGCCTGGACCTCGCGGTCTCGACGAGCGCGACGACGCGCCGGCCGCGACCCGGCGAAGTCAACGGGGTGGACTACTATTTCCTGAGCGACGAGGAATTTTCGAAGCGCGTCGCGGCGAACCGGTTCGTCGAGTGGGCCGAGGTCTTCGGTCGCCGGTACGGGACGCCCCTGGAGGAACTCGAGCGGGCCGGCCGCGAGGGGCGGCTTCTCCTCTTGGAGATTGACGTTCAGGGGGGTATTCTGATAAAGAAGAAGTTCCCGGAGGCCTTGGCGATCCTCCTGCTGCCGCCGGAAGAGCAGGCCCTGCGGACGCGCCTGGCGAAGCGCGGCACGGAGACGCCCGAGGAACTGGAGCGGCGGTTCGCCAAGGCCCAGGAGGAAATACGCCTGGCGCGCGAGAGCCGCTCCTATGACGTCGAGGTCACGAACGACGACCTCCAGCGCGCCATCACCGAAGTGGCATCGGTCATTCAGACACGGAGGAAGCCAGCGTGATTGAGGCACTGAAGAGCGACGATGTGGTCAACAAGGTGGGCGGCCGGTTCAAACTCGCCGTCCTCGTGCAGAAGCGGCTCGTGGACGTGACGTTCGGCGCGCCGCTGCTGGTGGAGCGCGGCGGCATGACCTTGATGGAGGCCGTCATCCAGGAGGTCCTCGAAGGGAAGATCACCCTCGAACTGGCCGAGCGGAAGGCCAAGCCCTCGCGCAAGGGCCACGCCGCCGAGGCCGCGGAAGAGGCCGAAGAAAAGTAGAGGCCCAGGGAGACAGGCGTGGCCCGCGCTCAACCCCATTCGGACATCCTCAAGGACCGCGAGGTCCTGGTCGGCGTGACCGGCGGCATTGCGGCCTACAAGGCGGCGGCGCTCGTGTCGCGCCTCGTCCAGGCCGGCGCCGCGACGAACGTCGTCATGACGGAACACGCCACCCGCTTTGTCGGGCCGCTTACGTTCCAGACGCTGACCGGCCGGCCGGTCCACACGGACCAGTTTGCCGCGCCGGAAACGTACCACGCGGACCACATCGCGCTGGCGGACCGGGCCGAGATCGTCGTCGTGGCGCCGGCGACCGCCAACTGCCTCGGCAAACTCGCCCACGGCATCGCCGATGACCTGCTCTCGACAGTGCTCCTCGCGGTGGAATGCCCGGTGCTCCTCGCGCCGGCCATGAACGTCCGCATGTGGGACCACCCGGCCGTCCAGGCCAACGTGAAACTCCTCGAGTCGCGGGGCGTTCATTTCGTAGGACCGGAGGAAGGGCGCCTCGCCTGCGGCGTAACCGGCCCCGGCCGCATGGCCGAGCCGGAGACCATCCTGGCGGCCATCATCGAAATCCTCCAGTCGCAAGGCAAAAGAAAATGATAAATGGTAAATGTTAAATGCTAAATGAAGGATGTCGCGGCCGAAGGCCGCTCCGCCATTTAGCATTTAGCATTTGACATTTACAATTTTTGGCAAAGGTTTCCCATGAGATTCCTCATCACGGCCGGTCCGACGCGCGAGTACCTCGACCCGGTGCGGTTCCTATCGAACGCATCGAGCGGGCGGATGGGGTGTGCGCTGGCGCGGGCCGCCAAGGCCAAGGGGCATTGGGTCTCGCTCGTCCTCGGGCCGGCGTCCGCGGAGCCGCCCGGCGTGGACGAACTGGTGCCCGTCACGAGCGCGGCCGACCTGTACGAGGCGGTCGTGGCCCGGTTCGACGGGTGCGACGTCTTCGTCGCGGCGGCGGCCGTTTGCGACTACCGCC
>Ga0307378_10011054_pt1 | contig 11674 bp, 10 predicted proteins | sample UN1MG_FD_202238 | JGI IMG/M metagenome (GOLD analysis project Ga0307378, IMG submission 202238) | Soil microbial communities from Risofladan, Vaasa, Finland - UN-1 | ecosystem: Environmental > Terrestrial > Soil > Coastal area > Acid sulfate soil | place: Finland: Risofladan, Vaasa | collected...
GGTGGGTGGGAGGCGGCCAAAAGACGCATATCACCTACTGAACCTCGCAACCGTCGAAGAGACGGACCTCAGGAGGGTCGACCCGCACCTTGTAAGCTTCCTCAACATAAACTCCGAAGAGGACCTCGCCGCAGCGATCCAGCATCTGGACACACAGTAGTCAATGGCCTTATCGGTTCTTCCGCCTCTCGATGATAGCGCCGACCTTATCCCTTGCCGCGGACATCTGGAGGCCTTCGACGAAGTGATCTACAGACGTATGGCTCAGATAATAGGCGCCGGCAAAGGCCACGAGCAGCCCGCCAATCGTGTCGAACAGGAGGTCCCTCATCGTGTCATCGAGAGAGTACTGCAGATGACTGCCCGTCGTGAAGTCAACCATGAACTCCATGAGCTCCCATATAACACCCACCGCCATCGTTAGCATGACGATGAACAATGCCAGGAACGCCCTTGGAAGACAGATGGTCTCGGCGTATTTGTCTATCGTAACGACGATTATGAATCCGAGCGACGCGATGAGCGACGCAGACATAGCATGCGTCAGGTGGTCCCAGCCAGGGAGGTTGTCATAGAACCCAGAGAAACTGCCGACGATATGGGTGAACAGCGCCAGCACGATTAAGAAGTTCAGCTCCACTGGGAGCACTATCTTGAGGTCCCTCCTCACCAAGCTCGGCAACTCGCTCATAGCCAGGACGACGATCGCCGCAGGGACATAGGTCAGTTCGCCCGTGAGTATGCCAGACAGAGCAAGGCCGGCCATGCCGGCCTGCATCGCCCTGGAGGCGAGTTTCAGGCGCTCCTTCAGCCGCGCACCTCCCAGACGTTCATGATGCCGAGAGTGCGCTGTCTCCTCTCCGACATCGCCTTCGTGTACACGGCGTAGACGAATCCCATGATAATTCCGCCGATGAGTATCCAAAGGAACTGCCTCATCACACCGTCGTTCGACAACAGGTTCTCCGTGCCGAACAACTCGTCGCCTATGTATTCTCCGAGCATCCAGAAACCCGAGGCAGAGAGTGTGAACATGACGACGAAGAACAGGGAGAATGGGCGATTCATACGGACGCTCGTGTACATGTCTAGTTCGACCGTAAGCAGGAACCCTATAGTCGAGAGGGAGAACGCAAAGGCCAATGACGTCAGGTCATCCCACCAGGCGAACTGCTCGTCCATAGCCTGCGAGCCGCCAGATATGTGAAGTAGCATCGGCAGCGACAACAGGATGGTTATCTCCCATGGGATCGCCTTGAACGGATCCATCAAAGACACGATTGGGAGGACGTACAACGACAGTGCCGTCATCCCGAAGACAATCCACAGCACATCGAGCTTCAGCACGGCATACACCGTAGAGAAGAACAGGACGAGGCTCGCGATCCACGACGCCTGCGCCTCGATCACGCGCTGACGGGACCTCCCGAGCGGCATGTCATTCGTCGGTTGCTCGCTCACCATATGCCAACCAGCCCCCGCTTCGAAGAAACGGTCTCCACTAATAACGATTGCCTCTAATGGCGACCGGCTTTTACACGGTAGCTCTTGACGGGTACGTGGATTTCGAACCTTGCGCCTTTTCCATGTCCGCCGACCTCTCTTATCGTCATTTGACAGGTCTTGAGCAGTTCTCTGACTAAGTAGAGGCCGAGCCCTGTGTTCTTACCCACCCCTGCGTCGAAGATCGTTTCCTTCTCCTGTGTAGGCACCCCTACGCCGTCATCCGAGCAGACGATTCTTAGGCCATCATCCTGCTCTTCAGCCTCAACTGTGATCCGCCTGGAATGCTGGCCGTGCTTGATTGTGTTTGTGAACAGGTTTTGGAACACCTTGCTGAACATTGGATCGGCGTAAATCTCAAAGTCACGAACACTACACTCGACCTCGAGGTCACCAGCGACAATAGCTGATTGAGCCTCTGAACACGCATTGTGAAGGTCGATCCATTCCAACGGGACCGTCCCTATCCGTTCGTATTCGGCTGCGAACTCCATCTGAGAGCGGAGAGCGTCGACTGCCGTCCGCATATTCGATACCATCTTGGCGATTTCCGCGAATTCCTTTGACTCCGTTGTCAACGCCAACCATCCTTCGAGAATCGTGAGCTGGTTCAGAGCGTCGTGTCTTGTGAGGCTCCCGAGTATCCTGAGCTTCTCGTTGGCCGTCCTCATCGCTGACTCAGCCCGACGGATGTCAGTGACATCAATCGACATGCCACCAAGCAACTTCGAACGGGAAGAGATGTCCATTATCGGGAATTTGACTGTGAGATATTCGTGCACGTCATCCTCTTGGGGCACGGTCTCAGTCAACCTTACGCCCTTGCCGTCCACAAGCACGCGTGAGTCGTCCTCCCGAGAGCGGCGGGCTGCCTCCCCTGGCCAGATGTCCGTGTCCATGCGTCCGATAATCTTGTCTTCACCCGTTTCGAAGAACTCTATGAAACGACGATTGACGTAGACGTATCGCCCTTCAGCATCCTTAATGAAGGCGAAGAATGGACTGTTGTCCATGAACAGTTTAAACTGCTCCTCCATCCTTCTGAGGGATGCGACATCGCGCTCGTGAACGACCGCCATGGCGTATATGTTCGCGAGCCGGGATATGATCTCGATATCGCCTTCTGAATACCCTTTGGGCGAATTCGCCAGAGACACTTGCCCAACGAGTTCATCACCGATAATGACCGGCACCGACAGGTAGTTCTCGAGTCCAATATGCCCTTCTGGCAGTCCGACGGACAGCTCATGCTCTCTGGGGTTGTTCGAAAAGAATGGCTTCCGAGTGTTGAGCGAATGACCCCATAGCCCAGGATATCTCCCATCAGGTCCGATAGGGAACTCTATACCCTTCCCTTCCACTGTGCATCCTTTCCCCATCATCTCGGTGATAGTCCAACTCATGACACTCTTCGTCACTGGGTCGATGGATGAAACGAAGCCGTGCCTGCTGGAAGTGAGTTCCTTTGCGCTATCCAACATCATCTTTGATATCTCAAGGATCGATGCGGGTGGGCAGATCAACCTGCTGGATATCTTGTCCAAAGCCCTGCGGATCTGCAGCTCGCTTACCAGGTTCTCTCTGAGGGACATGTGCTCCGTCACGTCTCTCGCGTACTCTATCACGCCATCCACTTCATTGTCTCTGCCTTTGACGAGAGGGAAGCCGAATACTTCGATCCATCCGACCGGATTGCCGTCAGCGTCATCCCTTGGCAGCAGCTCACTGTGGACCTTCCCGGTCTCGAGGGCCTTCTTGCCGGGGCAGTCGTAGTCGTGCTCGGTCTCAGAAGACGGATGAAACACATCCCAACACTTCTTCCCAACAATCGGCAGTCTATCTGGATACCATTCATCCATGACGGGATTTGAGGCGACGATAGTCCTCTCCTTGTCGAGCACACATATCCCATCCCGAATACTGGCGAAGACCCTTAACAGGAGGGTGTCGCTGCTGGACGCCGAATCGATCGCCCTCCTCCTGCCAACCCCCATCCGGATTGAGTTCACAATCTCCGCATATTGCGTCTTCGGCTCGATTCCCTTGCGTACGTAGAAGTCAGCACCAGCGTTCAGCGCCTCGATCGCCACGTCCTCCCTGCCCTTGCCCGTGAGCAGCACGAAGGGTGTCTCCATGCCCTGAGCCCTGATGATCTTCAACAGTTCAAGGCCGTCCATCCCCGGCATGGAGTAATCGCATACCAATGCGTCGCACTCCTCCTCCTGCAGCTTCGCTAGTGCGTCTTTGCCGGATGATGCGGTCACGACGTCGAAAGAACCCTCTCGCTCCAGGAAGAACTTGGTCAAGTCCAAGAACTCGGGTTCATCGTCGACGATCAGCACGCGGATAGGAGGGTCATTCTGTCCGGGCAATGTCTCGCCAATCCCATCTCGAGCATGAGTTGTTGGATATTTATACCATATTGCGCCGTTATTGTCTTGCGTAGAATTCGTTGAAGGCGCTGAGGGGGAGATTTGAACTCCCGAGGCGCAAAACGCCACGAGCTGACAGGCTTGATTTCACAAGATTCCAGGCTCGCGCCTTACCAGGCTGGGCCACCTCAGCTTGGATACCTTCAGAATGCTGTTCGTATTTAAGAATATCCGATTGATGGCCACATCCACAGATCTGTGTCCCAATGAGAAGTGTCATCTGGTGTCCCTATCCATCCCAGTCCGCAGAAGACGGCCCATCTCAGACAACACCTCGGGGCGTATGTCGCGGATAAGCGGCCTCATACGACGGGCCACCGCTATATCATCAAGGTCGATTTCCGCCTCCACTATGTCCTCCTTGAGGTCCAGTGCCCTGGAGACCTCCTCACCCCTCGGGTCCAGCATCACGCTCCCGCCATTGAAGACGAGGCTCCCATGCACGCCCACCATGTTCACGTATGCCATGAACACACCGTTCTCGACCGCCCTGGCGGGAAGCACTTTCTGGAAACTTGGTCTCGATGTCGTCGGAGCTGCGGATATGTTTACCAGGATCTGGGCGCCTTGCAACGCCTCGAGTTTCGCAAGCTCGGGGAAGAAGATGTCGTAGCAGACCATCAACCCCATTCTCGCGTGCAGGCCGTCGGCAACTACTGGCATCCTGCCACCAGCGAAGAACATACGCTCCTCGAAAGGTCCGAATGTGGGGAGGTACATCTTGTCATATCTGAACAGTCTGCCATCACCGGTCGCCAGCAGGCTCGAGTTGAAGATGTGGCCGTGTATGGCATCGTCCTTCACTGGCAGGCCGAATATGATGTCCTTCCGAGTGTCCTTCGCAAGCCCCATAACGCTTCTCACTGTCGGTCCCTTCATGGGCTCCGCCAACTTGAACAAGTCGTCCCGAGGCATATAGCCAGTGAGGTTGAGCTCCGGGAATATGACGATCTTGCCCTTTGTTCGTCTGACCACCTTTCGCATAACCTTGAGGTTGGCCTCCTTGTCGTGCAGCTGGCAGCTCACCTGGGCAAGAGTGACAATGGTCTTCGTCATCGAATATGCGGACTGACTTGGAAGTAGATTATGATTCGGATTTTATACTCGATGGGCAGGTGACCATAACGGATATATCCAGACTGACCTATCCCAACACCGATGAACAGACCCGCTCTGAAGCCAGGCACAGAGGAGATAATCGAGCACTTCCTGGCGGAGAAGCTCAGGAAGATCGGGGCCAGAGGGTACGTCCTCGGCCTGAGCGGCGGCATAGACTCTGCCGTGGTGCTCAAGCTCGCCTCGAAAGCGGTGGGCAAGGACAAGGTCCTCGCCCTGATGATGCCGGAAAGCGATTCGCCTGAGAAGGACCTCAGCGACGCGACCATGCTCTGCGAGTCAGAGGGAGTACAGAACGAGACCATCGACATTACAGATGTCGTCGCATCGTTCTCGAGCGTCCTCGGCACGGGCGTTCGAAAGGAATCTCTGGCGAACATCAAGGCCCGTTGCAGGATGGTAGTCCTGTACTACTACGCAGCCAAGGACAAGAGGCTGGTCCTCGGGACCAGCAACAAGAGCGAGCTGTTGATAGGATACTTCACCAAGTTCGGCGATGGTGGGGCAGATCTGGAACCGATAGGAGACCTCTACAAGACCGAAGTGCGTCAGATGGCGGAACTCCTGGGGATACCAAAGAAGATAATCACCCATACGCCCAGCGCTGGATTGTGGAAGGGGCAGACTGACGAAAAGGAGATAGGCATGTCCTATGAGAAGCTCGACGCGGTGCTCATGGGAATCGAGCTGGCGCAGGACGACAAGACTGTAGCCAGGAACTCCGGGGTGACCATCGACGAGGTTAAGAGGATATCGAAGATGGTGAAACTGTCTTCGCACAAACGCAAGCTGCCGCCAGTCGTCAAGATTGGACTGAGGACCCCGGGCCTCGATTGGAGAGACGGGGACGAAGACATCTGAGAACACCTCTTGGACAGCGAGCTCATGCCCGGTGTATACTCCAGTCCAGTGCGCACCCCAAACGTTTATGTAATGCACTCCATTTTGGATGTTGTGACCAGGCTCCCGTAGTGTAGTCCGGCCAATCATTCGAGCCTCTCGAGGACAGACCCCATCTGGGGCCTGGAGAAAGTTCGATACCCGGGTTCAAATCCCGGCGGGAGCGCCACCCATTTCCATGTCCCGCGGCTGGCGGCGCGGAATCATAGTTTCTCGGGGCGGAGCGCCCTCTCGGGCAAATGTGTTATGTCTATCGTCTCCGAGGCTATCTTGATGTTCTCGGCGTCATGAACCTCCTGAAGTATCTTGCGGAATATGCTGTCCTGCAGGACCCTCCGTTCACGCGCAAGGGCGATGTATCGGATGCTCAGATTTATCCAGTTGTCCGTCAAACGCACGTAGATTGCCGGTTCCACACTGCGTTTGGAGAGATAGTACCTGTTCATTATCCCGGACATCTCCTTCTCGGCGTGCAGCGTGACATCCCTCGTCTCCTCCGTCACTATCTTCGTGAACCTCGAAATAGCATCCTTCCAGTCGCTGTCGTAAGTGACTGGGATCGATATCTCCTCCCAGATGAAGCTGTGGTCCTTCGTGTAATTGTTTATGACGCCCGATATCACGCGGCCGTTCGGCACCACCGTCAGCCTCCCAGTCGCCTGGTCACCGTCGACCCACCCCCTCATCTCAAGGAGGGTCGTGAACATCAGCCCTATGTCTATCACATCGCCGTAGTGGCCTTCTATCTCCACCCTGTCGCCTACGCGATATGTGCCGTTCGAGAATATGAGTATGCCACCCACGAAGTTTTTGAACAGGTCCTGAAGAGCTATGGCGATACCCGCACCTATCAGACCGTAAGACACGATCAGTGCCTGGGAGTCCTCGACCCATATCCGGATCAACACCAGCACGAAGACCAAGACGTACAGTATCGATGTGGCTTTCCTGATGGAATACCTGGTCTTCGCGTCCTTGATAGTCCTCACGATTGCCTGCTCGAGCGCGATGCGAAAAACGAAGTAGATGACCGCGAGAGCGAGAAATGTGTAGAATGCCTTCTCAAGGTACAGGTTCGGATAGTAGTAGTCGCCCACCCATGCGAGACAGCTCAGCGCGATCTGCGCTGTCAGCGCAACCACCCGGTTCATGACCCTGGAGTATCTGCGAGTCTTTACTTAACGATTGTCTGCAGAGGAAGGCTGACCACGGTCACGCCTGGAATCAGTCGTGACTGGCCCAGTTTGCACCGCTAACTGCGGAGGGATTATTAAGGGGCCTCGCTAGTAGTGGCATCTCAGAGTTGTGATGTAGATGACCAAGGCAAACCTTCAGAAGACCGTCGAGGTCTCGGGAACCTACGAGAACATGGGATCCAAGCTCGGCTCCGCCTGCAAGCCCGAAGTACTGTCCATGCTGTCCGAGGCAAAAGAGGCCTTGAAGAGAAAGTCGCTTCCCTGGGACAAGGCTCTTCTCATAGCGGGTAAGCATGCTTCGTTCGTCGAGGAGTACAACCCTGGCCAACTGTCATTCATGAGAGGATACTCCAAGGGTTCGGGGGTGTCCTTCGAGGAACTCTCCCTTCTGTTCTGCCTGGACGAGAAGGGGTTCTGCACGGACGTCATGGTCAACCAGGAGGCTACGGGAGACGGGAGCGTCTACTCCGCACACACTGAGGACTGGTCGGAGAAGTCCCAGGAGTTCCTCGTCCTTGTTAAGGCGAAGCCAAAAGACGGCCCTGCCATCCTTGTCATGACCCACGCTGGTCTGGAATGGATAACCGGGATCAACTCAGCGGGGATTAGCGTGACGGGCAACTCGCTGTATCAGAGCGATGTCAGATTCGGCGTCCCCAAGCTGATGGTCGCCCCGAAGATCCTCTCTTCGGAGACCCTGGGAGACGCTCTCGGAGCGGCGACGCCCGCGCACAGGGCGTCGAGCTACAACAACAACATCTGCCACTCAAGCGGCGAGATGTACTGTGTCGAGGGTTCGGCGACGGATTTCGCTGTGATATATCCAGAGAACGGCTACCTCGCGCACGCCAACCATTACCTTCACCACGACATGGTCAAATACGAAACCGCCTTTGGAGCGGCCGGCGCACGAACGCTGGCGAGCTCGAGCACCATCATACGATACAACCGGGCTCGGAGACTGGTGAGGGAGAACCTCGGACATATTACGTCCGAGACGTTGATGACCATCCTACGCGACCATGTGAACTACCCTGGCTCGATCTGCAGACACCCTCTGGAAGAGGAAGCTGAGCACGACCGCTGCAAGACCACCTACGCGGCCATCATGGACCTAACAAGGAAGAAGATGCACCTCTGCATCGGTAACCCGTGCGAGGGAGAGTTCAAGGAATACTCTCTCTAGTCGGTCCTGTTAATCGCGTTGGGAACACTGAAATGGTCAGTCACTTGTGCTTGACCTTGCACTCTTCCGATCCCTTCAGCTCCATCAGCGACTTATTGAGTGTGACGACGTCGCCATATCCGGATACGTTGCCGACAGGGACACATATCTTCACGGAGCCGAAGAGTGGCTTGCTCAACCCGAGTTCTCGCGACGCATCGTCGCTGAGCTCGATCTTAAGATGTGTTATCCTCCACTCCTTGGTGTCCACATTCGCGCCGTCCACCTCGCCCAACGAAAACGAGTCGGCGGCGATGACCTTCACTCCATTCAATTTCGAAACGTCCATCATTTCGTCCACCTGTCCTCTACAGGCGAGTGAACAGCTATAACACTTGTCCCGATGCAATCTGGCGGACCGTTGCCAAAAAGCGCCGTGCGATGGGCACAAATGGGCATCGGCTATGTTCTCTGGAAACGTGGGTTTCCACGGCGAAGGGGGTTGAGTGAAACATCTACGAACAACGCCGACTTGCTTCGAAAGGAATTCGTTACATCTGCCAACGCCTTTGAATCAAGTGGCCAGGAAACGCCGCGAAACAGGTTCTAATATCATGCTTTCCATCACCCTGACGAGGGGACCGCTAACAACTGTAAACACGGTTGGTTCCCGGAAAGGGGGTAGAAGAATTTGAGGGGACTTTACACCAAGTTGTGTCTAGGTGTTTTTGTGGCTGCCCTCCTGCTGGTGCCAAGCATGGCATTCGTCCAGCATGCGAGGGGAGAGGGAGAGTCGTGGACCGTCGCTCTGTACGTCAACGGTGACAACGATCTCGAGCGATATTGGTTCGACTACAGTCTGCCAGCGCTCGAGAACATACCTGCGAGCGATGGTGTGACCATCGTCGCCATGATGGATTGGGTGGCGCAGAACGGGACAACACTCTACGAGATTTCCGGAGGCGTCACCACCATAGTGACGACTTACGAGGAAAAGAACTTCGGCGATGGCGCTACGTTTGAGTGGTTCATCACTGAGGCGTCGACGCTATACCCGTCGGACAATCTCGCCGTCATCGGCTGGGACCACGGCTATGCGTGGAGATACTTCAGCAACGACCAGACCTCTGGCGACAAGATCACCATGCCTGAACTGCAGGCGGCGATCGAGGACGCTGGAGTGTACATCGACATCCTCGCCTTCGACGCGTGCAACATGGCGGCGGTAGAGGTGGCATACCAGGTCTCGTTGACCGGACTCGTTGGAATACTTGTGGGCTCTGAGGAGACCATACCCATGAATGGGTTCGCATACGACCTCATGCTCACACCGGTCGCGAACGACCCGGCTCGGACTCCCGCGCAAGTCGCCACTGACATGGTGGACGGATGGGGAGAGTACTACGGTCCATTGAACTGGGCGCAGTCCGTGTGCCTCTCGGCAACCGACATCCAGAGCTTGAGCCAGCAGGTATCTGCGCTCGAGGACTGGTGCGGGGCAATGTATGCCAACCTCGGTGCCTACGAGAGGGAGTACAAGAAGGTGATACGGGACACGTACACCATGTACGCCACCAGCAAGCACCTCGACCTCGAGGATCTCTGCGAGAAGCTCCTGGCCAACACGAAGATCAAAGACGCGGCGCTGAGAGCTGCGTGCGAGGACGTCGTCAGCCTCATCGACTCGTCGGTGATCGCCTACTGGAACGGACCGTATGCGGCGGCGTGTGGCGGGATCTCGATATACTGGGGAACCGGTGGTGACTGGCCGTACAGCGAAGAAGCGTATTCCACCGAGGTCGCCTTCGCCATAGACATGGGCTGGGCGGACTTCCTGGCGGACTACAACTCGTGAGACCATAGGCGCGCGAAACAAACGGGGCATACGTGCCCCACCTTTCCAATTTTCCTTGTTTTTCCTTATTATGACCCCTTAGCAAGTATTTTCTACGACCTCCGTCATCAGAGGGGCGGTCAGTATCCGAATGAGGTACATGACTCAGGGGGGAGCTATTTGCATATAAGGAGAGGGCTCAGTCTCGCGGCAGTGTTCGCGATCTGCGCATTGATTTCTACGAGCATGGTTCAGGGGAAGAACGGCCCGCCCGTGACCGAGTCGGGCACATGGACGGTCATGATATACGTGGCCGCCGACAATAATCTCGAAAGTTACTGGGAGGGCGCGAGTCTCGCGATGCTCCTCAACTTGCCGAGCAACGACGACGTCAATTTTGTCGCGTATGTGGACCTACTTAGCACAGACGGGACGCAGATTGTGGAGATCGACGGCGAAAATCCGGAAGTGGTTGAGGAACTGAATGAGAAGAACTTCGCAGACGCTGCGACGCTGCAGTGGGCGCTCACAGATGCCTCGGTGAGATTTCCATCGGACAATCTCGCCTTGATCGCATGGGACCACGGAAGTGCGTGGAACGGCTTCTGCGGCGATGACACTTCCGACGACTGGATGTACCTTGATGAGCTCTATGCGGCCATAGTTGGCGCACAAGTCCACATTGACATCATAGGATTCGACGCCTGCGCGATGGCCAGCATCGAAACGATCTACTCAGTGGCAACGACGGGACTCGTCGACCTCGTCGTCGGGTCCGAGGAGCTCGTTGCTGGCGATGGATTCCCGTATGACCTGATGTTCGCACCGCTCGCAGAGGATGCGAGCAGGACGCCGGCCCAGGTTGCCACGGACATGGTCGATGGCTGGGAGGCATACTACTCTGAGATCACATGGGGATGGTACGCAACGCTCAGCGCAATCGACGCGAGCGCAATCCACGACAACGTCGGCGTGATAGGTCAATGGACCGACCTGATGCTTGACAGGCTTGTAGACTACCGCTACGATTACCGAATCGCTCTGAGAGACTGCGAGTGGGTGTCGTGCATAGCGCACTATCAGTACGACATTGTCGATCTTGGAAGACAATTGGTGGCCAATCCGGCCATCGCCGAGGATCAGGAGTTCGTCGATGCCACCCAGAGCATGATGGATGTTGTATCCAGCTCGGTCGTTGCCATGTACAACCCGGAACCGAAGGCTGCCTGCTCGGGCGTTTCGATGTACTGGGGCTACCACAACTGGGAATGGCGGCTCTATTGGATGGACTACATGGAGAACGTCCCCTTCGCGACTGAGACGTCATGGGGAGAGTTCCTCTACGAGTACAACTCACTCACATGTGGCTGGTTCCCCGTGAAGTGACAGTGTAGGTCGCAGCCCAGAGTCCGACCTACCCTATCGGACGAGAGGTAGATATGAAGCGGATGGAGCGGACGCCTCTGATCTTCCTCACCTTTCCCAGTATCTCCCTGAGGACGTTGTTGGGGCCCCTGGCGATTATCAG
>Ga0307378_10011055_pt1 | contig 11674 bp, 14 predicted proteins | sample UN1MG_FD_202238 | JGI IMG/M metagenome (GOLD analysis project Ga0307378, IMG submission 202238) | Soil microbial communities from Risofladan, Vaasa, Finland - UN-1 | ecosystem: Environmental > Terrestrial > Soil > Coastal area > Acid sulfate soil | place: Finland: Risofladan, Vaasa | collected...
CTGCGAGGTGATCTGGTATGAGCAGACTTGCCCCCGGACATAGAGGATGTGCAGGTTGTTGTGATGCAATGGCAGCTAACTTCGTGTTAGAAGCAGTTGGCGATGACGCAATTGTAGTCAGCCCGACAGGGTGCCTTGAAGTAATGACCACACCATACCCAGAGTCCTCATGGGAAGTGCCCTGGATACATTCACTATTCGAGAATGCGGCTGCAGTGGCTTCTGGCGTTGATGCGGCATTAAAAGCTATGGGCCGGAAGGGGAATACAAAAGTGGTCGCCATAGGCGGTGACGGTGCCACCCTGGATATTGGTTTGCAAGCCATATCAGGCGCCTTCGAACGTGGTGACGATATCACCTATGTGTGTGTGGACAATGAGGCTTATATGAACACAGGTGTTCAGCGCAGCGGTGCCACACCATACGGCGCTTCCACCACCACCACCCCTGCAGGCAAGCAGAGTTTCGGTAACCCAAGACCAAAAAAGAACATGCCCGCCATATTGGTAGCCCACGGTTCCCCTTATGTGGCAACCACGTCCATATCTTATCCAAAAGACATGATCCGCAAGGTAAAAAAGGCCGTTGATATTGAAGGGCCCACATATGTACATGCTCATGCCCCATGCACCACAGGCTGGAAGTTCGACACATCCAAGACTGTAGAAGTTGGGAAACTTGCAGTGGAAACTGCCCTGTGGCCCATGTATGAGATGGAGAACGGTGAACTTACCAATGTGAGGAAAGTGAAAAACCGAAAGCCAGTGAAAGATTATTTAAAATCCCAGGGCAGGTTCAAGCACCTGTTCACCATGGATGGCGGCAAAGACGAGATCGCCAAGATACAGGCCATTGCAGACTGGAACGTCGAGCATTACGGACTGGAATAATTATATATTAATTAAAAGAAAAGGCAAAAGCCGATTTTATGAACGGGATATGAGGGGATAAATCAAAACCCGACTTTTGCCTTAAATATTTAATTTACCATTATAGTTTATTAACTTTTCTTCTACCCTGCTTTTTTCACGATTTATATAAGAGGTCTGGGCTGTTTATCCTCAGGTAATACCGGGAGTTTCATTGTATTGATCAGGATTGGATCTGTGACTTCCTTTGCCCTCTCAAGTAGCAGTTCCTTGCCCCTCTGAGTAATGGCAAATATAGGTATGGCAGTACCGAATTGTGCCAGTGCATGCCCTTTTATGTGTTCTCTAATGTACCTGGAAGTACATCCTGTGGTCACATCCACAATAGAGATCAATTCCTTTGATTCCTTTTCTCCTAAACCAGTCACATGCACACCAAAGGTGATGATCTCCACATCGTGCTCCTTTTCGAGTTCTTTCATTTTTTTGACATCCGCAGCACAGATCACTGAGACACCTATGCGCTTATGCCCCATCTGGATGGATTTTTCCACACCAGCAACCTGGTCTAATGCTGCTGTTTTCGGGTCCAGTATTGTGCCCCCCTTCTCTTCTATGCGACGAATGAGTTCAGGAATGGGTGTTGTCTCGACCAGCCCCGATATCCGGCTGCCAATGCCCTGGGCCAGTGCAGGGCTGCTGGTGATCACAGTCCCTGCCCCCTCACAGGCAGTGACGCAGGAATCAAGCAGATTCCGCCGCAGGGCAGTCATGAATGTCTCGCTGGCACCAAATCCCACAAAGATCTCCATTTCTATGGCCCGATGGGCAGTAAACATCCCAAAGTCATTTATCCTGAATTCAATGTTGCTTCTTACCGATTCCGGAGTGAATTGTTTGATATTCCGGACTTTAGCAAAAATGGGACAATAATCTGTCTGGGGCTCACCCACTTCAACCACTTTACCGTTCTCTACAACCACCCTGGTTTTTCCAAGGGCTTCCATAACATGTCTGTCTTTCATTATTATTCACCTGTCATTTATGCTTCACATCGTGGATAAGGGATCTTCCACACTCGATACTCTCAAACTGGAATGTGGTCTGGGTAATATTGAACTTATCTGTCAGCAATTCGTTAATGGATTTGATCAACGATTCTGTATCGCATACATGCATATCTTTCACCAATATATGCCCACTTATGGCATGGACATTTGAACAAACACTCCACAGATGGATATCGTGAATATCTTCCACCCCTTCGATGGACGTTACAGAATCTACCAGTTCATTGATGTTCACATGTTTTGGTGCTGATTCCAGCAGGATATGTACAGAATCCCGTATCAGCTTCACAGACCCGAACAGGATGATTGCGATGATGATAAAACTCAGTATGGGGTCTGCCTGGTTTTTCCCGGTGAGGAGGATGATAAGGGCACCGATGATCACAGCGACACTGCTCAGGGCATCACCCAGGGCATGCAAGTAGGCACCCCTGATATTGAGGTCGTGATGACCATGCAGGCGGAATGTTACCCAGATATTGACCAGCAGTCCTACCACTGCCACCAACAACATCTCAAATCCCCTGACCTCTGGCGGCTCCAGTAAACGAAAGTATGCTTCCCTGGCAATAAAACCTGAGATCGCGATCAGGGTAATCCCATTTGTCAATGCAGAGAATATTTCCAGCCTGTGATAGCCGTAAGTAACCCTGAGGTTCGAGGGTCTTTTAGCGATCTGGATCGTAGCATAGGTGAGCACCAGGGCAAATACATCCATGAACATGTGGGCTGCATCACTGAGCAGGGCAAGACTGTTGGTAAATAGACCCCCTGCCACTTCAAGAATAAATATGATTGATGTAGCGTAGATGGCATACCTGAGATTCTTTTCTGTCATGGAATGGTCATGCCCGTTCATGTATTGTCATATATGAGTACTGTATAATACTTATTTCCCAAATTTTATTATGATTAACAGCGGTCTTTGAATGTAATGATCCAGATAACCACACCTTCACGACTGCATATCACCCTGATAGACCTGAATGCCTCGCTGGGCAGGGTGGACGGCGGCGTGGGACTCACCCTTAAGCGGCCAAGCATGAAGATCTCGGCTGAACAAACCGATGAAGGCGTGTTCGTGACAGGCAACAGCGAACATCTTGACCGGATGAAAAAAGCGGCTGAAGCGGTTATTCCTGAAGGAAGTGGGGTACATATCTCGGCAGAAACATCATACCAGTCCCATATTGGGCTAGGCAGCGGGACCCAGAGCGCCCTGGCTGCGGGCTGGGCTGTGAACCAGCTCTATGAACTGGGACTGGAGGTCCGGGAGATCGCAGCATTGGTTGGCAGGGGCGGGACATCAGGGATCGGCGTGGAATCCTTTGAACATGGTGGATTTATTGTGGACGGGGGTCACCGTTTTGCTGACAAAGGAGCATTTTCACCATCTGCTGCCAGCCGGGTCCCACCGGGACCAGTGCTTTTCAGGCATGATTTCCCTGACTGGCCTATGGTGGTGGCAATACCCCACCTCAAGGGTGCCTCTGATGAACGCGAGGTTGATATCTTCCAGGAATACTGTCCCATTCCCTTACATGAGGTCCAGGCCGTATCCCACATCATATTGATGAAGATGCTGCCTTCAGTCGTGGAAGCAGATATGGTTAGCTTTGGCGATGCTTTGAACCGTATACAGGACGTGGGATTCAAGCAACGGGAAGTGGCTCTGCAGCCCAGGGAGGTCAGGCAGAGTATGAATGTTATGAAGGAGGCAGGAGCCTACGGCGCAGGCATGAGCTCGTTCGGACCCACCGTGTTCTGTGTGGCAGAGGAGCCGGAACTTGTGAGAGGTGCAGTATCAGAATATCTAGAATCCACTATTGGCGGAGAGGTTTTTGTTACACATGCAAACAATTCTGGTGCACAAACGATTTATAACGAGAATGGCAATTGTTGATTGTTCATAAATAACTATTATATAATAGTTCAAATATATATTTGAATAGATACTATTGGATTATTCCAAATGAGGTTAGCATGGAAACAATGGATACCAGGGGACGATACTGTCCGATCCCGCTGTTTCATACAAAGCGGAAGCTTGAGGACCTGTCGTCAGGAGATGTGCTTGAAATTATGTCTGATGATATGACGGCCAGGGAGACCATTCCCCAGTGGTGCCAGATGCACGACCAAGAGATCGTGTCCATTGAAGAACTGAATGATCATTTTAGAATTACTATAAGGAAATGTTGAATTGATACAGGTGATACGGTATGGTTTCTGAATTTGCACTTCAAGTCAGGGACAGGGTGAAGGACCAGGTCAATATAGATGAAGGGAACTGCGGCACCTGTCACCGCGTCCTTCGTGAGATATCTGAACAGGGTGGGTATGCATCCACCTGGGAGCGGCCCGATGGTATCAGGTCAAAGATCTATGACGATAACGGCAACGTAGTTGGGGAAGGCGAGGGCATCACCTGGCCACCTGCCATATTGTTCGCTATGGTGGAAGGTGGGTTCTTTACGCCAGAGGTGGAGCATGAACTGGTCCAGTCACTGCAGTGTATCATTGACATGGAAAAGGTGGCAGATATCTATGGGTACGGTCGTGTGGTGACACCGGTAGCGGCCGCTTACAAGGAAGTATGGGAAGAAGGGGGGCATGTGGAGATACGCCGTAATAACTGGGGTATTGAAGTGGTGTTCTATGATCCCGACAGTAATGAACTGGCAGTGGGCCCCATTTCCTACTGTCCCACGTGCGGCACGGCCGCGGCCCTGCCCAGATATCCTGAACTGGCAGAACGGATCAAAGTGCAGCTTAAGGGTGCCCATAATACGGGCAGGGATAAGTATGAGAGACATATCGAGACCAGGTTCATGTATAAGCGGGGCCGGGTCTATGTGGAGATCTTTGAGAACAATGAACGTATAGGTCGGTCCATGGCCTGCTGTATCGCCTATACGGCAGTGAAGGCCGAGATCAAAGCCGGGATTTCCGGACCCAAGTGGGGTGCCCTGTTCAGGGAATACTGCCGGGTATGTCCTGTGAAGCTCTGCCGCAACGCCAGGAGTGATATGGGCCGGGCCGGGAACCTTATCATCTCTGACCTCGAGCAGCAAGAGCTGAATACCGACGTGAGTATCAATACGTATGTCACGGCCCAGGTCCGAAGGGATAAGGAGATCATGGGGCAGGGTATCGGTACGGTATGTGCCTTTAGCAGCCTGTTGAATGCAGCTGCCAAGTCCATAAAGCTGAAGTCTGAACTGGGCGCGTCGCGGGAGATCGTAGAGGAGTAGATATTATGCATGAAATATCAATTGCAGGCGGGATCATTGATATTGCCCTTGATCATGCAAAAAAGCACAATGCAGAAAGTGTGAAGGAAGTCTGGCTTGAGGTGGGTGAGCTCACATCCCTGAATCCTGACCAGCTTCAGTTCATTTTCAAGAACTTAACAAAAAATACAGTACTGGAAGGGGCCCGGTTCAGGATCGATATGATCAAGCCCATTATCGAGTGCAACCAGTGCAGCTATCACGGTGGTATCAAGTTCTTCCAGGCACTACATTATGTGCTGCCTGTGATCCACTGTCCGGCCTGCGACAGTACCGACGTGGAGATCCTGCAGGGGCGGGATTGTACGATCAAGAACATGGTGTTCAATTAAGAGAAGACAAAATTATTTCATTGAAAGATGAGATCTAAATCGAATTTTTAAGCTCAGCAATCAGATAAATATTGGCCATATGGATGAATTATTTGGATTTTTTGAAAATGAAGGTTATAATTGTCTTGATAAATCATTGCAGGGCTTATACTTCAATCTATTCCCCGAAACCAAGAATAATTTAGAAAATGCCATTAACCTCTACAAAGCAGCCCAGGAAATATAAAAATATATATTTTATTGTGGCAATTGTTACACTTTTCTATTATTTAGCTGGCAACCAAATCTTTATTATGATCCACTTTAATCCAGCGACCTGGCGAATTCAATGCTGTCGCACACTTTCCCTTCAAAATTCACCACAGCTGCCGACAACTTCCCGTCCTGTACGGTGATCTCGGCAGCACTGGGCTGGGAGAACCTGGGTGCTGTGGGGCTGCCAGGGCACAACAGGGTGAGATTCCCATCCCTGTGTATCTGGGGGGTGTGCATGTGCCCGAATATCAAGATATCCACCTGAAGCTCCCTGGCGAAATAGCCCAGGCCCGTAACATCGGCTATTGATAGCTGGCCTCTGTGGGTCACTCCCATGCGAATGCCATCACTTTCAAAGGTCGTATGTTCAGGCAGTATCTGCCTTAGTTCATGCGGGTCCATATTCCCGGCCACAGCAACTAATGGATTAATATCCTTAAGTTCATTGTAGCACTGGAGGGATACAAAATCGCCTGCATGCACGATCATGTCAGATGAGGTCATCATTTTCAGAAGAGGTGCAGGCAGCATTTCGATCGACTGGCCCGGTTTCAGGTGGGTATCAGAAATGACTGTGATTTTCATGAATGGGTAATTTAGCACCGCTAAGCATAATATTTCCTTAGCATCCACCATTTCTCTGGATGGGAGCCAGAAAATAAAAACTTAAGTGGGATTTGGTCATTGGATTAGAAATCTTATATTTGAAGATTTTGTAAATTTGCCAACCTGTACGATCTTAGAGGACGGGCTGGTAAATGGAAAGCCGGCCTCTGAAGTATTGGATCTGATCGTTTCAGGATTCCACTGCCACACATATGGAAATATAACAGTGGGAAAAAATGCCAGACCAATACTGATCTCACACGCAAAAGACTCAACTACATTGCAAATGAAACAGATATAATTTCAGGTGTATCCAACCACAAATACAGCACATTACAGATCGGTGACAGGGGTTGGATGCCGGTGCAGGATGCAATTAATAATCCAACCGCAGAAAATTATGATTATATTCTCATTGAGGGAACAATGGGGGATTTGAGCGGATTACTGGATCCATCGGTTGAGTACCCCATGTCCACCATAAAGACCGCTAAGGCGATCAATGCACCTGTGTTGCTCATTACTGATAGCAAACCACATGGTCAGGAAAGTGCGGTTATGGATCTTAAGATCCAGGAGTGCTCATAAACAAATATCCAAGTATATATTTGCATGAACTTCCCAAACAAATATTAAATAAAAAAAGTATTTATTCAAAAAAAGGAGCAATTTGCATGGATATAGAGATCATCGATTTTGAAAAAGAGATTGAAAAACTGGAATCGCCCAGACGCCCCCATGATATGGTATTTGTGGATGATTCGCTGCTTCGGGCCGTGCTATGCGAAGGAGAAGGCAAATGGTATGTCCACGACTATGACGAGTTCTTCATGCATTACAAGGGGGAGGTGGTCATTGAATCTGATAATACAACAGCAGATCTATCCCTTGGCAGGGGTGTGCTGGTACCTGCAGGGGTCAGGCACAGGACAAATTCCAGGGACTCAGCAGTATTCCTGGTGTTCAGGCATAAACAGACAGCCTGCACGCTGGCATAATGTTCATTAGAACTTAATCCACTGAGAAAATGACCTTAGAAACTCTATAACTGTAGGGAACGGCTTCTTTTCAGGTATGGTATAAATATCTGCAGATACGGGCACATTGGCAGATGCAAATTTCTGTATAGACTCTTCTCCAAATTTTCCATGACAAATTATGCACAGCCCCTCAAGATCATTATGAACACCGTGAATTTCCTTTTCATGACAAGAAAAACAGTCTAGAAAGCTTGGTCTTATTACATTTTTACTTCCATGACAGTTTTCACATTCAATGGCAATATGTACATCATGTAAATTTTCTTTATTAGTAATTGCAATACTGTTGACATGGCATTTTATACACACTTGATTTCCATGAATTTTCTTTACTGATTGAATGTCCATCTCATTATGCCACACAGGGTCTTCGGGTGGATAGTGGCATTTACATTCATCATAAATTATTTTTGCAGATGATTCAGGCAGGATGGAATCATGGCATGGAATACACACATTTACCCCATGTAAGCCATCTCCCCCATCATCTATTGCACTTACTGTAATAATTAAGAAATTTATAATTAAAACCATTATTACCGTTTGTCTCATATTTGTCCCCACAACATATAGATAAATTTATTATCAATGATTAGATTAGATTAGATTAAATTAGATTAAATTAGATTAGTATTAGATAAATATTAGATTAGTATTAGATAAATATTACTCAATTAATAATTGGGGTTGGGGAGAATTTATAAAAAAGAATTATTTGTCCTTATGGTGTTGTTATTAGTTATTGTAAATATAGATACAATATCAGCAAATTCGATTATTACAACTCCAATTTCAGATAATCGATACCGATCTTTGCCTCATCCCTCGTCTGAGATTAATTTTGTTGTTGAAAAAGATGATCAATATCTGATTAGAGAAGATAATGTATTTGTGCCTGAAAGTACGATAAAAATCAAAATAAATACACCTATTACAGACAATCGCTACCGACTTGTGGCTATGGATTATGTTATGGTAATAATGGATCCATATGAGAACATTATTTTTATAGATATTATTAAAGATCGATCCAGATCATACATATCAGAATCCAGTGCCACATTTTCAGAACAGATCCATTCCTCATGGCCTGAGGGTGAATATTTGATTGAATTATATTCCTATGACCGCCTGGATACTGCCAAATTGAAGAATGTTGATTTCGATATTTATGAAGAGGATGAATCAATAGATGATTTATCTGAGTTTTTTGACGAAGATCCCAGAGATACTATACTTGAAGATTTTGAAGTCCTGAAATCAAGATCCTTTTCAACGGTTGTAAAAGATACATTGAACTTTATCGTGGATAAGAACAGTAATCCAGTAAAAGTTCAAAACCTGTCAGTAAATCAGAATATCATACCTATAAATTCAATGGTTCTGGTAACAGCCCAGGTTGAAAATACAATTCCTGAGCAAACCAATGCAATATATCAGCTATTTTTGAATGACAGACCAATAAAGAGTTTTGATTCAGTAATGGGGTCCAGAGAATGGCAAACATTTAATTATGAAATAATGAATGCACCTGTGGGTGAAAACCAGATACGATTAGGGAACAAAAGGGTCAACTTCACAGTATCTGATACTCCCCTTGGGCCAACGCAACTGGTCTATTTGGATTTGTTTTCCAACATCTCACAGCTGTATGCAGGCTATCCTTTTAATATATCAGTGACTGTTTTGAATATAGGCAGCAAGGGAAATGTGCCTGTCGTGTTATATGTGAACAACCAGGAAATAATCCAATATGTTGATTTGGACTATGGGGAGAAAAAAACAATAAACTATCTGGTTCTTATCAGTGAACCAGGAACTTATTCTGCCAGGATAATAGGCACAGAGATATCTAAAGTCTTGTTTATCAGAGAAATCCCTGAAGAAAATGGTGAAGATGAGAATGTGGATAAGAGTTCAATATTCACATTTTCAATTGCTTTTTATGCGATACTGTTTGTATTGATATTAATGGGAGTATTAAGAAAATATCACCGATCACGGCATCCCTTAGAAAAGTAAGTACATATCAATAGAAATTTATCTTGATAAAAGGATTTTTTTTTAAAGATTATTATCCTTATTCCAAATGTTCTACCCCATAGATGGGGGCCAGGTATACCTTAAAATGGGTATTTGAATGTGATTCTTTATTAAAGGGTTTGTCATTATGGCACCCTATACATATATTGGCTTGATATTGCGGGGGCTGCTCTGATATTTGGGCAAACAATCCTTTATGTTCATTAATAGTATGGTCTTGATTATGGCATTCTATACACAAAACATATCGGGCCGTGTGTTGAGATATCGACTTTTTGTGGCAATTGAGGCATTGGACACCCGTGGTGGGATGCTCTGATGAATTCTTAGATGAAGGATAATGGGCATTTAGATTTGCTGTAATGTCTTTATGACAGGGTGTGCATTGTATTTCTGTGCCAGATATCCACAGATGACTCCTGCCTTCTCGCTGGATTAATATCTGTTGTGAGGCAGCTGGACCTTCTGATAGTTTCTGTATGGTCCAGTTTTGCATTCCTATGATAATATCAAATTCAATATACTGGGGTCTGATAAAACTGAATTGTGTGTTAATATTAGTATGACAGAGAAAACAGGCTTCGTTTTCGCTACGTAAGGTGGGTGATTCAAAACTATTCACTGCCAGATCTCTATGAGGGTCTGCGGCATCATACAAAGTCTCAATATCTGAATGGCAACTCACACTCTTACATGCAGGTCGGTCTACAGGATGAGACCCCCCTTGATTGTCATGGCAGCCCATACATGATATATCTGCCATTACATCACCGGTGTTTATATAATCACTGTGGCACTCTTCACAGTCTTTAACACTATACTCATGAGAACCAGAGAAGGTTTGGATGGTATCCGGCATGGTAGATAATAGTAATGCCAGCACCCCAACAATGAAGATAGTAGATACTTTCAAATATCAGACCCCTCTATTTTCTATAATTTTTTTTTCTGGATTTCAAGAATTCCATATTTAAGGTCTTTATGGAGGTTGAATGGGAATTCACCTTTGGTAGTATTGGTACACCAGGCATAATAAAATAATGCAAAAATCGCTATTCCTATGAACAAGATAGCCATCATTACCCGCAGGTTGAAAAATGCATTCAGTATGACAGTTGACATGGGAATGAATATGATAATCCCAAAGCAAAAGTACCATGCTTTGGCATTATTATATAATTTGAATTCAGAAGTAATAAGAAACCACCATACAAGGTAAACGGCTGTCAATATGAAATGGATGCCAGCCAGTGGATTAATGGATAAAAAGATAATTACACCAAGGGTCAAGTTTAATACGAATATGCTTTTTATGATGAAATTTCCCTGGTGTGCTCCTGGTTGAGCTTCTTTTTGAGTAATTATATCTTCGATTTTGAATGATATCTGGTCCATCCTTTTTTCTATATCTGCAACATTTACCCCGACTTCGGCAATTGATGAGAGTACAGGTTCCAATTTGGTATACAGGCCTTCTTCGAAAGCCGAATCCACAACCATTTCCATATACATTGTCTTCTTATACGACTTAATTAAATACACTTGAATTGCAATCCCCATAAACAGAAATATCAAGCCAACTATGAAACCAGAAAAATCAGATTCTTGCAATCCAATTATTATTGAAAATATAGCCCAAACTATGATGAATAAAGAAAAAACGCCACTCATGACAAATCCAGTTTTTTCTAAAATGGAAATTTCGCAAACCTCCCAAAACCTATGTTTATGAATTATTTATTTAAAAACATTGTCAAATTAATCGAGTTTATTACAATAATAAATCAATTCATTATTATTCCTATACTGTGGGGGAAAGTGACAAAATCGGGACAAATTCTATTTGATAATTATCATTTGTTTTCTTAGAGAATGAACCTATTCCATGGTAATCCAATTACACCAATATTTTGTGTTTTTTACATTCCTTTTATCCTACCTTCCGCAGTTTTGAAATCGCTTAAATCCGAATTAAATTCACGGCTTCAAGCGTGATTTTTTCCATCTTCGATATAATCTCATAAAAACGTCTTTTGTTCTCGATCCATTCCATTAACTGCTCAGCTTCATTCTTCTTCAACCTCACAGATACCGTTTTCCCCTGAACCTTTCGTGTCCATTCATAGTATGGACCATGAAGAGCTTTAGGATCAGTCTGGCATTTGC
>Ga0307378_10011061_pt1 | contig 11670 bp, 11 predicted proteins | sample UN1MG_FD_202238 | JGI IMG/M metagenome (GOLD analysis project Ga0307378, IMG submission 202238) | Soil microbial communities from Risofladan, Vaasa, Finland - UN-1 | ecosystem: Environmental > Terrestrial > Soil > Coastal area > Acid sulfate soil | place: Finland: Risofladan, Vaasa | collected...
TTCAGATGCAGGTTCCATCGGGCGGTGGATTCGTCTATGCCGACGGAGTTCAGCGCCCCCCAGTCCGTAGTGATCTGCAAGTCGGCCGACCGGCCAATCCAGTCCAGCACCCGGGAGCACTCAACATTCCAGATCCGGGCCTCCGGAAGCCTCCTCTGGAGTTTCCCCAAGACCGCCCGGCCTTCCACGGTCCCCTCGGCCAGTCGCCGCAGCTCCGCGCGCCGCCGGCGCAGGCTGTGCGCACCCTTCACGTGATCGGTCAGCGATTCGACCGAGGCAACATGAACCGGGTAGTCCGTGTCGATGATGAAGGCGGCCTTCGTGCCGGTGGCAACCAGCACGCGGCACCAGGCCTCCGCAAGTGTCAGGTCCCGGGCATCCACGGTGATCTTCGTCTCGTCGGGCAGAACACCGATCAACTCCAGCGAACCCCAGTCAACGTGTAGACTCATCCCTCCTGCCCGAGCCAGGGTCCCAAAGGCCTCCTCGAGGCTCACGTTGTCGAACTGAACCGATGCGAGCCCCATCATAAGTCGTTTCCTGCACGCCCTGACCATATCGGAGTCGGGGTCCAGGCCGACCCACGTGAGGGCCTCGGCGGCCGCCCGGCGAACCCTCGGGTGCGGGTCGGTAGCGGCGGCAAGGGTCAGCGGCCAGAGCGCCCGGATATCGCGGGCGTCCCCCAGCGACTCGGCGGCAGCCGCCCTGACGCGCCATCGGGCGTGCCCCAGCCGGGCGACAAGCTCCTCCACGTCGGCAGCGGTACGGACCCGCCCGCGGCCGGCAGCAGAACACCCCGCCGCGAGCGATGCGAAGAGCAGCGCCAAGCACAGGCAGGACCGTCTTGCCCGCATGTCGCGACCCCTTTGTAGCGGCCGGAGCCGGGAGCCACTCCACCTACTTGTTGGGGCTCCTGGTCATGAGGTAGATCTTGTGATGGAAGTGCGCCTCGGTGGGGTCGCCCATGAACGCGGCATGGCCGTCCAGGAAGCAGGCGTTGACGCCGCCCTCGTGCCGGGCGTCCATCGCGCCGGGGCGGTCCGGGTCGGGAGGGTAGGGCGCGGTGTTGTACGCGTGATCGCCCACGTAGTAGATGCCGCTGCCGCGCCCGTCGCCGAACAGCAGGAACGCGTCCGGCGGGTTGAATATCTCCTCGAGCCTCGGCCCTCGCCAGAAGCACCGGTACTCGGTCCCCGGAGGCTGGAACTCGTAGCTCATCTGCGAGTTGTAGGCGATCCACGACCTCAGTGGATCGATGCCCGACCAGGCCGCCTCGCTGGGGCATCGCAGCACGCTCTTCATCGGCGGGGCGCCAACGCCGTCTACCGTGGGACCATAGGGAACGTCCTCACCGAAGAACTGACCCAGGAACTCCTTCTGGTACCAGACGATGTCGCGGGCAGGGTTTCCAATGGGCGACAGGCACCCGTACTTCTCGTTGTAGGCCAGCGCCGCCTGGGCAAGACACCGGGCGTTGTTATTGCACTGGGCGCGGCGCATCAGCTCACGGGCCCTGCGCAGCGACGGCACCAGCAGCGTAAGCAGCACCATGATGACGGCGATCACCGCCAGTAGTTCGATCAACGTGAACGCACTGCGTTCACGTTGCCTCACTACCCTGAGCCTGTCGAAGGGCAGCTCGATCAGAGTGAAGCCCGTTCGGGCCTGCCTCCCCCGATTCGATGAGGGCCTCGACGCGGTCATGTATGCTGCCTCCTCAATGGCTCGGCGCCTCTGGCGCTGGCCAGGCGTCCGCCGACAACCGCCGCCAGCGATGTGAAGAACACCGCCAGGCAGAGGCAGCACCATCTCGCCTGCATGTCGGGCCCCTTTCGTGGCGGCCGAGGCCGGGACCCCCTCATCTACTTCTTGTAGCTCTTGGTGGACACGAGGATCTTGTGGTCGAAGTAGGCCTGCGTGGGGTCGCCAAGGTAGGCTGCGTGACCGTCCAGGAAGGACGCGTTGACGCCCCCCTCGTGCCGGGCGTCCATCGCACCGGGGCGGTCGGGGTCGTAGTAGCTCCCGGTGTTGTACGCGAAATCGCCCACGTAGTAGATGCCGCTGCCGCGACCGTCACCGAACAGCAGGAACTGGTCAGGCGGGTTGAATATCTCCTCGATCTTCGGGCCTCGCCAGTAGCACTTGTAGTCGGTGCCCGGCGGCCCGAACTCGTAGCACATGTAGCTGTTGCCGGCGACCCATGAGCTCAGCGGGTCCACGCCCGGCCAGACTGCCTCGCTGGGGCATCGCAGCACGCTCTTACGCGGCGGGACCCTACCAACGCCGTCCACCTCGGGATACCGCGGAACGTCCTCCCCGAAGAACTGACCCAGGAACTCCTTCTGATACCACACCACCGTGGGATTGCCGTACCCCGCAGGCCGATAGCCCATCGGAGAGAGGCACCCGTACTTGTTGTTGTACGCCAGCGCCGCCCGGGCAAGACTCCGGGCGTTGTTATTGCACTGCGCGCGGCGCATCAGCTCACGGGCCCTGCGCAGCGACGGCACCAGCAGCGTAAGCAGCACCATGATGACGGCGATCACGGCCAGCAGCTCGATCAGCGTGAAGCCCGGTCGGGCCTGCCGCCCCCGGTTCAATGACGGCCTCGACGCGGTCATGTATGGCACCTCCTCAAGCGCTCAGTGCCTCTGGCCCAGGCCAGGCGCCCGCGGCGGACAACTGCCGCCACTTGATTATACATCGGTCCCCAGGCCCAAGACAGCCGAAAAGCACTGCCGGGTGCGTCAGCGTTCTCCGGGCCAACGCGGATGCAACGATCGTGCCGGCGGCGGGACCTGCCTGTCGCCTGCACCGGGGGGCAGGCAGGCTTCGGCGGACAGGTCTGTGGACTCCTTCATCCGGCGGGCGGAGCCCGCCCTACTTTTCCGGCCTACATCTCGGTACGCAATCTGTGTGATCTGTGCGATCAGTGGACTGCTTCCCGGCCAAACCCACGGCCCGGCCGGGTGTTGCAGGAATGTGATATTTTTCTATAAATGCGCTTGACAAGGCAACGGCGTGCGTTAAGCTATGGGAAGGTCGTAGGTCGTAGGTCGTAAGGCATAGGGCATAGGGCATAGGGCATAGGGTATAGGGCTTGGGGAGCAGGTGACTGGCCTGGAGGAGATGGGGATTACGCCGATCAGGGGATTGAGTGAATCCCGGGGTAACTCAGTCGGCCGGGCTCTGGTTCCGCGTGCAATCTGCGGTCAGCGCAGCTGCGAGTGTTGGGCCTATCCGTGCAATCTGTGTGATCTGTGGACTGATTCGGGCCGCTTTGAGTGAAAATATGCGAAACGAAGCCAATTTCCGGCGTGGGTCGGGGCGATCCAAGCGGTTTTGCAACAAGGGTTTACGGTCAGAGGTCGGCCGAGAACGCGCGAAATAAGAAGGCCGATTAACGCCCGCAAAGGGGCGGTTAAGGGCGTTCAAGGGGGCGCAAAAGGGTGGATAACGGCGTTCAATGGCGCGGGGGGCAATCAGGAGGCCGTCACCGTCCGGACGAGCGTGCCGTAGCGCTGGAGCTTGCGGTCGTCCACGCGGAGGCCGAGGCTCGGGCGATTGAGTGGGCGCAGGCGCCCCGCGTAGCCGAAGCGCGGGCTCGGGCGGGTCAGGTCGTCGGCCAGGAGGAAGCGGCCGTAGTTGCCCTCGACGAACCGCGGCTGGGGCGCGATCTGAAGCAGCCGCCTCTGTGCGGCCGACAGGATGCCGGACTCCCCCACCATGCACCCGACCGCGAAGGGGACGTTGTTCTCGGCGGCCAGGCGCGCCAGCCGAAGCGCCGCGTCGAGGCCGCCGTTCTTGGAGATGCGGATGTTCCACCAGATACGCTGGGGCTGGGCGAGCAGCGCGCGGGCGTCGGCGCCGCTGAGCAGCGACTCATCGGCAATGAGCGGCAGCGCGCACTTGCCCGCCAGCTCGGCCAGCTCGCCGGCCGGGGCGGTTGTCGGCTGCTCCACCACGCAGACGCCGAAGCGGCGAAGGTCGTCGACGCGCTGCGGCACCTCCCCAGCCGGCCAGCCGCCGTTGACGTCCACACGCAGCGTGCACCTGCCCCTGCGGATCGCGCGTGCCAGCCGCCGGCCGACCACGCGAAGGTTCTCCGCGTCCACATCCTCGCCGAGCCCGAGCTTGAGCTTGAAGTCGCGCAGGCCGTACCATCGCATCAGGCGCAGTCGCCAGGCCGTCCTGCCCGGATCGACCGAGCCGAGCACGCCGGAGACCCGCGCGCTGATCGCGGCTGCGCGCTCGTCGCCCACGCGCCACCGGCGACAGGTCAGCTCGAGGGCGCAGGCGGCGGCGTTGATGCAGCGCCCCTCGGCGCAGGCGGCGTCCATGAGTTCACGTATGCGTTCCGAGCCGTCCGGGCGGCCCGCCACAGCGGGCCAGAGCCGCTCGGCGATCTCGTCCACGACGCCGTCGATGGTCTCGCCTGTCACATATGGCCGGGGCAGCGTCTCGCCCCAACCGACCGATCCATCCGCAAACTCGACGCGGACGACGACGGCCTCGGCCACCTCGCGCGATGCCGCGGCATGCTCAAAGCCCCGCATCGGGATTGCCGTCCGATAGATGTCCAGGCGGCGTGGTATGGGTTGGCGGTCCCGACTCATCATTCCGTCCGACGGCCAGGGCGCGGAGCCGGCCCGCGCCCTGCGAGCAGGCACTATAGCAGGTGGCGGCGCGATTGCACGAGTATGTCGGCCGTCGGCTTGGCCAGCGGGGCGCAACAAACCGGGCAGGCCAGCGACCAGCCGACCTGCCCTGAAGGTCCTCCAACCATTCCCTCGGTCCGCTGGCGGCGGGGCTGTCCCCGCGGCGGCGGACATAACCGTACTGTGTCAGACCACGCGCCTTCGTCGCCGCGTGACGATCGCGGCCGCCCCGACCACCAGCAGCGCCAAGGTGGCTGGCTCGGGCGTGGGGATGAGCTTGATGTAGAACACGCCGCCGTCCGTGCCGTTGTGTTCGACGTGCACGCCGCGGAGAAGGGCCTCGCTGCCTCGGTCGCTGAGCGTCGCCCCGTCGAACCCCAGCCGGTCCGAGGCGGACACCGTCGGCGTGCCGAAGGGGTCGCTGTCCACGCCGGCCAGGTCCGTGAAGCCCGCCGCCGCATACTCCGCCAGGTACGTCGGCACGTTGACCAGCAGGACGTGGAAGTCTTCCCAGGTGACGCCCGTGGAGTTGATCAGCGAGACGTTGGGATCGTCGAGATCGCCGTAGTTGACCAGGTGTATGTCCTTAGGGGCGCCGCTCAGGTCCAGGTCGTTGGCATCGAGCACGAACTGGAGCAGCACCGGCGAGCCGATCATCTCGGGCTTGAAGTACTCCACGCGCAGGCCCACCAGGATGACGCTGGCGTTGGGTTCGTTGCTGATCGTCCAGTCGGCGTCGGCGTAAGAGTCATCCGGGTCCAGTTGGGTGATCATGACGGCGCCCGCTTGGGGCGCCAAGAGCACGAACGCTGCCAAGACAACGCCGATCCTCACGTGCATACTCATGTCTCCTCCGTTAGGCACACCGAGCTTGTTGTGCCGAACTGGCCTTCTGGGCCGACCTACCGCCGGTCACGCCGCTTTCTAAGGGCCGCCACCAAGCCGGCCGCGGTGAGCAACACGAGCGTGCCCGGCTCGGGAACCGTCGGCCACTCCTTCAGAATGAACGACTCTCCCGTCTCTAAATCGCTGGCGTCGATTGCCAGACCTCGCAGCACCAACTGGTTGACCGGGGCGTCGGCGAACCCGCCCGGCGGGACGGCCTGGTTCGGGTCCGACGTAAGCCAGTCAACCTGCGTGGCGCTGAAGCTGATGGGAACTCCGTCCAGCCGTGTCTCGCCGCCTGTCTGCTGCCAGGCCGTGGCGCCTCCGGGGTTCACGAACTCCACGCCCCCACCCCGGAGAACGACGTTGGGCTCCGTCAGCAGGGCCACGTGGAAGTCCTGCCAGGTCCGGTTGTCCTGGATCTGGAGGTTGAGAATGAACTCATCGATGATTGTGATCGTGTCGGCATCGTTCGGTTCACGCGTGAACATCAGTTGCAGCGAAACGGGCATGGTCTCGCCGTTCGGGTCGCGAATGAAGTACTTGTGGATCTCGATCACGTCCACGTTGGGGTCCGTGTCGTACATCACCACGGTCGATCCCGCATACCCCGACGACGTAGCCGGATCGATCTGCGTGATGATCCAAGCCCCGGCCGGCCCCGCCGGCAAGGCCACCAGAGCAGCCACCCCTAGCAACCACCATGTCGTTTTCATTTCGAGCGGCCTCCTGTGCAGAACCTGTCTCGCTGGACGTCCCCAGCCGAGGCGAGCAGCCAAGCGCGAACAAAGGGCCGACCGGCCCGCCGCCGCAGGGGCATACTTGAGCACCTGAGCATGAGCGTTCGCCTCACAACATTGAACTTTCGGAGGAGCCTGAGCGATTGGGTAGACTCTGCTCCGGAACTGAGCATTCACTCGCTTCGAGCTTGCGAACGACTAAATATGATAATCGAAGGCCTGCCCTTTGTCAAGGCAGAAACAGAGTTTGTGCGCGTCGGCCCCGGACCGTAGGCCGGCCAATCGCTCCTTCCCAGCCGGCCCAAGGCCGCCTCGGCCCCGCAGGGGCGGGCCTGGCCCAGCCGTCGGACCAGGCCCCCGGCGCCGAGCGAGGGCGAATTGGGCTTGAAGCAAGATGCGAAAGCCGATAACATGCACGCTGCCTGAGGCCGGTGCAGAGCGATGCCCGGCCTCGCTGCCCCCATCGTCTAGTGGCCTAGGATATCAGGTTCTCATCCTGGAGACAGGGGTTCGACTCCCCTTGGGGGTATCCCTTGCGGCTCCGTGTTATCGCACGGGGCCGCATTGCTTTGTAAAGCCCCGCAAATCGCAAGTTCTTCATCGTCCGCCTTCGCGCCGTGCGCCTCTCTGCGGCCCGTTGCGGCCGGGTACTGCGCCGGAAAGTGCGCCGCTTTTTGCGCCGCGCTGTCCGGTCGCCATTCCGCGGCGCGGTCGAAGTCCTCCGGCCGGTCGGTCAGGTAGTGCGCCATCGCCACGGCCGGGGTGTTCCCAAGCCACCGCGTTACCGTGTGGACCGGGAAGCTGCTCACAAGCTCACTCTCCAAGCTCGCCCGCAAGTTCTGAAACAGACGCGGCCACGGCTCAAGCCCCGCCCGCCGGATGTATCGCAGCGCCACCGTCCGGGGGTTCTCGCGCCCGTCCCGAAGGACCTCCGCGACGTACTCCGCCCCCGGCTCGGCCGCCTCAAACGCGGTCAGGAGGATTTCTCGCAGGCGCGGGAACAGCGGCACGATCCGCGAAGCCTTGCCCTGCCCGGCCGTCTTGGGGCTGCTCACCACAAGCCGATTCTCCGCCCACAGAACATCCGCCCATCGCAGCAGCCGGGCCTCAGAGGGAATCCGCAACCCGCCGAACCGCGCCAGGCCGAACAGGACCTGCCAGCGAAGCGGGCACTTCTCGATCACCCGTTCAATGTCCTCTTGGGCGATGAACCGCCGCCGGCTCTCGTTGGCGAAGTCGCCGCACGGCACTCCGGCAAACGTGTTGTCCTCTATGAGCTTGGCGCGAATGGCCGCCCCGAAGAATTGCCGGGCGCGCTTGCACGTCCGCCGTACCGTCGCCTCGGCCAGTCCCCGCGCCTTGAGGGCGATCCGGAAGGCGTCGGCATCCGCCGGCGTGATTTCGTCCAGCAGCCGGCCATCCCCGAAGTGCTCGGCCAGGGCCTTCTGCGCCTGCCGCATGTTCCGCACGCTGTTGGGTTTCAGGTCCGTCCGGCCAGCGATGCACGTTTCCAACCATGCGCCAAGGGTCGGGCACTCGCGGCGGGCACGGGGTTGGGCCAGCCCCGCCTTGACGAGTCGCCTATGCACCGCCTCCGGCAGGCCCGCCAGCCACTCGGCCGTCGCGCCCTTCGGAGCGCCGCCCGACACACGGCAGGCCGCAAGGTCCTCGATAAAGAGCTTAGCGCTCTCGGCCTGTCTCGCCGAACACCGCCCCAGGCGGACCGGCACACGCCGGCCGTCCGGCGCGACAACCAGAATCCGCCGCCTGCCGTTCCCGTCATTGCACACACTGGCCATACTACACCTTACCCTTTCGCTTGCCGGCCCGCTTGACCGGCCGCAACTCCAAGCCCAGCACCGCCGCCAGGCGGTCCAGCTTCGCCATCGAAAGCCCGTGCAGGCCGGCCATGAACTTGCTGAACTGCGATTGGTCGATTTCCGCCGCCTTGCAGATCGAATACCGGGACCTTCCCGAATCGTTCACGGCTTTGCGAATCGCATCCGAGAACTTGACTGGTTTCTTGCCCATCATCAGCATTCTACACGGCTACTGGTAACGGTGTCCAGTATATTCCGCCAGGATTCTCAGATTTCATTCTCGCGGCCCTCCATCGTTGTCAGCGGCGCGACCGTGCCCGTTACCCGCAAGTCGCGCCCGGGGAAGCGCCAGAGCTGGCGGCTCTCGGCGATCCGCGACGCCACGCGCCCATCGACGGCCGAAGCCAAGCCGTCGGGGTCGATGTTGCTCGTGATGATCGTCGGCAGGTCCGCCGCGTGTCGGGCCTCGATCAGCCCGGCGATCTCGCCCTTGCCCCAGTCGGTCAGGCGCGAGGCCCCCAGGTCGTCAAGGAGCAGGAGCTCCACGCGCTTGGGATGGGTCGCCGGCAGCATCCGGGCCGGCCGCTCGCCTCCGCCCTCCGCAAAGGTCGCCTTCAGACCGTCCAAGAAGGCCCGCTCGGTGAGGTAAAGGCACTCGCGGGGCCGCAGTTCCCCAATCTCAAGGACGTGCCGCAGCATGCCCACGGCCAGGTAGCTCTTGCCCGCGCCTGGCGGGCCAAACAGCAGCACCGCACCGCATGGGTTCTCGCACCACTGGCCGGCCTGGGCCACAAGATCGGGCGGAAGATCGGGGCAATCGTCAAGCGTGGCCCCCAGCCAATGCTGGGCTACGCCGCAAGCGGCCAGGACCGCCGGCAGGTTTGCGCGGACGGCCGCCAGAGCAGCCTGCCGCGCCCGCTCGGCCAAGCGGCGGGCCTCTTCTTGTCGGCGGCGTTCTTCCTCCTCCGAGCAGGCCGTGCAGATATATCGTGCCTGCTGGCCGTCCTTCTTGTTCCACCAGGCCACGATCTGGGGATTGCCCCTGCCCGTCTCAGGCATCTCGATCACCTTCTGCCCGCACTTCCGGCACGGCAACTTGACCGGCTCGGCCGGCGGGGGTTCGTCCGGTATCCCCAACTCGGTCCGCTTGCGCTCCGTCAGTTCCCGAAGGCTATCATCAGTCAACACGGTCGCCTCCTTGCCCAAAGCTCCGCGCGATGGAGCTGTAGCCGGTGCCTGTTGCCTCGGCAGGCGTGAAGGTGCAGCGCCGCTTCGCCTGTTCCGGATCGCCCAGCCAAGAGTTGATCTTCGAGCAGAGCAGCCCAATGTCGGCTCGCTTCTTGCCCCACGGATCGGCCAGCATGTTTCTGCTCGCCCGCTGAAGCTCTGCCAAGGGGTCGTTGCCGTTGCTGTCCAGCTTGCGGAGCAGGGCCTTGATCAGGTTCTCATCCTTGCCGTCACTGAAGATGTAGGGCCTGCCCAGTTCCTTCTCGTGAAGCTCCGTGAAGAAGCTCTTGAACATGTTCACTCGCCGGTCGGGCAGCGGCTTGTCCGCCGCGCCCTTCTTGGTGTACTTCTTGCCCTTCTTCTTGGTGTCTTGGTGTCTGCCTACGCTGGCAGTAGCGTTGGCAGTAGTTGCTGCTGCCGCGCTGGGCAGTAGACTACTGCCGTCGGTGGCAGTAGTGCCGTCTCTGGCAGTAGGCGCGGGCGGAACGGGCCAGACCACCCAACGGATGACGGCCTGACCTTTGCCCGGAGCGCCGCCGGACAACCCCTTGCCAGCCAGTTGCTTCATCGCGTGCGCGACGTGCGGTTGACTGATTCCGGTCTTGTCCGCGATTTGGCCGAGGCTCACGGTGTCCCGGTCCTTGCCGTAGCCGCGCGTCAGGTCGGCCAAGGCCAGCATCACTCGGACAAGCCCCCAGGACAGGTCATGCCGCCTCAGCAGGGCCTCCAGCTCATCGTGCCGGAGACGCCAGAAACCGGCGTTTGTGTCAGGTGAGGTCACTGAACGCCCTCCTGCCGGGCCTTGTTCTGCTGCTCAGCGGCCTGGGCACGCGCTTCGCGGTCCAGGAAGTCCTGCAAACACGTCATGGGCACGATGATCCGGCGGCCGACGCGGACGCAGCCCAGACGTTTGTCGCGAATGAGTTGCCAGGTGGTCCGCTGACTGAGCGACAGGCACTTGGCCGCGCCGCGGAGATCGACGGCCAGGGGCAGGCCCTCGTTGGTGGAAGTCGCGTTCATCGCCCATCGCCCCCCTTCCCGCGTTGCCTTCGCTTGGCGACGCGGACTATTGCGTCCCGGGCGCGTTCAGCTTCCGCCGCTGCCGCGATGGTCTTGTCCAAGGCCGCGAACAGGCGACGGATTGCGGCCCGCGATTTCCTTCCGTGTTTCGCCTTCCGTCGAGTGAGATTCTTTTCAGACATGCCTCCCATTCTAAGGGCGGTTTTTCCGGGTGCATGAAGCGGAAGTAAGAGCGCGCGCAAGGTCTTGCGCCTTCACGCATTTCTGCGCGAAATGGGAAGTAAGGCAGAAGTAGAAGGCCCCTGCTCAGCCTTTGGGGAGCGCGCGGGGCTTCCTTCCCGGCTTACGCGGTATCCTCGCTTTGCGTTTCCTCGCCTCTTGGAGGATCACCTGCTGCAAGTCATGGTCATCCCCGGCCGCCTTCGTCGCTTCGGGTAGGTTAATGGTGTCCAGAGCCTCCCACTTGTCCCGGTCCTTTGCGGCTGCATACGCAAACACGTCGCCAACGTGAACGAGCAGGCGATTCTTGCTGGGCTTCCTCCGGCCAATCCAGGGGTTGTCCCTCAGAGCGTTCATAAGCTCCTTGTGCGTGTCGAAGAACCCATTGGCCACTAGCTCCTTTGCCGGGCGGTATGGCGATACGTCGGCCTCCAATTCTCGGACCTTCTCGGCGAAGTGGACGATCACGTCGTCTTTCTTGCGCTTCTGTCTCAACAGCTCTTGGGCGCTCTTGAGCAGCGCAGGCACTCCCTCGCGGTAGGTCTTGAACGCTTCAAGAAAGTACGCCCAAAGCCGCTCCTTTGTCTCACGGCTGGGCGGCCAGTAGAAGGCCCCCGCCTTCCCATCGGGCCTCCTATGCCTCTCGCGGATGGCGGGCAGGACGCCGGATGCTTCGCAAAAGGCGTTGAACATCTCCTGGTGGGGGCGGCCCGCCTTGCTCATCGCATCCAACACCAAACTGAGGATGTCCCCGAGGGCCAGGGGCGGCTCGACAGGGGCGAAGTAGAACCGCTCGCGCGCGTTCTGGTCCCGCAACGCCGCCCTCGCTTGCTTGAATGCGCGTCCAGCGAGTTCGGCCAACTCCTCTGTGGTGTACCCCGCTGTGCTCGATGTGTCGCCGGTCATTGTGCACCGCCTTTTGATCGGGCCGGCCCGACCGGGCGACGTAGGCGGTGGCGAACGTCGCGCCGGGCAGACCGCGTGGCCGCCCGTCGGCGGCAACCCGTTGTGTTAGGCCCGATTGTACCGCGCCCGTCAAGCGCTGTCCGGCCACAGGTAGTGAGCTACAGACCCCCTTGTGGGAATCGACGGTTGCCGATA
>Ga0307378_10011062_pt1 | contig 11670 bp, 9 predicted proteins | sample UN1MG_FD_202238 | JGI IMG/M metagenome (GOLD analysis project Ga0307378, IMG submission 202238) | Soil microbial communities from Risofladan, Vaasa, Finland - UN-1 | ecosystem: Environmental > Terrestrial > Soil > Coastal area > Acid sulfate soil | place: Finland: Risofladan, Vaasa | collected...
ATAAAGTACATGAGATTTGATACGGTAAAGCAGGTTGCAATCCCGGAAATTTCCGATAAAGGATTCACACGCCACCAGTACCATCGCAATATCATAACAGTTCCAAGGCCGCCTTCCAATACCGCAAGGTACCTGTAGGCATCGAATATGCGCCTCAGTTTCGTGGTAATCAACAGAGCTACGATAATCAGAACAATCATTCCTATTCTCGAAACTTTGATATAGTGTTATTTGCTTGCATTTTTGTTTATGAAGGGTTGATAAAGGTCATTAAGTAAATAGGAACCGCCCCAGTTCAGGTGTGTGTCGATTGTGCTCATAAACGCCGCCAGCAGCGAAGCCACCATAATCCCCTTCAATCCCACCGGCATGAATTTATTTATCATCAAAGGAAAAGAGCTTTCCGAATCTTTTAGATTTGGGAAATAATGATAAGCCATAACGCCGACGATAATCCATGGCCAGGGACGTATTATATAGTGACAGATATTGTACCAAAGAAAGGCCAGCATAGAGTCCTTTTCCGAGCGTGTTGCCAGCAACCGCTGCACGAAATATCCGTGGCCAGGACACCCCGGCCACCATACAATAAACAGGTACACTAAGAAGGTTATGGTCGCTAAGTCAAATGTCTTAAAATCGGGGAAAAACCTTATTACTTCCTCTTTAAAATTCGGAGCCGCCGCCAGTTTCTCCATCATTCCTGTCCCGCCGGCTGTCGAGGCGTCAACATATACTATAACAGCAAGCCCGATTGAGCCTACCATAGCTAAGACAAATTGCACGAAGTCCAGATAAGCAACGCCATAAAGGCCCGAAAGTGCTGTGTACAGCAGCACAGAAGCGCCAAGGACAAGCAGCAGTATCGCTGTTGGAGTAACACCCCCGAAAAAAGGAACGTGAAAAAGTGGTGTATCAGAAAGGTTCAGCATAACCTTCAGAATCTTTGCCATCGCAAGTGTAACCGAGGCAATGACAAGGCAGTTTATTGCCACACCGTCATAAAAAACCCTGAATATTCTTAAAGTGGAAGTGGCCTTCGATGCGTCGTATCTCTTGGCGACGAATTCAATATCCGTCAAAGCCTCGGTCCGGCGCCAAAGCCGGGCAAAGAAGAATATCGTGGCGGCCTGACCTATGGCCCAGCACCACCAGAACCAGTTTTGGAAAATTCCCGTTCGATGTGTCATTCCAGCGACATTAAGCGGCGTATCGCATGAAAATGTGGTAGCTACAATCGAAGTCCCTGCGATAAACCAGGGCAAAGTACGACCGGCTACAAAAAAGTCTGTCGTGCTCTGGGACGCCTTTTTGGTAAAATAAATGCCGATACATATTGCAATTACAACATAAACTGCTACGACAACCCAGTCTAATGGAGCCATTAGCTATTCTCTCCTGAACTTTCACTGTATTTTTTAAATTGGTTTTATATCGCCGATAAAATAACTATATTCTATTTGCTGGTCAACTAAAACTTGAGAGACTTTTTTGTTAAATCTTAAAGCCGGATGAAGGTCGTCAATTTAAAAGAGTTTTATACTGCTTGTTACGTGAATTTAATCAGCCGCGTCGCTATCTGTATTTTCTTTCTTGTGATGTTCGACAATGCTTTTTGATACATATGGAATGCCGAAAAGAACGCCGATTGCCAAAGCTGTAGTGATACCGGCCAACGTGTAGTGACCTGCCCCGCAGGCCATTCCGATACTTGCAACAAGCCAGATAGTTGCTGCAGTAGTTAAGCCGTGGATGCCCCCTCTGTCGCGAATAAGAGCCCCGGCTCCAAGGAAACCCACGCCCGTTACGATTTGTGCCGCTATTCTTGTAGCTGAATCTCCTAAACCTGCTCCTATCTCTTTGGAAAGAATAGTAAAAACCGCTGCCCCGAGACATATCAGCACATTTGTTCGAAGCCCCGCGGCCTTGCCGCTGATTTCTCTCTCGAGGCCAATCCCGGCGCCGCATATAATGGCTAATACTATACTTATCACTTCATTCCAGTTTATTAACATTGAAATCCCTTTCTCTTTATTAACTTTCGATTAATCCCTAATCGGTCTTCCTGACGACTTCTTTGCCCGTACCGCGTTTCATAAACTGCCTCAACTCATCAAGATGATTTTCATATACCCCTCTTGGGCCGGTATCGTATTTCTTGCACAGCGAAGCGGCCATTCCTATCACCTCGCCCATCATCCCGCTGGTCCGCATCACTCTCACTGTTCCAAGGGCTACATGAGTAACGCTTATGTTTCTCCCTGCCATCAACAAATTCCCGATATTCCGAGAGTAAAGGCAGCGGTAGGGAATCGGATAGGGCTTGATTTCCGGCTGCTTGCATATCGACCGAAATGCGCCCCCGGGAAAGTGCTTGGAATTTTCCGGCTGAGGATAATGAAGGTCGATACTCCACGTTGTTGTAACACATCCGTCGCCAAATTCCTTGAATTGCTCGATATCCTGTTGCTGAAGTACTACATCCCCGAGAAGCCGCCGTGATTCCCGTTTTCCCCCGATGTAAGCAACCCATTCGAGTTTCCGATTTATATATTTTGCTTGGTCTCCGCTGTAATTCTTTTGAAATGACCAGTTGCCGTAGATGGCCCGAAAAGCGTAATCACGGATTTGTTCAAATTCGGTAATCTGGTTTTGGTTCATACCCGTTTCCCAGTCCCATTCGCCAAAAGTTACATTCTGACAGCTTTCTTCATTGAACTTCAGTGCCCACGGGCACGCGGGAAAAGGCGAATGTCTGTCAGTTTCCGTTGAATACCACATCACCGATGTGCCGAGGACCATATTGTCCCCTTTGGCCGGTGCCATTGACTCGCCGGTTTCGTTTTTACCCTCTCGTCCATAGCGATAGTCTGCACCGGCAAGATAGCCTATTGCACCGTCACCTGTGCAGTCGGCGAACAAAGCTGCTTCAAAACGCAGTTCCTCGCTGTTTCGGATATGCTTGGCAATAATAGCCGTTATCCGGTTTCCCTGCATCTCAACCTTGTAGGCGTGCATATTAAGAAAAAGGTGTATATTCTTCTCAGACTGAACTATACGCAGCTTGTCATTGTCGTTGTAATATGAAGCCGGCTTTGCATTTCCTTGTCGTCCTGAGTCAAGTTCTTTGACAATATTACCCAGCGCAGGATACGGCGGCAAATTAATCCTGCCGTTTAAATGAACCCGAACTTCCGAACTGTTGTTTCCGCCTAATACCGGGCGGTTCTGTATCAGCGCAACTTCAAGTCCGAGACGAGCGGCCGAGATTGCCGTACATGTCCCTGCCATACCCCCGCCCACAACTACAAGGTCAAAATTACCTGCATCTTTAGCCTTTTCCGGTAGCCCGAGAACTTTGTGTCTAAAATCTGCCATCGGTTCACCTTCATTTGGCGGCCTAAAATCCAGATGTTTTGTAAAAACAATCGCATCACAGCGACCTTCAAAGCCTGTCAAATCATGCAGTCCGAGTTGAATTTCTTTTTCACTGATTTCGACTTGTCCACCGTCCTGCCAGTGCCATTGTGCCCCCTCGGTGCCGAATATTGTATTTATAGGTTTATTATTGATTAGCACCAGAAATTTCCCCGGTGCTCCACCGGCATTCCAAACTGCAACCCAGTCTCGTGTACGCACCCATATCCGGTATGTTCCCGTTTCCGGAAATCTTACCTTTGTTGTAGCGTCATTGACCCCGGTGCCAAGTCCGTGCGCCAGAAGGTATGCTGACCCCATCTGGTCCATCGACTGCTGGTCAACTACCCACCCACCGAGGTCATCGAAATTCTCCGCTTCGACAAGAACTGTCGCAGCCAAAACATTCACAGCTGAAAAAGCCGCTATTGTCGCTACAGCTAAAATATTCGTTAATATTCTCACTTTTTTTCCTGACAGAAACTATTGTTTATGTTTTATTTTTCTACCAGTGTTTCATCGACCTGTATACCGAAATGCCTGCCGGCCTTTTCAATATGCCCGAGAACCTTATCGCCCGGCTTCAAGCTCGTAATAGAAATTGCCTTCCCGTCCGGCCCGACAAGCCGAATCGTCTCGGCGTTTTGCATAACAAGCGATATTGGTGCGCCCTCGGTTTCGGCTTCAATGAGCATCATTGGCCTTTTTTCAATCTTGTTTCGGCCTAAGTAAGCTGTCTGGCTTTTGCCCTTACAGTCGACAATCATCACCTCGTCCCCGGTTTTAAGGTCGGCTAAATATTTGGTTTTACCACCCGGAGCAAGCGTGTATGCATGCACCGCTCCGGCGTTTACGCGGAACGGCCGTGCCGCCACATAAGGGTTATCGATGGATTCCGAATGCACTAAGAAAAATCCCGAAGCGGTATTGCCGACAAGTATTCCCTCACCGAGCGTCATCTGCGTGCACGTATCCAGACATGCCCTGTCACCCATCCCAAGTTGCTTCGTCTTTGTTATCGTTGCTGTTACCAAAGCGATTTTTTCACTTATCCCCCCAATGATTTCAGCCGTCTTTTTAATCTCGTTTATGTTGGTGGTGTTGAGCACGACCCCGTCAACTCCTTTTTCGAGGATTTCGACCATAAGTTTTGCCTGTTTGCTGTTTTCAACCTGCACCATAATATTTTTGCCTCGCCGCGCAAGAAGATTTTCAATCGGGATTATCGTCCAGTCAAGCATTCGAAGAACCAAGATTTTTCCCGCACCTGCTGCCGCCGCTTTGTCTTCGTCCGCCTTGCCGGAAATATCAACAAATTCGACATCTTTGCCCGGCTGGATGTCCCCTTTGGCTTCGACGGTTTTTATCTTGCCGAATTCTCGTACTTTCTCACTGTCCCCATCCGGCAGAACCACCGCCTCAGCCCCGCTCTCAAGCGCGGATATTACAACCTCTTTATTGTAAGGTATCGAATTCACCCACAATTTTTTCATTTCACCTGTCCCTTACTCACATCCTGCATCCGGTTCCTTAGCCTTGAAGCATTGCAATTGCCTCTTCGACAGTGGCTTTTTTGTGGACCATTTTGCTAAGTGCCTTGACCATCTTGGTCGGGTTTTCATGTTGGAATGCGTTTCTTCCGACCGATACGCCCGCAGCTCCGGCTTTTAAAGCACCCTCAACCATGTTGAAAATGTCCTCGTCACTCTCCATTTTTTCCCCGCCCGCTATAACTACCGGCAGAGGACAACCCTCAATCACTTCGGCAAAGCTTTCCGGACTGCCCGTATAAACCACCTTCACGATATCGGCGCCTAATTCGGCTGCGACCCTTGCGGCATGCTTGACATTGGCGACGGCATATTCATTTTTGATTTTCGACCCGCGGGTGTACATCATCGCAAGAAGCGGCATCTGCCATTCATAGCACCTCTCCCCGACGAACCCTAACTGCCGAAGCATTTCCTTATCGGTGTCCGCTCCGAGATTTATATGAACGCTCACACCGTCCGCCCCGGTCTTGATTGCTTCTTCTACCGTGCAGACCAGTTCTTTTGCGTTTGGGTCCGGGCTCATCGAAGTCCCGCCCGAAAGGTGAATAATCAAACCTACGTCTTTGCCCTCCCCTCTGTGGCAAAAGCGGGGGATGCCTTTGTGCATAAGAACGGCGTTTGCTCCGCCGGCAACCACCTTGCTGACTGCTTCTCGCATATTCGCCAGTCCTGCAATCGGCCCCACCGTAACCCCATGATCCATCGGGATTATCACCGTTTTTCCGGTATTGCGGTCTATTAACCGCTCAAGTCTTATATTTTTACCTACCATAGCTCTGTCTCCAACTTGTTATTTTATTTGTAAAATTTAGTCGAAACGCCCGAAAAGGCAAGAGAAAAATAACCTTTAAGGTTTTTCAAATTGCGTTTGCCTGTTTTCCTGTCTGTTTTTCTCGGGAACCTTATACTCTTCTGGCAGCAGAGAGACAAAATCACGTCCCTCTTTTTGTTTTTTAAAACTTGCCTTTGCTTTTTCAATCCATTCCGGCTTCGTTAAAGCCTCGACTGTTGAAAAAGCCAGCGTCCGGGCGGCTGTTATCATTCCTTTTTCTCCGATACTCATCCCGCCGCAGGCAGTAACCTGCCAGCTGTGCAGTGATGCACCGTAAGTAAAACAGGCCGTCCGCAGACCCGATGTCGGTACTAACCAGCTCACTGCCGCAACATCTGTCGAGCCTTTAAGACCGGCGGGCTTTTCGACAAGAGGCTCAATGACTTCGCAAAGTGAATATTCGAATGGCCCTTTCAGTGCCTTTTGTGTTTCCGCTGCAAACATCTTTTCTGCTTCGGTAAATTTCGGCGCACCGACTAATTCGAGATTTTTCTGTATCAGTTCGGACAGAACATGATTAGACAATAGCTCCGGACACTCCGAGCCTATGTCCCAATCGACCGTCGTGCCTGTCATCAGTGCAGCCCCTCTGGCCATATCAAGCATCCGCTCGAAAATAATTACAGCGTCGCTGTGCTTATCGGCCCGTACGAAATACCAGACCTGTGCTTCCGGCGGTACAATATTAGGTGCATCTCCGCCGTTGGTTATCACGTAGTGAATCCTCGCATCTTCGGTAAGATGTTCGCGAAGAAAGTTTGCACCGATATTCATCAGCTCGACCGCATCTAAAGCGCTTTTGCCCTCGTGCGGCGAAGCGGCAGCATGGGCTGATAAACCATGAAAATTAAACTTCGCCGTGATAACTGCTTTTGATGAGCCTGCCCAGACTTTTGTCTTATCATCTGAATGCCAGTGAAAAGATATATCGCAATCATCGAAAAGACCCGCTTTAGACATATAAATCTTTCCCGCCCCAAGTTCCTCCGCCGGACATCCGTACAGCCGGATGGTACCTTTCAACCCATGTTTTTCCATCGAATATCGAGCCGCGATTGCTGCTGCGGAGCTTGCAGTTCCGAAGAGACAATGCCCGCATGCATGGCCGTTAACTGCATCTTCACGCGCCTCTTTGCGAGGGACAGCCTTTTGTGATACTCCCGGCAGGGCGTCATATTCTGCTAAAATACCGATTATCGGCCTGCCGGAACCATAGCTGGCAACGAATGCCGTCGGCATATCCGCAGCTCCGCTTTTGATTTCAAAACCGTGTTCTGCTAACAAATCACTCAGTATCTTACTGGACTCGTATTCTTCAAAGCTAAGTTCGGCAAGATCCCAGATACGTTGTTTGACCTTTGCCAGTGTTGCCCTGTTGTTCTCAATCCATTCATCGGCCGTCACTTTCTCAATGGGTATATTACTGATAACAACGCCGTTATAGTGGGCCTTTCTCCATTCTTCGGTTATAAATACGTCAGCCGGCACTTTTTCCGCCGTTTGCCCAGCCAGACTGCTGCTTATAGATAATAGCAGTACTGCAATGCTGAAATAAATTGTTCTTGCTTTTGTCGTCATAATTCCTGACTCCTCAAATTTATTCTTCCTGTTTTTTGGGTTTGATATGCTTCATATGCACCATATCGACCATCGCACTGAAGTTTCTCGCCTTAAAGACACTCCATGGATAGCTGGGCAAATCTTTTATATAAGGCCGCTGCCAGTTATATTCCGGATGCGCTTTTAAAAAAGGCTCCGCTAAAAATGGTATCTCACAGGAATGCCCGAACTTGGCATAGAATTTCATCTGTGAAGCCCATTCCGAATCTGTAACCTTCGCATCAATAGCTCCGCCGGGATAAAACGGCCCCCAGTCCCATTCCTCAAGACCCAGCGGGTCATATTCAACATGCCCGCAAAGTGTCCGGCTCGAAGGATTATAAGCTTCAACGTAGCTGTCATAGTGGTCGGCAAGAAATTTCCGTCCCATCTCGATATCTATCTTACCGTAGTTTTCTCGCATTAATTGCTGCCAGCGCACCCAACGTCCGTTCGGCGATGATGTCTTAAGGTTATAATCCATACCTTTTGCCTCTTCCGCTCGAACCTTCGGGTCCTGTGCAACGTTGGAACCCGTATAATATCCGTCAAATGTTCGGCTCAACTGTGGGTTCTTAAGCGCAAGTTCCAGCCGTGCTATTTCCCCCGTCTTCGTATCTCCGACAAGCCAGTCATTGGCATAAGCGCCGTTGTTGTCTTTGAGCATAATCTCGGCAAAACCGTCTATCGAATCCGAGTACTGCAGTGCTTTTCGTATCCTCACAAACTCCGGAACACCCTTCTTGTCGAAACCCGAAAAGCCGCTGATTGTTGTCTCTGCCACAACAAGGCCCGCATCGTTAATCCAGAAGTCCGTCCCACCGAATATCCATCCGGCAAATGCCTGCGTAATAAATCTATGTCCCTTCTCCGGCTTCATATCCAAAATAATGTTCCATTTTCGGCAGAACATATAATCATACCACGTGTTATGACCAATCACGATTCTGCCGTCGTAAGTGGCATTTCCCGTCGCAATAAAAGCGCTGCATGAGCCGTGTGCCTTTGTATGCGGCACATAATACCATGCAAGGTCAATCCACCCGTTATAAGCCGTAACATCAATCCTGTCATATTTGTTCACCCCTGCCTTGTTCATCCCCGCAACAATACCTTCAATCTCGTCCTGGTACTCCTTGTCCATTTTCGGCCAGAACATCTCCTTTGCCGCCTCCCGGTAAAATCCCCATTTCTTGCCCGTCGATTTCTCTAAGTAAAAGCGAATCACCTCCATCGTCTCATCGATGTCCTTGGCCAGCATATAACCGATTTGAAAGCCCCGCTCGAATGCCTTTCCCTCTGAATAAAAATATATCCATCCGTCCTGCTCGTACTTCTGGGTCTTCTTTAACCATCCTTGCTCCTCGTCGCTCAACTCTCCAGCCAAAAAGGTTACAACCATAAAAAATCTGTTGCCTGAGAGTTTCATAATTTTGCTCCTGAAATTTGTTTTATAATTTGAACCTGTTGTTTTTAGCTTGTTGTAGTTTACCTGAATCGCCCCGAAAAACAAGAAAAAACGCTTCCATTCCCCCTAATTCTTCTCTACCTGCGGCTCAAAAATTCATATCTGTTTTGCCGCCGTTTATTTGCAAATCTCTCGACTTGGTCCTAAAAACCGCACACAGACCGGCTTTGACACGGATATCTTATGCCCCGTAGCCTCAAGAGCGCCGCTTTCCTGGTCAATCTCAAAGACCGCAACGCTGTCACCACCCTCGTTGGCGACGAGGCAGAACTTGCCCGTCGGCTCAATATTGAAATTCCGCGGCGTCTTGATTTCCGCTCCCTCATGCTCGACGAAAGTCAGTGTCCCCTTTGCCGGGTCCGCCCGGTAAACCGCAATGCTGTTGTGTCCGCGGTTCGAACCGTACACAAACCTCCCGCTCGGGTGAACTCGTATCTCGGCGCACGTATTGCTTCCGTCATATCCTTTCGGAAGCGTTGTGACCGTCTGGATTTCTGTTAGTGCCCCCGAATCCGGCTCGTAGGAAAAAGCCGTTATCGTACAGTCGAGCTCGTTAATTACATAAGCGTATTTCCCCTTCGGCCCAAAGCTAAAGTGTCGCGGCCCGGCCCCGTCCTTGACCTTTGCAAACGCCGGTTCATTCGCAGCGATTGTCCCCTTTTCAACATCAAGCTTGTAAATCATTATCTTGTCGATTCCGAGGTCAGTAACGAACGCAAAGCAGTCATCGCCGCTGACATTAATCGAATGTGCGCGCGGTCCCTGCTGACGCGTGGGATTCACGCTCGAACCCTCGTGCTGAACAAAGCCGGTTGGCTTGCCTAATCTTCCGTCCGCTTTAATCGGTATCACCGAAGCGCTCCCGCTGGTATAGTTGGCGACAAGCACATTTTTCCCTTTATGGTCTATACTCACATGGCATGGACCCGCGCCGCCGGACGGCTGTTGGTTGAGAAACTTCAACTCTCCTGTCTCCCTGTCTATAGCGTAAGCGCTCACGCTTCCCGTCCCGCCGGCTCCGCTGACGGCATACAGAAACTTCCCGCCCGGATGTATCTCCAGAAATGAAGGATTCTTGACCTCAGCCGCAACAACCGGCTCGGACAGCTTCCCCGTCTCAAGCTCAAGCACACTGCGGTATATACCCTTGCTCGAACTTTCTCCACCTGTATAGGTCCCCAAATAAACCGCAACACTCTCCGCCCGAACTCCTGTTAATGCCGCAAAACAAAACGCTGTTGTAATAAAAATTTTTAGCCTCATATCCTAATACCTCCTTCAAAACCGTTCTTTTATTTTTTTAACGAATATTTCCTCGCCTGCTCCCCCTTAAAATCATTTTATGCCTGAATGCGAGCTTTCCAGCTTCATTTTATCAAGCATCGACCACTCCGGCTCGGCCCCAACCCCGGCTGCATCCGGAAGAGTAATTTCTGATGGCCCCGACAAAATCATTTCGGGTACGCACATATCTTTTTCATAGAATCTCTCCGTCGGAAAAATATCGGATGGGTACTTGATATTGGAAAGTGTCGCAAGGGCGGCGTTGATATAACCTCCCAAAGATGACTCCAGCATGCTTCCTATCCAGCAGGGCGTTCCTTGTTGTTCCGCGTATTTGATTATCGCAAGTGCATTCGTAATCCCCCCGACCCTGTGATACTTGATGTTAATCCATTTACATGCCTTTATCTCGATTGCCTTGCGCGCCTTTGCCTCCGAGGTAATACTCTCATCCAGGCATATTGGCGTTGATATATTTTTCTGTAATGTGGCGTGGTCAATCAGGTCGTCGTGCATTAACGGCTGCTCTATCATCGCCAGATTGTAATTATCCAGCTCTTTCAGCATATCCATATCGTCGAGCGTATAAGCGCTGTTGCAATCCACATGGCAGACTATATTAGGAAATGCCTTCCTGACAGCCTTGAGCATATCCTGTTCCCATCCCGGCCGGTATTTCAGCTTCACTCTCTTGAACCCTGCCGAAACTGCTTTTTCTATCTCCACAAGCAGGTCCCCGATGCTTTCCATAACCCCCAAATCGGCGCCGACATCAACCACATTCCTCGTTCCTCCCAGCACCTTCCATAAAGGCTTGTTCTCTTTCTTGGCGTATAAATCCCACCATGCCGAATCTATGGCCGCCTTTGCGAAGTAATTGTCCTTAACCGGCAGGAGAAGTTCCTGAAGTTCTTTCCCGCTTTCAACATCTTTACCGAGAATCAGCGGGCTAAGATAATCCTTCACTACAATAAATGCCGTTGCTGCGCTCTCCGCTGAATAAGCCGGCATTTTCCACGGCGGGCTTTCACCCCATCCGTATATACCCTCCGAATGTATCCTCAAAAGTATCGATTCGATTGCATCGTCGTTTCCAAAGGCCGTTCGAAAAGGATATTTCAGCGGCATCGAAACACGGTATATGTCTATAGCTTCTATTTTCATATCACTTTCACCATAATTAAACAATTTGCTCTACTATCAGGCCTTTCTTTTCCAATATCGAGTGCAAACCAAAATACGTCTGTCACATTCTATCTGAATTTCCTGATGTTCAACAGCAAAAAACCCAATCACTTCCGCCTGCTATAAACTAAACCGGCATAACCTGTTGATTTTTCAACTGTTAAATAGTATTGTCTCCCTATGATATAACCTGCCTGTGTATTTTATACCTCGCAGAACTGGAAAAATTACTATGGAAAAAAAAGAAGTTAAACTTGGGCCGAATTCTAAAATCCCCAGAAGGACTTTTCTAAAAGCTTCCCGGACCGGCGGCTTTCTGCTTCTGAAAGGTT
>Ga0307378_10011064_pt1 | contig 11669 bp, 10 predicted proteins | sample UN1MG_FD_202238 | JGI IMG/M metagenome (GOLD analysis project Ga0307378, IMG submission 202238) | Soil microbial communities from Risofladan, Vaasa, Finland - UN-1 | ecosystem: Environmental > Terrestrial > Soil > Coastal area > Acid sulfate soil | place: Finland: Risofladan, Vaasa | collected...
TTTCCGTCATTCCGTCATTCCGTGCTTCGGATTTCCTACGCGATTTTTTCCATCCCGCCCATGTAGGGGCGCAGGACTTCCGGGACGGTGACGGTGCCGTCGGCGTTCTGGTACGTCTCGAGGAGGGCGGCGATAAGCCGGGCGAACGCGACGCCCGAGCCGTTCAGCGTGTGGACGAACCGGACCTTCCTGTCCAGGTCGCGGAAGCGGATGTTGGCCCGTCGGGCCTGGAAGTCCTCGAAGTTCGAGCAGCTCGACGTCTCGAGCCACCGCTCGATGCCCGGGGCCCACAGTTCGATGTCGTAGCACTTGGCCGCCGCGAACGACAACTCCAGGGTCGAAAGCACCATCACCCGGTATTCGAGCCCGAGCATTTTCACCACGCGCTCGGCGTCCGTGAGCAGTTTCTCCAGCTCGTCGCAGCTCGTCTCGGGCCGCACGAACTTCACCAGCTCCACCTTGTCGAACTGGTGGACGCGCATGAGTGCCCGCGTATCCTTGCCGTAGCTGCCGGCCTCGCGACGGAAGCACGCCGTGTAGGCCGCGTAGCAGACAGGCAGGTCCCCCTCGTTCAGGATCTCGTCCCGGTGGAGGTTCGTCACGGGCACCTCGGCGGTGGGGATGAGAAAGAGGTCGTCGAGGGAGGTCTTGTACATGTCCTCCTCGAACTTGGGGAGCTGACCGGTGCCGGTCATGGCGGTGCGGTTGACGAGGAAGGGCGGAAAGACCTCGGTGTATCCGTGCTCGGTGGTGTGAAGGTCGAGCATGAAGCCCGAGAGTGCGCGGACGAGTCGTGCCCCCGCGCCCTTGAAGAGTGCGAAGTGCGGCTCGGCGATCTTGGTGGCGCGCGGGAAATCGAGGATGTCGAGCGATTCGCCGATCTCCCAGTGCGGCTTCGGCTTGAAGTCAAACGTTTCCCGCTCACCCCCGTGCCGCACCTCCCGGTTCTTCGAGGGGTCGCCGACGGGGACGTCGGCGGCGGGGATGTTGGGGATCTGCATCACCTGTTCGTCGATCTCGGCCTGAACGTCGCGGAGTTCCGAGTCGATCTCCTTGATCTCGCCGCCGATGGCCTTGGTGCGCTCGATGATGGCGGAGGCGTCGCCGCCGGTCTTCTTGAGTTCGGCCACCTGCTTCGAGTTGGCGTTCCGCTCGGCCTTCAGGGCCTCGGCCTTCTGAATCATCTCGCGGCGTTTCGCGTCGAGCGCCAGGAGTGCGTCCAGGTCGAACTTCGTCTCACGGTCGGCGAGGGCCTTCCTCACACGGTCGGTCTCGCTGCGGATGACGTTCATATCGAGCATGCGGGTCCCCCCATCAGAAAAGTGCGCTCGACATGGTAGGGGAAACAACGCCGGAAGTCAACGCGAAAGGCGACGAGCGGCATCAGAACCACCGCCAGCCCATGCCGGTGATGGGGAGGTTCTTGAGCGCCGCGCGGTCGAAGGGCGAGGTGACGAGGCGGCCGCCGTCGAGGAGTGCGATGTCGCCGAGTCTCCGGGCCTCCGCGATGAGGCGGTCGCGCCAGGGGGTCAAAAGTTTCGCGGCGTCGGGACGTGTCGCGAGGTTCACCAACTCGGCCGGGTCCTCGGCGAGGTCGTAGAGTTCCTCGATCGCCCCCTCCTGCGAGTAGCAGTATTTCCACCGCCCGTCGGTGACCATGGCCATCTGCTTCGGAGGGTCGAAGCACTGCGAGTAGAAGACCTCACGCGTGTCGGCGGTGCCGTCGCCGAGGGCGGCGGAGAGATCCAGTCCCTGCACGTCCGTCGGCAGCGGACAGCCGGTCATCGCCGCGAGGGTCGGGAGGAGGTCCTGGAGTCCGACGAGCTGACGCCGGCGTTCACCCGCCGGGACGCCGGGGCCGCGGAAGAGCATCGGCACGCGCACCGAGCCCTCCAGAAACGAGCCCTTGAAATACGTCCCGAAGTCCCCCATCAGGTCGCCGTGGTCCGCGGTGTAGACGACGATCGTGTTGTCCGCGACGTTCGCCTCGTCGAGCGCCGCCAGCACACGGCCGATCTGCGCGTCCTGGTGGGTGATGAGTCCGTAGTAGTAGCCCTTGATGACCTGCCGGGCCGCCGGGCTGAGCGAGGTGAAGGCGCGCACGTAGCGCTCACGGTCCATGTGCGGCGCACGACTGGCGAGCATCGACGGGTCACCCACGGGAGGCGGGACCTCGCGCGGGTCGTACATCCGCGCGTATTCCCCCGGGGGGTCATACGGCGAGTGCGGCTTCGGGAACGAGCAGAAGATGAGGAACGGCCGGTCGGGGTGACCGGTCACGTGCTCCTTCATCCGTCGGATGGTGCAGTCGGCCACCCAGTGGTCCACGTGGTGCTCCGCCGGGAGCGGCGTGGGGCAGGGGCGGACATCGTTGTTGCCGATGCCGTGGGCGCGGGAATACCCCGCCCAGCCGACGTCGGCGAGGTAGTCATGGTAATCTTCGAGCCCGCGGAGCTTCCCTTCGGGGTCGAACTCGCCCACGAGCCGGCCCGATTCCGACAGGTCACAGTGCTGAAACCCGTGCAGGAGCCTCGGCGTCCCCGGCGGGGCATACGGGACGTAGTGGAGCTTACCGCAGGCGCAGGTCCCGTACCCGGCGTCGGCGAAGTGCGCGGCGAGCTTCACCTGGTCGTCGAGGATGAGGCCGCCGTTATTCTTGTTCCGCGTCGCGACGTGCGAGTAGTTCCCGGTGGTGATGGACGCCCGCGCGGGCACGCAGATGGGGTTGGGCGTAAACGAATTCTCGAAGAGCACGCCGTGAGATGCGAGCCGGTCGAGGTTCGGCGTCCGGCAGACCGCGTTCCCGTAACACCCCAGTGCGTCGGCGCGCAGCTGGTCCGCCATGATGAAGAGGATGTTCGGACGTCCCGCCATGAGGGGTCTCCCGCCGAGGGTGCCGTCACCGCCCGCATGATAGCAGGTGCGGCCGGCCGTCGCAAAGCCGTTTGTCGGCGAAATCACTTCCAAAATGCCCCGGAGCGCTTAAGATAGGGGGTCCGGAAGGGGGGAACGATTGACGCGGCGTCTCATCATCGGGACCAGAGGGAGCGGGCTCGCGCTCGTCCAGACGCGTCTGGTGTCGCAGGCCCTCTCGGCGTCCGCGGATCTCGAGATCGAGCTGCGGACGATCACGACGCGCGGCGAGCGGGTGACGGACCGGCCGATTTCCGAACTCGGCGGGGTCGGGGTCTTCACGCGTGAGATCGAGCGGGCACTCCTTGAGGGCGAGGTCGACCTGGCGGTGCACAGTCTGAAGGACCTGCCGGTCGCGCCGACGACGGGGCTGGTGGTGGCGGCGACGCCCGAGCGGGCCGACCCGCGCGACGTGCTCTGCTGTCGTGAGGCCGCCGGGATGCAGGACCTCCGGAAAGGGGCGATCGTCGGCACGAGCAGTCCCAGACGCTCGGCACAGCTCCTGGCCCTGCGGCCGGACCTGGACGTCCGGCCGCTCCGCGGCAACGTCGATACCCGGCTCAGAAAACTCCGCGACGGCGACTACGACGCCATCGTCGTCGCCAAGGCGGCGCTGGACCGCCTGGGCAGAACCGACGACATCACCGAGGTGCTCGACCCGGCACGGTTCCTCCCGGCCCCCGCACAGGGGGCGCTCGCCGTCCAGGTGCGTGAAGGCGACCTCGACGTCATGCGTCTCGTGCGGGGGCTGAACCACACGGCGACCTTCGTCACCACCGCCGTCGAGCGCGGACTGCTCGAGCGGCTGGGGGGTGGATGTCACCTGCCGGTGGGGGCACTCGCCGAGCCGGTCGGGGAAGACGGGATCCGCCTGCGTGCGGCGGTCCTTTCGGCGGACGGCCGACACGTCGTCCGTGCCGAAGCACGGGGAACGTTTCAGAATCCAACCGACGTGGTCGATAACTGTTTCAGGGAGCTCGACCGCGGCGGGGTGACACGGCTCCTTTCCTAGAGCAGCCCATGTTCCAGGCAACACGCGACAAGATCAAGGGGTTCGTCGTCTGGCTGATGATGCTGAACGACACCCCGCACAGCATCGCGATGGGCGTGGCGGTGGGGCTCTTCGTGGCACTGACGCCGACGATGGGCATCCAGATGCTGTTCGTGGCGTTCGTGTCGCTCTTCATCCGGTGCAACCGGACGGCGGGTATGAGCATCGTGTGGGTCACGAACCCGCTGACCAGTGTGCCGATCTTTTTCGGGAACTACGTGATCGGGACGTGGCTGCTGCGGATGACTCCGCTGTCGTGGCCGTCGTTCTGGCAGCGGTTCCGGGACGCGTTTGCGTACGACCGGTGGTATGAGCGGTTGATTGCGATGTTCCGTGCACTGGGTCGTCTGAGTCTGGACCTGGCCGGGCCGCTGTGGCTGGGGAGCATCGTGGTGGCGGCGGCGGTCTCCGTGCCGGCGTATTTCGTGGTCCGACGTGCGGTCGTCGCACACCGTCGGGCACATCAGCGTCGTCTGGAGGCGGCCCTGGCCGCCGAAGGCGACGCCCGGGAGGACGTCCATGAAGAAACCTCGACCGTCGAAACTCTACAAGACCGGTGAGGTGCTCAAGCGGGCCGGCATCAGTCGTGAGGTCTTCTACCGCTATCTCAACGTCGGTCTCATCCGACCCGCCCGCACCAGCCCGGGCGGTCACAACCTCTTCTCCGACCCGGTCTTCAGACACATCGAACTCATCCGCAGCCTCAACGGCTCCGGCTTCACGCTCCGTGACATCAAGGACATCTACTTCCGGGACGAGCGCATCGACGCGGCACTCCAGACGCCCCACGACGCCCCCCCGGAGCACTGAGCCGTCAGAGACCTCCGTGAACGGTCCACACGAGCCGTGGGAAGCGTCGGCCCGTCGGCTTTTCTTCCTTGCCCGGCCGCCGGGCCGGAAATATAATCAACGTGCCGGTGCATCCCACGGGGAGACACGTCCATGCGGTTCCAGAACGACCTCGAGCCGGCCCGCTACCCGGGCCGTCTGATCCTGGCGAGTTCGTCGGAGCGCCGGCGTCGACTCCTGGAGCAGGCCGGGTACGACTTCGACGTCGTCGTCCCCAGGATCCCGGAAGACCACCTGCACCCGGACGACCCACGGGTGCTTGCCGAGTCCCTGGCCTACGCCAAGGCCCGGCAGGCGGCCGAGCGGATCGAGCATCCCCTCGTCATCGGGGCGGACACCGTCGTGTCCCTGGACGGACACGTCATCGGGAAGCCCGAGAGGGACACGGAGGCCCGGGATATCCTGCGGAGGCTTTCCGGCACCACGCACGAGGTCATCACGGGCGTGTGCCTGGTGAACCCCCGTCGCGGCGAGCGTCTGATGGGGGCCGACGTCACGCGCGTCACCCTCAGACCGCTGTCCGGGGAGGAACTGGACGCGTACGTCCGGAGCGGCGAGGGGCTCGGCAAGGCCGGGGCCTACGCCATCCAGGAGCACGGCGACCGCTTCGTCGAGAAGATCGAGGGCAGCTTCACCAACGTCGTGGGACTGCCCATGGTGATGCTCGCCGAGCTCCTGGACGCGATGAAGAAGCTCATCTACCACGAGTGAGCGGTCGGCACCGACCGGCCGTCAATTGCCGAAGGTCGTGTGAGACCCCTCTGCGTTCAGGAGACCGTCATGACACGAAAGCTCATCCTGCTGCCGGTGCTCGTGTGTCTCATCGCCGCCGGCCTCACCGCCCAGCGTCCGAAGCTCCCGGAGGGCCTCACGGTCCAACTCGACCGGTCCACCGTCAACCTCTACGACACCGTGACCGGGAAGGTCGACGGACTGGGTCCGGGGGAGAAATTCACCGTCGACCTGGTGGACGTCCACGGCCGGGTGACGGCGCGTCAGGAACTCAAGCGCACGGGCTTCCGGGGGACACCCTTCCGGCTGCAGGTGCGATGGTTCTCGACACCGGTGATGACGGTCCTGGCGACGGGGGATTCGAAGCGAACGGGGAAGGCGCAGCTCCGGTGCATCCCGCCGAGTCACGGCTGGGAGACCTACCTGCTGGTGACGGCGGACGTCTCGGTCGCCTCGCACATGGACCGTGCGAACGTGCTGCGGCTTCTCGGCTTCCAGACCGGGCTGGCCGGGGACGCGAGCGCGGTCTCCGCACTGAGCAGCCGTGACCTCCGGGCACTGGTGTCCGGCGGCACCGGCGGGGGGTTCGCCGTCACGGCCGGTGACGTCGCCACGGCCCTCCGGGACTTCGAGACCCGCACCACCAAGAGCGACTACTCCGCACTCCGGCGCATCCCGTGTCTCTCCGCCGCCAACGTCTCCGCCACGACCCTCGCGGCACTCAACGACCGTGTCACCCCCCTCGCCACCTACAACCCCGTCGGCTACGTGCTCCTCGACCACCCGGGCATCACCCCCGAAAACCGGGCCATCGACTTCTGCTTCGACCCGGAGACCCTCACCGCCTTCCGGACGTGGCTCAAGCGTCGCTATGCGGGCGTGGGGGTGCTGTCGCGACGGTGGGACGTGAAGTTCCGTCGGTGGGAAGACGTCACGCCGATGACGGTGGGGGAGGTCCTCAAGCGCGAATTCGCCGCACGTCGCAGGGGCACACTCCTGAACTTCGCCCCCTGGGCGGACCACCGTGCGTTCATGGACGAGACGTTCGGCACGGCCGTGACGGCCCTCGCACAGCAGGCACGTCTGACGCACCGTGGGGTGCGGACGGGTCTGCGAGGCGGGCTGGCCCCGGCCGCCTACGGCGGGTACGACTGGACGTACCTCGCGGAAGCGTTCGACTTCATGGAGTGTGCCGACGGGACGTTCAAGCGTCTGGCGGCGTCGTTGAACCGTCAGCGGGTGCACCCGGCCTACACGCTGGGGACGGTGACCGACCAGGGCGGTGCGGCGGCGTTCGTGAGGGAGCTGTGGACGAACGTGGCCAACGGGGACCTCGGGGCGGTGGTCGAGCCCGGGACGGCACTCCTGGACGGACGCGGTCTGCCGACGCCCCTCGCCTACAAGGCCCGACCGGCACTGTCGGCCCTCAAGGGTCTCGGACACGTCATGGTGGACAAGGAGTTCGTCCCGACGGGGAAGGGGGTGTACCTCTACTATTCGCAGCCCTCCGTGCGGGTGCAGTACCTGCTGGACGCCGCCGCGCTGGGGGACGCGTTGACGGCCGGTCAGCCCGCCGATGACCTCTGGAAGAGCACCTGGCACCGGAACCTCCGCGGGTGGACCGACCTCCTCGACGACCTCGGTGTCGAGGTGGAAGCCCTGAGCTATCGCAAGGTGGGTGAGCGCGGGTGGTCGCGCGACGTCAAGGTCCTCATCCTCCCGAAGACCGTGTCCCTGTCCGACGAAGAGACCCAGGCACTGCGCGAGTTCGTCCAGGAGGGCGGGACCCTGATCGCCGACAGTCAGCCGGCACGCTTCGACGAGCACGGGATCGAGCGGGACACCCCGGCACTCGACGTGCTTTTCAGCGTCAAGCGGGACAACCGTCACACCGGCGAGGTCGCGGGTCGCGTGCTCGAGGTGGTCCAGCAGCCGTTCAGACGTCACGCCGAGAAGGGACGGTTCAAGGCCCTGTCGGCCGGGGTCGCCGTCGACGGTCTCCGGCCCGTCGAGCCCAGACTGGGACCGCTCCATGCCGACCACCACCTGCGGTCGGGCAGGACGCACGCGGTGCTGACGCGCGCCGTCGGCCGCGGCAACGCCGTCTACCTCAACCTCTCCGTCATGAACTACACCTGGGAACGCACCGATCCCGCCAAGGTGGCCGGACTGCGGGAACTGATGAGACGCATCCTCGCCGCGGTGAACGTCACGTCCGATGCCGTGCCCGTGAAGGCGGGAGAGGCGGACCTCCCGGACCTTGCGGTCCGACAGTTCCGGCACCGCGACAGCGGCTTCCTCTTCGTGCTTCGCCGCGGTCTGCCGCCCGAGGCCCCCCCGCCCCCGCCCGTCCAGGTGGAGCCCATCGAGGTGGAGCCCCTGGAGCCCGAGATGCCCGAGGACGAGGAGCCGCCCCCGCCGCCGGTCATTCCCGAAGAGCCCGTCGTGCCGCCCGCCGACGGGCCGCCGCCCGTGCAGTTCCTCCAGGCCGACGTGGCGCCCCCCGACGTGGCGCCCGCCGATGCTCCCCCGGTCGCCGCCGACGCCCCCGACGAGAAAAAACCCGAGCCCGCCGCTCCCGCACCCCTCCTCAAGGCCGCCCCCGCCGACCACCGTGTGAAACCCGGTGACGTCATCGGCGTCGAGGTCCGCGGCCAGCCCGACCTCACCCGTGCCGCCGTCGTCCGTGAGGACGGAAAGGTCTCCCTTGCACTGCTCGAGGACATCGAGGTCGTCGGACTCACCGCCGCCGAAATCGACGACAAGTTGACCAAGGCCTACCGTGAGTACATCGTCGGCGCGGACGTCACGGTGCACGTGGCCGTCCCGGCACCGGCCGACGAGGAGAAAAAGGAGCCGCCGGCTCTCAAGGGCGACTTCTTCAAGATCAAGCTCGACCGTGAGCGGTACGTCTACGACGTGCTCCTCGGCCGGCTTCTGGGCCACACGGCGGAACCGATCGTCCTCCTGGGGGCGGACGAATGCACCGTGCTCTCACTGCTCGACTACGAGGTGAAATCGGTGGACGTGCAGATCACGCCGCGACCGGAGGAGCTGACCTACCGCGTCCGGCTGACGACCACCGGACGGACGGGACTGCACGCCTTTCGTGTGGAGTTCATCAACCCCAAGGGTGTGCCCATCGGACCCTACGGGACCACGCTCGCGGCGCCGGGTGGATACGCCGGGGGCGTGTTTCACCTGGGCGTGGGCGAGACGAGCGGAGAGTGGAAAGTCCGCGTCACCGACGTCCTCACCGGCACCACCGGCGAGGCCGCGTTTACACTGAAGTAGCCCGCCCCCGGCGAAAGGGCGGGCACGGGAACCCCTCATCGGCCCCGAAACCATGGATCCAACCCGGATCGTGACCGTCGTGATTTCGGCCGTGGCGCTGTGTGCGTCGGTGCTGATGACCTGGCGCGCACTCCGGCGCTACCGTGAGGGTCTGCGTCTGGGCGTCAAGCGGTCGGTGCTCCTCCGCTTCGCCCGACGACGCGTCACCATGGGCGTCATGCTGGGCGTCGTCGCCGTGATGCTCTTCCTGGGGATGCACGTCCTCGACGGCTACTTCCGCACCTCCCCGGCGGCGTTCACCTGGTTCTGGCTGGCCGTGCTGGCGCTCCTGGTGTGGCTCATCTTCCTGGCGATCTTCGACCTGGTGGCGGTGCTGCACTCCCGACTGGAGCAGTGGCAGCGTCGGCCGCCGTTCGGGGGAGATTGAGGTCATGTCCGACTGGTGCGGATGCGCGTTTCTGCCGATAGTAGTGATGGGCCTGTGCATCGTGACGGGGTGTGACTCACACGGCCGCGAGTGGCCCTACACGGTGGAGACGTCGGGTGCCCGGCTCATGGTCGAGGTGGCGACGACGCCCGAGCAGCTCGAGCGCGGTCTCATGTTCCGTGACCGGCTCGACGAAGACTGGGGAATGCTGTTCGTCTACGACGCCGAGCAGACGCTTTCGTTCTGGATGAAGAATACGACGATCCCGCTCTCGATCGCTTTTCTCGACCGCGGCCTCGTCGTGCGCGACATCCGGGACATGCAGCCCCTGAGCGAGGAGACACTCACCTCGAAGGTCCCGGCGATGTACGCACTCGAGACGAACCGCGGCTGGTTCGAAAGGCACAACGTCACCCCCGGAACGGCGGTGACCTTTTCACCGGAACTCGAGGCGCTCATCAAGGCCACGCCGTAACCGCGGCCCTGTCGTGCGGGTCCTTGCTTGCCCCGAGCCCAGCGAGAGGTGGCCCGCCAGCGTCGGGGCGTCCCACAAGGGGGGCGCACCACCTATCCATCAGGGAGTGGTTCATGGAGTTTTCCGAGAAGCTGGCACGTGTGGCGGAGCTGAGCCGACAGGCGGCGTCGGTGCCCGAGGCCGAGACACTCCGAGACCTCGTCGTCAAGACCGCCCGGCAGGTGTTCTCCTGCCGCAGTGCGGCACTGGTCCTCGTCTCCGAGGACTCCGAGCAGCTGTCGGTGGGTGCGGCGAGTGGACTCTCCGAGACGTTCGTCCGTGACTTCCGTCGTCCCGTGGGCACCGGGACCCTCGCCGAGGTCATGTGGGCCGGCACCAACCTGCTCTACGACCGTCTCGACCCCGACGGCGCCGAATTCCTCGAACTCCGGCTCGAACACCACCCCGTCAGTCTCATGGGCGTCCGGCTCGAAGTCGACAGTCGGCCCGTCGGACTGCTCCTCTGCGAGAGTGACGCCGCCGCCGTCTTCACCGAGGACGACCTCCAGCTCCTCAAGGTGATCGCCGCGGTCACGGCGGTCGCACTCGACCGCGCCGCCCTCCGCAACGTCAGTCGCAAACTCATCATGATGGACCCGCTGACGCAGGTCTACTCCTACGCCTACTTCCACCGTCGACTCACCGAGGAGGTGGCGCGGGCACAGCGACTCAACGAATGTCTCGCCGTGCTCCTCATCGAGATCGACAACCTGAAGGATTTCCGGGAAGCCAACGGCTGGCAGGCCACCGAGCAGACCCTGCGCGACCTCGTCAAGCGGGTGGCCGGCGGTGTGAGAAACATCGACGTCGTCGGACGCTACGGGATGGACGAGATCATCCTCTACCTGCCGGAGACCCCGCGCGACAAGGCGACCCTGGCGGCCGAGCGCATCCGCACACTCATCGAGACGGCCTCGAAGGAGACCGCCTCGTCCGGACACACCGTGAGTATCGGACTGGCCAGTCTGCCCGAGAACGGTGACACGGTGAACCGTCTCCTGGAGGCGGTGACGACGGCACTGCTGACGGCACAGCGTGCAGGACGCAACCGTGTGGAAGCCGCCGCCCCCGGCGCCGCCCGCTGAACCGTGACACGCCCGGGAAGGAGGGGTCCATTGGCCGAAGGCTCTGCTCACAAGGAGACCCTGGTCCTATCCCAGGTGAAGGTGCTGCTGGTGGGTGAGGCCGGACCGGATGCCGGGTCGCTTCTGGCGCAGCTCGATTCCCTGGGCTACCGCTTTCAGCTCGCCACGACGCCCCAGGAGGCCGTCCTCGCCGTCGAGACCGACCGTCCCGACCTGGTAATCATCGACGCGACGGCGGGCGACGTCGACCCCTATCGGCTCGCCGCGCACGTCAAGCAGCTCACCTTCGAGCAGGCACTGCCCGTGATGTTCGCGTGTCTGGCGAAGGACCTGCGGGCCGAGATCGACGGCCGTGACCTCGGCATCGACGACTGCTTCGTCAGACCCATTCCCACCGACGTCCTCGCCGCCCGCATCCGACTCGTGCTGCGCAACCGTGACCTCGAACGCTCGCTCCGACGGCAGAACGTCGAATACAACCAGCTCAACCGGGAACTCCTCCAGGCCCGCGAGATCCTCAACCGTGAACTCGACCTCGCCAGTCGCATCCAGAAGAGCCTGCTGCCCCGCGAGATGCCCCGGCTCGAACGCTTCCAGTTCGCCGCCACACTCCGGTCGTCCGGCACGGTCTCCGGCGATTCCTACGACATCTACCGACTCGACGAGACCCACTACGGGTTCTACATCGCCGACGCGATCGGTCACGGGGTGCCGGCGGCACTGTTGACCATCTTCGTGAAGAAGGGCCTCGAGACGCGCGACATCACCCCCGACGGCTACCGGCTGCTCCCGCCCGGCGAGGTG
>Ga0307378_10011066_pt1 | contig 11667 bp, 7 predicted proteins | sample UN1MG_FD_202238 | JGI IMG/M metagenome (GOLD analysis project Ga0307378, IMG submission 202238) | Soil microbial communities from Risofladan, Vaasa, Finland - UN-1 | ecosystem: Environmental > Terrestrial > Soil > Coastal area > Acid sulfate soil | place: Finland: Risofladan, Vaasa | collected...
CCAGGCACGGCGCTCGTGACTGTTTATGGAATGAGCATTTATGGAACTATCATTGACACTTAAATTTAAAGAAATTATATTCAACTTCTTAGCAGTGAAATATTTTTATCATTATCGTTGCATCCGGTCTTTGTACAATGGAAGCTCGCTGTAGTTGTTACGGATAGTTTCCGTTGCCTCTCGGAATCAACCACAGACTTAATCAAAGAGGTCTTAATTTAGTGGTAAAAGGATCTAAAAATGGTCAGTAATCAAGGTGGCAAAAAGAAAGACAACAAGTTACCCGGACAGCGTAAAAAAAAGCAGGGCGCTCCTTCTTCCAAAGGTCCGCGCTTCGGGAATCTGTCCAAGAACATCGCATTTTGGTTGTTGTTGATTCTACTGCCTATCACTGTGTTCAACTTTCTTTCGCCGCAAAAAGAGAAGGTGCGAGAGATCAACTACTCCCAGTTTATCCAGGATGTGGAGGAAGGGCGGGTAAAGAGTATAACCATAGTGGAGAAAAAAATCACAGGTAAAATGCGATCGGTCTCAGCTAATGTGCGCCAGCAAACAGGAACCCCGACAGAGGATCTGCTGGGTTTTACGACTTACCTGCCGTTCGAAGATCCATCCCTGGTGGACCGTCTCCAGAAAGCCGGGGTAGAGATAAACAGCATGCCGCCGGCTGTAAATTGGATGACCAGTCTGGTGGGCTGGCTGCCCTGGGTGGCCCTGATAATTTTTTGGCTGTTTTTCATCCGACAGATTCAGGCCGGCGGCGGAAAGGCCTTCTCTTTCGGCAAGAGCCGGGCAAAACTGCTTTCCGGTGACAGGCCCAAACTCACCTTCGAGGATGTCGCCGGCTGTGACGAGGCAAAAAATGAATTGCAGGAAATCATTGAATTTCTCAAGGACCCCCGCAAGTTTCAGAGACTCGGAGGCAGGCTTCCCAAGGGAGCTCTGCTCTTAGGTCCGCCTGGCACAGGCAAGACTCTGCTTGCCAGGGCCGTGGCTGGTGAGGCCGGTGTGCCGTTTTTCAGTATGAGCGGCTCGGATTTCGTGGAGATGTTTGTCGGCGTGGGGGCATCGCGCGTGCGCGACCTTTTTGAACAAGGCAAGTCGCACGCCCCCTGCATTATTTTCATTGATGAGATCGATGCGGTCGGCCGCCACAGAGGCGCCGGCTTGGGCGGTGGACACGATGAAAGGGAGCAGACACTGAATCAGTTGCTGGTGGAAATGGATGGATTCGAGTCCAATGAGGGGGTGATCCTGATTGCAGCCACTAACCGGCCGGATGTATTGGATCCAGCGCTCTTGCGCCCGGGCCGCTTCGACCGTCAGATCGTTGTAGACCGGCCGGATGTCCGCGGCAGGGCGGGGATCATTCGGGTACATTTGAAAAATATACTGGTGGACAATGATGTAGATGTCGAGGTTCTGGCTAAGGGGAGCCCAGGCTTGAGCGGAGCCGAGCTTGAGAACCTGGTGAACGAGGCCGCACTTTTAGCTGCCAGAAGGAACCGCGAAAAAGTCACCATGCAGGATTTTGAAGATGCCAAGGATAAAGTGATGATGGGAGCCGAGCGTAAAAGCATGGTGATCTCGGATGAAGAAAAACGCCAGATCGCGATCCATGAAGCGGGTCACACCCTGGTCCAGAAATTGACCCCCGGCAGCGACCCGGTACATAAAGTCACCATTGTAGCCCGCGGGTTGGCTCTCGGCGTCACCCATTACCTGCCTGAAAAGGACCGCCACCTTTACACCAAAAAATGGTGCCAGAACAATCTCACCGCTCTGTTGGGCGGAAGGTGCGCCGAGGAACTCGTGCTGGGGGAAATGACCACCGGTGCCGGTAACGATCTTGAGCGGGCCACGGATTTGGCCCGCAAGATGGTTTGCACCTGGGGAATGAGCGAAGCCATGGGGCCGCTGACTTTCGGCAAACAGCAGGAACAGATATTTCTGGGCCGGGAAATCGCGCAGCACCAGGACTACAGCGAAGCTACCGCACGCATGATAGATCGCGAGGTAAAGCATTTTATCGACGATGCTTACAGTAAGGCCATGACTATTCTGCGCAACAATCGCGACAAGCTGAATGCTTTGGCAGATGCCCTGCTGGTGCGGGAAGTTCTCGATGCGGAGGAGATCAATATCATAGTTGCGGGGGAAAAACTGCCGGTTGAAAAAAAGAAGGCCCTTCCATTAAAAGCCGCCGGAACCAGGGTGAAAGCGAGGAAAAGTTTCAGGGTGCGGGCAAAGTCCGGTGTCGGGCAAACCGAAAGCAGTGTAGGGGAAGGAACTAAAAGCTTGCTGGAATCTTCGGCCTCGAGCAAGAGCAGTGAAAAAGCGGCGCGGGAGAAAAAAGCGGCGTCTTCAGGCTCCCGGAAAGAGGAAGACAGTCAAGAGAAACCTCGATGAGGCTTCGGTGGCCCGGTGTACCCGGTCGGCGATTAAATGACCCGGGAAATTTAGAATTTAATTCTTAATAAAAGTTTTTAAACACAAGGAGGGCTTTCCCCTCCTTTAATTGTATTTTTTTAAAAATCTATTTTACTCTTGAGTTGTGTTGATTATTAGCCATTCTTATTTGAGAGAAATAAAAGACGCTTGAAAGATAGTGCTAACTCATTGTATATCAATAACATGTAGGGGCGATTAGCGAATCGCTCTTACGATGCCAGAACGCTCGATCATCTGAAAGCGTTTTTTACCACACTTTTAGAGCTTCAAGTGATTTTGCAAAAAAACACAATTGAGCCTTCCGATTCCAGGCGCTGGCTTATCGGTCACGGCAAGTCTCTCGTTTTTGACGGTTTGCCAAAGCTGATGGGCGTTCTTAATCTGACACCGGATTCCTTTTATGATGGAGGGATGTTTCAGGATTCAGGGGCAGCGGCCGATCATGCGGAGAGGATGGCAGCCGAGGGCGCAGAAATTATTGATGTCGGAGGGGAATCCACCAGGCCGGGAGCCTCTCCGGTCAGCGCAAAAGAGGAAGCGGCGAGGGTCATTCCGGTGATCCGGGAGCTGGCCGGGAGACTGCCTGAGGTTATTATCTCAGTGGATACTTACAAGTCCGAGGTGGCCCGGGTTGCAGTGGAAGAGGGGGCGCACGTGGTCAATGATATAAGCGCAGGCCGGCTGGATGAAAAAATGCTCGAAACCGTGGCGGGTCTTCAGGCTGGATATGTAATGATGCACATGCGCGGCGAGCCGCGGACAATGCAGTCAGACACTAAATATGAAAATATGATAGCCGAAATCTTCATGTTTTTCGAAAGAGGCCTGGCCAGGGCGCAAGAAGCAGGCCTTGGCCGGGAACGCATCGCATTGGATCCGGGAATCGGTTTCGGCAAATCCCCTTTCGGCAACTATGAGTTGATTTCCCGCTTGTCTGAGTTCGCACCGCTGGGCAGGCCCCTTCTGGTTGGGCCGTCCCGTAAGTCATTCATGGCTCTTGCCGGGTTAAAGACCCCTGCCGAGCGGCTGGAGGGCACTCTGGCTGCATGTACAGTGGCTACCCTTTCAGGAGCGAACATTTTAAGGGTTCATGATGTAGGCCCGGTCCGGCGTGCTGTCGCGGTGGCGTCGCGTTTTCCGGTGCCCTCAAGATTGTGATAAATAAAAGTTGCCGATCAGGAACCTTAAACAGATTTTCCCGGCTTTGTCTGGTTTCGAGCTGTTACTATAGGGAGCATTAAATAGTTTCCATTTGTATTATTGTTTATATGCTTCAGCCTTGGTTATTCATAAAAGTCGAGTAAGCAGGAATGATTTACCAAGTGTCAATTTTTACATTTAAGACGCCAGCGGCTTACTTTACGTAACAACGATTGAAATATCCCAAGAGAAAAACTTTTACAACTACCGAAAAGAGGTTTGAGGGCATTTACCTGGGATGATAAAGCCATCCCAGGTGAAACTAGAGGCTATAAGAAGCCCTGGAGTCCGGGGCCCGTGTTCTTGGAGCGTGTAGAAGACAAGTAATTTCCATCATCGCCATATTAGATGTACAACGCCCAGGCAGGCCTTTGCGCAGCATTATCGCGCCAGGCGAGCTTGGCGAAGCGGAGTAAAAGACTTAAGTGCCAGGATTAACTTTTGTTTCTTTTTGTTTAAAAAGAAATGGTTTTGCTTCTTTTGCCACCAAAAGAAGAATAAAAATTTCCTTTACGGATAGATGTAAATAATTTTATGACCTGAGTAGTATCTGTTGATTTTAACGTGAGATCAGCAGAAAATAATGACGAGTAGGTGGAACTTATGAGGAGCTAAGGAGCAAATGAATAGAACAAAATTAACCCTGCTGATTTTCCTGCTGGCCTTGATCTTGTTTGCTGTCACTCTTTCACTTTCGCTTGGCCCCGGGGATGCGGCTTCCTGGGCGGTCAACAGTCTTCTGGCCGGCCTTCCGCCAGCTCCGGGCAACCTGCTTTATCTGCTGGCGTGTTTTTCTCTGTCCAAAATTTTTAATGCCCTCCTCGTTCCGCTTCTCGGGTGGGCGGCGCATATCGAACCGGCCACAGGAGTGAATCTCGTTTCAGCTCTCAGTTCGGCGGCCACGGCTGCGATTTCTTTTGCTTTAATCGACCGCCTGATTACAAGACTGGGGGTGGCCGAGAAAGATAAATCCCTGACCAGCGTCCGTTGGATCATTGGGGCCGGAGCTGTTTTTGCGGCCACTCTGCCCTCAATCTGGGCCAGCGCGGTGACTGCCGGCCCGGAAAGCTTTAACCTTCTTATCCTCACTTTTTCTCTCTGGCTTATTGTAAGGGTTGAAGAGGGCTGCGCTTCGCCCGGGCTGATGATGCTTCTGTGGGCATATCTCATGGGACTCTCTTTCAGCCAGCAGCACGTCTTCCTTTTCAGCGCCGCAATCCTCCTGCCTTTCCTTATTTTAGGGACAGAGGTTAAAAAAATATTAAAATCCAAGTGGTTCTCCATGCTCGGTTTTTTCATCCTGGGTTCGAGCATCTATTTGTACATTTCCATTCGGCCGGTTCTGGATGCCGGGCTGGGCGGACAGGTGGGATTGTTCAAGAAAGACTTCTGGAGCTATGCCTTCAATTTCGATGCTTTGCGCAATTCCCTGCCGCGCAATGCAAACTTTTTTATGTACCAGGTTCCGCTCTTTTGGACTTATCTCAAAAGCCAGGCGGGTCATTGGATCAGCGGGACGGTGATATTGGCAGTCTTTCTCTATGCCCTGGTGCGTTTCTGGCAGCATGAGAGGAAATTGTGCCTGACAGCTCTTGCCTTCCTGTTATTTACTGTTTTGGCAACCTTGTGGCTGGTGAACCCTAAGCTGGGTCTGGAGCAGGCCTGGGACAAATTTCCTGATCCAATCAGGCATGACCCCATGCATTTGGACCGCCTTTTTCTTTTCACATTTTTGCTCTCCGGTTTCTGGGTGGTTCTGGGGCTTATTTTCTTGAGAATGGATCTGGTGCTTTTATTCGGGCGTTTTGCAAGAAAAATGGAGTTCCAGACAAGCCGGTTTGTAAGATTGACAGGGGGAACCCTGACAGTTGTCCTGGTTATTCTGCAGCTGTCTTTCATTTATTTCCGCTGGCAGTCGGAAGATATGTCAGGGTACTATGCAGTCCGGGACCTGGCTGAAAACCAGTTGAAAGGGCTGGAGCCTGACTGCATCCTGATACTGAGAAATAACGAAGAATATTATCCTGCAGTCTATGTAAATAAATTTGTCTCTAAAGGATCAGAGAGGTCGCTGATCAATTACTTTTCTTTATCAGACAAATCTTATCTTAAGAGAATTAAAAAGTCTTCCCCGCCGGTGGCGATGACTTTTGACGACAGCTATATCGACCGGCTCTATCCGATAAGGCTGCCCCAGAAACAGTCTTTCCAGTTCGGAGACTTGGAGGTGGTTTATCCTAACAATACGCAGTTTCTGGTGCGGGATATAGCGATAATCGATATTTTGCGCGCCAATGGGTTTACCCGCCCGGTTTATTTTTCGCACAAGCTGGGTGTGGAAAATATGGTGGGACTGAACCGCTACCTTGTCCTTCAGGGTCTGGCGGTGCGTTTATTGGAAAAAGATACTCTCGCTACAGCCGACAGTTTGAATTTCTGGCGCAGGGAGCCTGGAGCTATTGCTGTGGACATGAATAAATGCTCGAAGCTGCTTTGGGATGAGTACAAATATAACTCCACGGCCAAAGATCTCCAGGCTCTGCGGCAGGACAGGCTTGCTCCGCTTTTGTCCTATGCCCGGATTCATCTTCAATTGGGAGAGGCTTATCTTGGCCGGAAAGATGAAAATGCAGCTAACTGGAATTTCCGTCAGCTGGTGTTTTTCGATCCCCAGTATGAAAATATGCTTTTCAACTTTGCCACCAGGTTCGCCTCCACGGGGCACTATGATAAAGCCAAAGAGTACGCGACCAATTATTTCAAAAAATTTCCCCCTGATCCTTTGAAATGGGCGGGTTTGGCCAAGATAGCCCTGGAAAAAACCGACACTATTCCGGCCACAGAGATGCTGCTTGAATCGATCAAAGTGGATCCCTATTTTCAGTTGGGTTTTCAGAAATTAATCCGCTTATACGACGCTATGGGTAAAAAGGTGATGGCTTCGGCCTTTTTGAGCCAATGGGTCGGCCGCAATCCGAAAGATGAGGAAACACGCAGGCTCTGGGAAGAATACATGACCACTAAAACGCTGCCTCCGGATTTCCCTGATTGAGCTTGAGTCAAGCAGTCTCCGGAGAGGGTTGTTTTTCAGTCTTTTCCGCCTGTGCCTTTTTTCAGATATTCTTTCAGCCCGCGCTTGAGATCTCTCTCCCGCCGGGCTGTCTTTTCTATGGAGACCTCCTGATAGATCGAGTAAATGTCACCCAGACGTTTCAGAGTGAGCCGGCAGAATTCCAGGGCTGTCAGCCTGTCCCCCTCCTTGAGTCCCAGCCTTTCAAAATAGCGCCGATCGATCATCAGGTTGTAGCTTTCCTTGGAAATTTCCTGGCCCGTAGTGTCAGTGGTGTCTAGACAGTGACCATTGACAAGGTTCCTGCAGGGCTCGCAGACCGAGTCGTGGCTTGCAGTCAATTGAAGAAGGGTGTCCGGATCTTCGCGCAGGATGCGGGCCACTCGATGCACGGCGTGACCGTAAGGGTGAGGCTCATGCTCAACGCCTGCCCCGAAATCCCGGATAATGTCTAAAAAGTGGTGGGGTTTGATTACCAGTGGGCTTGGCATGAATTTTTCAATCCTGGCTCAGTAGTTATGGAACAAGAGGGCATGAATAACTGCGTTAAAATATAAAAGTCTTGACTGTCCGGTAGTATGTTTTATTTTTCTGACTTATCTTCCGCTTCTATCAAACAGAATAATTAAGCCTGTGAGGAGCTTTGTGGAACTGGCTGTCGGAAAACTCGCCACTATAGATGTAATAATCATCACTGTTTACCTTGTGGGGATCACGGTTACCGGCTCCTTGATCGGCAGGTTCATCAAGAGCGATGCCGACTTTTTCCTCGGCGGCAGGAACCTGCCCTGGTGGGCTATCGGCATGTCCATGGTGGTCTCGGATATCGGCGCCCTGGAGCTTGTGGGAGTGGCAGGCATGGCTTACACTTTCGGCATAGCGGTATCCAATTTCGACTGGATCGGCTGCATTCCCGCAATGGTATTGGCCGCCTTTATATTTGTTCCCTATTACTGGCGCTCCAAGGTATTTACAGTGCCTGAGTTCCTGGGACTCCGATACAATCAGTTCGTCCGCTCCCTGGTGGCCCTGATCTGGGGTATCTTCTTCCTGTTCATGCTCGGAATTTTCTTTTACACTGCAGCCAAGACAATGCACATCCTCTGCGGCTGGCCGATCATGTTTTCGGTGATCCTCATCGCCACGGTCGTGGGCATCTATACCTTTTTCGGGGGACTGGCCGCAGTGGTTTATCTCGACTCGATCCAGTGCGTGATACTCTTTTTCGGCAGCTTTATCATCCTGTCGATCGCGATGCTCAAAGTCGGCGGCTGGGGTGAACTGATCTCCGCTGTTACAGCTATGGGACCTGAATTCGAGCATCACTTTCAACTGATAGTTCCCGCGGATACCGCGACTCCATTAGGCTGGGCCAGTGTCGTTTTCGGCCTTACATTCGTACTTTCCCCGGCTTACTGGCTCGGCAATCAGGCCATTGTCCAGAGGGCCTTGGGTGCGCGCAGCGAGTACGAAGCCAAAAAAAGCGTGCTCTGGGGTGCTTTCCTTAAGCTCTTTATTCCAATCATTCTGGTCGGCCCGGGTATTGCCGGAGTGGCCTTGCATCCCGGTCTGGCAAAAGGGGACGATATTTTTCCCACCCTGATGCACGACCTTCTGCCGCCGGGGCTTACAGGCATTGTTTTCGCGGCTTTTCTCGCCGCCCTCATTTCCAGTGTGGACTCTTACCTGAACAGCGCGGCTACTCTCTGGACGAAGGACATCTACCAGAAATATTTTGTCTCTGACAGGAATGAGAGGCATTATATGATCGTGGGCAAGGTGCTGACTGTGATTTTTGTGGTAATCGGGATTTTCCTGGCGCGCCTGACTGAAAATTTCTCCGGTATTTTCACCTATATGCAGACTATGCTCAGTATTTTCCAAGGTCCTCTGCTGGCTATTATAGTCCTGGGGTTTCTCTGGCGCCGGGCCAATGCAAAAGGGGCGATTGCAGGACTAGCTTTAGGGGTTACTACCAGTTCCACCCTGTTCCTGATCAAGGATCTTCTGTTCACCACCCCGGACCCCTTCCTCTATATCGCCTGGTGGGCTTTCCTGGTCGGTCTGACAACCACTGTAATAGTAAGCCTGTTCACCGAGCCGGAGCCCCCGGAGAAAATCGAGGGGCTGATATATTCAGCAATACCTAAAATAAAAGAAAGTCAGGTTCAATAATGAAAGAATGGCTGGCTGAATTTCTCAAACCTTTTGCAGATCAGATGCTCTCTCTGGTCCTCAGCGTTCCCCTGCCCATGGTGCGCTGGTTTTTCCTGGGATTGCTCGCCATTCTGGCTCTCTGGGTGATTAGCCTGCCAGCCCAGCAGCCGGAGACAAAGCCTGAGGGCCTGAGAGCGGTTTTTACCGATTTGCGCCTTTTCGCTGTCGGGCTGCTGCTTCTGCAGTCGATCTTCTATCTGATTTTTTAAACCGGCAGGGGTTGCTCGGGTTTCTGACAGCGCGGGCCGGCAGTTTCCCCTTATCAAACTCAGGATAGTGGATCCGGGCCAGTTGGTTTGTTCCTTCAAATCAATAGCCGGATTAATTCTCTTTTCACCCGCCAATCATTGCATATTCTGAATATGCCTTAAAAGTTCGGTTTTTCCGGCTGAACCCTTCCTCAATTCTTGTACACAAAATAAAAAACAATATTTTATATTTTCGTTGCTCTCCTGTCAGACGGTAAATAAACCTGAATTTTCCAGACACAAAGGACTGATCATGAATAAAATCAGGACAGCCGGCGTTCAGTTCGAGCACGCACCAGGCGATAAAGAAGCCAATTTCAAAAAAATACGGTCGTTTGTCCAGAGGGCGAAAAAGGATAATGTACAAATAATCGTATTTCCGGAATGCTGCATCACCGGGTACTTTTTTCTCCGTCATCTCTCCAGGGAGGAACTGGCCGGCCTGGCCGAGCCGGTATTCGAGGGCCCCTCGTGCAGGGAGCTGTCAAAGCTCTCCCAAGAGAGCCGGATCACTATCGGCGCCGGCCTGGTGGAGCTGGGCGAAGACTGCAAGCTGTACAATACAGTCATTGTCGCCATGCCGGACGGCCGGCTCAAGAAACACCGCAAGCTGCATACTTTTGTCAGCCGGTTCATGGATTCAGGCTCTGAATACACGGTGTTCGATACCCCGCACGGCTGCCGGGTCGGGGTGCTCACATGTTACGATAACAATCTGGTAGAAAATGTCCGCATTACCGCGCTCATGGGAGCGGATATCATTTTAGCGCCCCACCAGACAGGAGGCTGCCGGTCCGCTGACCCGAATATCATGGGCCTGGTCGACCGCTCCCTGTGGGACAACCGCCGTGTGGACCCCGGGGCCATAGAGGCCGAGTTCAAGGGGCCCAAGGGCAGGGGATGGCTCATGCGCTGGCTGCCCAGCCGCGCGCACGACAACGGCGTGTTTTACGTTTTCGCAAACGGCGTGGGAGTGGACGATGACGAGATCCGCACAGGCAATGCCATGATAATCGACACCTACGGCCGGATACTGGCCGAGACCTGGAAAGCGGATGATGATATGGTGGTAGCTGATTTAGACCCCGCCCTGCGTGGGAACAGCACCGGGGAGCGCTGGATCACCACCCGCAGGCCGCAGCTTTACGGGCCGCTGACTGTCCCCACAGGCAAGGAAACAGAAACCCGCGCCGTGCGGTTTGACGGCAAGGGGGCGTGAGGTCTTGCAAAAATTAACGCATATAGACAAAATAAAAATATTTATTTATATTTAAATTAAATTTCTAAGTCTAATAAGATAAACAAAAAAGATATATTGAGATTATTATGAGTAAAAAATTAACAGAAAAACAAATCGATAAAATAATTTATTTGTTGAATAAAAAAAAATGGGATAGAGTTGAAAAACTTTTATTGAGTTATAAAGATTATAATGATTCAAAAATTGATTATTTCTGGGGATGCTTTTATAAATATTGGGATAATCCTGCACTGAATAAAGAAAAAGCAAAAAAATATTTCAGACGTGTAATAGTCTCAAAAGAACCTATCTATGATGCTTTCGATAAGTTGTCTGACCTTGAAAATGAATCTCAAGCCATAAGAATAATTAGAAAAGGCTTAAAAATATTCCCTGAAAATGAATATTTTTATTATAAACTAATTAATCTAACCAAACCACTTAAAAGATATAATATTTATATTGAGGCAAAAGAAAATGGGATTATTTCTGAACGAATACAGATTATTATGGCTGAAACCTTTTTTAATCAGAAAGACTATAAGAAAACCTTGGATTTTTTAGAAGTTGTAAAAGGAGAAAACATTGAAGAATCTAATACAATAAATATTATAAGAGCATTTTCTTATTATGAGTTAGGTCTTTTAAAAGATAGCAAAAAAATTTTTAGTAATATTATAGAAGAGGATTTTAACTATAAACTAGGTTATATTCCACACATTGGTCTTATACTTAATTTTCTTAAAGAAAATGAAAATGAGGAACATGAGTGTATCATTGAAGAAATCAATCCAGAATATCAATTAGATCATCCACTAATTTGGGGATATGCACGTTTAGATGCAAGCGATTATATTACAAAGGTTTTAAATCAATTAGTAAAAATATGTAAAAAAACTAAAATAAAAGCAATCGTTAGGGGATTAAGAGGATTATTTTTATATAGTAAAGCCTTTGAAGAAGGTGAAAATAAGATATTACAGAAAAAAGTAATAAGAGATTTGGAATTTGCTAATAAATATTTTACTCAAAACACAGAATTTTGTAAACATCTATATTGTATATATATAGAGAACCAAAGGGATCCAAGAAAAGCTTGGAATTATTATAAAAAATATGCGTTAAAATGTGATGAAGATATATATTTGGATATCGATTTAACCGAAAATATTGATACAGATATATTTGAAGATATTCTTTGTGATTTTGAGCATTTAATTGAAGAGAGCTATTATTTAAAA
>Ga0307378_10011067_pt1 | contig 11666 bp, 5 predicted proteins | sample UN1MG_FD_202238 | JGI IMG/M metagenome (GOLD analysis project Ga0307378, IMG submission 202238) | Soil microbial communities from Risofladan, Vaasa, Finland - UN-1 | ecosystem: Environmental > Terrestrial > Soil > Coastal area > Acid sulfate soil | place: Finland: Risofladan, Vaasa | collected...
TAATTCTTTAGGCCTTGCTCCATTGGCCAAATAGTGAACAGCTTAACCAGCCGAACCGCCGTGGTACGGACCCGTATGCCCGGTGGTGTGACAGGGAAAGCCCGTGAGGGCATACCTATGTCGATTCAGCGTGTGGCAGCCTCAAAGCCGAAGTACGTGTTTAGCCGGCTTCTGGCATTCGCGACCATCCCCAAGCTTGAACCCCGCCGTGCGGTGGTCCAAGCTTGAGGCTGCCACCCGTTTTTCATCAATTCTATTGGGTGGCAGCCTCATCCCGATTGTCGTTTATCTCCGATGGGGATGGTTTTTCCCTGGCTAAACACGTACAAACCGAAGGCTTTGGGGATGGTGAACATCATATAAGCCATCCCCAACCCATTCGACTTCGCTCAGTGGAGCGCTGCGATTGAGGCTGCCACCACCCGAGGGGATATTTCCTCATATATCATCATTCTTCGAACAAAGCTTGAATTCAAAATGCTCAAAGTATATAATACGCATTCGATCTGGTAATGATTAGTGACGGATCGGCAAAGCGATACAAATGAGTCAATTAAACGGGATATCAGGAAAAATCTTGATCCTAAATCAGGAGAAACACAGTCTGAAAAGACGCATCGAAAAGGAGGTAGTATGGCAAGTTCAAGTAAATCAGGCAAAGGCGCCGGCACAACGCGTCGCGACTTCCTTAAAGCTTCGACAGTGGCAGCCTCGGCGGCCGTCTCAGGCGCGCTGGGGATAGGCGGCAGCGTCTATGCCGCCGGCAGCAATATCATCCGCGTAGGCATGATCGGCTGCGGAGGACGCTGCACAGGGGCCGCCGCCCAGGCGCTCACCGCGGACTCCGGCGCCCGGCTGGTGGCAATGTGCGATATCTTTATAGACCGCGTCAAAGACAAACGACGGCTCCTCAAGGAGCAGAAGGGTGACCAGGTGCAGGTGGACGACGACCACTGCTTCGCCGGCTTCGACGGATATAAGCACGTGATAGAATCGGCGGACGTTGTGCTGATTGCCAACGCGGCCAAGTTCCATCCGTTCCATGCGTTCTCGGCAATAAAGGCGGGAAAGCACGTCTTCGTGGAGAAACCACACGGCATCGACCCGGTCGGACTCAAGCTCCTGCGCAAGGCGGCTGATTTGGCAAAAGAGAAGGGGCTGTGTCTCGTTTCCGGCCTGCAGAGCCGCTACCACGCCGGGTATGCCGAGACGATCCAGCGTATCCACGACGGGGTAATCGGAGATGTGGTCGCCATCGAGGAAAATTTCCTCCGTGCGCCGTACGTTGTCATCCCCCGCAAGGAGGGGCTCACGGAACTTGAATGGCAGTGCAGCACGCAATACCATTTCCGCTGGCTATCCGGCGACGATGTCCCCCAGTCGCTGGTACACAACCTGGACCGTTCCACCTGGGTAATGCACAATAAGGCCCCGGCAAAATGTCACGGTCTGGCGGGCCGCTCTTCGATGACCGATCCGATCTACGGCGACGTTTTCGACCACCATTCGGTCATTTACGAATATGACAGCGGTGTGCCTATCTACGCGTTCTGCCGGACTACCAATAATTGTCATAACAGCACCTCCAGCATCATTCACGGCAGTAAGGGCAGGGCGTCCGTTCTGCAGAGCCGGATCTGGGGCGAGACAAACTGGAGATGGGAAGGCCGATGCGACCCTTATCAAAAAGAGCACGATGTCCTGTTCGGAGCGATCCGCTCCGGCAAGCCCGTTAATAACGGCGACTACATGGTCCGCAGCACGATGGTCGGAGTGATGGGGCAAATCTCATGCTGCACCGGCAAAGAGGTGACATGGGAGCAGGTCAATGCGTCCGATTTCTACTATCCGCCCAGGCCGGAAGATTGTCACGACGGCATGGAACCGCCGACCCGCGTAGGCGCCGACGGAAGCTATCCGGTGCCGAAGCCGGGCTATACAAAGATGGTTTGATTCGAAATATACTTTATTGTCCTGTTTGGGACACGTTTTATGAGATGTAGGGTGGGGCTCTGCCCCACCATTACGGTTCGGTGGGACAAGTCCCACCCTACTTGTCCTGTTTGGAACGTTCTTTATGAGGAGACCGAATATGCTTAAAAGTCGTACATTTATGCCCATTGCCATTGTGGCGATCTGCCTGGGCGTCATGATGGCCGCGGGTTTGGCGGCCGCACAGGATGGAACGCCGAAGAAATTTACCGAGACCGTCACAACTAAGGCCGGCGAAAAAATATCTTTAGATATGGTCCTGATTCCGGCCGGGAATTTCCAGATGGGCAGTCCCGCAAACGAAGCCGGTCGCAAAGACGACGAAGGGCCCCGGCACGAAGTCCGCGTCGATAACTTTTACCTCTGCACGACCGAGATCACAATCGAGCTTTTTATGGCCTACTATCAGGAAACGGTCAGCGCCAAGAGAGACTTTATTACAACACAGGAGTCGCAGAAGGAAACTGAGAAGGCCGACAGCGACGTTGACGCAATCACCGGCCCGACTCCGGTCTACGGAGATATGACAATGGGCTACGAGAACAAGCACCCGGCTATGGGAATGACCTGGCACAACGCCATGACTTTCTGCCGGTGGCTTTCCATGAATACGGGCAAGACGTACCGTCTTCCGACGGAGGCCGAATGGGAGTACGCCTGCCGGGCCGGTACTACGAACGTTTTCGGTGTCGGAAGTGACCCCGAGAAGCTTAAAGAGTACGCATGGTTTGAGAAGACCGCCGACAGCGAAACCAACGCGGTGGGCAAGAAGAAAGCCAACGCATGGGGTATTTATGATATGTCGGGCAACGTTCGCGAATGGGTGTGCGATTTCTACAGTCCCGACGCTTATAAGCAAGCGGCTGCAAAGACTCCGGCGGTAAATCCGAAGGGACCGGAGACCGATGAAATCCACGTAGCCCGCGGCGGCGACTATAGCTGCCCCGCCGAGGAGCTGCGCTGTGCGGCCAGGGCCTTTGAGGAAAAATGGTGGCGATCCGGCGACCCCCAGATCCCGAAGAGCAAGTGGTGGTTGCCCGAAATGGATATCATCGGCTTTCGGGTGGCCTGCTCCGTTGAAAAGAGCAAATAAAAAGCAGGCAAACAGGAGCTCGTGCACATTAGACGCCCGGGCTCCGGCGGCGCAATTAATGGAGACTAAGAAAGATGGCCGGTCATTCTGGAACAAACCGCATGGCGAGTGCCTTGCGTATCATAGTAGTGCTTGGCGCGATGACGCCCCTTATTGAGTTGACATTTGCAGGAGATGCCACCGGCGGTGCGGGCAAGCTCGCATTCACTGCAAACGAAAAAGGTGGATACGAATTCGATACCGGCATCCTCCGCGGGCGATTGCGCGAGGCCGGCAAGGGTCTGGGCCTGTCATCGGCTGTGCACGTCCCTACCGGCACTGCGCTGAACGGAGCATACGGCATCCTAAGTTACTATCGGGTATTCACGACGAACAAGAGATACGGAACGGCGGCATGGAGCTGGCCCGGCACTTCAAAACTTTTGCCTGACGGGGCCGTTCAGGTCACATGGCCCAAAGGAGACGACAGGCCTTTTGAAATGATCGCCATCTACCGCTTCAGGGATGATTCGACGCTCGACGTTGAGACTATTGTCAGGCCCGGCAAGGATTTGAGCAAATTCGAAGTCTTTCTGGCATCGTATTTTCACGAGGCCTTTCCGTTGTCTCAAGTGTACGTTGCCGCCAGTCCTGAGACCGAAGGCAAGCCGGCGTTTCTTACGGCGAAGAAATCTTTTGGGGACTGGCAGATGTTTCCGCGGAACGAGGGTGTCGTGCCAATCATCCGCGACGGCCGATGGCAAAAGGAGCCAAATCCCGTCGACTGGAAAATCATGCCGCGGATGGCGATGCCGATCGCTCTGCGGCGAGGCTCGGATGCGGCTCCGACGGCAATACTGATGGCCCCGCCGGATGATTGTTTCGCAATAGCAACACCCTACGAGGGCGAGGGCCACTATTCCATGTATTTCTCACTCTTCGGCCGTGATATTAAAGCCGGACAGACGGCAAAGGCACGTTTGCGCTTTGTCGTAAAAAACATCACCTCGAACCGGGAAATACTGGACTTGTATCGGAAATACTTGAAGGATATTGAAGACGGCATGATTTAAATTTCGTAGGGTGGGCCTTGGCCCACCGATCTAAATTTTTGACGTGTAAACATTAACGGTGGGGCAGAGCCCCACCCTACAGCTCTTTGCTGCATTTTCCTATGAACAAGACTTATACAGGCCTGGATATTCGAAAGGTTTTTGCTCCTGATGGAGATGTCTCTCGATCTCTTGTCAATTTCGAAGTGCGCCCCGAGCAAATAGAAATGGCTCGCGAGGTGCAGCAGGCATTTCTGAAAGGCCGGCACTTGGCTGTCGAAGCAGGCACGGGTGTCGGTAAAAGTTTCGCTTATCTAATCCCAGCCGTGGATTTGGCTGCCAATGGCATGGGCAGGGTGCTGATCAGCACCTTTACAATAACGCTGCAGGAACAGTTGATAAATAAAGATATCCCCTTCCTGGATAGTTGCATGCCGCAGACGTTTACCGCGGTTCTGGCAAAAGGCAGGAGTAATTACCTTTGCAAGCGTCGGCTGAGATTTGCGCTGCGCCGTGAAAGAAGTTTGATCGACGATACGGATTCGGAGCTTGATAAAGTACAGGATTGGGCGGAACAGACTAAGGACGGCTCGCTCAGCGACCTTCCGTTTTTACCGAAGAGCCGGACATGGGACAGGGTCAGGAGCGAGCACGGCAATTGTCGCGGGCGCAAGTGTCTGTATTTCCGTGATTGCTTTTACTGGGCCGCCCGGCGTCGCCTGGAGAACGCCGATATTATTGTGGCCAACCATGCGCTGCTGTTCAGTGACCTTGTGCTTAAGGAGCAGGGAGCATCTCTTCTGCCGGATTGCAAGTTCGTGATTCTCGACGAAGCGCACAACACCGAACATGTGGCGGAAGATCATTTTGGAATAGACATCAGCAACAAAAGAATTAAATTCGTTCTTGATAATCTTTACAATCCGCGGGCGAGCAGAGGGCTTTTGACTCATACAGATGCCAAAGCAGCGGTCGATCTTGTCTATAAGATTGACAAAGAATCTACGCGATTCTTTAAGGAAGTTCAGGGGTGGTATGAAAAGACAAAGAATGAGACAAAAGGCAGATGCTACAAGAATTTTGTCGACGATACTCTTTCCGGACATTTGAAGGATCTCAGCCGGGAATTGGCCAGACTCGCGAAGGAAAAAGAAGACGAAGATGAAAAATTTGAGATCATGCGGTTTGCCGAATTGAGCAAGGCGTTGATCCATGATTTGGAAAATTTCCTGTCGCAGGCAAATGCAGGCCATATCTACTGGCTTGAGGTCGGTTCGGGCAGAACTTCCACTATACGCTTGAAAAGTGCGCCGCTTAATGTCGGGCCTGAAATAAAACGGTGTCTTTTTGATAAATATGAATCAGTCGTGCTGACGAGCGCAACTTTGTGTACGGGTGCCACTAAAGAGAAAAGCGGTTTCGATTTCTTCGCCGGCCGAATCGGCCTGGATGATTTCGATGCTGTAAAGCTCGGCTCGCCCTTTGATTACCAGAAGCAGGTTAAAGTGTATATCGAGAAGGATCTGCCGAATCCGAATCAATCCGCTTTCATTGAGAACGCCGCCGAGGTGATAAAAAAATATTTAGCGAAAACCACGGGCGGAGCATTTGTGCTTTTTACCAGTTATGTAATGCTCGAAGAGATAGCGGGCAGGCTTTCCCAATGGCTGGCTGAGAATAATATCAAGCTGCTGCAGCAGGGGGCGAGTGTTGACAGGACCACGCTGTTAAGACAGTTTAAGACTCAGGGGTCCAATGTGTTGTTTGGGACCGACAGCTTTTGGCAGGGTGTGGATGTGCCGGGACAGGCTCTTTCCAGCGTGATTATAGTGAGGTTGCCGTTCGCGGCCCCGGACCAGCCTCTGCTTGCAGGCCGGCTCGAACAGATAAGGGAACTGGGAGGCAATCCCTTTAATGACTACCAGTTGCCATCCGCCATTATCAAGTTCAAGCAGGGCTTCGGGCGGCTGATTCGCAGCAAGACCGACAGCGGTATTGTGGTCGTCCTGGACAGCAGAATCGCCAGCAAGTCCTATGGTAAGAAGTTCCTGGCGGCGATACCGAAGTGCGAAGTTGTGATCGTCGCAAATAACAAATAATATCTTATTGATGTACTCCCTTTTTCGTACCCCTCTTCTCTTCGAAATTCTCCCAAAGCCCTTTGGCTCACCCAAAGTCGTTGCAGATTGAGGTGTCGGTAATTAAGCGACAACTGTTTTGAGTATTTATGGCGGAAAAAGTACCAGAAAATAATCTAAAACTGTTGTGATTTCAGGATGGTTTTGATAAATTAAAAGAATCTTAAGGTTACGCAGCATTGCCAGGTTATATACGCGAGAGATTTCAGTTCAGTTGGAGATGAGCGAATGGTTACTTCGGCGATTGCGGATATCGGAGACGTGGTGAACTGGCTCGTATATATCGAGCAATTCGTTGGCCGGCTTTACACTTCTGCCGCTAAGGCTTTTGACCATGACAATCAGTTTTCGAGCTTCCTGACCCGGTTGGCGGAAGATGAGCAGTCCCACGCAGAATTCATGTCGATGGTTTCTGCATACCTGCGAGAAAAAGAGAAACGGTTTATGCTGGATATTGCGCTTGACTGGAAAACAAGGGATCGTGTTGAGGGACCGCTAAAAAGATTTGAGGAGCATCTGGCCGGGGAAAGTATCTCCAAGAGGCGGGTGGTCGAATATATGGCCCGGGCAGAGTCCTCGGAACTTAATCCCGTATTTCTGTACATTGTCGGAAAATTCGGAGAGATGAACCGGGAAGCTGAGCGTATGACTGCTGAGATCCAATCTCATTTGTCCCGCATCCGGGACTACATAAATGTCCTTCCGCAAGATCTTAAGCCCTCCATCGATGTCGGAACGCTCCCCGCTGTTTGGGAGGAAAGATTTTTAGTCGTTGACGACCACGAGCCGCTGCGCGAGTTGGTGAGCTTGCTGCTTAGCCGCAGGGGAGCCGTCGAGGCGGTTGCCGGAGGGGGGGACGGTTTGGAGATGGTTAGGGAGCATTTTTATAACGGCATTGTCTCAGATATTGAAATGCCGGGCATGGATGGATTCGAGTTTTACCAGCGGGCCGTTGAGTGTGATCCCAAGTTGAAAAAACACTTCCTTTTCTATTCGGCTGATATCACCCCCGAGCGAGAATCGTATATGAAGAAAAACGAACTTCGCTTTCTGCGGAAACCCTTTGCGCTGGGTGAATTTATGGACAAGATCGATCAGCTTCTCCGGCAGTGATTTGCAGATAGTTGTTAGATAGATCAGGTGATAGTCGGAGTTAACCTCTCAATTCTTTCAAACAATCCCGGCAGAACATTTGGCCGGAATCGATTTTGACCAGGTCGCTTTCTTTAATGTCTTTTCTGCCGCAACATTCGCACTCACCGGTTTTTTCCGGGACATGTTGAGCCTTACTTGCTTTTTCTTTTGCTGCCGCAATATTCCTGGCCTCAATTCCGGCACGCTGCTCGGCTTCGATTCTGAGCTTCTCCTCGGCTTTTGCCCTTGCCTTCGCTTCTTGGGCGGCTTTCTTTTGGGCCTCAAGCTGGGCGGCGGCTTCGGCTGCGGCCCTGGCCTCAGCTTTTGATCTTGCTTCTGCCTGAGCCCTGAGCTTTTCCTCTGAGTCTCTTATTGCCTTTGCGTGTGATTCAGCTTTTTTGTCCGCCTCCGCTTTGGCTGTAATGATAGCCTTTGCCGCTTCGGCCTCGATTCTTGCCCTCTGCCCTGCTTCGGCCTTAAGTTGCTCTTCAACTTTAGCTTTTGCAATCGCCTGTTCCTGAGTTTTGGCCTCGGCCTTTTCCCTCTCTGTGGTTTGAGCCTTTAGTTGTTGCTCCACTTTGCTTATAGCCGCGGCATAAGATTCAGCCATTTTTTCCGCCTTAGATTTAACCGCCGCGATAGCTTCTGCAGCCTCGGCTTTGATTCTGGCTTTTTCCTCGGCTTCGGCCCGGAGCCTTTCTTCAACCTTTGCCCTTGCTTTCGCTTCTTCCGTAGCTCTCTTTTGCGCTTCAAGCCGGGCTGCAGTTTCCGATTCAGCCTTTGCTTCGAGACGGGCCCTTGCTTGCGCTTCGGCCTGAGCCTGCTGCTGGGCTTTCGAGCGAGTCTGCGTTTCAGCCTTTAACTTTTCTTCTAATGCCGCGTTTGCATGAGCATGGGCTTGAGCTTTTGCTTCGGCCCTGACCCTTTCCTGTACCTGGGCGGTGGCCTCTTTTTGAGCTATTGTTCTGGCTTCGGTTTCGGCCTTCAGCTTTTCGTCTGTTGCCGCCTGTGTCAGAGCCTGGGCTTGAGCTGTTGCCTGGGCATTCGCCCTCTCCCGGGCTTGAACCTTCAGCTTTTCCTCCGCTTCTCGTATAGCTGCTGTATAAGATTCAGCCTTTGATTCGGACTCTGTTCGGATTGCTGCAATGGTTTTTGCAGATTCGGTTTTAATTCTGTCTCGCTCCTCATCTGCGGCCTTGAGCCTTTCTTCGATCCTCGCTCTTGCCTTCGCTTCTTGCGTAGCTATTTTTTGTGCTTCAATCCGCGCCGCTGTTTCTGCTTCGGCCCTGGCTTCGGCTTTGGCCCTTGTTTGCGCTTCGGCCTGAGCATCCTGCCGGGTCTTGGACCGGGCCTGAATTTCAGCCTTCAGCTTTTCTTCCAATGCGGCGTTTGCCTGAGCCCGGGCTTGAGCTTGTGCTTCGGCTTTCGCTATTGCTTCGGCTTGCGATTTGAGTCGTTGCTCTAATATTTTAAGAGAGGCGGCGTATGATTCGGCCTTCGCTTCGGCCTCTTTCCGAGCAGCCGCCATAGCCTCGGCCGATTCAGCTTTGATTCTGGATCGCTGCTCTGATTCGGCCTTGAGCCTCTCTTCGATTTTCGCACTTGCCTTCGCTTCTTCCATAGCCTTCTTTTGAGCCTCTATCCGGGCCGCAGCTTCGGATTCGGCCCTGGCTTCGGCCCTGGCTCTTTCTTGTGCATGGACCTGAACCTCCTGCTGGGCTTTCGACCGGGCTTGCGATTCAGCTTTAAGTTTTTCCTCCGCCTGCTTTACAGTTGCGGCGTATGATTCGATCTTCGCCTCAGCCTTGGCCCTTTCCTGCGATTGTAACTGATTCTCCTGCTGGACCTTCGACCGGGCTTGCGATTCAGCTTTAAGCTTTTCTTCGGCCTGCTTTACAGTTGCGGCGTATGATTCGATCTTCGCCTCGGCGTTGGCCCGTTCCTGTGATTGTAACTGAGCATCCTGCTGGGCTTTCGACCGGGCTTGCGATTCAGCTTTAAGTTTTTCCTCGGCCTGCTTTACAGTTGCGGCGTATGATTCGATCTTCGCCTCAGCCTTGGCCCTTTCCTGCGCCTGGGCCTGGATCTCCTGCTGGGCTTTCGAGCGGGCTTGAGTTTCAGCTTTAAGTTTTTCCTCTGCCTGCTTTACAGTTGCGGCGTATGATTCGATCTTCGCCTCAGCCTTGGCCCTTTCCTGCGATTGTAACTGAGCCTCCTGCTGGGCTTTCGACCGGGCTTGCGATTCAGCTTTAAGTTTTTCCTCCGCCTGCTTTACAGTTGCGGCGTATGATTCGATCTTCGCCTCGATCTTGGCACTTTCCTGCATTTGAGCTTCGATTTGTTTTTTAGCTTCGGACACGGCTTGAGTTTCGGCCTTAAGCTTTTCTTCCACTGCCGCCCTTGCCTGAGCCTGGGCTTGAGATTGTGCTTCGGCCTTAGCCATCTCCTGGGCTTGAATCTTCAGCTTTTGCTCCGCTTGCCTTAAAGCTGCGGCGAAAGAATCTGTCTTTGCCTGGGCTTCTGCTTTCGCCGCGGCGATAGCTTCTTCGGCTTCGGCTTTGACTCTGGCTCGTTCATTAGCTTCGGCCTTGAGCCGCTCTTCGATCTTTGCCCTTTCCTTTACCTCTTCCGTAGCTAATTTTTGGGCTTCGAGCCGGGCCGCTGTTTCTGATTTGGCCTTCGCTTCCGCTTTGAGTCTCTCTTCGGCTTCAACCTTCAGCTTGTTCTCAGTTTCTTTTATTGATACGGCGTATGATTTTGTTTTAGCTTCGGCATCTGCCTGGGCCGCGGAGACCGTCTTTCCTGCTTCGGCCTCGATTCTGGTTCGTTCCTCGACCGCTGCTCTGAGCTGCTCCTGAATCTTCGCTCTTGTCTCGGCCTCATCTCTGGCCCTCTGTTCCGCCTGGTCTCGGTATTTTGCTTCGGCCTCGATCCTGGCCCTGGCTTTTGCGACTTCTTGCGCCTGAACTTCAAGCCGCTTTTCTGCTTTTGCCACCGCCTTGCTGTAATATTCGGCCTTCTTTTGCAACTCTTGCCTCGAATTTACCTCGGCAGCGGCTTTTTCTTCGGCCTTTTTTCTCTCTTGAGCCTGGGCCTGAGCTTCCTGCTGAGCTCTCAGCCGGGCTCCGGTTTCCGCCTTTAGTTTCTCTTCTACGGCAGCCCTTTCCTGCGCCTGGCCCTGGACATTCGCCTCTGCCTTTGCCCTCGCTTCGGCTTGAGCCTTTAGCTCTTGTTCGGCTTGTTTTATAGCTGCGGCGTATGATTTCGCCTTTTCTTCGGCCTCTGCCCTGGCCGCCGCGATCGCATCTGCGGCTTCGGTCTTGATTCTGGCCCGCTGCTCGGCTTCGGCTCTGAGCCGCTCTTCAATTTTCGCTCTTGCCTTCGCTTCTTCTGTTGCATTCTTTTGAGCTTCAATTCGGGCCGATGCTTCGGATTCGATTTTTGCCCGGGCTCTGGTCATTTCATCGGCCTGAGCCTTCAGCTTTTCCTCAAGTTGTTTTATCGATGCGGCATAAGATTTGATTTCTTTTTCCGCCTTCGCTTTGGCTGCGGAGACAGCCTCTATAGCTTCGGCCTCGATTCTGGCCCGCTGCCCGGCTTCGGCTTTGAGCCTCTCTTCGATCTTCGCTCTTGCCTTCGCTTCTTCTGTTGCATTCTTTTGGGCTTCGAGCCGAGCCGTCGCCTCGGATTCGGCCTTTGATTCCGCTTTAGCTCGCTGTTGCGATTGGGCCTGGACATCCTGCTGAGCCTTCGCCAGGGCCTGTGTTTCTGCTTTCAGCTTTTTCTCTATTTCAATGATTGCCTGAGCCTGGACTTGAGCTTTTGCTTCGGTCTTAGCCATCTCCCGGGCTTGAACCTTCAGCTTTTCATCCGCTTGCCTTATCGCTCCGGCATAAGATTCAACCTTTTCTTCGGCCTCTTTCCTGGCCGCGGCGATAGCCTCGGCAGCTTCTGATTCAATTCTGGACAGTTCCTCGGTTTGAGCCCTGAGCCGCTCTTCAACTTTAGCTCTTGCCTTTGCTTCCTCTTTGGCGCTATGTTGAGCTTCAATCCGGGCCGTCGATTCGGATTCGGCCTTTGCCCGGGTTTTGGCAATCACTTCGGTTTGCGCTTTGAGTTTTTCCTCCGCCTGGCTTATAGCAGCGGCATAAGATTCGGCTTTTTCATTCAGCTCTATTTTGGCCAGTGCGATAGACTCGGCAGCTTCTGATTCAATTCTGGACAGTTCCTCGGTTTGAGCCCTGAGCCGCTCTTCAATTTTAACCCTTGCCTTTGTTT
>Ga0307378_10011068_pt1 | contig 11664 bp, 36 predicted proteins | sample UN1MG_FD_202238 | JGI IMG/M metagenome (GOLD analysis project Ga0307378, IMG submission 202238) | Soil microbial communities from Risofladan, Vaasa, Finland - UN-1 | ecosystem: Environmental > Terrestrial > Soil > Coastal area > Acid sulfate soil | place: Finland: Risofladan, Vaasa | collected...
CATAGAGACCGACCGCTGTTGACTTGGCAGACATCTATCGGGCGTAGTTGGAGAGGGCGTTGGTGAACGCTTCCTTCCAACGCCACTCGTCGAGCACGAACTTGTTGAAGTCGCTGTGCTTCAAGTAGATCTTCGTCTCCTGCTCCATCCCGAGCCGAGCGATGATGCGGTCGTAGTCTTTGGAGTGGTTCTCCGGCTGCTCAGGAAGACTGAGGTAGTCGTACTTCACCTGATCCACGGGGGCATCGACGACCTTCTCCGCGAGAGCCTTGCAAGTGTCGGCGTGCTCAAGCATCACCTTGGCGAACTCCTTGCGCCAACCAACAATGGCTTTCTCGTAGTCCTTGACGTGCTGGGCACGGTTCTCGGTGATCTTCTTCTTGAGTTCGTCACGTTCGCAGTGGACGTGACCCTCTTGTACTTCTGCGAGTGCTTTTGCGTCTGCCATGTCTCTTGTACTCCGATGCGTTCCCCTATGAACGGTTTGGTGTGAAATCAGTCATGGACGAAAACATCCTCCAACGAATCGTCGGTTTTGACCGCCATCAGCCAAAACTGATTCGTCTTGGCGTTGTAACAGCCGGACATCTTTTTCACCTCCGCCATGAGATCGGATGGTCCGATGATCCCGGTGCATCTTTTGTCGTGGCGCTCGATGAACACGCAGGCATCTGCGATGTGAGCAGCATCAATCTTCAGAACCTTTTGGCGCACCCGATCACTCTACCGAACGTGACGGTATCACGGTACTTGAGAGCGTCTGACAAGCCCTCTCAGGCTTCTTGCCAGTTTTTGAGGCCCAGTGCCGCCATGTTCTCCCGGGACCGCTCCAGGGCGCCCTCAGTCACATGAAGGGGCTTCAAACGGATGAGCACGAGCGAGTTGGCCTGAAGGACCACTCCGGCCTCGTTTTTATAGGTCCCACGGGTGGAGAAATCCATGCGGGTCTCGATCTCTTCCACCACGCCGCCCACGGTGGTGCCTTCGGAGTCTTGTAGGCTCAGCGTCTCACCCATCCGGGGCAAGTGATCCGTGATGAACGGTTCGCTGCTGGCTGAGCCTCGTTTGACGGGCTCCTCGGTCTCCCACTCCGGGTCCACCATGAGTTCCCATAGCTCACAACAGATGACAGCTTCTTGGTTTTCCATGTCTATCTCTTGTACGCGAAAACTAGCAGTCGTCATCGCGCTCAAAAAGCACGCACTGGCCTTGGGCATCAACGAACTGCTTGCGCACGTCATCACAAGGACGGCCTTGGCCTGCGGTACACATCCATCCCCCATCTACGACAAGGTGTCCGTACCTGTTCACTACCCTTTCGACGTGGTGTGCGAGCTTGCACATATCCCCGCAGGGGGTCTTGTTGGGAGGCTCTACCTGCTCACCAGGGAGACGCAGTTGAGCCAGAACTTCGCCGTTGCCATCAACGATGTCGGCCAGGGTCTTGGTCAGTTTGGTTTCACGAGACTGGGCGGCTTCCAAAGCACCAGAGGCTTCCACCAGATCTGCTGATGCCTGCTCGACATCTTTCCTGAGTTGCTTCGTCTGTCTCTTGATCTCGTCTTGGATCGTTGAGACGGACTTCTCCGCCAGGGCGAGCCGGTTGCTCACGCCTTGGTTCGTCACCCGTCCCGGCAGCGCCAGTTGGCCACGGATGTTGCCCTCCATGTCGAGGACTTCCACAAGCGTCTCCGTGAGGCTGTTGTTCTCACGCTTTTCGGCTTCCAGAGCCAGCGTGAGCGTCTTGTTCCTTTTGAACGTGAAACCCGAAACCCCCAAGGAGCCCATGGCGATAAGTAGCGCAAACCATCCCATCAGATTGCTCGATTGTTTTTGAGTTCGTCGATGGCTTCCAACATGTCTTCGGCACAAGGCAAGTGGTACTCGACCAATCGTCCGTTGCGTTGTTTGGATCGTGCGCCCTCCCATCCCAGGGCGGTGGCAACGTCGGCCACCGTTCCCATCAACTGCTCCTTGTCACGGGCTTGGCCTTCGCTGTGCTCCGTTTGTTTGTCTGAAACGACTTGGGCCTTGGAGTTGTGGACAAGCCACACGAGCTTGATGACCTCTTCACGGGATGCCCGGTGCTTGGCCACCATGATCTTGTAACCTGGGCCGTATCCCTGCCATTCCATGCTCTCCATGTCGATGACCTTCCAACCATCCGGCAGTTCCGAAGCGTTGGCGGCGTAGGTTCCGATGCCGTTCCCGTAGGTCGGTCGGACATCCCCATACCGCTCAGAACGAAGGGCGTCGTTCTCGTGCTCAAGCTGTTTGATGCGGCGCAGCATCGTTGCCATTGGATCAGTGTCAGTTGCCATGTTTCAAGCTCTCCCAGAACTTCATCTCGTCCGCATCAGCGGGTCTCCTTACAGGTCAGGGACTCGACTCTGACGCTGAAAGATGCACTCGTACAGCATGTCCCCGTTGCCATCGGAGGCCCGGCGAGCAAAAACCATTTCCCAACCTTCTTGGCCAAGCGCTTGACCCTTACTCGACCATTCCAAGTCAGGGATGGAGTCCACCATGTAGTCGTACTTGACCGGCTGTATGTTGACCTTGACCGGATCAGCAACCGCAACGGGGTCATCGCTCATCGCAACTTTTGCGACGAGTCCTGTGAGAGTCAACATGACGACGAGGTTGATCCCGCCGATGATTGTGAGTGTCTTGTTGTTTTCCATGTGTCTTTATCCTTCGATTGTCATTTTGGAGCCGTCTGTAAACAAATACACCTCTGGCTCCCAAGAGATTTTCATCTTCGCAAGCTCCGTGCTGCGGAGCTTCACATCAGCATCCTTGAACTGGTTGTAATCAAGGCTCCCGTTCCACTGAATTGTCTGTCCCGCTGGAATGCCCTCGTCCATGGAAAGTGCGACGCGTTTGATTTCGTCATCGAACATATCCGCAAACACAACGGTTCCTTTAATCCCACTCATGTCTTTCTCGGTGTTGTTCTGGAGAGCAATGCGCAGAGAAAAACTCTCTTGGTAGCGGCCCGCTCGGAGGTTTGAAGGGATGAAATTCATGCTGGATACGGCCACTGTCAGAGCTTTGCGAGCTTCCGCGACCGCAGCCTGACGTTCCTCCTCGACTTTCTTGGCGAGGGCGGCTTGCTTCGCTTGCTCTGCTGCTTCGGCAGCTTGCTCTGCTGCTTCGGCAGCTTGCTCTGCCTCCTTCTCAGCCTGGAAAGCCTTTTGGTTCTCGATGGCTTCACCAACGGTGCGCTCAGGTGGCGTGGTGCCAAAGGCTTCTGCCATCCCGGCCCGCATCAGGTAAGCGGTGAGGGTCTTCTTTTCATCGTCAGGGAGTTTTTTGATGACTGCTTTGAACCCTTCATCCTTTTTCCACTGAGCAGAATCAGTGGGGATTTTGAAGTTTTGAGGGTCCGAGCAAGCTGCTCCCATGAACAGCGCAAAGGTGAACAGCGCAAATCGGTTTGCCATGAGCTTCTTTTACGCCAAACGCGGATTGGATGAATCAAGCGTTGATGTCGTCCCAGGTTCGACGCTCCATGTCACCCCAAGCCCACCGGGCGCTACGCCGACGACTAAACGCCCGTTGGATCGTCATCCTACGCCAGTGCAGGACATCCAGACTTGAGAAGTCGTGGAACCTCTGCTCGATGACCGCCTGCCACCACTTCCACCAGTTTCCGAACGTGCGTGGATCAGGAGCCTGGATGGCTGCGAAGAACCTCTGCATCTGTCACTCCACGTCCGTTTTAGCCACAAACTCAAATGGCGCCTCGTTGATGTGCTCGTACATGGGGGCCATGGACATACTCATCACGGGGTCGAGGATGGGGGTGATGCGGAACAAGGTGTACTCCGCAATCACGTAAGAGTCTTGCTGTCCAAGACGGTCGGCGCCCCGATCCATGACCTTGGACATGAAACGTGTGCGGAAGTTCAGGTTAGTCATTGATGTCCTCAAAAGCTCGTTCAGGGAGTTGGTACAAGCCGCAGCGTACTTGCCTGTTGATGATGACGGAGGAAGGGCGGCCGTTTCGACGCCACTGTGTCCAGAACCGCGTGGTCGCTTTGAAAGAGGATTCGACCATAATCGCCAAAGGGCGGAAGTAGCGTTCGATGATCCCCATCACAAAACGTCTGCCCAAGCAGGGGCGGGCTCTACATCGTTGATGTAGTCGAAGCTCTCTTCTTTGGCGGGCCACCAGGAGGTGTTCCCCAAATGGGCCATGTGTTCGTCCACTTCCTCGGTCACGTCCCAGTCCGTCACCCACGCCGCTTTTGCTTGAGTCTTTTGCCGGATCTTCTCATCAATCCGTTCCCCGACTTTGAGCCTGGGGATGCGAGGCTGTGGCATGGGGATGCCCAAGACCCGGCTCCAGAACTTGTGGACCAACTTACGGAGCATTGATGTTCTCCAAGATGGAGACGTTGATCCCTGCCGGGGACACGGCTCGGCACACGGGAAACCACGCGTTCATTTCGACCCAACCAAAAATCTCGTTCCAAACAACGTCACTGATGTTGGAATGCTCAATCCTTCGGCTGTTTTTGTTCCGAAGGACCAGCATCCTGCGGTAGAAGTCAGTCATTCCAGCGTTCCTCCATCACGTCCCTGCGGGGCCAGCCTCGTTGGTTGCCACCAAGCTGAGTCCGCATCTCTCGCAGCGCAAACCAGACTCGCTCCATCCTTATCTTTACGCGCCAGACCCGGATTGCGAATGCAACCTCGCGGTCTATGCGGTGAAGGGCGTCCATGTAGGGCGTGGCGACGTGATCCCGAACCGAGTACACGTCCCATGGCAGGTTGACCCTAGGCATCGTCTTCGTAGTCGTAGTCGTAGTCGTAGTCGTCGGGATGGTGCCTGTCCGACCAGCCCTCACCGTTGATGAGGTCCATGAGACGGTCGAGGATTGGATCATACGTGGGTTGAAGCTCCTCGTTGATTTCGTCGCTCATCTCCACGATGTCTTCCTGGCCCCTGATGTTGATCGTGGGGAACTTGCAACCAATGGAGATACCGTCGGTGGACGGCCACCCTATTCGTTCAAAGATGTTCTGGCTTTTCATTGATCTCTCGGTACAGCAGGATACGCCAAACCGTTTGACCTTCTTCGCTGCCGTTCGTGATGTGACTGATGGGGATGCCCACTCGGCGTCGAACGCCACGGGCGAACTCCCGTACTGCAAAAGTGTCGAAGGAATCGTTGGGGCCGGTGCCGGGGAAACGGAACTCGGTCAGCCAACGCATCTGTGCTCCCCACCGGGAGTACATGTACTTGCCTTTGTTCCACTCAATCGCCATTGATCTCCTTGAAGATGTCTTCCCAAACGACCCCTGTGATTTGGTCAAACCCGACGGGGAGCACGACTGCCTTGTAGACCATGTGCCAATCGTAGGCCGACATCATGGCTCGGGTGGCTTGTTCGGTTCGATCCAAAACGTCCCAAACCCCGTCGAACATCCACTTGTCGGGCTCAGTCATTGATCTCCACCACCGTCCGTTGATTTCCGTTCCGTCGCAATCTCCGCCACCCCATTGCGCTCTGTGGGATGCCACGCAGACACAACAGTTCGTTCCTCACGGGCCCTTTGATCTTCCCGTAAAGCTCCAGGTAGATCTTCGTGTCCTCTTCGGGAGACAAGGACCGGAAGGCTTTACGCTTGCTGCGGTTGTACGCCTGCTCGATCTTCTCGTGAAGGACTTTGTTTTTAAGCATCGTTGATCTCCCTACTCACCGAACGGAATCCCCTTCGCTCGCAGCCAGTCTTCCAAAGTCCCGTCGTTGATTTTCAAAAACGTGTCTTCCTGGGTGCTGGTGTTCACGTCGTACATGGACGAGAACTCCCCGAAACGAACTTCCATGCTCACGTTTTGATGGACGTGAGTGGGGACGTGACGAGCCATGACTTCCTTTGGATCAAACTGCCCGGCAACTCTCATCCACAACCCCGGGAACGGAGACCCTCCACGGAACTTGGGATACTTAGACATCTACGACCTCCATCATCCGGTTTTGGAAAGACCAACGTCGCATATCCAACAAAGGCTTCTGGACCCTCTCCAACACATCCCGAAGAACGACCCCATCATGGATGCTCTTTTCCACCAGGGCGGTTGCGTCAGCATCCATTCGGAGGTGCCAGCCTTCCATCTGTCTTGCGACATCTGTCCGATCAGGCATCTATCGCCTCCCATGCCGGCAGCCATGCCACGTTGGAGATGGTCATGCCAGGGCGGTTGCCACCGAACGGCCCCAGATGCTCACGAACCTGAGAAGACGCTTCAGTCGTGACCGCCGCTTTGCGACAAACGACTTTGTACTGAACCTTGGCCCAGATCGCTTCGTGGATTCCGCTACGCATTGGCTTCGTCCATCGTGCGGTTCCAAAGCAAAACAACACCATGACTCATCCGGCCATTGCCGTGATTGGGGACGATCATCGCAAACATCACTGGCTCGTGCGCAGTGAGAAGCGTGTACGCTCCCCAGCCCGGGATGCCGTCCGCATCCAGGTTTTCACGGAAAGCCTTTGTCTGTGTGCCGAGAGCGTCTCGTCGCCTGCTGAGCAGGTTGTGGTTCTCACGCATTGATGGCCTCAAGCATGTGTCCCCAAGCTGTTAGGTTTTCGTTGGCTCGGGCATCGAAATGGATGCGGTAATGGGCACCGTTGACCGCCCATCCGGCGTGCGGGCGAACGAGTCGAATCCGACAATCGTGCTCATCGAAACGACACTGCATGAGCAACATCTGGTTCCAGATGGCATCCTCGCTAGACATTGATGTGGCCCTCCATGATGGGACCGAACGAGAACTTCCAACGGGCCATGCGCAACGCTACCGGACGGTGCAACTGCTTTTGCTCGTACCGGACACCCAGAAGGGTCGCTTGGTTGATGTACCCGTGCGTGCGGTAGATCCAAGTCTTCTCGTAGATGCTCATGTGTTGATCTTCTCCCAGGCTTCAAACTGAGGGATGTGACGACCAACGATACGGTCCAACGTGCGGCTTGTGATGTCGATGTGGGTGGCGAGATCCCAGCGAGCTTTGTCCGTAATGACCTCGTACCGGATCGTCAGACGCTCGTGGCTGGCTCTCATCATCGGCTTGGTTATTCCCATTGGACAAAAAAGGGCCTGGGGGACCACAACAGAACCCCAGGCCCCAGTTCGCAACACACGAACTTAGGTCTGAATCTGTGGCTGGTACTCCTCGGTCGTCATGCCGAAGGTGGAAGCCACAGCTTCGTGAGCCGTCTTGACCGATGGGTCCACGCGGAGCCAGTAGATCTTCTCGTCGGCCGCGTTCTTCACCCGAACGACACCGAAGTTGAACGACGAATCGTCCTGGTCGTTGACGAGGTACAGGTCCCCGTAGGCATCGCTCTGAACCGGGTCGCCCTGGATGTACTTCTCCGGGTACGACGCGATGGTCACGCGACGAATCTCCGCGTTGTCGATCTTGTCGATCTTTTCGCGGGTGAGGGTGTCTCGCTCTTTGACAATCCACTCCTGCTCCTTGGGGAGCACCAGACCGTGCAGGGCGTAGATCTTGTCGTAAATGACCGGACCCTCCGTGTTGTGAAGGTTCCCTTCATTGTCCAACTCAGGGGCAACGCGAGGACTCAAGATCACCGTCTTGGCTTCTGCAATGTAGAAGCCCCAACCCGAACCACGCACCAGCGGCTCGTAGAGCTTCACCTCGGACAAGTCGATGCCGGTGCCTTCGTAGCAAAGGCAATCGGCCAACCAATCCGCGTTGTGCTGGCAGAGGAACGCTTCCTCGTAGTTCACCGTGGGGAAGGGCTCGCCCTTCTCCTTGGCTGCTTCCAGCTTCTCTTCGATCCACTCGTCGGGAAGGTCCCCGTTGTGGAACTCGGTCAGATCGACCTTGCCCTTGGCGAGACGTGCTGCACGCCCGGCCATGATGGCACTGGAAGCCCAGGTCACGACATCGACATCGAACTCAAGGAACTTGAAGAACTTGAGTACGTCGTCCAGTTCGACTCGCGGGCCTTCGGTCAATCCGACCTCGATCCATTCACGGGCCATTTCCCCGGATACGATTTTCTCGTACAGGGGAAGCTGTTTGATGTCAGTGATCTTGGGTTGGGCTTCGGACATGTCGGTCTTCTTTGTGGTCTTGTAAGAATGTGGTTGTGGTCAACAGGATCTAGTCCTGAACGCGAACCCAGCCCTCGGGGCTGAACTCCTGCTGTTGGATGATCTTGTAGTGGCCGGGGGCCAAGGCGATGGCGGGGTGCTCCTCGTGGCGAAGCAGGGTGTCCCGGTCCACGACGAGACGACGGAAGTCACCGCCATCATCCTCGTAGAGACGAGCCGCCGGTCCCTTGACCGCCTGATCGAACTCGATGTTGGCGAGGATGCTGTTGGCCCAATCACGGAGGCCCATCTCGGCATCCTTGGGGTGGTAGTCGGGTAGATCCTTCACCGGGTTGTAGCTCTCCGGGTTGGCGACGACGGTGTGGTGATGGCCCGTGACCTCACCCCAGGCCAGAACCGGCCCCATCTTCTCCATCGGGATCTCTTTCCCAAGCTGGTCCACCTTGTTGGTGGAAACGATCAGGACATCCCCTTGACGATACATTTGTGTGCTCATGGTGTTGCTCTCTTTGTACGCGAAAACGCTTGGTTGCAAAACATTCCCGAAAAACGGGGGTTGTGGGCCTCTAAAAGCTATTCGCCGGGATCAGGTGCGGAGTTCATACTACCCCGCTTCATCCCTGCTCCTTCGTGCGAATCGAGATTTCGACGGCTACGGCGTCAATAAGGGCATCGAGGATGCCGCTCAACTGCTTGTGGCTAACTGCGACACCACTCGCGGGGCCGTCGCCGTAAATGGAGATCTGCCGTTTCTGGCACAGTTCATCGAATGTGCGACGGATCTCTCCACGGATATTCTTGGGGTCGCTCATGCCAGTTTCTCCAAAGCCTCTCGCATGATGTCATCCCCGTCGTCTTCACCGAAGAGAGCATCAGCGTAGCGCCGTGCGCGGGTCACGTCGTTCCAAGCGAAAGCGAACCCGTTGATGGCAAGTTTCTGACAGCCCTCGGCATCCACGTAGGTCAGGATCACGGCCGTGCCTTCGTAAGTTTTGGTTGAGATTTCTATCTCGATCTTCCTGGGATCCTTACAGTCTGGCGCTTCGCATCGAGGGTTGCCACAACCGCCCGTCTGGAATTCCTCTTGGGGTTCGCCCCACTGTTTGAGAACCTGCGACATCTTCACCCCTTATACGCATGTTCGGGTAGAGTTGAACCACCGATGTCCAAACCGTTCTGGACCCAGGCAGAACTGCAAGCCTACGTGAATTGCGCCTACGAGATGCAGTTGCGCGATGATCCTCGTGTCCCGGCGGACGACAAGGAGCTTATGCTCATAGCCCTGGCTCACGCGGCCTTCGCTCTTTCGTGCAACTGGGAGCACTTACGGAATCAAGCTGCGTTGCTGGCGGTGCCGAAAACGATGCCACTACGGCTGGTCAGCGAGCTTGATCAGATCGTCGATAGCTAGTTCATCGGAATCGACGTGCTTGGCAAGGATTTCTCGCAAGTCCCGAACAAGTCGGCGAGCATCAGGGACACACAGGCCATCCACCAACATGGTCTCGTAGCACATGGCCCCGCATTGCCGGCAATGGGGATGCTTAGTCATGTTTCACGAACTTGGGGATGCGATCCCAGGTCTTTTTGCAGCCCAGGCAGTTGGCCCCGTTGCTGATGTCGTTCCCCCGGCAGTCAGGCGCGAAGTGGAACCACTCCACGTCTCCCTTGCAGTCCGGGCAGGCTTTCTTTTGGGTTCCCCACTTATCGCTTGCTGACATCTGGTCTCACTCTACGCGTTGATCTGATCCCAAGCAGCACCGGGGCCGGTCAGGATGTTGCGAACTTTGCGGTCGGTTTCGTCGTGAGTAGCCATGCCGCTGTTCAGCCACACGTCGCTGATGATCTCAGGAACCATTTGACGCATCACTTGCTGATGCACATGTCGCCAAGGATCCCAAAGCGCCTTCGCCCACTCCTTGCGACGGTCTGACGGAGGGCTAAGCATTGATCGTCCTCAACGCTTGTGTTTGCAAGATGGAACCCACGTAAGGGTTGGGGCCGCCAACGATCATCTGCAACCTGTCATAGATACGACCTCGGATGAGTTCGTAGGTGCCCGGCCCCGGATACGTCTTGACTACCCCTTTAGCGTAAACGCGGTTGTAACCAAACCACCGCTCCCAGTGCTGGTCACGCCGGAGGTTCATGCGTTCATCCTCCTCACTTCTTCACCCGAAGGCTGGCGCCCTTGAGCATGGCCTTGAGTTCCTTGGCGGTCTTGCACCGACCCTCGATCTCCCACCCGTCGTCCCAGTAGACGGCGACCTCAAAGAGCGTGCCCTTCACCCGGACCACGGCATCGCACACCTTCTCCGACGACGCATCGAACATGACCACGGCGTCCTTGAACGTGATGGCCGGATGCGTGCCGATGATGGTGTCCTCCTCTTCACGGGTCTGGAGGCAACCGTACATGGTCTTCCATTCGGGGAACTTATGCTCGATGTACGGATGCACATCTTCGTCCCACCCGTCGCCATCCATCGCGGCACGCAACTCCAAGAAGGCATCCCAACGAGCCCCGTCGAGCCAGAACACCAGGGGACTGTCTTCCATCAGACTGGCAACCTGCTCCAACAGTTTGCTCATGCGAGTGCGACGGTCCTCGGCGCTCTTGACTTCTTTCAAGGCTTCATCACGAAGCTGGGTCATCGACTTCTTTGACATGCTCTCATTCCTTTTACGCCAAAAATGAGTAAAAAGAGCAACGGGCCTGTGTAGGGAACAGATGAGCGAACTCCAAATCGTCGTGTCGGTGCTCAAGACCACCGTAGCAATCACACCAAAGGCATTTGAGGTCAAAATGGGCCTCAAGACCGTGGGCATCGTTTATCTGATCCCACGCACGGAGGATGAAGACTTCGCTTCGACTTTCGCTGATTTGGATGCGGTAGACCGGGACGGGACTCGCTGGACCTGGGACTCCGCACAAGGGCGCTGCTCACTCGACGGCGTAGGCGACACCCTCACCTTTGGTGGTCGCATGGAAGCCGTGTACGCGCTCCTGGGCTGGGTGGAGAAGGCAGCAGCATGACACCCGCACAGCGCAAATCCTACGAAGAGTGGACCCACCTGATCCCCTGGAACATCAAACAGGATCCGGTCACACTCATCGAGACCATCGACTTCATCAAAGAACTGCGTCGCATCGCTGACAAAGAGCAAGGACACTGCGACTACGACCCTCACAACCACACAGCCGATGGGGCGGATGCTTTCCGAACCAAGGCCGACGAGGTAGAAGCTGACATGGAAAAAAGGATTGGCTGGCAATGACTATTTTCGTTTTATTTGGACAACGCAAGGAAGACTACCCGGAGCAGTACGCTCCCGAAGCCCTGGACGTGATCTCCGAGTACGGGCAGGAAGAGAACCCTGACTACTTGGAAGGGAAGCTGGCCGAGTACACCGCGACCAAAGAGTTCATCGGCCTTCGCATCTGCGAAGTCAGCATCGGCTCGCAATACAATCTCCGGCACCTCCTCATCGGATACCCGGAGATCGAAGGGAAGATCGTCAAAGAGGGCTAGACGTTGATTTCATCCCAAGCCCATTTGGGCA
>Ga0307378_10011072_pt1 | contig 11661 bp, 12 predicted proteins | sample UN1MG_FD_202238 | JGI IMG/M metagenome (GOLD analysis project Ga0307378, IMG submission 202238) | Soil microbial communities from Risofladan, Vaasa, Finland - UN-1 | ecosystem: Environmental > Terrestrial > Soil > Coastal area > Acid sulfate soil | place: Finland: Risofladan, Vaasa | collected...
TGTTTCCGTGTAACCGTGTTTCCGTCCTTGTCAGTGTACGTCTCTTCCTCTGACGGTCTATTTGCATCGTACACTTTTGAAACGTCTTCCAAGCCTGTAAACGCGGGGATCGGATTGCCAAGTAACTTCGCTCCGTCCATTTGCTTATAGATGATGTCGTCATACTGTGAGTAGAGATTCAGGAGCTGCTCATGTACGCTTCTACCATAAACCTCATTGCGCCCCTTTCTAAATGGAACATGCACAATAGGAATCTGACCAAACAAATTAGCATAGTAGAATTCTTGCGTTTGCTGCCGCGGCATTATATCAAGAGTCGGCCCAGGCACCCTAGTCGTTATGCGAATAATACGAGAAATTTCCGTATACTCATCTTCAATTACCAACTCTTTAGTCTTAGTCGTAATTATAACTTTCGCCAGCTTGCGATAGTCAATGGGATCATATTCAGGTACTACAGTATCAGGACTAGGAATAGAAAGAGTGCCATCAGCATTCATAACTATCCACTGATCGCCCAAACCCATCGAATCTTCATAAACTTGTATAAGACCATCGTCAAGAACATTGTCAATAAACTCGGCTAACTTCTCATCCGTATATGCATGTGCCTTACGTGTCTTAACAACCACACCACCGCCAAAGACCCACGAAGCAAATATATTCTCAATGCGCTGACAGAATAGACTGCCTAAAGTATATCCTGCTGCCTTGCCATGTCGCAGCTTGTCATAAAATGCATAATCCATCCGCGACCAATCAAGAGTATACGGCTTACTCATGCTACGCAGTACTTCATACTGAAAACTAGGAGTGGCCCCGATTATTTCCCTTACCCAGCTATAAGCTTTACCTAATACGCTCACGAGCTCTCTCCTGAGTTCTATAAAGTTCATTACCAGCCATTACAAATACAGGCGTAGCTTGCGCGCGTAAACTTCTCGCCATAAGCCCAAGAGCAAAGCTAACCGCAAAGTCATCTTTTTCATCCTTAGGCGCCGAAAGAGTTTCTCCGCTCAAGCTACTTAGCTGGTAGAAAGTATCTGAATCGTGAATTTGAGCGTCTTGTACGCGGATATATTCAACAGCCGTATTATATAGTAACGCCTTCGATAGCTTGGTGGTGAGCCAACCCGGCTTCTGATCGGTTCCGCTAAGAAGAGGTTGCCCCAGTTGGCGGAACTTCTGTATGCAGGCATGGCCATGATTATTTCGTTCGCAAAGGACTGAGGCGTTAAAATAAATTTGGCCGATGTCATAGACATACTGAGCAAATTGTTCCGGCTGAATCTTTCCCACAAGTATCAGTACTTCTTCGCCCGTGATTAAATCTAATACATGCGCACAACTATCGTCACTAGTAGGATTGCCTTCTGCAGGATCAGCCCCCATAACATATATGTGGCCAGCCGCAGGAGGTTTATACAGCCTCACATGATTCTGCCAGGAGCTCGAGGAAACAGATTCACGCGAGGCTGTGTAGTCTGCTAATGCTTCTCTGTCCCGCCCGGCTAAATTCTCAGGCGCGAGTAATTCCGCCACCTCCGCGGCTGTTTCACAGGGGGAGGGTATGGGGACATATACGGCCCTCAACCACTCTGTTGGGATCCTTCGATCCATTTCTTTAAGTGCCAAAGCCTCATCGACAGTTGCCGGGTATTGTTCATACAGGTCATCTAACGTCCCTGTCCTAGCTAAAACGTCTTCTTTCTGCTCCTGATACCAGTCCATGTCCCTCTCTGGCCTTACATACCAAGGGAGGAAGACGTTTGCCCATGGACCAGCTCCTTGCTGAGAGGATCTAAATATGCGCTTGAATTCTGACTGAGGAGTCTCTTTATCGGCACGAGAGAGGAGGACCATCTTACCGCCCGTGTCAATGGTTGGCTTTACACTCCGAAGTAATCGATTGAGATCTGGGACAAGGTCTGCCTCATCGACAATGGCAAGGCCTGCCGTATAAGAGTCTCCGGCGTTAGTGGGGAACGCTCTGGCGATTGAGCCGTTACTGAGGGAGAACATATGGTTATTATTGACAGGCGTACGGCGGGCTCGCATCCATTCGGGTAGGCGTCTATACATTCCTTTGAGGCGCTCGTCGAGCAAGTGGACGGCTTCATCATCTCTCCGTGAAAATAAAAGTACATCAGCTGCAGGGCGGAAGAGCATCATCCAAAGAGCATAAGCAAGACATAGCCAAGTGCATCCAAGTTGGCGAGCTTTAAGTATAATGGTAAGCTGCGAATTGTTAAGCAATGTCAAAGTAGAAGCTTGCTCAGGCCATAACTTAAAAGGAATCCAGGAACCAGAAGAGGCTTCATAGATAGAAACGTAGTTATGCGTAAAGTAGATTGGACTCGTTGAACAGAGCATCCACTGGTCAATCTGATTCTGCTGATTCGTCTCCGTCATCGTCACCGTCTTCGTCTTCGTCTATGTCAAAGGTAGCCTCAAATTTACGGGCAATAGCAACTAAGTCATCTGCAGTGAAAGAGCTCAAATCTCCGATACCACCGGCACCTTCAATACCAGAAGCGGTAGCACTTATTTTGCCAAAAACGCGCAAAATCATTTGCAAGATGTCGAGTACAGAATAAAGCTCAATTGTAACTTTACCATAACGATCTACGGTAAACTTCTTAACTACTTGAAGTGCACCTGCTGAAGCGGCTGTTTCGAAATCCAATTGGGGGAGTCCATCTTCGTTGACAGTTAAAAAGTCAGCGAAGGAATAGCCAGCAAGTTCTGACAGCTTAAGAATAGCGTCGTCGACAGTTAAGGGCTCAGTCACGATAGGGAACCAATCTTGTACCATCATTTGTTCTAGGATCACTATTAGGCGTAACTTTGCTACGAGCAAACAATATACCTGTGGCCATAACCGCAAGAGAGACGCCTAAGTCAATAACTAAAGTCCAAGCGGCAACCTGCTGATCTGTTAAGGTCCACCAGCCCATCACAACAGAAAGAGCTAAGAGTGCATTAAGAAATAAAACTACGAGCCCTGCGGCACCGGTAGCTTTAACTAATGGTTCTCGTTCCATGGAACGGCTACCTTCCTAAAATACCTTTCCAAAGGTTCACGCCAACGATCAATAGCAGCTCGATGCCCATTATTACTAGCCGCATAAGTATTGATAGCTAACAAACCAAAAATAGCTGAGGTAGCAATTAGCACTCGACCTACTCCAACGCATGCAACTGCCATGTCCACCGACAGAAGAGAGGTGCGAATAAGAGCATACGAAGCTGTGGTTATTGCTAAGGTTGATGCGGAGATAGCTTGAAACAAAATCATGGTGTCACGTAGATGTGACCATGAGCCAAAAGCGCGTATAGCGGAAGAAGTAAATATAAGGGTAATAATAAGCCAAGTAACGAACAACCATCCATTAGGGGACATGTAGTATAACCCTATCTGCTAGCCACATACCGAGAGTCAACAACACAGTAATAGACAGCCAAACCCAAGTAGGGATCTGTGACTGACGCTGCCTCAGGTCCGTCCATCTATCTTCTAAAACAGCGACACGAACATCTATATTATTGATAGTACGCCACAAATTTTCGTAGCCGTCGTTGGACATTGCTGATACCATAGCATATAGCCTAATTCCAGGCAGTGCACACTGTTTGAAAGGCATACATAGAAAAGAGCTGCTCCTTATTATATAATTATACTACAGAATTCAAAAGAAAGCAAGCGTCAGCACCTATCGGAAATTTGGGCGATTCTCGCTATATCTCTCATACAGCAAAACACACTTACAGCTATACTTACACATTAAATATTAACAACGATTTAAAAACGCTTTAATAAAATTGAAATCTGTATATATATATATAATAATTCATAATAATAATAATAATAATATATAATACAAACAGCTTTGGACATGGCCCACCCGCAGCTTAGTCCAGGTCAACCTGTCGTTTAATGTTTGTGCGAGATCTTTTTCCGTTAATGGCCTCACTGGCAATTTTTTCATCCTTATGTTATAATTATAATGAGAGCAATAATTTTTTGGCATAACTTACTAAGGAGCTCAAAATGCTTAATAAAGAAATGCTCGACGGCCAGCTAATCATACTCCGTATGCGGCATCGAGAGACAGGTAGAGTACTCACTAAACAGGGCAAACAATTCAATCGATTGCACGACTGGGCAAAAGAATACTCGAAAAAGAAGTTTGACGTCTATTATGGATGTGCTGCACGCGACCAAGATGGACAATTTATTAGTAGTAGTATTCTATGGGTAGATCTCGACAAACCGATGGCACTTGCTTTGCGCATGCCACCGCCTTCATATGTCGTAGCATCTGGTCGAGGTCAACATCTATATTGGATGCTCGACAGTCCGGTAACCAACAAAGAAGTACTTCGCGAACATCTCCGCAACACTGCCCAGCTTCTCGATGGCGACACCGCTTGTGCTGAGCCAATGCATTTTCTCCGCGTTCCAGGAACACTTAATCATAAGTACGAACCTCCACTTCCAGTAACGCTTATTGTTGATTCGGGCTACGTATATTCCCTCAACGACATCGTTAAATTTCAACTTCTGCCTGATGACGTTATTGGAGCGCTCTATACCAAGAAACCACAAGGCGAACGAAGTGAACACGACTGGCGTATTATTAACCAGCTTATAACATTTGGCATATCGCAACAGACTATTGAAACTATCTTCATGGCTCTTCCAATAGGAGAGAAAGCTCGAGAAAATCCCAATTATTTAACTACGACGATCATGAATGCGTATGCTAAGCTTGGAGGGACCCCAACCCCAACCCCTTCTGTGAGCTCCGCAGTTGCAGGCGACATTATGCCACAGCAAGGAAGACCGGTAGGTGAGATTATCAAACTTGACGATCGATACGTGCGCATTCAGAAAGATCAAATTACAGACCTTAGCACTTTTGTTTTTGACATTGTAGCCGTACAAGAGAGTGTGGACGGAGATACGTTCATTGTAAATGCTAGGCGAGACGGCCACGTAGTGCTTGCTAACTTTGCACTTCCGACAAAAGTATTAACCAAATCAGATGCTTTAAGTATGCATCTTCCGTCAGCTGGAATTGTATGGTACGGGACTGATGGACTCACACGAAAATTACGCGCATTTCTTTTCGAGGAGTGGCGAGAGTTGGGATACCCTCTAATTCATGTAGCCACACAATTAGGGCGGCATATTCAAGCTGAACATGATGTATATGTTACTTCTCGAGGCGTATTTAACACGGATCTAAGTGAAAGCACGGATATTGTATATGTGGAACCAGGACACGAACATCCTACAATCGAACACGATTTTGCGAGAGAGCCCTTAAGCCCTAGGGAGCTAAAGAATGTATTTGAATCTATCCGTGATACTAATGAACCTCAAGTTATGGCGCCACTCCTTGGTTGGTTCGCCGCTTGCAACTTCAAGCCATTACTTGAGGATCTCGGGATACGCTTTCCGCACCTACTCGTATACGGAACGCGTGGAGCTGGTAAGACTACTGTTATTACGAAAGTCTTTCAACCCCTCAGCGGCTACAGCACCCCCCTCACTTGGCAGGCGAACTCGACGCCGTTTGTTCTAATGACGCTATTAGGAAGTACTACTACTGTTCCGGTTTGTCTTACAGAATTCCGTGAAAGCAGTCAACGCAGTAAGAGTCGCTTCTTTAGTCTTCTACGATCTGCATACGACTTCGGTCTTGAAGCACGCGGAAGGCCTGACTTAACGACTCAGACATATAACTTGTCAACGCCAATGTGCATTGACGGAGAGGACAACATTAGTGACCCGGCACTTCAAGAACGAATTATATCGGTTTACCTCGACGTTCGTGACATCAGTTCGCATCGAGGTGCCCTTCTCAGTCTCGATGACCAAGAACTTCGCAGGGCAGGTACCGCTATCGTCATCGAAGCACTCAAGATGGATTCAGCAGAAGTTTTCGAATTATTCAATCGTGCATACGCAATCATGCAACAAACTTACGGGCGAGATATACCAGAACGTATACTTAACAATCAAGCCATAGTACTTATGGGGCTTATGTTCATCGAAGAGAAGCTAGGCGTACACGTATTCCACGTAAGTGCGGATGCAGTCAAAACGTACTTCGAAAGTGAGATGGCAGAACTCGTAAATGTTAAAGTCGGTAGAACCAGTCTCGGCGTAGATAGTCTTGTCGAGTCTGTTATGAACCATATAGTTACGGCCAAAGTTGAAGGAACTAGATCGGAGGTGATATACCGCTATATGCCTGAACGAGATGGACCAGCTGCTGCTTTTCATCTTCCAACGGCATATGATTGGTGGGCGAAACAACAAATGCATCTTAGGCGAGATGTACCTACTAAAAGCATGATCGAGAAGCAGCTCGTAGAGCAGATGGGAGGTTATATTATCGAAGCGAAGCAAGCCATGACGAACTTTAATCGAAGCCTTCGTTTATATTTCGTTGACTTGCGTGCTGCAGTAGATGCAGGTTTAGACATTGACATTCCTTAAGGAGCCCTATGAACGTACTAAGTTTTGATCCAGGGGAGACGATCGGATACGCAGTATTAGACCACATAGAAAAGGAGATGCCGCTTCTTGCAAACTTCGGAGTTCTTAATCAGTTACCAGAGGTCTGGGAGATTTTGGAAGATTACGGAGCCGGCGATGAGGATATACTCGTCGTCTACGAAGGATTTAATCTCCATAGCCATCGAGCGCAATCCCAAATTGGTTCTGACTTCTTCACTGTCAAAGTCATCGGGGTCATTGACTTGTGGACGGAACTTACAGATACTACGACAATTGTACAAACTCCTGCGGTAGGTAAATCTATTTGGACAGATGACAAGTTAAGAAGTTACGAATACTATGTGCAGAACAAACATACACGCGATGCAATACGCCACGCATTACATGCCCTCCAAATTCACCGCCTACCCGAAGTAAGGGAGCACTGGAATGATTGAGTACCAGAGTGGGTTCTTCAAAACGCACACTAAATACGAAGGTCGTGGATACAGCTACTTAGCAGAGCCCGATAATACCTTAGTGAAAGGGTACTATGAATATCCTCCCTCATTCCGATTCGCCCTCGAACATTTCGATGACCTCGATCACACGGCATTCCAATTTACCGCCGACGAGGCTACGCTACATCAAAGTGCTGTCGAAACTCTCGAGAGAGACGTCCTCCCGGAGGACACGGTTCATTTTACTGGTCCTGACGACTTGTACCTCCGTGAGTACCAGGTACGGGGGATTCGATTCCTCCTTGCTCAAAAGCGTGTCCTTCTTAGCGACGACCTTGGCCTTGGGAAGACTTGTCAAGCGCTCATTGCAGCTGAGTCCGCGGCACAAGGTGCTCCCATTCTCATACTTGCCAAGTCCGCACTTATGGACCAAATCGCAAGTGAAGTCCTTCGCTGGACACGGCTACAACCGATCATACTTCGCAGTGGTAAAAAACGGGAATCGGATTTCCTCAGTCTTCGGGAGTTTGGACAAAATCTTGTAGTCATTACAAACTGGGAAGCACTAAGTACGTTCAGTCCGAAGACTATTATAAAGCCCTGGAAAGTGGTGATTGGGGATGAAGCACACCTCATTAAGAACCGCAAAGCCAAGAGATCTCGTCGTGCTGCTAGTCTTATGGCTCGCTCTAGTTACGTCTTCCTTCTTACTGGCACTCCTCTTGAGCGAACACCCGCTGATCTATGGCACCTCATGTCAGTCCTTCGCCCTGAGCTGTATACAAGTTACTGGCGTTGGTTTAACTGTTTCGTCGATTACGATTCTCCTTATTATAATCCGCGCGTGAAGATTGTAAAGGGAGCTAAGAATACGGAGCTATTGCATGACTTACTATTCCCAGTGTATCTTAGACGAACCCGCGAAGAAGAGTTGGCCGATTTACTCGAGCCACAATTTATATCAGTCCCTGTCACCCTCCACAATGAACAGGAAAGACTATACCATCTCTTTGAGACAGAAGGGTATGTCGCTGAACTGGACAAAGAAATTACAAATGACATGGCACGACTGGCATTCTTACGTCAAGCAGCTACAGACGCAAGTGTTTTTTATGCCGGAGAGAATACTAAAGAAATCCCGGCTGCTAAGCTTGATGCAGCAATGGATCTTATTGAGGGATTCGCAGAGGATGAAAAGGTGGTCGTTTTCAGTGCCTTCCGTCAGCCAGCTATTCGATTCGCAGCTCGGTTTAAGACTGGTGCCGCACTTTTCTTTAGTGAGGGCAAATCGGTTGACGTATCCAAGCTCTTGGATGAACACCGGATTCTTGTCTCCACTTTCGACAGTTTATCCATGGGAGCAAACCTCCAAGCTGCTCGTGTTCTGGTATTTCTTGATCTCCCGTGGTCCGCATCCACCTACAGACAAACTGTCGGCCGAGTTTACCGAATGGGTCAAGAACGGCAGCCTCTCATCTACTCCATACGTGCAATTGGAACTGTGGATGAGTACGTAACGCAACTGATTGAGCAGAAAAATGAGTTGTTTAATGAGGTCATGGTCAGTAACAAGATCATAGCTGATTGGGGCCGAGTCTAATTTACCGTAAAGAGCCTATCTTGCTATTTTAACGAATCTGTAGTATAATTAGAAGATAGCAACAAATTAAGGAGCCCAGGACTATGCATTTCCACGTAAGCGATATTAAGGCATTTTCTGACTGCAGATTAAGATGGACATTTAGTTCGCATATCAGACATGGCCTTAGCCCCTCTACACCTGCTCGCGCACTTTCTATCGGTACTTTCATGCACAAGGCCCTAGAACGTTATTATGATACGCCTTGGAAACCGCCGGAAGTTTGTGTAGCTGAAGCTGAAGAGGCTGTAGGAGAGGGCCCAGATGACGCTTTGGCTATTCTCGACAACTACATTATGTGGGCGGAAGAGAATGACAAGTTCGAAGTCTTAGTCGTCGAACAGGACTTTGCAGTCCCTCTTTTCGACGATCATCAATTTGCTGGACGTTGGGATCTCGTCGTTCTCCAGGATAATAAGATATGGCTGAACGACTTTAAGATCACGGGCATGCCTTTCGAAGGTTACATCGATTATCTCGGTGACCAGGATGAGCAGGCTCGCGCATATAGTTGGGCGGGTAAGCAGATCTACGGCGATGACTTTGGTGGCATTATGTTCACGCTTGTTAAGAACAAAGGCCCTGAAGAGCCTACGATATTGCTTAACGGTGAACTATCCAGGAACAAGAGTCAGAAGACTTCCTGGCAGGTCTATCGACGCGCTCTTAAGGCCTCAGGCCAGAAAGAATATGAATATGAAGATATGAAATGGGAGTTAGGAAAGAAGCCGTTCATTAACCGTGTGATGATCAACTTGGGAAATCGCCCACTAGAAGCATTTGCTGCGCGAGCCATACAGACTGCGAAGATGATGTCGGATCCAGATGTACTTATCTACCCGAATGCAAATCCCATCTCTTGCCGTATGTGTGCGTATAAGTTTCCATGTTCAGTCTATCATGCGGTTAGTAAGGAGGCCGCGCACAAGATTCTCTTTGAAGAGTATGTCACCTCCAGATATGTAGATGAGGCGCGAGACACCTACAAAACGGATACTGTTAGTCCGCACGAAGAGTAAGGAGCTCTAATGGCGAAACGTACGTTCAAAACGAAGGCTAAAGACGACATTAAACCGCGCGTCAGTGCCTTTATTTACGGATTTCCAGGAGCGGGTAAGACTTACTTAGCCCGCACGTTACTCGGAGATGAAAACTTGTTTCCTGCGCTTATCGTTGTGTGCGATGCCGGAGATATGACTATTCGAGATCTTATCAACGACGAGACTTTCGTAGTCGCTCCCGGAACATTCGAAAACCTCACCGCGATATTCGCAGAACTAAGTGGTAAGAACGGAGGCGGTTTCAAGTCCGTATTCATTGACAACTTGTCTGAATTGCACCGTACAGCGCTGCTCGACCGTGCTCGCATCTCTAGTGAGAACAAAAGTAGGAGCGAATATGAATTCACGCAAAATGACTACGGAGTTGCTAGGAATCAGATACTCGCCGTTGTATCAGCTTTTGCGACGAAGTTACCGGACATCAACGTTTTCGCGACCGCATTGGCAATGCCTACTATTGACGAGCAAACTGGACGATCAACAGTTCTTCCAGACCTCGCTGGGAAGCTTAGTGTGGAAGTCCCTGGATACTTTGATCTCGTGGCGTACTTAGACGTAGAAGCTCCTAAAGCATCGGAGGTACGACGTGCAGAAAAGGCGGGAGAACCACTGCCTAAACTTGAAAGAGTTCTAGTGGTGAATCAGACGTCGAGTACTCCAATAGCGCGTAATCGCGGAGGAACGTTCACGGCAGATATTCATAATCCGTGTCTCGACGATATTCACCGCATAATGACCCAACGGTAGTTTCGCAATTTCGCGTCTACACATACACTAGTGTCACGAAAGGACACAACCATGAAATTCGATTTTAGTGACGTACAGGGTGATTTCACAGCTATCCCGGCCGGTACTTATGAGACTTCTCTCTTCTCCTGTAAGCAGAAGAATTCTCAGGCTGGGAACCCTATGCTCGAATGGGCTTTCACTGTCGAAGCCGGCGAGTATGAAGGCCGTCGAGTATTTACCAACACTCCACTTCTTCCTCAGACAATGTGGCGACTAAAGAATATGCTGCGTGGGTTTGAGGACGTTGGAGAACTTGAAGGAGAAATTGAGTTCGAGCCTGAAGACCTTATTGGTCAAGTAGTTCTTTGCAAAGTTACACAGCGAACTACTCCTGACGGTACGGTCCGAAACGATGTAAGTGGTACGGTAGCAGCAGAGTAATGACTAAACGCGCGGTAGTACTCCATAGTGGAGGAATGGATAGCTCTACGCTTATATACTGGGCCATGCAGGAAGGCTTCGAAGTATTTGCTCTTAGTGTATTCTACGGGCAGCGACATAGGCGAGAGCTATCCTCCGCGTGTGAGGTTGCATACAAGGCGGGAGTGAACTATAAGCAGATTAACCTTAGTTCACTCTCGTACTTCCTTGCAGGCTCTGCGCTAACTTCCACGGACGTACCCGTACCCGAAGGCCTTTACGATGAAGAGAGCATGAAAGCTACGGTTGTACCAAACCGTAACATGATCCTCTTTAGTATAGCCGGAGGGTACGCGGATAGCATTGACGCGACAACGATAATGGGAGCTCAGCATGCTGGAGACCACGCTGTATATCCTGATTGTCGCCCCGACTTTATGTACGCTACTAGATATGCGTTAAGTCTTGCAACTGAAGGACGCGTATTTCTCGACGCTCCGTTTGTCCATTTCGATAAGTCACGCATTGCCGGTATAGCACGAAGTCTTGAAGTACCCTTAGAGCTAACGTGGTCTTGCTACAAGGGTGGCGACGTACATTGTGGCCGATGCGGCACATGTACAGAGCGTATCGAAGCTATTTGGAATGCGGGTTTTAGGGATCCTACCGAGTATGAACCGGGAACATATGCAGCGACTCTAAAGTTGCTTCGTGAAGCGGGTAAACTCAGGAGATAACAATGTATCCCACATACCATACAAAGCATCTTCAAAGTACCCAAACAGGATTAGCTCGACGTCATGGAACACAGATACGTAAAGTGTTAGCCCAAGTACGTAA
>Ga0307378_10011074_pt1 | contig 11660 bp, 6 predicted proteins | sample UN1MG_FD_202238 | JGI IMG/M metagenome (GOLD analysis project Ga0307378, IMG submission 202238) | Soil microbial communities from Risofladan, Vaasa, Finland - UN-1 | ecosystem: Environmental > Terrestrial > Soil > Coastal area > Acid sulfate soil | place: Finland: Risofladan, Vaasa | collected...
AGGCCCGCGGCCGAACCATTGGACCCTATCGAAGTGACGGGGTAAGGCGAGCTTCAGGCCGATCCGGGGAAGCATGGGCAACGGGGCGTTCGCCCGGGGCGTGAACTGGCCGCTGACGGCCACGCCTCCGTCGCCGCCGATGGCGTATCGCAGGGTCTGCGTCGCGGAGCCGCCGGCGAGGCCGTATTCGACGGTGACCGTCACCCGGCCGGGCCCGTCCTCCCGGGCCGTGAGCGACTTCAGCTCCCTGTAGAGGCTGGCCCGGCGCCAGAAAGCCAGACGGCTGTTCATCCGGTTGCCGAAGTCGTTGTCCGTCGGGGCGCGCCAGAAATTGGGCTCGACCCCCGATGCGATGAGTTCGCGGCCGCCGCTCGCGAACGAATCCATCGCGCCCGTCAGCCGGTCGAAGCGGAGCGCGAAATCTCGTCCGGCGACCCGGATAAAGCGAGGGCCGTCCTCGACCGTGAGCGGTGCCAGGGCCGGCTCCGATGCGGGGCCGGGCTCGGCCGCGAGCGGCATCAAGAACTGCTCCGAGGCGACGGCGAGCCCCTTGGGGAGGCCCGGCGCCGCGTCTCGGGAACGGAGCGTGAGGTCGAGAAAATATTCGACGCCCGGCTTGGGGCTAATAGGGGGGAGGGGGATGCGGAAGACCTCGGCCGCATGAGGCGCCACGGCCGGCTTCGCGATCGTCCCCGAAGCGACGGACATTCCGTCGGCGGAAAGCTCCCAAACGAGATCGAAACGGTCGAGGCCGATGAAATCATAGCGGTTGCGAAGCTCGACCTTGCCGGTTGCCAGGTCGGCGGGCAGGAACTTGACGAATTGGTAGACCTTCTTGACCTCGAATAGGGCGGGGTGGGGGGCCCGGTCCGGGTCGACAAGCCCGTTGGCGCAGAAATTCTGATCGGACGGAACATCGGCGGGGCCATAATCTCCGCCGAAAGCCCAATAGAATTCGCCCCTAAATTTTTGCGTGGCGAAGCCCTGGTCGACCCAGTCCCAAATGAACCCCCCTTGGAGCTGGTCGTGGGCTTCGATCGCGTTCCAGTAATCTTGTAGGTTACCCGTGGAGTTGCCCATGGAGTGGGCGTACTCGCACATGATGAGCGGCCGGGTTTGCTTTTGGGAAGCGTACTTGACCAGGTTTTCGATCGGCTCGTACATCGGACAATAGATGTCGGTATGGGGCCTGAGCTCGGCCCGTTCGTACTGGACGGGGCGGGACGGATCCCGCTTTTTAAGCCAGCGGTAGGACTCCTCGAAATTGACGCCGTCCCCGGCTTCGTTGCCGAGCGACCAGATGATGACCGAAGGGTGGTTCTTGTCCCGCTCGACCATGCGGGCGACGCGGTCGAGGTGGGCCGCGCCCCATTCCGGGTCCTTGGCCAGACTCTTGGCGCCGTAGCCCATGCCGTGGGATTCGATGTTGGCCTCATCGACAATGTAGAGGCCGTATTCGTCGCAGAGCGCGTACCAAAGCGGGTCGTCCGGGTAGTGGCAGGTCCGGACCGCGTTGATGTTCGATCGTTTCATGAGCTCGATATCGCGGCGCATGGATTCTTCCGAGATGACGTGGCCCGTGGTGGGATCGTGCTCGTGCCGATTGACGCCCTTGAGGAGGACGGCGACGCCGTTGATGAGGAGTTGCCCGTTCTTGATCTCGGAGGTTCGGAAACCGGTTTTTAAGGTGACCGCCTCGAGCGTCCTGCCCGAGGCGTCCTTGAGCTCGAGGACGAGCCGGTAGAGGTACGGCGTCTCAGCGCTCCATTTCCTGACGTCCCTGACGGTCCCGTCAAAGGAGACGAGGGCCTTGCCGTCCCTGCCGAGGCCGGTTCTCCGGGTCTCGGCCAGCGCCTTCTTCCCGGCGACGTCGAGCAGGGTCATCGAGACGGCCACGGGTCCCGGTCCGACGTCCCCGGCCCCGCTTCTCCCGACGTCGACCGTCAATGTCAGCCGGCCGTCCCTGTAATGGTCGTCAAGGGTCGCCCGGGCCTCGAAATCGCGGATGCGGACCTTGGGGGTGGCGTAGAGATAGACGTCGCGCTCGATGCCGGCCAGCCGCCAGAAGTCCTGGCATTCGAGGTAGGACCCGTCCGACCAGCGGTAGACCTCGGCCGCCACGACGTTCTCCCCGGGCTTGAGGAAGCGGGTGATATTCCACTCCGCCGGCGTTTTCGAGTCCTTGCTGAGGCCGACCTTTTCGCCGTTGACCCAGACATAGAAGAACGACTTGACGGCGCCGAAATGAAGGGTGACGTCCATCCCGCTCCAGTCCGCCGGAACGGTGAATGTCCGTCGGTAAGAGCCCACGGGATTATGGTCGTGCGGGACGAAGGGAGGCTTCGGGTTGGGGGCGAATTCGTAGGACGAGTTGACGTAGATCGGGATGTCGTAGCCCTGGAACATCCAGTCCGAGGGGACGAAGATCTCCTTCCAATCGCTGACATCGGCCGACGGCCGCCAGAAATCGAGGGGCCGGTCGGCCGGACGCGCCGACCAGTGGAATTTCCACGGGCCATTGAGCGAGATGTAGCGAGTCGATTCGTTGGGACCGAGGCGGAGCGCCGCGGCGGCGTCGGGGAAGGGGACGAACGTCGCCCGTGGGGCTTCCGTGTTGACGTGAAGGACGCGGGGGTTCTCCCAATCCTCGGGCTTGGTCTGGGACGGGGCGAAGGAGATGGTCAGTAGGCTAAGACATACCGCGATCGTCGCCGGGATCTTCATGTCGCTTCTTCCTTTCTCCCTTTGTCGCCGCTCAAGCTCCGGCCCAGAGGTCCCGGGGATAGACGCCCGAATCGACGAGCCCGAGGATGGCCGTCCGGAAGGCGGGCCGGTCCTCGGGATACGTCATGCCGAACCAGCGTTCCTGCGTCGGCAGGATCCGGACCCTGGCCCGGCCGGCGCCGAGCAGCGTGCCCACGACCTCGGGGATGAGGAATTCCGCCTTCAGGATGGAAGAGGCGTTCGCCCTGAGGAATTCGGGGAAGAGGGTCTCGAGTTCGGCAAAGAGGCCGGGAGTGAAGCCCCAGAAATTCATGGACGTCCAGCTGGCGGGGTCCAGGGGCATCCAGTCGACATCGTTCTCCGTGTGCTCGACGGCGGCCCCGGACTTGCGGATCTTCAGGAGCTCGCGTATGCCGACGAGATAGCCCTCGGCCGTGGCCGTGCAGACGCCCCGGGCGACCGTTCCGTGCTCGGAGAGGGTGTTGGCCAGCCGGTAGCCGACCATGGCGAACTCGTGCCGGTCGGCCCCTCCCCCCTTCCGTCCGAGATACCCGGCCATGGCCTCGAAGGCCGTCCGGCCGTAGTAGTCGTCGGCGTTGATGGCCAGGAAAGGGGTCCGGACGGAATCCTTGCAAGACAGGATGGCCTGGGCCGTGCCCCAGGGCTTTTTCCGCCCATCGGGAACGGCGAACCCCGGAGGGAGCTGGTCCGGGGACTGGAAGACATAGGCCGTATCCGCGGCCTGCTCGATGCGGCGGCCGATCCTCTCCCGGAAGGCGTCTTCGAGGTCCTTGCGGATGATGAAGACGACCCGGCCGAATCCCGCCCGGAGGGCATCGAACACCGAGTAATCGAGCACGACCTCGCCGCTCGGGCCGACGGGATCGATCTGCTTCAGCCCGCCGTACCGGCTTCCGACGCCGGCCGCCATGACCACCAAGGTCAAAGATGACATGGGGCCTCCTCTCGTGGGTCGTTTTCCCGTATCTTAATGAATCGGCCGGACGAGGTCAAACGGGGCGGGCGTTCCGGAAGGGGTCAAACCTACCTTTTACACCCTTCTTGCCCCGAAAAGTGTAAAAGGTAGGTTTGACCCCTTCTGAGATTTCTGCCCTCCTGGCTGTCCTAAGCCGGTTCGCCCAGGAAGCTCGTTTGACCCCGTCACACCTCGCCCGCCCCGGCTTTACATGTCTCCGCCTATCCTATATTATTATTGAATATAAAGAAGGTGTGCGCATGATCCGTTCGACGACAGTCATCTGCATCCGGCACAAGGGTAAAACGGCCATGGCCGCCGACGGCCAGGTGACCATGGGCCAGACCGTCCTCAAGCAGACCGCCCAGAAGATCCGCCGCCTGGCCAAGGGTGACGTCCTGGCCGGGTTCGCGGGCGCGACGTCGGACGCGTTCGCCCTGTTCGCCCGGTTCGAGGTGAAGCTCGAGGAATACCGCGGTAACCTCCCTCGGGCGGCCATCGAACTGGCCAAGGACTGGCGTATGGAAAAGTCGCTCCGTCAGCTCGACGCGCTTCTCGTCGTGGCCAACGCGGAGAGCTTGCTGCTCATCTCCGGGACAGGGGACGTCGTCGAACCCGACGACGGCATCATCGCCATCGGCTCCGGCGGACCCTACGCCCTGGCCGCGGCCCGGGCCCTCATCCGGCATACCGACCTCGACGCGCGGCAGATCGCCGCCGAAGCCCTGGGGATAAGCGCCGGGATCTGCGTCTATACGAATAACGAGATCATGGTCGAGGAGCTCTGAATGCCCATCGTCCTCCCCGAGACGTTCGAGAGGCCCGCGGCCGATATCCCCGACGTGGAGCTCACGCCGCGGGAGATCGTGGCCGAGCTCGACAAGCACATCATCGGCCAGAAGGCGGCCAAGAAGGCCGTGGCCATCGCCCTGAGGAACCGTTTCCGCCGGCGCAGGCTGCCCCCTCCCTTGGCCGACGAGATCGCGCCCAAGAACATCCTCATGATCGGCCCCACCGGAGTCGGAAAAACGGAGATCAGCAGGCGGCTGGCCAAGCTGACCTCCTCGCCCTTCCTCAAGATCGAGGCCAGCAAGTTCACCGAAGTCGGCTATGTCGGCCGGGACGTCGAATCCATGATCCGGGACCTCGTCCGCATGGCCGTCGACATGGTCAAGCAGGAGAAGGTCGCCGAGATCGTGGAGAAAGCCAAGGCCAACGCCGAGGAGAAGCTCCTGGACATCCTCCTGCCTCCGCCCAAGAAGCGTGATGACGCGAACGGCGAGGGGGACGACTCGAAATTCCACGACACTCGGGAGAAATTGCGGGCCCAACTCCGCGCCGGGCTCCTCGAGGACCGGCCGGTCGACCTCGAGGTCAAGGAAAAGACGATGCCGCCCCTCGAGGTCGTTTCGAACTCCGGGGTCGAGGAGATCGGGTTCCAGATCCAGGAGTTCCTCCCGGGTTTCCTGGGAGGCCGGACGAAAAGGCGGCGAATGAAGATCAAGGAGGCGCGGGAAGTCATACTCGAGGAAGAGGAAAAGCGCCTCGTCGATATGGACCAGGTCTCCCGCCTGGCCGTCGAGCGCGTCGAGCAGTCGGGCATCATCTTCCTCGACGAGGTCGACAAGATCGCCGGCCGGGAGACCGGACATGGACCCGATGTCAGCCGCGAGGGCGTCCAGCGCGACCTCCTGCCGATCATCGAGGGCACGACGGTCAATACGCGCTTCGGGCTCGTCCGGACCGACCACATCCTGTTCATCGGCGCCGGCGCCTTCCACGTCTCCAAGCCCTCCGATCTCATCCCCGAGCTCCAAGGCCGGTTCCCGATCCGCGTCGAGCTCACGCCGCTCGGCAAGGACGACTTCGTGCGCATCCTGACCGAACCGGAGAATGCCCTGGTCCGCCAGTACGAAGCCCTCTTGGCCACCGAAGGCGTGAGCGTCTCCTACGCCCCTGATGCCGTCGACGAGATCGCCGATGTCGCGGAAAAGGTCAACGCCGACGCCGAGAACATCGGGGCCCGTCGCCTCCACACAGTCCTCGAAAAAGTCATGGAGGACATCTCCTTCGCCGCTCCGGATATCGCCGAGAAGACCATCCGGATCGACCGGGAGTACGTCCGGGAGCACCTCAAGGACATCCTCGAAAACCAGGACCTGCGGCGTTTCATCTTGTGATGACCAGACCGTTCACGACGCTCATCCTCGGGTTGCCGTTGCTGGTCTTTCCGGCCTGCGGCCGGAAAGGTCCGCTCGCGATCCCCCCCGGACGCGAGCCCATGGCCGTCGAGGGCTTGGCCGCCGCCCAGCGCGGGCCGATCGTGCTCCTGGAATGGACCAACCCGGTCAAGGCCGTCTCCGGCCGCCCTCTTGCGGACCTTGAAACCATCGAGATCTGGGTTTTCGACGGCGGCCTGCCGGCGGGCGGCCGGCCTTTCGCCTCGGCCGATGTCGAAAAAACGGCCCGTCTGGCCCGGCGGATCCCCAAAGAGGAATGGGCGAATTTCCAAGGTCGGGCCGGCGCGCGGCACCCCGGGATGGCCTTTCCTTTCGCCTTCGACCCGGGGCCGGCGGGCCAGAAACGGCTGGCCTTCACCGTCCGGGTCGCCGACTCCAAAAAGCGTGCCTCGGATTTTGCCATTCCTGTCGCCGTGGACATCCGGGCCTGCCCGAAACCCCCGCGATCCGTGGACGTCCGCGTCTTTCCGGACTTCATCGAGGTCGGTTGGCTCGCCCCCGACTCGAACATCGACGGCACGCCTCTCGAGAATGGGGGTGGCTATGCCGTCTTCCGTTACGAAGGGGACGGGTCGCCGCGCAAACTCACCCCGTCCCTTCTCGACGGCCTGAAGTTCGAGGACCGCGACTTCGAGTTCGGGAGGGCCTATGGCTATTTCGTCAGGGCCGTTGCCGTCGGGGCGGACGGCACGGTCGAAAGCGGCGATTCTCCGGTCGCGGAGATCGTCCCGCGCGACATTTTCCCGCCCGCTCCGCCGGCCGGCCTGGCCGTCGTCGCCGGCGACGGGCTCGTCTCTCTGATCTGGCGGCCGGCGAAGGAGCCTGACCTCGACGGTTACAGGGTCTGGAGAAAGGAGACCGGCGGCCCGGCCTTCAGTGCCCTCGGCGAAGGTCTCGTCCGGGAGAACACCTTCACCGACCGGGCGGCCGTAAAAGGCGTGTCCTATGTTTATGCCGTCAGCGCCGTTGATCGGGCCGGGAACGAGGGCTCGAGGTCCGAAGGAGCGTTCGTCGCCGCGAAAGGAGCGAGGTCTTGAGAATCTACCGGTTCAGGTACCGCAAAAAGATCCTCACGGGCATCCTGAAGGAAGAGCTGCTTTTTCCCATCGTCGGCTCGGTCTTCGGCGACTTCAAGATCGGTTCGAGCCCCATCCCCATCGGCGAGGTCCGCATCCTGCCGCCGGTTCTGCCCACGAAGATCATCGGCATCGGCCGCAACTACAGGGCCCACGCCGAGGAATTGGGAAATCCTCTGCCCGAAGAGCCCCTGATCTTCCTCAAGCCGCCGACGGCCGTCATCGGCCATCTGGACAGGATCGTCCAACCGGCCATGGCCGGCCGTGTCGATTACGAAGGGGAGGTCGCCGTCGTCATCAAGAAAAAAGCCCGCGGGCTTGGCGACGACGCTCCCGTTTCCGACGTCATCCTGGGCTGCGCGTGTTTCAACGACGTCACGGCCCGGGGCCTGCAGAAGAAGGACGTCCAATTCACCCGGGCCAAGTCCTTCGACACGTTCGCCGCGCTCGGGCCCTGCGTCGCCACGGGCCTCGACACGGCGGCGCTCCACTTGAAGACGTTCCTCAACGGCAAGCTGGTCCAAACGGGGAACACGGCCAACCTCATCTTTTCCGTCCCGTTCCTCGTCCGGTTCCTCTCCCGGATCATGACCCTCAACCCCGGCGACGTCATCGCCACGGGCACGCCCGCCGGGGTCGGCCCCATGACGCCCGGCGACCGGGTGGACGTCCAAATCGAGGGGATCGGCGTGCTCTCGAACGCCTATGCCCGTACAAGCGACAAGGAGGACACATGAAGCTGTTCCTGGATTCGGCCAACCTGGAAGAGATCCGCGAGGTCGCGAGCTGGGGCGTCTTGGACGGGGTGACCACCAACCCGTCGCTCTGTTCCAAGGAGAACGTGACATTCGAGGACAACATCCGCGCCATCTGCGCCGTCTGCGCCGGACCCGTCAGCGCCGAATGCGTTTCGCTCCGCGCCGACGAGATCGTCGTCGAGGCCCGCGGCCTGGCCCGGATCGCGCCCAACGTCGCGGTCAAGATCCCGATCTGTTTGGAAGGCCTCAAGGCGACGAAAACGCTCCACGGCGAGGGGGTCCCGGTCAACATGACCCTCATCTTCTCCGCGAGCCAGGCCCTCCTTGCGGCCAAGGCGGGGGCCCGCTTCGTCAGTCCCTTCATCGGGCGCCTCGATGACGCCTCCGAGGACGGTATGGCCCTCATCGAGGAGATCGTCCAGATCTTCGAGAACTATCCCTTCGAAACCGAGGTCATCGTGGCCAGCGTCCGCCACCCGCGGCACGTCGTCGAAGCGGCCCTCATCGGCGCGGACATCGCCACGGTCCCCTACGGGGTCCTGGAAAAGCTGGTCAAGCATCCGCTGACCGACATCGGCATCGAACGGTTCCTCGCCGACTGGAGAAAAGTCAAGAAGTGAGATTCCACCTCATTTTCCGGATCCGCGAACAGGTCCGGATCCTCGTCCAGAAAGCCCGACGGATCACCGTGTTCGTGCTCGTCCTGGGCGTCCTCTTCTTGAGCCTGGCCGAGGGCAAGAACATCTTCCTGGGCGAAGTCCGCAAGGAGATCCACAAGTCGTTCGCCTACGACAGCCTGAAGGCGTCCTATTTCCCGCCCGCCCTCGTCCTCGAGAATGTCCGCTCCCTCGCCGGCCCGCCGACCTTCCTGGCCCGCCGGGTCACGGTCGAAGTCTCCTTTCTCTCCCTCCTGAAGAACCGGAAGGCCATTTCCGTCCGGTTGGAATCTCCGGAGGTTCGCCTCACCCGGGGAGTCCCGGGGGCGCCACGGCCAAAAGCCGGGCGCCCGCTGTCCGTTTTCTCCCTTCCTTTCATCATCGAGGAGGGGGTCGTCGAGGACGGTTCGGTGTCCTATGGATCCGGCGCGGCGACGGTCGAGGTCCAGGGACTTCAGGCGCGCGTCACCCAGAGCGGCGAGGAGTTCTCGGTCCGGGCGACGGCCGAGCGGAGCGGTTATTCGTCGCCTGCTCAAAACCTCGACTTCGGGGGGGTCCTTACGGTTCTGCTGTCCGGCCGGGGCGAAGCCGTGAAGATCGACCGTCTGACCGTCGAGGGTCCCGACGTCTTCCTCCAGGCGGCCGGCAGCATCCGGAATTTCCCCGACCCGGAGGTCGAACTGGACACCCGCTTCGAAATCGAGACCGCCTTTCTAGACGCGATCCTCAGTCTGCCCTTCGATTGGAAGGGAAAAGTCGGAGTGGAGGGGAAGCTCCGGCGCACGAACGGCGAACTGACCTTCGAGACGAGCCTCGCCTCGGACACCCTGGCGATCTGTGGTGTGCCCATGGGCCGGATCCGGGGCCGCTTCGACCTCGCGCCGGCGACGGGCGGAACGATCGACCTGGCCATCCAGAAGCCCGGGCTTCCCGCCGAGAGTTTGGGCCTGACCTTTCTCCATGGTCGGGTCGAGGGCCGGGCCGCCCCGATCTTCGTCGACCCGGTCTTCCGTGAGCTCAAGATCCCCTGGCCGGTCAGTTCTCCAGCCTGGGGGACCTTCAGCCTTGAGCACAGAAAGCTCTCCGTCGACGCTGAATTCCGGGATTCCGATCTCGCCCGGGAAGGGGACCGGTTTTCGTTCCGGGGAGGCGCCACGGTCGGCGTCGACTTCGCCACCCACAACATCTCCATCCGGGCTCCCGGCCTCGAATCGAGCTTCGGACGCCTCGAAGCGACCGCTGCGATCGACCTCGTAGGCGACATCGATACGAGGATCCGGGGGCAGGTCTTCGACGTCAAGCAGACGCGGGAATTCGTCTCCCTCGCCCTCAACGAGACGTTCGGTTTCGGCGAGATCCGGGGCGCGGGCTACGCCGACGTCCGCCTCAGCGGTCAATCCAAGTCTCCGGCGGTCTCCCTGAAGGCCACCTTGTCTCCCGGCGGCTTCGACCTGTTCAATGCCGCCTTCGTCGAGACGGAGGCCGCTATATCGGGAGGGAGTTTCGAGGGCTCTTTCGACGTCGACGATCCCGACCTCAAGGGCCGGGTCTGGGTCAAGACCGGCGGCGACACGCTCGAAGTGGACGTCAAGGATGGGGAGGGGGAGCTGGCCAGGATCCTTCCCGCCCTCGAGATCCCCGTCTCTCTCTCCGGCCGGGCCTCGGGCGATTTCCGGATGGTCCAAAAGGCCGGCGGCCAGGAATTCTCAGGCAACTTCACGAGCCCCGAGATCACCGGCTACGGCGAGACGGCCGGCCGGGTCGCCGGCCGGCTCGATTGGAAGGACGGCATCCTAACGTTCTCCGAGCTGGCCATGGATTTCTATGGCGGGCGTTTCAACGGCCGGCTGCTCGTCGGGATCGTCAACGGCGAGTTCGATTTCGACCTCCGTGGCGAGGAGCTCGATTTTCACCAGGTCGTCTCGGCGGCCTCCGGCCGGCTGTCCCTGTCCCTCGCCGGCCGCGGCGTCTTCGGCAAGGACAAGCTGGGTGGGCTGTTCAACATCAAGGACATGAGCCTTTCTCCCCTTGAGAAAACGGAGGCCCGGGGCGATCTCCAGTTGGACGTCGCCGGTGGGCATGTTCTTCTCGGCCTCAAGGGCGGGCTCGTCCCAGGTGAAAACCCGTTCGAAGCGGCTTTCGATTTCCCTCTTTCCGGCGGGCTTTTTTCGGGGGTTGTCAAGGGACGGATCGGCGACCTCGACCTCATCTGGCCATGGGTCGGGGTCCAGGGGTACGCCGATTACACGGCCGACGTGAAGGAAACCGAGACGAAAGCGAAGGTCGCCGTCGTCATCGATGTCACGGCCCCGGTCATGCCCCTGCCGGGTTTCGCCTACGCCGTGACCGATTTTACGGCCTCGGCGAGCTACCTCGATGACGTCCTGACCATCACTTCGCTCGGCGGCAAACTCGGCGGGGGCGACGTGCGCGGCTCGGGCGAGATCGGAATCGGCGAAAAGGGCATCGCGACAATGGACCTGAGGATCGAGGCCAGGGACATGGTCCTCTCGCCCATGGAACGGATGCGGGCCCAGGCGGACGGGACGCTCCGCCTGATCAAGGACAATAACCGCTTCGTCAGCGAGGGGGAGCTCCTGTTCAAGCGGCTGACCTGGCGCCGCGAGATCTACGAGGAATTCGGGTTTTCTTCGGAAGTCGAGCCGGCGGCGGACACGGGGCCCTCGTTTTTCGACGGCATGTCCCTGAACATCCGCCTCCGGGCCGACGAAAACTTCGTCATCGAGAACTCGCTCGGCAACTTCAACGGCCGATTCAATTTGACCGCGACCGGCGCCTTCAGCTCGCCCGTCCTCCTCGGCGAAATCGACCTCACGAGCGGCGACTTCTTTTTCCAGGACCGGAGCTTCCGGGTGATCAGCGGACGGCTGAGCTTCGTCGATCCGATCAACACGGAGCCCTACCTCGATTTCCGCGGCGAGACCTACGTCAAGGACTACCGGGTGACTCTGAGCATGAGCGGCCCGGTCAGCCGCCTCAAGCCGGAATTCTCCTCCTCGCCGCCCCTGCCGCCGGAGGAGATCCTGTCCCTTCTCGCCCTGGGCGAGGCCTTCAAGAGGACGTACTATTCCTATTCCGGAGACCGCAGCACGGCTCTGAATACAGCCTCTCTTCTGACCTACCAGATCGCCGATCAGGCCAGGAGAAGGACCCCCGGCGGCCGTTTCTCCTTGGACCGATTCCGTATCGACCCTTATATTCCTCAGAGT
>Ga0307378_10011075_pt1 | contig 11659 bp, 5 predicted proteins | sample UN1MG_FD_202238 | JGI IMG/M metagenome (GOLD analysis project Ga0307378, IMG submission 202238) | Soil microbial communities from Risofladan, Vaasa, Finland - UN-1 | ecosystem: Environmental > Terrestrial > Soil > Coastal area > Acid sulfate soil | place: Finland: Risofladan, Vaasa | collected...
CCCTACCGGGGTTGCTCGCGGCTGGAATCGCTGATCTTGCGCATCCCCGATAGGGGATTCCTCGGGCGCGTCGCTTCCTCGGAATGACATGCCCGAAGCCTTACGCATAATCTGGGTCTAACGATGCCTGGCTGCCTCGTATTGCGGTTTCCGCCCGGCAGGGATGGCTCTTCTCCTGCAGAACCGTCCCTGGCAAGAGGGGGCTCCAAGATGAGTGACAGCGGGCAGCACGAGGGGACTGGCTCGCATTTCCCTGCGCGCAGCAACAGGGAAACTGCGTGCCTGTACCCGTCGAAAAGCATACCGGGCGCGCAGGGGCGGGCGTTGGCGCGCGGATTTCCGTCCCTGGCGGGCCGTTTCGCCAGCCGGCTTCTGCTTGCCGTTTCCGCGGTACGGGAGCTGCGCGCGCGCCCGGCCCTGGTGGCGGTCGTGCTGGCGCTGGCGACCGCATCCTGGCTTTCCGCCAGCTACGTCAACGGCCGCATCGCCGCCCGCCGGTGGACGCTGGCGGGCCAGCCGATGCCCACCGCTGAGCGCTCACCCCTTCCCTTTGCGCAGCGGTGGATGCTGCCCTATCACAACTCGCCGGTTGCCTCTTTGCTGTGGGTGCCGTTCGCCCGCTTCGCCTCTCCCCTTGGGCAACCGTCGTCCGTCGCCACCCGCTGGGTAGTGCTCGCCTACTACCCGGTCATGGTGAGGCAGTTCCGAGCGGCCACGCATGCCGCGCCGCCCCGTAGTGCCGCCCGCCGCTCCTCGGCGCAGTGGGTCATGTACGGTTACCCCGTGGCAGTCGGCGTGCTGGCAGCGCTCGTGTTACTCTTGATCTTGGTCGGCCTGCTGGGCTGGGTGCGCGATAGGGATAAGCCCGTTCGCCTGAGTGACTTGCCCGGGTACTGGCGGCGGCATTATTGGGCGATGCTGGCGCTAGCGCTGATCGGCGTGGCACTCGCGGCAGTTGCGTCTCTAGTCCTTAACCGGCTCGCGGAGGCCGGAAGATCGGGGCCATCGGCTCTGTCCGATGTCGCCGAGACCATCCAGAGCTTCGCCTCACTAGCGGTGATGCCGATCCTCGGCCTGCTGTTCATGTTCGCCCCGTTCGTGATCGTGGTGCGAGGGGTGGGTTGGTGGCATGGGATAATCGGGGGGCTGCGGCTGTGGCGATCCCGCTGGCCGGCGGTGGTGGCGCTGTTCGTGCTGTTCCGCGTGGGCTGGGAGGTGATCGCGGTTTGGAGCGCCGCGACGCCCTGGAATAGATGGGGCGGCGTCCTGACTCGCGCGCCGTGGCTGTCATCGCCGCCGGCGCTGCTGGCCTGGTCGTGGGTGGCCACAATGGGCGCGGCCCTGCTCGGCCTGTGGGCGGCCTACGCGTTCATGGAGATCGCGCGCCCACCGGCGTCGGCAACGGAGGAGGTCGTCACATGAGCCCTTGGAACGCATTCTGCGTGGCGCGGACGGCGGCCGGACGCCTCGTGCACCGACCCGGGTTGGCGCTGGCGGTGGTGGCGCTAGCCAGCGTGGCGTTCGTCTCAAACGCGTTCTTCAACGACGCCGCATCACCGCGTCACCATCCGCGGTCGGACGATCGGCGACCGCCCTTCGCCCAGCGGTGGCACGCCCTCTATCGCGCGCCCGGCCTGCATGCGTTGGTGTGGCAGCCGCTCGCAGGGTTTACCGAGCCCGCCTACCCCCTGACTCACATCGCCGACGGTTGGTCGGCGTTTATCGGTCGCCGCCAAGCGCCGAACTCGAGCTTCGACCCGACGCGAATGTTAGCGGCGAGGGCGATCTTGCTCTCCCTGGTGACGGCGCTCGTCCTCGCCTGGCTGCTGGGGGCCATCACCGTCAAGGATGACTCGTCCCGCAAGGCCGCGGGTGCGGCACAACGGCTGCGGGCGCACTACTTGCCGATCCTGCTCGTCGTCCTCGTGCCCGCGGCATGGCAGTTCATGATGGGGGCGATCATATTCGGTCGGGGGCCGGCTCCGGGCGTCAACCTTCTACGCTGGCTCGCGCATCATGTCGGCAGGGACGGCGCCCTCTCGGTGTGGTACGCATCGGCGATGATTCCGTTCGTGCTTCTGATGCTGGCGCCATTCGCGATCGTGGCGCAGAACACCGGGGCCTGGCGGGGGATCTCCCAAGGTCTGCGTCTGCTTGGGCGGAATGTGCTGGCGCTCATTGGGCTATTCGTCATCGCTTGGGGCGGCTATCAAGCTCTGCTGCTATGTGATGCCGCAGCGTCGCTCCCGGCACCGCTTGTCAGCTGGTTCATCATGCTCAGCTTGCCGGGACTGACCATATTCTGGAGCTGGGTACATTGGGTGGGGATGGCGCTGCTCGGCCTGTGGGTGGCCTATGCGTTCATGGAGATCACGCGTGGGCCGGCCGAGGCGCCGCACCCGAGCGAGGCTTGAGATGGAGGGGAAAGTCGGTGGCTTCGCGCTCGCGCGGTTAGCCGTGGGGCACCTCGTCCGCCGGCCAAGGGTGGTCGTGGTCGTGCTGGTTCTTGCCAGCCTTTCGTACTTGTCGGGCATCGCCGCCGACGGGTTCTACTGGCAACATTGCTCCCGAATGAGCAAGGCTGAATACGCCGGGCTGATGGGCTTTGCCTCCGACGTGGAAAGAGGTCCGGCTTCCTCGGCGAAAGTGCCGAGCCGCCCGGGGTTCGCGCGCCGTTGGCTGTCAACGTACACGGCGGAGCGGTACACATGCGTTCTCAGTTGGTCGCACCTGCCCCGCTTCGCCGCGCCGCTGTCGGGGCCTACAGAACTGGCGGATGGGTGGACGCGCTGCCTGAACCGCTTCCAGCTTTTGGCTTCGTACGCATCAGGCCAAGGCGCGTATGGCGCCCTGAAGGCGATGCCTGCGCTGCTCATCGGCACGTTGTTCCTCGTCGGCCTGCTCGGCTGGGTGAGGGATGTGAAGTGCCCGCCGCGCTTGACTGACTGGGCGGAGTACTGGCGATCTCACTACGTGCAGGTGCTGCTGGTCGGCATCATCTTACTGGCGGTCGCGGCGGTATACGGGACGGTCGTAATGTATGTAAATGTAATTGTGACAGACATGATTCTCTCGCGGAGGGCGCAAGTGCTACGCAGTCTCTCCCAGCTTATTGCTGCTGAGGAAGCAGTGACGGCGGCGCTCCTCGTGATCTGGATGCTCGCGCCCTTCGCTGTCGTCGCGCGCGGACTCAAGGCTTGGACGGGCATCGCCTCTGGGCTGCGTCTGCTGCGTCACCACTGGCTGTCGCTAGCCGTCCTGTTCGTCATTTTCCGAGCGGGCCGTGAGGTCGTGACGGTGTGGCAAGTCTTGTCGCCATGGATGTCGGATAGTGCGAAGTCCGGGTTCGGCGTGGGGCTGCCGGTCGTGCTCTGGAAGTGGGCCCGGGTGCTCGCAAGCGCCCTACTCGGTCTGTGGGTGGCCTATGCGTTCATGGAGATCGCGCGCCCACCGGCGCCGGTCGAAGCGCCTGCTCCGGCCGAATGATTCATCCGCCACTCGGACCGCGTGCGGAGGCGGTCCCGATCAAGTATCATTCAGAGCGAGCGCAGGCGAGCGAAGAATCTCGCCGGGGGAGATTCCTCGGATTCGCCTCGGAATGACCGTATCGGGCGCCTCGGGATGACGGAGCAGTCGCGCGCAATGCAGGGCGTCGCCAAGGTCATGTCATTCTGAGGAAGCGCAGCGACCGAAGAATCTTGCAGGCGAAGTGCGATTCCTTGCCGAGATCCTTCGCTACCGCTCAGGATGACATCTTACGAGTCGGCTGCGAGTGCCCAAATGGATTATGCGCCGGCTGCTGGATCGCACCCCCATCGGCGGCGCCGGACGCCTTCGTCCGCCGAAGGTGGACTTCGCCACCCGCGGTGGTCAACAATCCGGGTCGGCGCCCACGGGGTTCAAAGAAAAATCCCGGCGACGGCCTACTCTCCCACCGCCTTGCGGCAGCAGTACCATCGGCGCTGAGGGGCTTAACTTCTCTGTTCGGAATGGGAAGAGGTGTTGCCCCCTCGCTACGGTCACCGGGAAATTGCTTATCCACAGATCAACACAGATGGACACAGATTTGAGAAACACGGAAAAAGAAGAGGCGACCAAGGCGAGCAGTTCGCTCCGCTCTGTCTGCAGCTTGCCCAATCTGCGAAATCCGCGCCACGGCGGCCTTCAGGCCTAGCCGCTTAGCCATCTGCGGATTGATGTTGATGGTGAATGACGGAGTGAGGCAGGGCGCGCGGCCACTGCGAGCGCGCTGAGATCGGGGGGACAAGCCCTCGGCCGATTAGTACTGGTCAGCTCAAGCGGTTGCCCGCCTTACACTCCCAGCCTATCAAGCAGGTACTCTTCCTGCGGCCTTACTCCCTTAACGGGATGAGAAGTCTCATCTTGGGGTGGGTTTCGCGCTTAGATGCTTTCAGCGCTTATCCCGGCCGGACTTGGCTACCCAGCGTATGCCCCGGGCGGGACAACTGGTACACCATTGGTCCGTCCACCGCGGTCTTCTCATACTGGCGGCAGCGCCCCTCAAACTTCTTACGCCCACGACGGATAGGGACCGAACTGTCTCACGACGTTCTGAACCCAGCTCGCGTACCGCTTTAATGGGCGAACAGCCCAACCCTTGGGACCTGCTCCGGCCCCAGGATGCGACGAGCCGACATCGAGGTGCCAAACCCCCCCGTCGATGTGAACTCTTGGGGAAGATAAGCCTGTTATCCCCGGGGTAGCTTTTATCCGTTGAGCGACAGCGCTTCCATTCGCCACTGCCGGATCACTAGGCCCGACTTTCGTCCCTGCTCGACTTGTCGGTCTCGCAGTCAAGCTCCCTTGTGCCCTTATGCTCTGCGTGCGATTTCCAACCGCACTGAGGGAACCTTTGGACGCCTCCGTTACCTTTTAGGAGGCGACCGCCCCAGTCAAACTACCCGCCTGGTACGGTCCCGCCTCCCGGTTTACCGGGACGCGGTTAGAGGCCCGAGATCTCAAGGGTGGTATTCCAAGGTTGCCTCCATCCCAACTGGCGTCGGGATTTCATTGGCTCCCACCTATCCTCTACAGGACATCCCCAGCTCCAATACCAAGCTGTAGTAAAGCTCCACGGGGTCTTTCCGTCCAGTCGTGGGTAACCGGCATCTTCGCCGATGCTACAATTTCGCCGAGTCCCTCGTTGAGACAGCGCCCAAGTCGTTACGCCATTCGTGCAGGTCGGAACTTACCCGACAAGGAATTTCGCTACCTTAGGACTGTTATAGTTACAGCCGCCATTCACCGGTGCTTCGGTTGGAAGCTTGGTCCCGATAAATCGGGATTGACCTCGCCCCTTAACATCCCGGCATTGGGCAGGCGTCAGCCCCTATACTTAGCCTTACGGCTTAGCAGAGACCTGTGTTTTTGGTAAACAGTCGCTTGGGCCGGTTCACTGCGATCCCCAAGCCCTCACCAAGCAGCACCGGACGCCAGAGGCGTACCAGATGCCGTTGGCTCAAGCCCAAGGACACCCCTTGTCCCGAAGTTACGGGGTCATTTTGCCGAGTTCCTTAACGAGGGTTCTCTCGCGCGCCTGGGCATCCTCTGCCCGCCTACCTGTGTCGGTTTGCGGTACGGTCACCAGCAGTCTCGCTAGAGGTTTTTCCCGGCCGCAGATTACACCAGTTCAGTCCGGACGAAACCTTTCCTCCTCATCACCCCTCGGGCTATATCGGTGCGGATTTGCCTGCACCAACCCTGCGGGCTTGAACGCACACTTCCCTCCGTGCGCTGGCTCACTCCGCGGCGTCTCCCCATTGCGTCTTTGCCGCCTGCTGGTGGCGCCGGAATATCAACCGGCTGTCCATCGCCTGCGCCTTTCGGCCTCGGCTTAGGACCGGCTAAACTTAGGAGGACGAACCTTCCCTAAGAAACCTTAGGCTTTCGGCGTCCCGGATTCTCACCGGAATTTTCGCTACTCATACCGGCATTCTCACTTGCGCCTCGTCCACCACGGCTTACGCCGCAGCTTCAACCTAGTGCGCAACGCTCCCCTACCGCCCGCGCTTTGCAGCCCGGGCCCGCGGCTTCGGTATCGAGCTTGAGCCCCGTTGGATTTTCGGCGCAGAACCACTCGACCAGTCCGATGTTACTCGTTGTTTAAAGGATGGCTGCTTCTAAGCCAACCTCCTGGTTGTTTGAGCGATCCCACCTCCTTACCCACTTAGCCCGATTTAGGGACCTTAGCCGACGATCTGGGCTCTTGCCCTCTTGACTACGAAGCTTAGCCCCCGCAGTCTGACTCCCGGGTTAGACATGGCGGCATTCGGAGTTTGATTGGGTGCGGTAACGCGTCAGCGTCCCTAGCCCATTCAGTGCTCTACCTCCGCCAAGCACCACCCGAGGCTAGCCCTAAAGCTATTTCGGGGAGAACCAGCTATCTCCAGGTTCGATTGGCATTTCACCCCTACCCACAGGTCATCCGAGCCGTTTTCAACCGACACCGGTGCGGGCCTCCACTCCGATGTTATCGGAGCTTCACCCTGCCCATGGGTAGCTCACCTGGTTTCGGGTCTACCGCCGGCAACTGGGACGCCCTTGCGGACTCGCTTTCGCTACGGCTACGGCTTGTCGCCTTAACCTCGCTGCCAACGGTAACTCGCCGGTTCATTCTGCAATAGGCACGCCGTCATCCTTCCCCCGTCGCACAAGGCGACGTGGGACTGGACTCCGACCGCTTGTAAGCACGCGGTTTCAGGTTCTATTTCACTTCCCTCACGGTACTAGTTCGCTATCGGTCAGAAGCAGTACTTAGCCTTAGGAGATGGTCCTCCCGGATTCCCACAGGATTCCACGTGCCCCGTGGTACTTGGGTAGCGCCCCCAGGAAGTCCCGCGCCTTTCGCCTACAGGGCTTTCACCCTCTATGGCTCGCCGTTCCAGGCGCATTCGACTAGTACGCGGGTTTTGTAACTTCCCGGCGGGTTCACAGCCCCGCCCGGTGCGTCCCCACAACCCCGCCGCCACAACGCCTGTGAGCTATCACATGACGACGGTTTGGGCTCGTCCCTTTTCGCTCGCCGCTACTGGGGGAGTTGCGCTTGCTTTCCTTTACTCGGGGTACTGAGATGTTTCAGTTCCCCCGCCTACCTTCCCCGGCTTATGGATTGGGCCAGGGATTCCCGATCATTACATCGGGAGGGTTGCCCCATTCGGGTACCTCCGGATCACTGCCTGCTTGCGGCTCCCCGGAGCTTTTCGCAGCTTGCCGCGCCCTTCTTCGGCTGCTCCTGCCAAGGCATCCACCGCGCGCCCTTAGTAGCTTGTACACCCCCGATCCCACCGCGCTCGTTGTCCTCGCGGCGAGCCGGAAGTTGACGCCGATCTCGCGGCAGGAGTCGCGTCGTCATCGCGACTGCTCCTGCCCTTACGCGCGCTCGGCTACGTGCCTTACCTCACTCACGTCCATCACCTCTATGCGCTTGTCAAGGTGCCCCGCCCCCGCCGCCGCCGGCGGCCAGGAGCAGCTCGCCCCCTAGGGCGAACCTTATTATATACACATCTCGCCCCAACCGTCAATCACACCCGCGTAAAATTATTGCCCGGGCGTGACGGGCGCTCGCACCGCCGTGGTGCGGATTCTCCGTTTACGCTTCCATGCTCCAGCTTCTGTGGTGGAGGCGAGCGGATTCGAACCGCTGACCCCCTGCTTGCAAAGCAGGTGCTCTCCCGGCTGAGCTACGCCCCCAGGCCGGAGCGAGAAAGCACAAAGGTCACAGGTGAACGGGGTTTCCGACTCACCGGTCTCCTTTCCGCTCTCACCTCTCACCGTGCTGGTGGGCGCACCTGGATTCGAACCAGGGACCTCTGCCTTATCAGGGCAGCGCTCTAGCCAACTGAGCTATGCGCCCACGCCCAGCGGCAACGCGAACCATGCGACCTTCTCGACTCGTCGGGATGCTCTAGCCACGCTTGCGCGCGTACACTCCCATGTATTCGCCCGCCAGCGCCGCGCGCGGGGCGACGACCGCCAGCATCCGCCGCCCCGTTGCCCGCAGCGGGGCCAGCCGCGGCCGCATCACCGCCCGCCGCAGGGCAACGCCGAACAGGTGAAGCGGCAAGCAGGTGAGCGGGCGCGTTCGGATCGCCGCTGCGCCCTCTCTCCTGTTCCCCTCTTCCCCTGCTCCCTTTTCCCCCCACAGGGTGGTGTAGATCTCCAACGGTACCAGACCGTGCGCGCTCAGCAGCCACCGCACGCTCGCCGGCGCATAGAGCGCGACATGCCCCGCGCGGTTGTACTCCGCCCACGCCGGCCCCTGCGCGCGCGCGGCCCGGCTCGCGCCGTTGGGGGTGAAGATGTTGAGCATCCCGCCCGGCCGCAGCAGCCGGGCGATGGCAGCGAACGTCGCCTGCGGGACCGTGAGGTGCTCCAGCACCGACCACATCACTACCGCGTCGAAGCTGGCTGGCGCAAACGACGCCTGCTCCACCGTCCCCGTGTCAACCGGCAGCCCCAGGCGCTCCCGCGCATAGGCCGCATCCGCCGCGCTCGGCTCCACCCCGTGCGCCGCAAATCCCAGCCGACGCGCCACCGCCGTGCTGTAGCCCCGCGCGCATCCTACGTCCAGCAGCCGCCAGGCGCCCCCTGCGCGCCCCCGCAGGTAGCCCCGCAGGCGCCGGAAGAGCTCCTCCCACTGCGGCTCCTTGCGCGCGCGATAGGCCGCGTACGCCGCATCGTCGCCATAATAGGGTGCAACCGCGCTCGTCGCGGGTGATTCGCCTAAGCCGGCCCCTGGCGCTGCCGCCTTCCCCTGGCCTTCATCGTCCTGGGGAACCAGGCTCGGCTGTTGACCGGGCGCGCCGGCGACCACCAGCGCCGGATGATAAGCCAGGGCGCACCCCCCGCAGCGCACCAACACCCCGTGGCGGCTGCGCCCCAGCGCCGCGCCGTCGGCGCTGCCGCACAGCGGGCAGCGCACCACCGCATCCCGCGCGGCCGTCGCCATGATCCCCTCGCTTCCGCCCGCACCCCGCGCGCAAGCGGGATCAGGAGACAACGCAAAGGAGAAAGGTGAGGGGAGCTGCGCCGCTCACCTGTCACCTTTCTCCTCTCCATTGTGCGGCACCCGCGCCGCACCCTCAAAACTGAACAGCGCGCGTTCGATGTGGGTGGGGTGCAGCCCCCGACCGGGTCGGGGATCGACCTGGGAGGTCAGGCTGGGTGAGGCAGGAGACAAGCTCCTGCCCTACTGCCTGGTTCTCCTTAGAAAGGAGGTGATCCAGCCGCACCTTCCGGTACGGCTACCTTGTTACGACTTAGCGCCAATCGCCGACCGCACCTTCGGCACCTCCCTTCCCGATTTGCATCAGGATTGGGCCAGTGACTTCGGGTGCAGCCGACTCTCATCGCTTGACGGGCGGTGTGTACAAGGCCCGGGAACGTATTCACCGCAGTGATGCTGACCTGCGGTTACTAGCGATTCCAACTTCACGAAGTCGAGTTGCAGACTTCGATCCGAACTGAGGACGGCTTTTTGGGATTGGCTCCACCTCGCGGTCTCGCAGCCCTTTGTACCGCCCATTGTAGCATGTGTGTAGCCCAGGACGTAAGGGGCATGCTGACTTGACGTCGTCCCCACCTTCCTCCCCGTTACCGGGGCAGTTTCGCAAGAGTGCCTGGCCGATTGCTCGACCACTGGCAACATGCAATAAGGGTTGCGCTCGTTGCGGGACTTAACCCAACATCTCACAACACGAGCTGACGACAGCCATGCACCACCTGTGTTGCGCCTCCCGCTTGCGCGGGCACTCCCCGCTTTCACAGGGATTGCGCACATGTCAAGCCCTGGTAAGGTTCTTCGCGTAGCTTCGAATTAAACCACATGCTCCACCGCTTGTGCGGGCCCCCGTCAATTCCTTTGAGTTTCAACCTTGCGGCCGTACTCCCCAGGCGGGTCACTTAATGCGTTAGCTGCGGCACCGCAGGGGTCGATACCCGCGACACCTAGTGACCATCGTTTAGGGCCAGGACTACCGGGGTATCTAATCCCGTTCGCTCCCCTGGCTTTCGCGCCTCAGCGTCAGTAGCAGTCCAGGAAGCCGCCTTCGCCACGGGTGTTCCTGCCGATATCTACGCATTCCACCGCTACACCGGCAGTTCCACTTCCCTCTCCTGCACTCAAGCCCCCCAGTATCGGCTGGCCTCCCCGGGTTGAGCCCGGGGCTTTCACAACCGACTAAAGGAGCCGCCTACGCGCTCTTTACGCCCAGTAATTCCGGACAACGCTTGCCCCCTCCGTCTTACCGCGGCTGCTGGCACGGAGTTAGCCGGGGCTTCCTCAGGGGGTACCCCCAACAGGGCTTTACAACCCGAAGGCCTTCTTCGCCCACGCGGCGTCGCTGCGTCAGGCTTTCGCCCATTGCGCAAGATTCCCCACTGCTGCCTCCCGTAGGAGTCTGGGCCGTGTCTCAGTCCCAGTGTGACCGGCCACCCTCTCAGGCCGGTTACCCGTCGTCGCCTCGGTGGGCCGTTACCCCGCCGACTAGCTGATAGGCCACGAGCCCCTCCCAGCGCGGCCCCTTGCGGAACCTTTGCTCCCACCGCCATGTGCCGGTGGGACAACATCCGGTATTAGCTCCCCTTTCGAGGAGTTATCCCAGACGCCGGGATAGGTCGCTCACGTGTTACTCACCCGTTCGCCGCTAACTTACAGGCGCCTCGGAACCGAAGCCCCTCAGCCTCCCGTAAGCCCGCACGACTTGCATGTGTTAGGCACGCCGCTAGCGTTCGTCCTGAGCCAGGATCAAACTCTCCGCAATTACTTCCTGCAACCAGACCCCGGCCTCTAATCTCTAGAGCCCGGACTCCGGCTTTTGTGCTTGACGACCCCGCACGACACCGCGCCGCGCAGGGCCTGGCCCACATCAAACCATCGCGCTGTTCAGTTTTCAAGGTGCACAACCGCCGCGCCTACTCCGCGCTCGGCCGCCCCAGCTCCGCCGTCCGCCCCAACTGCGCCGCTCGCCCCGCCCGCTCCCGGCGCCAACGACGAACCTCGGGCCGCCGACCACGATACAAAAGAGAGGCCTGTGCCTCTCTTACGCCCCACCCGCTGAAGGTGCTACCTCAAACCTCGTCCATTATAACACACCCATTACCCATGTCAAGCCTATGTCACGCCATTTTTTTCACCCATGGCGAGCATCGCCGTTGGCGCCTGAGCGCGGCCCCCTCACGACTGTGAGTCACCTACCCGAACGAGATCCGCGCTACCCGCCGCTTGCCCACGCGCAGGAGCATCCCCTCGCGGAGGGTCGTTTCCTCCTCTGGATTCTCGATTCTACGGCCGTCAATCCACACCCCGCCCTGGGCGACCAGGCGTCGCGCCTCGCTGTGCGATGCGGCCAGCCCCACCCGGTGGATGGCCTTTGAAGCCCACATGGTGGTGCCTTCGAGCTCGCGGTCGAGCGGAACGACAGCGGCGATCTGCACAAACACCTTGTCATCAACCCTTGCGCTGTCACGGATAAACACCCTTCTAAACGTCTCATCCTCAACCTGCGCCGCGTCCGCCGAGTGGTACAGCGTCACTATCTCCCGCGCCAGGCGCGCCTTAGCGTCGCGGGGGTTCATCTCGCCGCGGGCCATCGCCGCCTCCATGCCCCGAATGTCATCCTCGGCGACATCCGTGCACAAC
>Ga0307378_10011077_pt1 | contig 11659 bp, 9 predicted proteins | sample UN1MG_FD_202238 | JGI IMG/M metagenome (GOLD analysis project Ga0307378, IMG submission 202238) | Soil microbial communities from Risofladan, Vaasa, Finland - UN-1 | ecosystem: Environmental > Terrestrial > Soil > Coastal area > Acid sulfate soil | place: Finland: Risofladan, Vaasa | collected...
AACGCGCACCATGCCCGTATTGATCGATTTCTCGATGATCTCGGCGAAGTTGACCGTACCGAATGAGCGGTTCTCAGCGTTGTGCATCGTGTGTCCGGAAATGCGAATGCCATCATTGCCATTGAATTGATCATCGACTCGCACCGAGCCACAGTCCAGCGCTGCCAGGCCGGCGAATGCCTTGAAAGATGAGCCCGGCTCGAACATATAGCCGACTGCTAGATTGCGACGATCCTCGGCCGACGACTGCTGGAAGTTATTGAGATCTACGCGGGAATCCTGTGCCATTGCTAGTACGTCGCCAGAGTCTGGATCCAGCAGGACGATAAACCCACGCTGTGCTTTGAACGTGCTGACGCCCCGATCGATCGCATCCTCACAGATGTGCTGAAGACGCGCGTCGATTGTCAGATAAAGATCCCCGCCCGGCTCTCCCTCTACGAGCGTCTCGGTGCGGTAGATGCGGCCGTCTGCCCCTTCGACAAGATGTACCTGTGTCGGGCTCCCCGCGAGCCGCTGGTCGAAGGCGAGTTCCATTCCCTCCAAGCCTTCTCCGTCTGTTCCGACAAAACCGATGAGGTTTGAGGCAAGGGTCGTTTGGGGATAGCAGCGTTTCCAGGTATCGATGAAGACCAGTCCGTTGGCACCTTCCTCTCTGCTGCGCTGCTTGATCGCCCGAGCCGCTTCCAAATTGACCTTGCGGTCGATCCAGGTGAAGTAGCTCGGTCGATAGAGCCGATCTTCCAGGAACTCGATCGATAGGTCGAGTTCTTCTGTCAGAATGCCGATGAGGGTTTCCGGCTTGGTCATGTTGAAGCTGTCAATAGCGATGGCTACTGCTTTTACGTCGTAGGCAAGTGGGATTCCGTTTCGGTCATAAATGGTCCCTCGTCGCGGGAGAACTTCGATGGTCTGTTCCTGAATCGCGGAAGCTGCAGCGCTCCAGCGAGTGTGTTCGAACCCTTGCAGTTGTACCAACCGGCCGATGAGAAGCAGGCCAAAAAGCGCTAAGAACCCGACGAGGTAAAGTGTTCGTTTGCGGATTGCGGCGTCTCCTCTAGGGTTATCTCTCGGGAGCAAGGCGGACATAACGGATGTTTGTCGGTTCGACCATGTGGAGTCTGTCTCGGGCGAGGCGTGACACCCGTTCGAGGGAAAACGCCTTCTCGATCTCAAACTCCAGCCAACGGTTTACCTCCTGGATTGAGGTGAGCGTTGCCCGCGTGCTCTCCCGCTGTGCAGTCAAATCAAGAATAGTTGTCCCCTGCCAGAGGTAGAACAGACAAAGGCCGGCAATGGCAATGGCCACAAGAAGCGCGGCCACAATCGACATTGGCCAAGTCAATACTCTCGTTTGGGCGACCGATCGCGGCTGTGATCGTCCAAGCGGATAGCTGAGCGTCCCCACCCTTTGGCGTTTCGTCATTGCCTGATCAAGGTAATGAAGAATGGAACGGATATCGGGGACATTTGTCGAGTGTGAACACGAACTAGATTACTTTTCGCGCCGCGCGCAGCTTTGCGCTTCTAGCACGGGGATTTTCGACAACTTCGGCACAAGAGGCTCGGATCGGTTTTCGAGTGAGGATTTCGGCCTCGACGTGCTTGTCACAGACGCAGACCGGAAGATCCGGCGGGCAGATACAGGAAAGCGCTTTGGCCCGGAAGAACTCCTTGACAGTGCGGTCCTCCAGAGAATGAAAGCTGACAACAGCGATCACTCCGCCTGGTTCAACAACCTCAAAACCCGCCTCTAGGCCGGCTTTCAGGTTCTCAAGTTCCCGGTTCACCGCGATGCGCAAGGCTTGAAACGTGCGTGTCGCAGGGTCGATGTGCTTGGGGTGATAGCGTTTAGGGATCGCTTGGCGGACGATCTCTGCGAGCGCCTGCGTTGTCCTTAAGGGATTCTCTGCGCGAGCAGTGACAATGCCACGAGCGATTCGGCCGGCGAAGCGCTCCTCCCCGAAGCGTCTCAGAATGTCTGTGAGGGCTCCCTCGGAAGCGGCGTTCACCAAATCGGAGGCGGTAAGGTCTTGAGACGGATCCATCCGCATGTCGAGCGGGCCGTCGAGGCGGAAACTGAATCCGCGGGACGCAAAATCAACCTGCAAAGAGGACAGACCAAGATCAAGAAGGAGGCCAGCGATGCTCTTGCTTCCTAATCGATTCAGATGATCCGCGATATCTCGGAAGTTGCCGTGGATGAGGTGAACCCTACCGCCGAAACGGGACAGCCTCTTCCCCGCGATCTCGACTGCCTCGGCATCGAGATCGATTCCTATGACGGTGATCTCAGGCTGTGCCTCGAAGAGTGCTTCGGTGTGGCCGCCAAGCCCGACGGTTCCATCGACATAGATCCTGCCTGGCTGCGGATTGATGAGCAGGACGACCTCTTTCCGCAACACCGGTCGGTGGATGGGTGGCTGTTGGTGCTTGGCCATCGTGGTCTCCGTCAGCTCCTTTGCTCGATTATGAAACGCGACAAGAGTCTCCTTTGTTCAGTCGTACAGTTTGCTGCAGGTATCCTTTTTGAGTATCCCCCTTTGAAAAGGCGGATGGTCGGTTACAGGTGCTCTTTCAAACGGGCCAGCAGCTGCAGCGCTTCCAGGGGTGTGAGTTTGTCGGGATCGAGTTTGCGCAGCTGTTTTAGAACTGGATGGTCGTCGGCGCCGAACAGAGGCAAGGCCTCTGATGGCTCGTTGGTCTTCCCGAGACTGGATAGCGGGGCCTCTGCGAGGAGCTCTTCCAGGATGCGATCAGCCGTCTGCGTGACTCGTTCGGGGAGCCCTGCAAGCCGGGCCACGTGTACGCCGTAGCTTCCCTCTGCTATGCCCGGCTCTACGCGGTGGAGGAAGACGACCTGTCTGCCCATCTCTTTGACGGCTACGTGCAGGTTAACCACCGCCGGGAACTCATCGGCAAGGCGCGTCAGTTCTTGGTAGTGGGTGGCAAACAGCGTCTTTGCTTTGACCCATGCAGTCAGCTCTTTGGCCACGGCCCAGGCGATGGAGACCCCATCGAAGGTGCTCGTTCCTCGGCCCATCTCATCGAGGATAATCAGGCTGTGGGCGGAGGCTCGATTGAGGATGGTCGCGGTTTCGAGCATCTCCATCATAAACGTGCTCACACCTTCGACGAGCATGTCGCTTGCCCCCACACGTGCGAAGATGCGATCGACGACGGGTAAGACAGCCTCTTCGGCCGGGACGAACGAGCCGATCTGAGCCATCAAGCAGATCAGCGCGGCCTGGCGTAGGTAGACCGACTTCCCCGACATGTTTGGTCCGGTGAGAATGACGAGGTTCTTGCCCTCGTCAAGCACAAGATTATTGGGGACGAACTCCTCTACCTGCTCCACGACCGGATGGCGACCAGCACGGATGGTGAGTGAATGCTGCTTGGTGAAGGACGGTCGCACGTACCCGTTACGCTTGGCCACGATGGCAAGAGACAGGAATAGATCAAGTCTGGACAGGGCTTCAGCGACGCGCTGTAACAACGGGATCTCCCCGATCAATCGTTCCACGGTTTGGTGGAAGAGGTCCAATTCGAGGGCGTTGGCGCGTTCCTCAACAATGGCGATCTTGTCTTCGTAGGCTGTTAACTCGTCGGTGATGAATCGCTCGGCATTGGCCAGAGTCTGACGCCGACGATACTCCGGTGGGACCTTGGTCAGGTGAGGTCGGGTTACCTCGATGTAGTAGCCGAATACTCGGTTGTAGCCTACCTTGAGTGACGGGATGTTTGTTCGCTCGCGTTCACTCTTTTCCAGACCGGCAATCTGAGAACGGAGGCTGCGGGCTTCGCTTCGTAGTTGATCGAGCTGCTTGTTGAACCCCGTCCGGATCAGTCCTCCATCACGTATGTCGACCGGTGGCTGATCGACAAGCATGCCGTCAAGGCTTTCACAAAGCAGGGCGAGGCCGGGTTCAGACAAGGCTTCTCCTATCTGCCGAAGAGAGAGACTCGTAGCCTCAGAGCCGCCATGTTCAAGAGCTGCCCGTAGCCTTTCAGCGATTCGGGGGGCTTGTTCCAAGCTCTTCAGCAGACGAAGCAAGTCAATTGGGGTCATCCGTCCGGCTCCCAGTTTTCCGGTCAGCCGTTCGAGATCGTGGACCTCCTTGATCAGAGTCCGGAGTTCTTGTTGGAGCAGTTCTTGTTTCGTCAACGCTTCAACAGCGTCCAAACGTGCTTCGATCATCTCCCGATCGGTCATCGGAGAGAGGATCGACCGTCGCAGCAAGCGCCGACCCATACTGGTTGCGGTCTGATCAAAGACACTCACAAGAGTCCCCCGTTTCTGTCCCCCGCGCAGGGGCTTCACCAGCTCAAGGTTTCGCACTGTGAACGGGTCAAGATCCATGTGGTCGGTGAGGCGATGGCCTTTGAGTGGACGAATGTGGGAAACGGTGCCTCTTTGTGTCTCATTGACGTACTCGAGAATCGCCCCGGCTGCGCAGAGGGCCGCCTCAGAAAGCCCGAGGGCCTGTCCCTGCACGTGCGACGCGCAGAACGCCTCATCGGAAAGCGTGGTGATTGTCGCCTCCGGGAGTACTTCCAGCAGTGCCTTCGAAGCGTTATTCGGAAGAAGGATTTCGCTTGGAGAAAGGCGCGATAGCTCGCCAATACAGGCGTCCAGATCTCCTGCGTCGCAACAGGCAAACTCGCCGGTTGACAGGTCGAGAGAGGCTATTCCGAACTGGCTATCGGACTGGTGGATCGCACACAGGTAGTTGTTTTTCCCTGCTTCGAGGGCCCCCTCATCGAGGGTCGTTCCCGGGGTGAGGACCCGCACGACCTCGCGCTTCACCAAGCCGCTTGCTTTTCGGGGATCCTCCACCTGTTGGCAGATAGCGACTTTGTAACCGCGTTTGAGGAGCTGATTGGCGTAGGCTTCGCCTCGTCGCACCGGAACTCCGGCCATCGGGTGCCCATTGCGTGATGTGAGCACGATGTCCAGTTCGCGCGCCAGCACCTCCGCGTCTTCGAAGAACGCCTCATAGAAATCGCCGAGATGGAAGAAGAGGATCGCATCAGGATGGACCGCCTTGACGCGAAGGTACTGCTCCATCATCGGCGTTGTTTTACGCATAGCGCCTTCAGTATAGCGGGGTGGCGCGACCCGGCAAAGGGTAGCGGCTTGACATACGACCGAATCCTCTCGTAGGATCCTGGTCATGGAAAAACGCAGGTATTTTCTCGTTGTCAACTTGATTGCCGGACAGGGTCGTTGTAAGGAACTCTTCCCCAAGGTGAAGCAGGAGCTTGATCGCCGCGACATCGACTATGATCTCCACTACACCAACGAACCGTTGGAAGCGATCGATGTTGCCCAGATGGGGAGCGAAGCAGGGTTCACTCACATCGTCGCAATGGGCGGTGACGGCACCGTGAATGAAGTTGCCAATGGCCTGGTCGGCTCTGCAGCGACGCTGGGGGTGATTCCCGCCGGTACAGGGAACGACTTCATCCGCATGACCGGAATTCCTGCTGATTACAGGGATGCCATTACGCTTCTGCAGGCAGGGCGTGTCCGCGAGATCGACCTGGGCCAGGTTGGGGAAGATCGCTACTTCGTCAACGGCATTGGAATCGGCATCGATGCTCAAGTGGCGCGTGACGTACTCAAGATGGAGCACATGCGAGGGACCCTTGCCTACCTCTACGCTGCCGTGAAGGAGGTCTTCCGGTTCAAGGCGTTTCCGGTTTCGTTGTCAGGAGATGGTTGGAACGCCGAGCACACGTGCATCTCGCTCGGGGTTGCCAACGGGAAGTATTGCGGGGGAGGATTCAAGCTCGCTCCACTCGCCGACATCAACGACGAGCTAATCGATATCGCCGCGATTGAGGACTTTGCCAAGCTAGAACGGTTGATCCGTCTGCCGCAGGCCCGCAAGGGGAGCCACTTGAAGCTCTCGCGGGTACACTATCGACAGGAACGGGCGGTGAGAATCTCTTCGCCGGCACGGCTGATCGCTCACATCGACGGAGAGCCGTACCACCTGCCGCGAGATTCGTTTGAAGTAACTGTTGCACCGAAGGCTCTCCGCGTGCTCGTTCCTGCCTAGGTTCGCTGGAACCGCCGATCAAGGTCTTCTTTCGGAACTGTGAAGATGATCCGCCGGCCGTGCGGACACGTGTAGGGATTCTCAAGCTGCATCAGCTGATCGACCAGAGCTTGCTGTTCCTCCAACGGCATTCGAGCCCCGGCCTTGATCGCCGCCCCACAGGCGAGCTCGCCGAGAAGCCGGTCGAATAACACGTCTCTCACTTCTTCTCCTTGCTCAAGCAGCGCTGCGATTCGTTCGGCCAGTTCCTGAAAACCATGGCGGGATTGTGCTTCTGCAAGGAGGCTTGGGTATTCGCGAAACAGGAACGTTCCACCACCAAACTCCTCGAGGATGATCCCCACCCGTTCCAGCTGTTCTCGACTTGAGGCAACGAGGGCGGCGCTTTCAAAGGACAGCTCGACGCGGACGGGAAGGAGAAATTGCTGGCGGGCCACCTCCCCACACTGGGACTGCTTACGCAGTCGCTCAAACAGGATCCGCTCGTGAGCGATGTGCTGGTCGACGATTTCCAAGCCGTCTGAACGTTCAACGAGTAGATAGGTTCGTAATAGTTGACCGATCACTCGGCGTTCGTTCCCAACTCTCACTTTTTCCGCTTCGTGGGCCGTTCGTCTTATGCCGGCCTTCGCTCGAAGTTCGAGAGGGGAGATACTTGCTTTGGTCCTCTCAACGGGTGGTTGCGCCTTGTGGGGCGCAAGGAGCGGTGAAACGACGTACCGCGACGCAAGGGCACCCTGGAGGGCGCGGTTGAGCGTCTCCTGCACGCGTCGCGGCTCGGCAAAGCGTATCTCCTCCTTGCGGGGGTGGACGTTCACCTCAACTTGCTCCAACGGAAGGTCAATACAGATCACAGCAAGGGGATAGCTGCCACGACGAAGGATCCCGTGATAGGCACTGGCGAGCACGTAGGACAGTCCGCGATCGCTCACCGGCCGGCCATTGACGCAAAACAGTTGATCGCGACGATTTCCCCTTTTCAGGTCGGGCCGGCTGATGAATCCGGATACGCTGATGTCCTCACGCGATACGTCTACCGGGATCATTGCCCGTGCCACCTCCGCACCGTAGAGCTGGCCGATCCGATCGAGGAGATTCCCAACCTGTGGCGCTTCAAGCACACTTTTCCCTCCGTGTGTCAATGACCAAGAAACCGCAGGGCGGGCAAGCGCGAGTCGGCGGATCGCACGGTTTGCGTGAAGGAACTCGGTGCGGGGTGTACCGAGGAAACGGGCCCGTGCAGGGAGATTGAAGAACAGCTCCCGTGCTTCCACCGTAGTCCCGGGCGCACGAGCGGCCGGAAATGGTCCGTCTACTGCTTGCGCGACCACTCGGACCTCGTGAGCCTCTTCTGTGCCACGCGGCCGAGAGATGATGCGCATTCGGGACACTGCGGCGATACTCGCCAGTGCCTCGCCGCGAAAACCGAGGGTCGCAATCCGGTCGAGGTCAGGCTCTCGTGTGATCTTGCTTGTGGCGTGCCGTTCCACGCACACCAACAGGTCGTCGTCGTCCATCCCTTCGCCGTTATCGCGGACCACGATGCAGCGGATGCCCCCCTGTTCAAGCTCGACGGCGATACTCTCACTTTTTGCATCGAGGGAGTTTTCCACAAGCTCCTTCACGGCCGAAGCGGGGCGTTCGATCACCTCGCCTGCAGCGATCTTGCTGGCAAGCGCTTCATTGAGTCGTTGAATCTTCATCGCTACAACAGCCTACTCGAACCTTCGCCTTGTCACAACGGATTGGCTAATAGGCGTCGATGCGGTATTGTTGGTTGGGGTGGCCGGCATGCACACAATCAGCGATTTGCGAAAACTCCTGGGCCTTAGCACTGCCAATCAGGTGCGCAACCGGATCGAGGCGATCAAGGATGTCCTAGTTCTCCACCTGCGTCGCGGTCCCAACAATCAGATTCTGGTCTCAGACGGCGGCCTCGAGCTTCTCCGGCAACTGCAAGAATTGTACGATAGCGGATTAACCCTGACGGAGGCGAGCGCAATTATACAAAGTAGCGCCTATAATAATGAGCATACGTCGATGTCTGTTTCATCCGGTTTCACACAAAAGAAGACCAATGTGGAAGAACGAGACGAGTTGATCGCTGCTCTGAAGGAGGAAATCGCCTTCCTGCGCCAGCGGGTTGCCTTTCTCGAATCGCAACAGCAACCGAAGAAGGATGTCGCTGCGCCGAGGTCGTGGTGGGAATCCCTGAGGGAGGAAGCCGATGGGGCTTAGCCTGCCGATTCGGGGCAACGCGCGCTTGAAGGAGGTGGTGGCGCGGATCGATGCCTCCACTCGGCTTGCGACGCTGTGGGCTGCCTCCAACGTGATGGTGCTCGATCGCATGCACATCAACGATCACGGTCCCGTCCACATCAAGATCATCACCAATATCGCCTTGAAGCTCCTCCGGCTTCTTGTTGCGGGCGGCGTGACGCCGAGTGTGGTCGCCGATCACCACCTGGTCGGGGAGGACGCAGAGGTGATCGTGGTGGTGGCCTCCGTGCTGCACGACATCGGCCACGTCATCCACCGTCACAACCACGAGGAGTTGTCCATCATCCTTGCCCCCTCCCTCATTCGACAGTTCCTTGAAGGGGTGTATTCAGAGGAGCCGGCCACGATTCTCGAAGGAGAGATTCTCCACGCCATCCACGCCCATCGTCGCGACATCGCTCCGCTGACCGTCGAGGCGGGGATAGTGAAGGTCGCCGACGCCCTGGACATGGAAGCGGGTCGAGCACGCATCCCATTCACCGCCGGCGAGCCGACGATCCATTCCGTCTCCGCGATGGCGATAAAAAAAGTGCGGATCATGAAGGGGGACGAGCGGCCGGTGAAGATCCACGTTGAGATGTCCAACTCCGCCGGGATCTTCCAACTCGACAACCTGTTGCGGGAAAAACTCAAGCGATCCGGGATCGCGTCGCACTTCGAGGTGCTCGGAGAGATCTCCGGAGAGGAGAGGAAAATCATCGAGCGGTACACGATCGAATGAGAGGCCCGTAAATCGCCTCCGGCGGCTCGAGCCTGGGTCTGTTCGTAGGCGATACGAGGGGTGTTGGGACCGCGGGGCGCGTGGAAACCGCGACCTGAGAGCTTGAAAAGCCCTTGGAAAGGGCTGTTTCGCTTGTTTGGGCTTCTTTCGCAACAAAAGTGCCCTTTTGTTGCGACATTTTTCCTCCGCCTGGGTTGCGCCACACGCTACCGTATCCCAACGTTGTGAAAGGGGACGCATGCCACTAGACGTCACTCACGAGGACTTCCTGACCCCACAACAGGTGCGCGCGTTGAAGGACCATTGCCGTCGAGAGGCCGAGGCGACGGATACCGACGGCCGTGCGAACCCAGTCCGTGATTGGGGCATCCTGCACGTCGCGTTGGACGCCGGGTTGCGTGTTTCTGAGATCTGCAGCTTGCGGATTCGCGACGTCATCCTGGAGCGGGAGGCCGCTTCGCTGATCGTCAGGGACGGCAAGGGCCACAAGAAGCGGGGCGTCAAGATGGGAAAGGATTTACGCGATCATCTGCTTGAGTTTCTGACGTGGAAGGAACGGATCGGTGAGCCCGTAGGCAGCCGGGAACCGCTGTTCGTCTCGTCGCGCGGCGGCCCGCTGACCCGCACCGCGGTCTATCGTATCTTCAAGACAAACGCGGAAGCGATGGGTCTACCCTCACGCTTCTCCATCCACTCGTGCCGCCACACCTACGCGTCGCTTCTGTATCGTGCATCGCAGTACAACATCCGCTTGGTCCAGAAACAGCTTGGGCATCGCTCCATCCAGACCACTCAGATCTATGCCGACGTCCTGAGCGAAGACGCGGCAATCGCTGTGGACAAACTCCCTCAGTAGAGAGCTCTGAAAAAGGCGCTGAGGGCGGGCGGCCCGACATGTTTTCTTCTTGTTTTACATAGTCGTAAAACACTATACTGAGCTTGGATAAATCCAGACAGGGGGAGAAGACGATGTTAGGAAAGCAAGACGGACGACGTGATTTCTTCGACAGTTACGTGGAGCAACGGTTGCTCCCCAAGGAGCATGAGCTGTTGGAGATCGATAAGCGAGTCGACTTCTCCTTTGTGGAAGAAGAAGTGAGGGATCTGTACTGCTCAGACAATGGGCGTCCCTCCTACCCGCCGGAGCGGATGTTCCGCATCCTGTTTCTAGAGTACTACTACAACCTCTCCGACGTAGAAGTGGTCAAGCAACTGCAGGTGAACATCCTGTTTCGCTGGTTTGTTGGGCTTTCGCTTGAAGATCCGATCCCGGATGATTCCAGTCTGTCCGTGTTTCGTGCCCGGCTCAGAGAGGAGCGATTCCAGCGCCTGTTCGCTCGATTGATCGAACAGTGTCAGAAGAAGGGGCTGCTGGGGCATCAGCTGAAGATCCTCGATGCGACCCACGTGGTGGCGGATGTGGCTGTGCCGAGCACGATCAACCTGTTGCGGGAGGGACGGCGGCGGGTACTGAAGCGGATCGAAGAGAGACGTGGAAGACAGGAGGCGATGGAGGAGTTTCGTCCGGAGGAACGGTCGCCCCTCCACTACAGCAAGGAACAGTTGGCTGAGGAGGTCCGTAAGACCATGGGTCTCATCGCCCGGGTTCAGGGGACCTACGAGGAAGCCGAGGAGGAGATCGCCCATTTGGAGGAGGTGGTGAATCCAACGGGGAAACGCACCCTGGTGAGCCTGGTTGATCCCGATGCACGCTTCGGCCGCAAGAGCCCCACCAAGCCCTTTGCCGGCTACAAGGTGCATGTGATTCAAGACAGCACCTCAGAGCTGGTCACTAACCTGGAAGTTCTGCCCGGGAACGCCAACGAAGGGGAGCACTCCCACACGAGGGAGCTTCTCAAGCGGGAGGAGGAACAAGGGATTCACCACCGAGGGGTCGTCGCCGATGCCCTGTACGACAGCAAGGACAACTACACCCTTGCTCGCGAGCTCGAGATGACGGCCTACATTCCCGGTAGGCGGGAAAACCGCCGAGCGAAGGCGTTCCACTACGACGAAGAGACCGACCAACTGATCTGTCCCCATGGGACAAGGTCGATTGGGAAAGTACGTCACAGCAAAGGCGGGGAGATCCACTACTTCTCGGTTCGGGATTGTCGAGGGTGCACCAGAGCAGATTGCAAGCGGGATACGAAGGGTCGGGTGAGGGTCTACCTGGGTGAAGGGGAGAAGGCGCGGCAGGCGATTCCGGAGGAGGCGATGCGGTGGGCGATCTCTGAACGCAAGAAGGTGGAGCGAAGGTTCGGCCAAGCAAAGCGGCACCATCGACTTGCCCGAGCTCGCTACCGCGGGCGGTGGCGAATGGGGATCCAGGCATTGATGACCTTCTTCGTGATCGATGCCAAGCGGATGGTCAAGCTGCTGGCTACGAGACCGAACCCGCCCTCATTGGCCCCAGGCTAGAGAAGAGAAGAAGCCCGTTCTGGCCCGTAGAGGGTCAGGAAGGGCACGAGATCTCCGGATCACAGGAGATCTTTGCTCAAGAAGAGAGCAGAGTCTCTCCTCGGTAAAGGATGAGAAAGGGAAGAAGCGCCTTTTTCAGAGCTCTCATTGTTGTCATTTTGCCCCCTAA
>Ga0307378_10011078_pt1 | contig 11659 bp, 7 predicted proteins | sample UN1MG_FD_202238 | JGI IMG/M metagenome (GOLD analysis project Ga0307378, IMG submission 202238) | Soil microbial communities from Risofladan, Vaasa, Finland - UN-1 | ecosystem: Environmental > Terrestrial > Soil > Coastal area > Acid sulfate soil | place: Finland: Risofladan, Vaasa | collected...
CCGAGTTCATCCTGGCGACCGATCCGGACACCACCCACACAGGAAGAGTCAAGGAGATCGGCGAGGGCGCGGAAGTCCGCGGCGACGAGGGGAACATCGTGCCCATCAAGGTGGAGATCACCGACGAGGTGAGGCGGCAGCTTCCCCAGCCGCTCCGACCGGGCGCGACCGTCACCGCGAAGGTCAAGTGCGGCCGTCGCCCGATCGGCTACGTGCTGTTCCACGACCTGATCGCGTTCATCGAATCGAAAATCCTGTTCCGCTGGCTCTGATCCAGCATTTGCGGAGGAACCCTCGATCATGCAAGCGACCCTGATCACGTTGAGCGTGGCCTTCCTGCTCTCCGGGCCCCAGCCGGGATCCGTCGAGGGGGGCTCGCCCGAGTTGTGCCCGGTGCGCGGCGGCCTCGTCAAGCTGATTTATGAAAACCAGGTGCCGGCCAGGGAGGCGGGCGTGCTGGAGCGGCTGGGCACTCCGCTGGTCGACGCCGAGGGGAACCCGGTGCTCGACGCCGAGGGCCATCCGAAGTGGCTGGAGGTCCGCGAAGGTCTCCGGGTGGTCCGCGGCCAGGTGCTGGGGCAGATCGACGACGAGATGGAGAGAAGGCAGAAGAAATCGGCCGAAGCCAAGCTCGAGGTCGGCAACTTGCAGGCCCAAAACAAGGTCCGAATCGAATATGCCGAAGCCGCTGCGCAGGTCGCGGTGCAGGAGCTGGAACAGGGGTACGAGGCAAACCGGCAGCATCGCGGAACCGTTCCCGCCATGGAGCTCACCCGCCTCAACCTTGCCAAGAAGCAGGCCGTGCTCTCCATCAAGCAGTCGGACTACGACTGGAGGATCGACGTCGCCTCGGTCAAGGTCCGCGAAGCCGAGGACGAGATCGCGAGCCTCCTGATCGATCGCCGCCGGATCCTCGCCCCCTTCGACGGCATGGTCACCAAGCGGTACGTCAACGAGCAGGAATGGGTGCAGCCCGGCGAGCCCGTCCTGCGGGTGATCTGCATGGACCGCCTTCGCATCGAGGGATTCGTCGACGCGACCCAGGTACCGCCCTCCCGCGTCAAGATCGGACAGAAGGTGACCGTCCGCTTCGATTCGCAGCCGTCGATCCCGATCGACCTGAGCGGCGTACGGCAACCGATGGAAGGCCGCGTGGTGTTCGTCAGCCCGGAGATCGTCAGCGGCATGAAGTACGAGGTGTGGGCGGAAGTGGACAACGTTCAGGTCAGCTCGGACCCGTCCCGGCCGCAAGAAGGTCATTGGCTCTTGTATCCGGGCTCGCAGGTCGACATGACGATCCACCTCGACGACGCCCCGCGGGGTCAAGAGGTCGTGCCCATCGTAGGTTCCAAGTAGTCGCGCCATGGCGGTTACCCTCCACGACAGCCTCGTCTCCAGCTCCGCCCGGAGCATACCCATCCGCAAGCGGTCGGATCTCTCCGCGCGGCGGCAGCGCTATCTGGGCCGGAGCTACTGGATCGTGAAGGAGCCGGTGGGGCTGAACTACTTCCGGTTTCAGGACGAGGAATACGCCATCCTCCAGATGCTCGACGGCGAGACCAGCCTGGACGAGATCAAGGAGCGGTTCGAAGCGGAATTCCCCCCCCAGAAGATCACCCTCGATGAGCTCCAGCAGTTCCTCGGCCAGTTGCACCGCAGCGGGCTGATTATCGTGGGCGTGCCCGACCAGGGGCGCCAGCTCCGCAAGCGGCGCGACGAGCGGAAGCGCCAGGAATTGCTCGCCTCGCTGACCAACGTGTTGTGCATCCGCTTCAAGGGCGTCGATCCCGAGCGGTTCCTCACCTGGCTCTATCCGAAAGTGCGGTTGATCTTCTCGCCGGTGGTCTTTGTCCTCTGCATGCTTTTGGCGGCTACGGCGCTGACGCTGGTGCTGGTCGAGTTCGACGTGTTCCGCTCGAAGCTCCCCGGCTTCTACCAGTTCTTCAGCCCGACCAACGCCTTGCTCCTGGCCGTGTCGCTGGGGGTGACCAAGGTCCTCCACGAGTTGGGGCACGGGCTGACGTGCAAGCACTTCGGCGGGGAGTGCCACGAGATCGGGATCATGATCCTGGTGCTCACGCCGTGTATGTACTGCAACGTGTCCGACTCCTGGATGCTGCCGAGCAAGTGGCACCGCGCGGCCATCGGCGCGGCGGGGATCTTCATCGAAGTCACCCTGGCCTCGATCTGCACCTTCTTCTGGTGGTTCACTGAGCCGGGGCTGCTCCACTACCTCTGCCTCAACGTGATGTTCGTCTCCTCGGTGAGCACGGTGCTGTTCAACGCCAACCCGCTTCTGCGGTACGACGGCTACTACATCCTCAGCGACCTCGTCGAGATCCCCAATCTGCGTCAGAAGGCCAGCACGATCCTCAGCCGCAAGATGGGCGAGTGGTTCATGGGACTCGAGCCGCCCGACGACCCCTTCCTCCCCGAACAGAACCAGGCCTTCTTCGCCATCTACACCGTCGCGGCGGTGATGTACCGGTGGTTCATCCTCGCCTCGATCCTGATGTTCCTGTACAAGGTGTTCGAGCCGTACGGGCTGAAGGTGCTCGGTCAGGTCATTGCGGCCACGGCGATCTGGGGGCTGCTCTTCCAGCCGATCTATAAACTGTGCAAGTTCTTCTACGTGCCCGGGAGGTGGCATAAAGTGAAAAAACCCCGGATGTACGCAACGCTGGGCGGGCTCGGGCTGCTCGTCGCGGGCTTCGTGTATCTGCCGCTTCCGTACCACGTCCTGTCCACCCTGGAGACCCGGGCCCTGGACGCCAAGACCGTCTACGTCACCGTCCCCGGCACGCTCGAAGAAGTGTTCGTCCGACCCGGCGATCGGGTGAACGAGGGCGACCTTCTCGCCCGGCTCGCCAGCCTCGACCTGGAGCTGGAGATCGAGGGTCTCAAGGGGCAGCGAGACCAGTACCGCGAGGAGCTCGACAAGCTCGAGCGGCTTCAGCACGAGGACCGCAGCGCCGGCTCGGGAATCCCGGAGACGGAGGAGCTGCTGCGCACGGTCGAGAAGCAGTTGGCCGACAAGAATCGCGACCGTGACCGGCTCGAGCTGAGAGCACCGCGGGACGGCGTCGTCTTCCCTCCCCCCTGGTTCGAATCGCGCAAGTCCCCGCAGGGCCAGTTGTCCAAGTGGTCCGCCACTCCCCTGGAGCCCCGCAACCTGAGATGCTTTCTCGATCCGGGCACCCAGCTCTGCTCGGTCGGCGATCCGGTGCAGATGGAAGCGCTTCTGGTGATCGACCAGGACGACATCGATTTCGTCACCGCCGGCCAGGACGTGGAAATCAAGCTCGACGAGTTGCCCCACGACACGTTCACCGGCACGATCGACAAGATCTCCGAGGAGGAGATGGAGTTCAGCTCCAAGCGGCTCACGGCCAAGGCGGGCGGCGAGCTCTCGACCAAGACGGACCCCGAATCGGGCGTCGAGCGGCCGATGAGCACCTCCTACCAGGCCAGCGTCCCCCTGCCCGACCCCAACCGCCTCTTCCGCATCGGACTCCGCGGCAGCGCCAAAATCGAAGTCCGACGCCAGACCCTCGGCCAACGCGCCTGGCGCCTGCTCGCCCGGACGTTCAATTTCAAGCTGTAGCGCCGGGCGAATAAGCGCAGATGGTGCGTTTCACGCACCCTACCGTCTCTTGGGAACCAGGCTCCGCTTCGCAGCACGGGAAGGAGGGCTTGCCGGACCGGGTGGGCATCACCCGATCGGTCGGCCGCCCAGCGGGAGCGCGTCGGGGACGGATGGGGCCGCCTCGGGCGACGCGGAAGCGGGTGCCGTTGTGGGGCAGCCATGCGGTCTGAGTCCCGCGGTGATCCCGGCCAGGAAGAAGAGGAACATGTTGACCATGGGGATCAAGGAGATCTCGTGGAACATGGCGATGACGCCGTAGTTCGCCAAGAGGACGAAGAACAGCAGGGCCGTCTGGCGCGCCCAGAGAGGGGCCGACGCGGCGCGCCACACGCGCCAGGCGTCGCGCGTCCAGATCGCCAGCAGGAGGACGAAGAGCCCCAATCCGACCAGCCCGGTTTCGGCCAGCAGGGAGAGGAACAGGTTGTGCTGGGAGAGGGTTCGCGCCTTCTCCAACGGCAAGCCGCTGGAGCGATCGGCGAGGTAGTAGACGTGCTGGTCGTAGTATTGGCCGAAGCCGCAGCCGGTCAACGGGCGGTCGAGGAACATGTTCCACGAGACCGCGGCGAGGATCGGCCGCAGCTTGACCGACTCGGCCGCTGCCTGGACGCCGGCGTCCTGGTCCCGCTTGAAGGCCAGGATTCGCTCCCACTTGGCCGCCCCCACCAGGGCGACGCTCAATACCAGGCTCCCCAGCACCAGCCCGCGCCAAGACCGGGGGAGCGTCAGGGCAAGCAGGATGAAAAGACCCAGCCCGGCCCCGAGCCACGGGCTTCGGGTATAGGTGCAGTAGACACCGAGGCCCATCAACAGCGAGGCGACGACCAGCAGGAGCCGGCCCGGCCGATTCAGCCGCGGCCACCCCATCAGGGCGGCGGCCAGGCAGACGCCCGTGAGCAGGCCCGAGCCGGCGGGGTTCAACAGCGGACCGCGGGCGCGACCCAAGAAGCTCCGTTCGGCGTTTGACCCGATATACCGGGGGAAGACGAGCCACCACTGTTGGCTCGTTTCCGCCAGCGCGGTCACGGCCAGGTAGACGCCGAAGGCCCCCAGCGACGCGAACAGCACCAGGGCGCTGCGCTCGGAGAGGCGGATCTCGCGAGCCACCCAGTAGAGACCGAAGGGCATCGCGTAGTAGAAGAGCAGCCGTGCCAGGGGATGCCAGTCGTTTGCCTGCCAGTCGTGGGAGAAGGTGCTGATGAAGAGCACGCCGAGAAACGCGCAGAGGACAACCTCGGCGTTCCCCAACGGCCTGCGGTCCGCCAGCCCCACGCGGCGCCAGATCACGTACTGGACCAGCAGGGCCACCCAGAGAAGCCGATCCACGGTCAGCGGGACGGGGCCCGGCAGGCTGAAGAACGGGTGTCCGAAACACGTCCCCGCCAACAGCACGACCAGGCAACCGCCCAAGAGCCCCCCTCGCAGGAAGACGACGGCGGCCCAAACCAGGGCGACCAGCAGGACAATGGGCAAAATGGCGGTCATGGCAAGGTGCGTAGGAGTCCGGTGGCTCGTTGCGTCGGGTGAGGCTTCTGGATCGCGGCGGTCACCGTCGCATTCGGCTCATGGTGGGCGGAGGCCAAAACCGCATCCCGGTCGCCACTCGACGTCGGCTAGGGCGCTTGGCTTCGGACAGTTGCTGCAAATGAGTCAAGTTTGTGGGGTTCGGGGTTCAGGGTTCAGGGTTCAGGATCTACGCGTATAGGTGGAACTCCAAGTCCTGAACCCTGAACCCGGAACCCTGACCACTGGACTCTCGCCTCGGTCTGAGGCCCTGCCTTGCTAGACGTCGTTGGCACACTGGCTGGCGATCGTGTGCAGTGCCTGCTTCAAGGATAGTACGCCAACGGGCGGTGCTGCCGGGCGTGAGCGGCCGTTGCCCTTGTGGGCGGTCTTGGGCGATCGAGACAGGCTCTCTTGCCGTACGGGCAAGATGGTCGGCTCGGAGTCGGCGGGGACCGGGGGCACGAGGTCGACCGTCAACAGCACGGTCCCCAGGCCGGCCAGCAGGCCCCCGACCAGCCCCACCAGGACGATCATCGCCCGACGTGGGCCAACCGGGTTGATGCCCGCCTCCGGGGCGTCGACCCGCCCGATCAGGCTGGCCGCCTTGGCCGTGGCCTGGCTCACGCGGACCTCGGCGAGCTGCCCTTCGGCCCGCTCGAGCAGCTCGGTCCGATTGCGGGTCTCGGCGACCAGGTTGGCGTAGTCGGCACGCAGCGCGGCGAGGCCGTCGAGTCGCTGGGTGGCGACCTCCCGTTGGCCCTCGAGCAGGGCGACGCGATCGGCGTTCAGTCGCAGATCGAGATCGACGCCGGAGATGGCCGTGGCTAGTTCGTTGTGCAAGTGCCGGCTGACCTGTTGCTCCGACTCCCGGGCGGCCCGAACGAGCGGATGCGCGTCGGACATCCGCCCCCGCAGCTCGGCAGAGCGCAACTGGGCATCGACCAGGCCGTCCTTCAAACGCTTCAAGGCCGGCTGTGCTTCCAGGAGCCGGTTGGGCGTGCCCACCAGACGACTCGGGTCTTCCTGAGCCGCCCGGAGGAACACGAGCAGCTCGCGGGACGACTCCTCGGCCGCCTGGGCGTCACGCAGCTCGTTGCGGATCTCGGTGATCGTCCGCCCCAGTTGGCCGTCGCCGGCGCCCCACTCTTGCAGGCCCCGCAGCTCGGCCAGATCGCTGCCGACCTGTTGCTCGATTTCCTTGAGCTGGGCGGTCGACTCGTCGAGATCGTCCCGGGCGAGGTTCACGGCCTTGACCAGCTCGTCGATCATGCTCTGGGCCTTGGTGTCGCGGAGCTGTTGGAAGCGGGCCTCCAACTGGCCGCAGATCGCCGCCACCAACGCCACGGCCCGAGGTCGGCTTCCGTCCCGCACGTGCACGTAGAAGATCTCCGTGGTGCCGAACTCGGCCCCTTTGGGCGGCTCCAGCTTCACCGACTTGCGCAGCTTGTCGACGTCGCGATCGCCGGGCCAGGCTTCGCCGGCCGACGCGCGGTGGTCCGAGGGCCCGACTTCCCGGAGGGCCTCGGCCAGCACCGTACGGCATCCGGCCAGCTCCAGGATCGTCTCCTGAACCGTTTTCATCTCCTCGGAGTGGTTGAATTTGCCGGGGCTCTCCTGGCTCCCCGCCGCCTCGTTGCGGACGATCAACGCCTGGGACGCCTCCCAGGTGGCCGGACGCACCAGGGCGTACGCGGCGGCGAACACGGCCACCACCAGCGCCGGCGCCAGCCAACGCCTCGGATGACCTGCCAGGATGGAGACGAACTGGCCGGGGGTAACGATCGATTGGGGTGCGGAGCTCATCGGGCTTGACTCTCGGCTCGGTTGGCGGACGGGTTGGATCGACTTTGCGGGCTGCCGACCGCCGCAAGCGTCGGCGGCTGGGACTGACCGGGTTTGCAAACCGGGTGCCAAGGCCCGGCCGGGTCAGTCCTGCGGCGTGGAATGCTCCGGAAGGTAGTGCGACGGAAGGACTTCGGCCCCGGTCGTCTCCGGGATTCCGTCGCCGGCCGGCCGGTCCTTTTGGCCGGCCGGGTTGCCTGAACGCAACAGGTCGTGGCCGTCGGGCAACGCGGCTCGCCGGCCGATGCGGCGACCAGATCATCTCCTGAAGTCCCCGCAAGAAATGGGTTTGCATCCGCTCTGGCGTGACGGAGAGTTGAGGGGACGTAGGGGGTGGGAATGCGTAAAGGTGAGCATTGCACATCGCTCCACGTCGCCAGACAGACGTCGCCGGACATCGGACATCGTTACGACGCTTCACATCGTCACATCGTTACGACGCTTCGCGTCGTAACGGATGAGACGGACGCTTCGCGTCCGAGCGGCGTCCGGAGCGAAGGACGCCCGTGTAGGCGAGTGCGGCGGACGCAAAGCGTCCGAGGGGTGCGTTCCCACGCGAAGCGTGGGAACGATGGCACGCCGTGCTTAGGGCGAGGCGGAGCCTCGCGGTAGTGCGTTCCCAGGCAGAGCCTGGGAACGAGAGGCTTGCCGGTTTTGTACGCTATTGACAGGCTGATCGACCCGTGGATCTCTCCTCAATGACCAGCGCACCCGGAACTCGCGTCGTCCGTTTCCGGAGCCTCGATGGTGCCGCCGTGCGGGCGGCCGATTGGGACCGGTTGGCTCGTGGCGTCCCGTTTCGCAGTTGGGCTTGGACGTCGCACTGGTGGCGGCATTATGGGGAAGGCCAAGACCGACACGGGGACAACCGGAGCCTCTTCACCCTGGGCGTGGTCGATCCTGCCGGATCGCTCGTCGGCGTCGCCCCCTGGTACGTGGAAAGCTCCGTGGCGGAGGGCCGGGTTGTGCGGTTTTTGGGGACGGGCGAGGTCTGCTCCGACTACCTGAGCGTGCTCTGTGCGCCGGGAATGGAAGACACGGTCGGTGCCGCCCTGGCGGACTGGCTCACCGCGGTGCATGCCCCGGAAGCCGACCCGCTGGCAGATCGCGCCCATGACCGCCGGGATCAGGACCGCTGGGACCTGTTGGAGCTGACCGGCGTCGACGCCGAGGACACGGCCGTCGGGCGATTGGCCCAAGAGCTCGAAGGCCGGGGGAACACGGTCCATCGCCGTGGTGGCCCGAGCTTCTGGCGGGTCGAGCTGCCCGCCGGTTGGGACGAGTATCTCGGCAGGCTCTCCAAGGACCACCGCAAGCGGGTGCGCCGGTCGGAACGCGGCGTGCTGGCGTCGGGTCGGGTCGCGGTGCATCGCGCGGAGCGGCTTGACGAACTGTCCGAGGCCCGGGACGTGCTCGTTGATTTGCACCAGCGCCGGCGGCGCTCCCTGGGAGAGCCGGGCTGTTTCGCTTCGAGTCGCTTCGCCGCCTTCCACCGCGACGTGATGGCCGACCTGTTGCGCAGCGGACAACTGCACCTGCGTTGGCTGGAGCTGGACGGGCGGCCGATCGCCGCGGAGTACGCGTTGGCCGGCGACGGCGTGATCTACGCCTACCAGTCCGGGGTCGATCCCGACGCCTTGGAGCATTCGCCCGGACGTCTGAGCCACATCGTGATGCTCCGTGAAGCGATCGAGCAGGGCTACCGGGCGGTGGACTTCCTCCGTGGGGATGAGCCCTATAAGCCGCACTGGCGCGCCCGACCGCGGCCCGGCGTGGAGATCCGCGTGGTTCCCGACCTGGCGGGCGCCCGACTGCGGCACGGGCTCTGGCTGGTCGGCACGGGCATGAAGGATTGGATCAAGGGTGGCCTGCGAATGGCGCGAGGATGAGACCGTGCTTGACTTCAAGTTGCTGCTCCTGGAGCTGTACTACCGCGCTACCGGCCCCTACCGCTGGTGGTGGCATCGAAGGGCGGCGGCAGCGCATCGCGAGCCGGTCGTCGTGTTGTTCTATCATCGGATTGCCGACGATCGGGCGAACCCCTGGACGACCTCCAACCGCCACTTCGCCCGGCAGATCGAATGGCTGGCCCGGCACTTCCAGATCGTCTCGCTCGAAGAGGCCCAGCGGCGGATCCGGGGCGGCAACGGCCGGCCGTGCGTGAGCATCACCTTCGACGACGGCTATGCGGAGAACTGCCGGGAGGCGATCCCGATGTTGATCCGTCGGCAGATTCCGTGCACGTATTTCGCGACGCTCGAAAACGTGCTCGAAGGCGAGCCGTTCGCGCACGACGTCGCCCGGGGAAACCGCTTCCCGCCCAACGACCTCGAACAGCTCCGGGCCATGGCCGACGCGGGGATCGAGATCGGCGCCCATACCTACACGCATCCCGACCTGGCCCAGGTAACCGAGGAAGACCAGCTCTACCGCGAGGTGGTCGAGGCCGGCCGGGAGCTTCGGGACTTGTTGGGGCGGCCAGTCCGGTACTTCGCGGTCCCGTTCGGGCAGCAGGTGAATCTGACCTCGCGGGCGTTCCAGCTCGCGTGGGAGGCCGGCTACGAGGCCGTCTGCTCCGCTTACGGCGGCTACAACTTCCCCGGCGACGATGCGTTCCACTTGCAGCGGATCCACGTGGACGACGACGTGATCCGCCTCAAGAACCGGGCCACCGTCGACCCCCGGAAGATCAAGACGTCCCGGTTTATGTATGAGATTCCGGTTGATCGGGGACAAGCCGAAGCCCACGGGCCGCGTCCCGTGGGATCCGTCTGAACGACGCGCGAGGTTGACCACTCCATGTCAGAGTACGCGGGCGACGCACCGAACCTCGGCGACCGCGAGCCGACCGGCGGACCGACCGGCGGGCCGGGGCTGTTGCGTACCGACACGCTCGCCGACACCGTCCTGGTCCTGCTGTCGCTGTCGGTCATCCAGCGGCTGGTAGGATTCTGCCGGGCGATCCTCTTTTGCCGGTGGCTGGCCCCGGACGAGCTGGGGCAGTGGGACATGGCGTTCAACTTCCTGCTGTTGGCCGCGCCGGTCTCCGTGCTCGCCTTGACCGGCTCCTTCCCTCGCTACGCGGAGCACTACCTCCGGCGAGGACAGCTCCGCACGGTGCTGAGGCGGACCGCCGTGGCGTGCGCCGTCCTGGGCGCCGCGAGCGCCGTGCTGATTCATCTGGCCGGACGCTGGTTCTCCCTGCTCGTGTTCGGCACACCCGAGCGGACCGACCTGATCACGGTCCTGGCGGTTGCGCTTCTGGCCACGATTGCGATGCACTACTTCGTGGACTTGTTCTCTGCGCTTCGGAACGTCCGGCTGATCAGCGGGCTGTATCTGGCCAACAGCCTGATTTTCGCGGCGCTGGGAATCGGGCTGCTTCTCGGCTGGCAGTGTACGGCCCTCAGCGTGGTGGTCGCCTACGCCGGGTCGGCGGCGCTGGCGGCGGCGGGAGGGGCGTTCTGGCTGGTGCGGAATTGGCGAGCCATCCCGGGCGACGCGGCCCCCCCGCCCCATCGAGAGCTCTGGTCGAAGCTGCTCCCGTTTGCCGCCTGGACCTGGGTGTCGAGCATGATGGCCAATCTGTTCGCGATCGCCGACCGCTGCATGATCGTTCACTATTCGCCCGGCTCGGCCTCCGAGGCCCTGGCCCGGGTGGGCGAGTACCACAGCTCCCGCGTGCTCCCCGCGCTCCTGGTCTCCATCGCCATGATCCTCAGCTCGATCATCACGGCGCACTTGAGCCATGACTGGGAAGCGGGCCGGCGCGATCGCGTGGGCGCGCGGATGAATCTGGTCCTCAAGCTGTTCGGCTTCGGCCTGGCGATCGCCGCCGTAGGGATCCTCCTGGCCGCGCCCGTGTTGTTCCGCGGCTTCTTCCAGGGCAAGTTCGCCGGGGGCCTGGCGGTGCTGCCCTGGACGCTCACCTACTGCGTCTGGTTCGCCATGCTTATCATCGCCCAAACCTACCTGCTGTGTCGTGAAAGGGCGTATCTCTCGAGCATCGCGATGTTCGCCGGCCTCGCGATCAACGTGGGGCTGAACCTGCTGTTGCTCCCGCGGCTGGGACTGTTGGGCGCCGTCTTGGCCACCACGGCCGCCAACTTCGCGGCCCTCCTCCTGATCACGGCGTTCAACCACCGATTAGGATTCCGGATGGACCTCGGCGCATGGCTCGTGCTCGCCGTACCTCTGGTCTTCTGTCTCGGCCCGTGGGTGACGTTGGCCGTGCTGCTGGTCCTCGTCCTCGAAGCGTCCAACTCCGAACGGCTCCTCTCCCGCGATGAGAAACGCCAACTTGCCAAGGCAGCGGCCGAGTATTGGACGCGACTGCGTGAGCTGCTGACGGCCCTGCGGCTCGCGGGCGGTCGCGCCGACCGGGCAGTCAGCGGGGCCACGCCGCTCGCGCCCGACCGGGAGTAGCCCGGCAAGCCTCGTGGTGACACGACTGGTCCGGTCCAAGTGCCAAGCGGGCGCTTTCGACCACATGAATGCGGCCACTACGAACGCATTTGCGGAGTAGTAGGCACACGCCGTGTGCCGCAGCCGGCGGACGGCACACGGCGTGTGGGCTGCTCAAAACGGCCGTCAATCACTCGCCACATTGTGTCCCGTTTGTGTTCCATCCCCGTACGCCGAAGGCGTTCAACAACACAGCACAGTTGT
>Ga0307378_10011079_pt1 | contig 11658 bp, 12 predicted proteins | sample UN1MG_FD_202238 | JGI IMG/M metagenome (GOLD analysis project Ga0307378, IMG submission 202238) | Soil microbial communities from Risofladan, Vaasa, Finland - UN-1 | ecosystem: Environmental > Terrestrial > Soil > Coastal area > Acid sulfate soil | place: Finland: Risofladan, Vaasa | collected...
ATACTGGTACGACTTGACGGGGACCTGCGCCGAGAACCCCAGGCCGAAGGACTTGAACGACCGGAATATGATCGTCAAGGGTGAAGACGAGCCGACCTTCTTGATCTCCTGGAGGAGCGAAGAAGCGCTGGAGAGCAGCCTGCGGAGGAAGGCGCTGCTGTTTATCTTCCTGGGAGCGATCGCCTCCGTTTTCTTCCTCGATCTCCTCCTCCGAGGGCTCGGTTGGCTCTGAGGTAGCGAAAGGAGAACGGAATGGCTGTGCGAATCTTCATGCTCATCGCGCTGGTGTTCTTTCTCGTCGCCATCGGCCTGATCATCTATTTCATCATCATCTACAACAGCCTGGTGCGGCTGCGGAACAACATCGACAAGTCCTGGGCAAACATCGACGTGCTGCTCAAGCAGCGGCACGACGAGCTGCCCAAGCTCATCGAGACCTGCAAGGGCTACATGCAGTACGAGCAGAAGACGTTCCAGCTGATCGTCGAGGCGCGCAACGCTTTTCAGCGGGCGACCAGCGTCGGCGAGAAAGCCCAGGCCGATACGATGGTTACCGGGGCGCTGAAAACCCTGTTCGCCGTGGCGGAGAAGTATCCCGATCTGAAGGCCAACAATAATTTCATGCAGCTCCAGAAACGCATTTCGGAGATCGAGGAGCGCATCGCCGACCGCCGCGAGTTCTTCAATGACACGACGAACACTTACAACATCCGCATTCAACAGCTCCCGGACGTATTCGTGGCCTGGCTGCTGCACCTGGAGCGCAAGGAGCTTTTCAAGGTATCGGAGGAAGACCGCCGCGACGTGGCGGTGCGATTCGCCTGAGCGCGTCGCCGGAAGTGTCTTGGACGGGCCCGCCCGGTCGTCCGGCGGGCCCATCGGGGATCCAGAAGGGAGGCCGTGATGTTGGGAGCCATTCTTGCTGCCGGGACGATCCTGGCCGTGGCCGTGCTGGTGATTCTCTTGGTCGTGGCCCTGGGGATCGTCATGTACTTCGTGGGAATCTACAACACCCTGGTGACTCTCAAGAACGACATCGCCAGGTCGTTTTCCAATATCGACGTCCTGCTCAAGCAGCGGCATGACGAACTGCCCAAGCTCATCGAAACTTGCAAGGGCTACATGCAGTACGAGCAGAAGACTCTCCAGGCGGTTACCGAGGCGCGGACGGCCTACTCGCGCGCCACCACGCCCGGAGAGAAAGCCCAGGCCGACAACATGATCACCGGGGCGCTCCGCACCCTCTTCGCGGTGGCGGAGAATTACCCCGACCTGAAGGCCAACACCAACTTCATGCAGCTCCAGGGCAGGATTACAGGTCTGGAGGAGAATATCGCCGGGCAGCGAAGCCGCTTCAACGAAGACGTGAACGTCTTTAACATCCGCATCGCCCAGATTCCCGACGTCCTGGTGGCGCGATTCATGAACCTTCAGCCGCATCCGCTCTTCGAGGCCGCGCCTGCCGACCGCGAAGACGTACAGGTGAGATTCACCTGACCTTCATGGGTTCTCAACCTCAAGGTTCGCCGGCAGCCACCGCCGGCGCGTTTTCTCGCAATTCCCTCACGCCAATAGATGGAAAAAAAGAGGCCCGCCTTGGGGGAAGCGGGCCTCGGGGAAAGGAGGAAACCTGGGAATGGGGTGGTTCTACTTCTTTTTCTTCTTTGCGACCTTCTTGGCTTTCTTTTTAGCTGCCATCCACTATCCTCCAAGTTGGAAGATTTTCTTTCGCGAGAGCGCCAACCTATTGGGGCCAAGCGCGTTCGTAGCCCCATATGTAGTAGGCCTTGCTCGGATTGTCAAGCAAAATCTTCACAGCGTGCGGGTTTCTGCGCCGCCTCCCCAGCAGGATTTCTCTCAGAAAGGCGTGCCATTGACCGCTTCGCCCACGCCGATTCCTTCTCCCGGCCTTCAAAAACGGCGTCTGCACGACCTCAGATGGTGTTTGGGAAGTTTGACCGCAGCCCGGTCATTTGTTATTTTACAGTGTTGTACAATGGGGACGGAAACGCAGCCTAGGAATGCAGACCATTCAAATCACCTTCCCTGACGGGGCCACGAAGGAGTTCCCTCGGGGCACGACCGCACTGGAAGTCGCCAAATCTATCGGTCCTCGTCTGGCCGCTGAGGCTCTGGCGGCCAAGGTGGACGGCCGTCTGGTGGACCTTTCTTCACCCCTCGAAACGGACTCGCCCATCCAGTTCATTACGCCCTCCTCCCCGGAGGGGTTGGAAATTTACCGCCACTCAACCGCTCATCTGCTGGCGGCGGCGGTGACCGAGCTCTACCCGGACGCGCATCCCGGCATCGGGCCGCCGACGGAAACCGGATTCTTCTACGACTTCAACCGTGAAAATCCCTTCACCGAGGACGACCTGAAGAAGATCGAAGAGAAGATGCGCGAGCTTGCCCGGGCTGACCTGCCCTACGAGCGCGTCTATTTTCCCAAGGACGAAGGGCTGAAGATCTTCGAGCAGATGGGTGAGTTTCTCAAGTGCCAGTTGATCGAGGAAAAGGCTGAGCCGCGATTTTCCGCCTACCGGACGGGGAAGTTCCTGGATTTCTGCCGCGGGCCACACATCCCCTCCACTGGGCGCATCAAGGCCTTCAAAGTATTGAGCGTTGCGGGGGCGCACTGGAAAGGCGACGAGCGCTCGCATCCCATGCAGCGGATCTATGGGACCGCCTTCTTCACCCCCAAGGATCTCGATGATTATCTGGCCAAAGTCGAGGAAGCCAAGAAGCGCGACCACCGCCGGCTGGGGAAGGAACTCGGGCTGTTCAGCATCCAGGACGAGGCGGGCCCCGGGCTTATCTTCTGGCATCCCAAGGGCGCCATCATTCGCATGGAGATTGAAGACTTCCTCCGCAAGGAGCTGCTGCGGCAGGGCTATGAGCTCGTTTACACACCGCACGTCGCCCGGCTCGACCTTTGGAAGACCAGCGGGCATGTGAACTTTTACAGCGACAACATGTTCACGCCCATCCGGCTGGACGACGCGGATTACCAGCTCAAGCCCATGAACTGCCCGTTCCACATCCTGATCTTCAAAGACACGCGCCGCAGCTATCGAGAGCTGCCCATGCGCCTGGCTGAGTTCGGCACCGTTTACCGCTACGAACGCTCCGGGGTGATGCACGGCTTGCTGCGCGTGCGCGGCTTCACCCAGGACGACGCTCACATCTTTGCCACGCCCGAGACCGTGGAAGCCGAAGTGGGCGCCTGCGTTGACTTCGCCATGCTGGTGCTGAAAACCTTCGGCTTCGACGAGTATGAAGTGGACCTTTCCACCTGGGACCCGGCGGACCCGGTGAAATACTCCGGCGAAGCGAAACAGTGGACGCTGGCCGAGCGCTCGCTGGAATCGGCGCTGCAGAAGCGCGGGATGAAGTTCAGGCTCATGGTGGGCGAGGCGGCGTTCTACGGCCCCAAAATCGACATCAAGGTGGTGGACGCCATCGGGCGGCCGTGGCAGTTGACCACCGTGCAATTCGACTTTTTCCTGCCGGGACGATTCGGGCTGGAATACGTGGGGGCGGACGGCCAGCCCCATCAGCCCATCATGGTGCACCGCGCCCTGTTGGGATCGGTCGAGCGATTCTTCGGAGTGCTGATCGAGCACTATGCGGGAGCGTTTCCCTTGTGGCTCTCTCCCGTGCAGGCCGTAGTGCTGCCCATCAGTGAGAAACACCTGGAGTACGCCCGCCGGGTGACCCATCAGTTGAAAGCGGCGGGAATCCGCGTCCAGATGGACGACCGGAATGAAAAACTGAACGCGCGCATCCGGGATGCCCAGCTCCAGAAAGTGCCGTTCATGCTGGTTGTCGGAGACCGCGAAGCGCAGGCCCAGGGGGTGTCAGTCCGGCGGCGCGATGCCGGGGACGTGGGTTCCCGGCCCCTGACCGAATTCATTCCCTGGCTGCGCGAGCTTATCGACACCCGGGCCACGAAATGGTAAGCTTGGTCACTCTTCCAGACCGAGGTTTCCATCGTCGCTATTTATGGAATTAACGTATTCACCCATCGGCCCGGAGGGCCAGGAGGAATGAGTTATCGCTGAACGATACGTTCGAATCAACGAAAGGATTCGCGCTAAAGAAATTCGTGTGATCGACGAGGAAGGCGGGCAGCTTGGCATTATGCCGCCCCTCGAAGCTCTGAAGTTGGCGCGGAGTAATGGCCTGGACTTGGTGGAGGTAGCGCCCGCCGCCAACCCGCCCGTTTGCCGCACCATTAATTACGGCAAATATCTCTACCAGCTCAACAAGCGTCAACACGAGGCGCGCAAGCACCAGAAGTCAATCGAGCTCAAGGAAGTGAAGTTCCGGCCCCGGACTTCCGGACATGACTTTGAGGTGAAGCGGAACCGAATCGTGCATTTCTTGCAGGAAGGAAGCAAGGTCAAGGCCACCGTCATGTTCCGCGGGCGGGAGAATGCGCATCGGGAAATCGGGTTTAACATGTTGGAGCGGCTGATCGAAGAAGTGAGCGAGGTGGGCCAGGTGGAAAGCCGCCCGCGGCAGGAGGGGCCGACCCTGGCGGCGATTCTGGCTCCCAAGAAGGCCACGGGGAAAGGCTCCGGCGGCAAGCCGCGTCCGTCCGGGGAGCCGCCGTCCGCCCCCGTGCCCGCCCGGCAGGCGCCCCGCCCCACGGCGGGGGCGGCGCGAGCCGCTGCAACGCCCGAACCTACAGACTCCTCGGGAGGACAAGTTGGCTAAAGGCAAGTTGAAGCTGAAAACTCACAAGGGCGCCGCCAAGCGCTTCAAGGTGACGGCCGGCGGGAAGATCATCCGCGGGCACGCGTTTGCCCGTCATATCCTGACGTCGAAATCCAGCAAGCGAAAGCGCAAGCTGGGTCAGACCACCACGGTTTCCGCCGCGGATGTGCGACACGTCCGCGCCATGCTGCCGTACGGCAGGTAGGGAACAGGGGACAGAGAACGGGTTACAGGAGACGATTATAGTGTGGCTGCATGTCGCAGCCGCTGTTCCCTGAAACCTGTCACCTATCCCCCCCGCGGGAGCGGGAAGGCCAACTGGCTGGGTGCCTTCGCCGCCCCGAAATCCTCTGAAAGGAGCAAACCCCATGCCTCGAGTCAAGCGCGGCACTGTGCGCCGCGCCAAGCGCAAGAAGCTCGCCAAGCGTACCAAAGGCTATTTCCTCAGCAAAAGCAAGCTCTACAAATTCATGAAAGAGGCCGCGGACCGCGCGGGCCGGTTCGCCTATCGCGACCGGCGGCGGCGCAAGCGCGATTTCCGCCGTCTCTGGATCGTGCGGATCGGTGCGGCCGCCCGCCTGAACCAGCTTACATACAGCCAGCTCATCCATGGGCTAAAGAAGCTGGGGATCCAGCTCGACCGTAAGGTTCTGGCCGACATGGCGGCACGCGATGCCGCCGGATTCGCGGAACTGGCAGGAAAAGTGAAGGCCGCGCTGGCGACGTGAATCATGTAGGGGCGGACCTATGTGTCCACCCCCGACAATCAGGGCGCACACGCGGGTGCGCCCCTACCTCATGACCATCGACGACAAAGTCCGCAAAACACTCGCTGAGCTCGGCGTCACGGACGCGAAGGGCGTGGAGTCTCTCTTCGCCGAAGTCCGCGCGGCCATGGAGAAAGAACGCCAGGAGTTAGTCTCAAAGGGTGTGGCCAGCGAAGCTGAGCGCGACAAGCTATGCAAAGCCCTGCGCGACCGATGGCTGGCGCGCAAGAACGGATTGATCTCGTTTCTCGACGAGAACTGGCTGAAGAAAGCGGCGAAAGAAATCAAACCCGTCGTCGGGCGGCAGTTCAATGAGCTGCGCCGCTCCGCCGCAAACATGGAAGAGAAAACGCTCGCTCGTGAATTGCCCTTACGTCGAGATGATCGAGCGGCCCGGATTTCGTGGGCCGCGTTTCAGGTTCCCACAGCACCCACAGTGGGTGCTAGCGTCCCCTCCGACCTTACCCTTCCCGGCTACCGCCGCCCGCTCGGCTCGATTCATCCCATCACCCGCGTGCAGCGCGAGATTGAAGACATCTTCCTGGGCCTGGGATTCGCCATCGAGACGGGGCCGGAAGTCGAGACCGTGTATTACAACTTCGACGCGCTGAACATTCCTGAGACTCATCCGGCGCGCGACGACTGGGACACGCTCTACGTGGATTCGGACACGGTGCTGCGCACACACACCTCACCCGTGCAAATCCGCTCCATGGAGAAGTACGGCGCGCCGCTCTACGTCATCATTCCCGGCAAGTGCTACCGCCACGACAATCCTGATTCGAGCCACTCGCCCATGTTCCATCAGATCGAGGGGCTGGCCATCGACACCGACATCACCTTCGCGGACTTGAAGGGCACGCTCGACTTCTTCGCCAAGAAGTTTTTCGGTGAAAAGGTGCGCACGCGCTTCTCGCCCACGTTCTTCCCCTTCACCGAGCCGAGCGGGGAAGTCTCGATCAGTTGTGTCATTTGTGACGGCAAGGGCTGCCGGACTTGCAAAGAAACCGGCTGGCTCGAAGTCATGGGCTGCGGCATGGTCCATCCGGAGGTGCTGCGCTATGGCGGCATCGACCCGGCGAAATATTCCGGCTGGGCGTTCGGCCTGGGCATCGAGCGCTACGCCATGATGAAGTACGACATTCACGATATTCAGCTTTTCTATCAAAGTGATGTGAGGTTTCTGGAACAGTTTTGATCGAGCGTTTCGAAGGTTGAGGGTCCAGAGTTTAGAGTTGAGAGGGCAGCGCCGGAAGCCATCGCGCCGCATCCTCTTAACTCACAACTCTCGACTCTCAACGACTGGCAGTCATGAAAATTTCGCTCAATTGGCTCAGGGAATTCGTCGACGTTTCCGCCGACCTGCGTTCGCTCAAGCGCGACCTGACGATGCTGGGCCTGAACGTCGAGTCCACGGCCCAGGAAGGTGACGATTGGGTGCTGGACCTGGAAGTCACCACCAACCGGCCCGACTGGCTCAGCCATTACGGCGTGGCGCGTGAGGTGGCGGCCTTTTATCGCCTGCCGCTGAAGCGCCCGGAAATTCAGGTGAAGGAATCCAAAGCCCCGGCCACGGGAGAGATTTCCATTGAGATTGCCGACCCGGCCCTCTGCGCGCGTTACTGCGGAAGGGTTCTCAAAGGCGTCCAGGTCAAACCTTCTCCCCCCTGGCTTCAGAAGCGGCTGGAAGCGGTGGGCCAGCGGCCCATCAACAATGTCGCCGATGTCACTAACTACGTCCTGTTGGAGCTGGGGCATCCGCTCCACGCCTTCGATCTCGCCCACGTTCAGGAGAAAAAGATCATCGTTCGCCGGGCACGCGCCGGCGAACTGCTGCGCACGCTCGACGGCGTGAATCACACCCTCACCGCCGACAACCTGGTGATCGCCGACGGCCGGCGGGCGGTGGCCCTGGCGGGCGTGATGGGCGGCGAGGAGTCGGAAATCTCTTCGGCGACGCGCGACGTGCTGCTCGAAAGCGCGTGGTTTGACCCATTCTCCATCCGCCGGACCGCAAAATCCCATGGGATGCACACCGAAGCCTCGCACCGCTTCGAACGCGGCGCGGACGTGGAAATGGCACGCCTGGCCATCGACCGCACGGCATCGCTGATCGCCGAGCTTGCGGGCGGCGAAATTCTCCGGGGCGTTGTGGACGTTTATCCCCGCCCTTACAAGGGCGCGGAGTTGTCGCTGCGTTCGAGCGAGGTTTTGCGCATCCTGGGAGTAGATGTCTCCGCTGAAGAGACCGAACGCATCCTCAGCGCACTGGGATTTCAGATGAACAGCGCTGGCGAAACCGGCTGGCAGGTAACGCCTCCGTCGTTTCGAGTGGATGTCTCGCGCGATGTAGACCTGATCGAAGAGGTGGCGCGCCACTACGGCTACGACCGCCTGCCCACCCACGTGCGCCCCGCGCCGCCGCGCGTTGAGCGCAATACGCGACGCGAAAAGGAGCACACCGTTTCCGAAACCCTCGTGGGGCTCGGCTATCGGGAAATCATCGCCATGTCCATGGTCGATCCGGAGGAGAACGCGCGCTTCACGGACCGCCCGCCCGTGGTTCTCGCCAATCCCCTGAGCCAGGAAGCCTCCGCCTTGCGCTCGACAACAGTCCCCAGCATGGTGCGAGCGCTGCGCTGGAATCTCGACCGGGACAGGAGCGACCTGCGGCTCTTCGAGGTGGGGAAGACTTACAGCTCGCGCGGCAAAGGCTTGCCGGAAGAACGCTGGGTGCTTACTCTGGGACTCAGCGGGTGGCGGCAGCCGCCGACGGTCCACGACTCAGAGAAGGCGCACGATTGCGCCGATCTCAAGGGAGACCTGGAGACACTGCTCGAAGCTTTTGCCGTGCCGAACCTGCGTTTCGAGTTGGCGGCACGCGGTTACTTCGAACCCGGACGCGGCGGCTTGTTCGTAACCGGCAGAGAAACGCTTGCGGCTTTCGGTGAGTTAAGCGGTGAAATCCGCGGCCAGTACAAACTTCGTCAAAAAGTGTGGGTGGCCGAAGTGGACCTCGACAAGCTGCTCGCCCTGCCTTTGCGCCCGCGAACCTTCAAACCGTTTTCGAAGTTTCCCCCAGTGGAGCGCGATTTCTCGTTGCTGGTACCGGAGAATGTGCCCTACGGTCGTCTCGCTGAGGCCGTCGAAGGTCTGGGGATCGAGGAAATCCAGAGCTTCCGGCCGGCGGACCTGTTCCCCGCGAGCTCGATTGCTCCAGGGCACTACAGCTTGCTGTTGCGGGTTAATTTCCAAAGTCTCACTCACACACTGACCAGCGAAGAGATCGGTGAAACGGGCGCGCGGGTCCTGGCGACGCTCGAGAAGCTCGGCGTGCGGCTGCGCGCTTAGACGCGGTTCGGGGCGGGGCATCGGACATTCCTTCGTGAACGACCAGAGGCCGGCGTGACTGATTGGGAAGACAATTTCCAGAAACTCGAGGAAAAACTCTCCCGGGCCGTCGAACTCTTCAAGCGGACGCAGTCCGACAAGCGCCTCCTCCGCGAAGAACTGGAAAAGCTCCGCTCCGAGTACAAGGAGCGGGCGCGGCGCTTGGAAACCCTGGAGCGCGAGACCCACACCCTGCGGCGCGAGCGGGAAGAGGTCCGGAGCCGCGTCGAGAAACTTCTCCACCAGATCGATGTGTTGACAAAAGGGGATTCTTCGGCTTGATAATACGAGTGACGCCCGGGTCCCGTGCGGCGGGGCGTTGAGGATTTTTCCGAAGCCGAGGAGTCTCGTGCCAAAGAATCCCGATGCGATCCGGGTTGAGATTTACGATCAGGAATATTCCATGCGGGGGGAGCTCGACCCCGAATACATCCAGAAGCTGGCGCAGTTTCTGGATGCGAGAATGCGGTCGGTCGCGGAACGGACGCGCACGGTCGACTCATTGCGCGTGGCGGTGCTGGCGGCGCTGAACATCGCGGATGAATATCACCAGCTCAAGTCGAAATACGAGACGATCGCCCAGAATGTCGACCGCAAAGTGGGCGAATGCAGCGATGCGCTCGACCGCGTGCTGAAAGAGGCTGTCTGAGCTCCTGGCCCGGCGCGAACCATTGAATCCGAAGGACCGGCTTCAAGTTTACGGAGTAGGCCTGCAAGGTTGTCCGTCAGCTGACGGAGACGGTAATTTGAACCAACACCGTCAAAATGGGAGCCTCACTCGCTTTCCCGGTGTGCCCGTCAGCCGACGGGTTCGCCGGGGATCAGGCCTGAAGGGGAGCGGAGGGCACCCACCCCGGCTAGCCGGGGTTCGAATCACTCGGGTTACCCGTCAGCTGACGGGCTGAGCGGGTTGCTCCGTAATTCCAAGGGCGTCGTTACCGCGTTCCTTGCGTCCGTTCCTCACCCCTGAGAGAGCGGGTCCAGGCGCCGCCCCGCGAGATTCGCGCCCTGGGTCCATTCTGCCCGTGGCGCGGCGGCCGCAAAGCCGAACGCAAGTCGAGTATTTGAAGGAGCAGCGTGGACGGTTCTCTGAAAATCCTCTTTATCGGCGACGTCTTCGGCAAGCCGGGCCGGCGCATCACCAAAGAGGTCCTGCCCGGACTGGTGGAGGAGTATTCGCCCGACCTGATCCTCGCCAACGGCGAGAACGCCGCGGCGGGCTTCGGCATCACGCCGGCGCTGGTGGAGGAGTTGCTCGACCTCGGGATCGCCGTCCTGACCTCGGGGAATCACATCTGGGACAAGAAAGAAATCGTTCCTTACTTCACCGAGCACGCCGACGGGCGGCTGCTGAGGCCCGCCAACTATCCGGCCACGGCCCCCGGCCACGGGCTCTATATTGGCAGGACGCGCGCCGGGCTTGACTACGCGGTGATGAACCTTCAGGGCCGGGTGTTCATGCCCACCATTGATTGCCCGTTCCGCACCGCCGACGCGCTGCTGGAAAAAATCCCCGCCAATGTGAAGCTCCGCATCGTTGACATGCACGCCGAGGCGACGTCAGAAAAGCAGGCGCTGGGCTGGTACCTCGACGGCCGTGTCACGGCGGTTGTGGGAACGCATACGCACATCCCCACCGCCGACGAAACGGTCCTCCCCCAAGGCACCGCCTACGTCACCGACCTGGGAATGACCGGGCCGTACGACTCGGTGATCGGAATCGAGAAGGAATCTATCATCAAGAAATTCCTCGACCAGATTCCGGCGCGCTTTGAAGTCGCCAAAGGCGACGTGCGATTCTGCGCCGTGCTCATCGACGCCGACCCCGAATCCGGCCGCGCCCTCGGCATCAAGAGAATTCTGAGGAAATGAACCACACCCTTACTCGGCATTTGCAGCCCACACGACGAGGGTCTGCGCCTCCAGCACTGCACTTATCTTGACTTGAACTCAAGGCTCGGGTTAAGGTAAAGGATTGACCCTGTAAAGAAAACTCAAGTAGGGAGTGACGGGTTTTGAAACGAACCTTTCAGCCGAACCGCCGGCGTCGGGCCAAGACGCATGGTTTTCGGGTGCGCATGAGCACGCCCGGAGGCCGTCGGACCCTGAAGCGCCGGCGCCAGAAGGGCCGCCACCGCCTGACTCCATGAAAGCTTCTTCGGCGCTGCAGGCTTTCCCCAAGGCTTTTCGGGTGCTGCGTCGGGCAGAGTTTCGGCGAGTTTACGAGGAAGGGCAGCGCCGGAGCGGGCCTTTATGCGCCCTTTTCTTCCGATCCAACGGTCTTCCCCACACTCGGCTGGGAGTCACGGCTACGGTACGCCTGGGCAACGCGGTGCTCCGCAATCGAGTGAAGCGCCGATTGCGGGAAGTCTTTCGCCGCAACCGAGCAGTGGTTCCGGGTGGATGGGACATCGTTGTGAATCCCCGCGAAGCGGCGGCGCGAGTTCCATTCGCGGCGCTGGTGAAGGAATTGCTCCGCTTATTTCCGAACCAGCCGCCCGCGCCCTCCGCGGAGCCTCGAGGATCATGAAATTCGCCGCGCTGGTTTTCATCCGCTTCTACCAGGCTTGTCTATCGCCGGTGCTGCCCTCGACCTGCCGCTTTTACCCGACCTGCTCGGCGTACGCGCACGAGGCGGTGGGGAAGTGGGGCGCGTGGCGGGGCGCGGGACTCGCCGTGCGGCGCCTGCTGCGCTGCCGGCCGTTCGGCGGGCACGGCTACGATCCCGTTCCCTGAAAAGCGCCGTGATGGTCCACCGGCATGAATCACCCGCGCGAGCCGC
>Ga0307378_10011081_pt1 | contig 11657 bp, 8 predicted proteins | sample UN1MG_FD_202238 | JGI IMG/M metagenome (GOLD analysis project Ga0307378, IMG submission 202238) | Soil microbial communities from Risofladan, Vaasa, Finland - UN-1 | ecosystem: Environmental > Terrestrial > Soil > Coastal area > Acid sulfate soil | place: Finland: Risofladan, Vaasa | collected...
CCGACCCGGATGGCAATCCGCTCGATGCCGCCGTCGCCTCCAAAGCCGTCTGGTGCACGAATGGCGGCGCCGGCTTCGTGGATCAGTCGGGGCTGTTTTTCGGATACAAGGCCGCGAAGGGCGAAGTCGTTGCCAGGCTTGGCTCGAATGTGGTCTCCGTTCCCATTGAGACGATCCCCGCCCCCGCCGGCAAGCTCTCTGCCAAAGTCACAGCAGACCCAGATATGCCCAACAGGGGCGTTCTCTCCGTGGCCCTGCGAGACCTCAATGCCAATGGAGTCCGCGGCGAGATTGCAGTTCAGGTGACCGGAGGAACTCCCGACAGCTCAGTCATTGTCACCGGCGGCGATGGAAAAGCTTCCACCGGCATCACCTGGGACGGCACGACCGGACAGGTCGAAATCCGACACGGCACACTCAAACCGCTTGTCATCCAACCAAGTTAGCGCTTCCATATTGCATTGACACCAGCCTGCCGTCATGTTATACTGTTGCCGCTCAAGTTCCCGGTAAATCTAACAGGTGATAGGCGGTCGTTCATCCATCCATGCGCAGATTGTTCTGTTTCATCATTGCTTTCATGCTTATGTTGGCGGTGACGGCCTCCGCACAGACCGCATTGACCGGTCAGACTGCGCAGACCGCATCGGTCACGCAGTTGCCGCCGGGCGACAGGATCACCAGCGCGCCCAAGAACCTCGAAGAGTGGATTCCGGCCGCCCTGCCCAAAGATACCTATCGCATCGGCCCCGGAGACGTCCTCGCCGTCAATGTTCAGGGTAAGGCCAATCTCAACTACCTGATCAACCCTTCGGTCAAGCCCGGCGAAAACCCGAATGAGACAATGGTCACCCCCGGGGGCCAGATATTTCTCCCGCTTGTCGGCGAAGTTCAGGCATCCGGGAAGACCGTCGTCCAGCTTCAGGACCTTCTCCAGACCCGATTTGCCGAATACTTCAAGAATTTCACGGTCTCCGTATCGGTGTCCAAAGTCCGAACGGTGAACATCTGGATCAGCGGCGAAGTCGAAAGCCCCGGCCCGCAGGTTGTCCCGGCAGTCTCCACTGTCAGCCTGGCCGCTTTGCAGGCGGGGATCAAGCCGACCGGCTCGACCCGCCGAATCACCCTCATTCGAGGCGCTGAGAAGCGAACTGTTGACCTCTATAAGATGGCGGTCACCGGCAGCATCGAGGACGACGTGCCCCTCGAGCCGGGAGACGGCGTCAATGTCCCGCCGGCCACTGATTACGTGAGCGTCACCGGCGAAGTCACCAGGCCGGGGCAGTATGAGATGATTGCCATGGGGTCGGATGGCTTTTGCGTCAGCGATCTCGTTGAATTGGCTTTAGGTACTTTGCCTTCCGCTGCACTGGACAAGTGCTATATCGAGCGCATAGGCGAGGACGGAAAGAAATTCACGATCAATCTGGATCTCGACAGCGAACAGGCCGGCAAGACGCCCCTGGTTCGGGGAGACAATCTGGTCGTCCAGGATATATCCGCCTTCCAGCCGATAATCCGACTCATTGGCGAGTTCAAAGGCGACGACGTATATCAGCGCACTCCAATCAGCCTGGAAGGGGCTTCGGCCCGTATAGAGAATGTTCAGAACAAGAGCGGCATCTATTACCTCAAGCAAGGTCAGACCGTTCTCGATGTCATTGTCGCCACCGGGGGGATTACCCCGCAGGCAGACCTTAGACGGGCCCATATCGAGCGAGTTGAAAACGGTGCAGTTAAATCTATCCCGGTCGATCTCGATCGCCTGCTGATCGATGGCGACAAGAGCGCTGACGTAGCCCTTGTGAACGGCGATTCCCTCATCCTCCCGGCGCTCGCAGATAAGGTCCATGTTTTCGGCGAAGTCAAGAGCCCGGCATCCTTCGTCTACAGCCCGAATCGCCGATTGATTGACTACCTCGGTGATGCCGGCGGGCCGACTCAATTGGCGAAGTTAACCGACGTGAGCGTAGTCCGAAACAAGGGTGACAAGCCCCAAATCATGCGTTTCAACGCCAAGAGTGCCATACGAGGAAGCAGTGATAAGGACAATCCCGTGCTGGAGCCGGGCGACATCGTCTATGTGCCGGCGAAATTCGTCTCCGGCTGGAGGGACGCCGTACAACTGATGTTCACAGCCCTGAGCCTGAACTCCTTGCTCAAGAAGTAAGCTATGGATGAAATAAACCTGTTAGACTACATGCGTTTGGTGATCCGCCGCAAGTGGACCGTCTTCGGGGTTACCGGGATCGTCGTGCTCCTCACAGGCATAGCCCTGATGGTGATGCCCAGGACCTATGAAGGCGAAGCCACCCTCATATTCCCCCAGAAGTCGCCTGATACCCTGTCCTCGCAGTTGTCCCAGTTCACAGGCCTCCCGATGCTTGGCAGTCTCGTGCCCGAGCTTTCGGGCCGCGACGTCTATGTCACTGTCCTGAAGAGCCGAACGCTCGGCGAGACCGTCCTCAAGAACGTCGGCCTGGATGGGGGCGATCTCGACTACGAGGATATGCAGGATCACCTGACACTGGAGATGCCTAAGGAGGGCGGACTTATAATCAGGTGTCAGGTCCCGAGTTCATGGCTAAAAGCTCGCGTACCGAGGAAAGACCTCCGCAGCGAAACGGCGCAGATGGCCGCCGAAATGGCAAATTCGTATGTAGCCGAACTCCAGGCTTATGATCAGTCGAACTGCCTGTTCATGGGTCGGAAGCAGAGGATCTTCGTCGAGCAGCAGCTCGATCGCACTCTTCCCGAGCTCCGTCTGGCGGAAGTCCGGCTGAAGGATTTCCAGCAGGCGCATCCTACTCTGATTCCGCCTCAAGAGAGCCAGGCGTATGCCCAGCAGGCGCTGGAATTGACCTCCAGCCAGGTTCAGGCTGATGTGGCGCTCGATGAGACGAAGGCCCAGCTTGCCAGGGCGCGTTCGACCTGGAAGGCAGGCGCGCCGGAGAACATCTCACCTGAGGCAATCGCCGATAATCCGGCCATAGGGGAGCTTCAGTTGCAGCTTGCAAAGCTGGAGGTCCAGCGAGCTACGCTTCTCGAGAATGTGACTGAGAAGCATCCGGATGTCGTCAGCCTGGATCAAGAGATCGCCAAGACCTATGAGCGTCTCCATACGGAAGTGGATCGCGTCGTGAGCGGCGAATCGGGTGGAGTGGGTCCGGCTCAACAGGAATTGTTGAAGCAACTGGTACTCCTGGAGGTGAACTCTGATGGTCTGGATGCTCGAAAGTCCGCATTGGCGTCGAGCATGTCGAATATCGAGCGGCGACTTTCCGGCCTGCCCGCTGCCGAATTGCAGTATGCCCGGCTGCTCCGGGACGTGAAGGCCGCCGAGACGGTTTACACGACCCTCCTCGCCGAGCACGCGAAAGCCAAAATAGCCGAGGGAAAAGACACAGACAACTTCATCGTGCTGGATGAGGCGATCGTCCAAAAGAAGCCTGCAAAGCCGAGGATCAAGCTGACCCTGGCCGCCGCCCTGATGCTTGGAATGATGCTCGGCGTCTTGATAGCCACCGCGCAGGGTCCCAAGCCCGCCATAGGTCATCATCGGTTGGGAAAGGTGGAGAGATAGATGAAGCACGTTTGTGTGGTAGGACTTGGTTATATCGGACTGCCCACCGCCGTGCTCGCCGCAGCCGGCGGGTTCACAGTCACCGGTGTGGATATTGATCCGAGCATCCTGGAAAGCCTCCGCGAGGGACGAGCGCATTTCTCCGAGCCCGAACTGGGCTCAGTTCTCTCAGAGGTTCTGAGTCAAGGCAGGCTGACGCTCCGAAGCACTCCGTGCCCGGCAGATGTGTTCATCATCGCCGTTCCTACCCCAATCAACGAGGACAAGTCGGCCGACCTCACCGCCGCAACTGAAGCGGCGTTGAGTATCGAGGAGCACGTACGCCCCGGCTCGCTGGTAATCGTTGAGTCCACCGTCCCGCCGACGACCATTGAATGCCTTGTCCTCCCGCTGCTGGAGCGCCCTGACCGGATCGGGGGGCGGGATTTCCACCTTGCATACTGCCCGGAGCGCGTACTGCCTGGGAACATCATGAGGGAGCTTGTCAACAACGACCGGGTGATCGGGGGGTTGGACAGGAAGTCGGCCGAAGCCGCACAGGCGTTTTACCGGCGGTTCGTTAGTGGCAAGATCTACCTGACTGACCTGCGCACGGCGGAGTTGGTAAAGCTGGCTGAGAATGCGTACCGCGATGTGAACATTGCATTTGCGAATGAGATCTCGCTCATGGCGGATAGGCTGGGCCTGTCGGTCTGGGACGTGATCGGCCTGGCCAACAAGCATCCACGTGTGAACATACTGAGTCCGGGCCCTGGTGTGGGCGGACATTGTGTCGCCGTAGATCCATGGTTTCTGATCGAATGGTCGCCGGACATCTCCAAGTTGACCGCGGCCGCCAGGAAGCTCAACGACTCGATGCCGGAGTACGTGGCGTCCAAGGTCGGATCCGCCGTTCCGTCGGGCAGCAAGATCGCCTGCCTTGGAGCGGCATATAAGGCGAATGTAGGCGACACACGTGGGAGTCCCGCGCTGCAGGTGATCTATGAGTTGGAGCGAAGAGGATATGAGGTCCACGTGGTCGATCCACATGTGACCCGAGGCAACGGCTTTTCCCTGCAACCTCTGGACAAAGCCCTGGAGGTCGCGGACTGCGTGGTGCTGCTGGTGGATCACAAGGAGTTCAGGGAGCTTGATGCCGGGGATCTGAGAAGGAGATTTGGCGACGGGAAGATGATCGATACCAGGGGTGTTTGGGCGGACACTCAGTTCTAGTGAAGCCGCTGTCCCGAACGCGCAGATCTGGCACCAAACCACCGCCTCTACGAATTTCCATCCGCCCTCAAAGGATTATCTTGAGCGAGAAGCAGCGTTTGACACAGAATATGAATTCGTTATTCGTGCTCCAGGGAGCGAATTACATCATCCCCTTGATCGCGTTGCCCTACCTGGTGCGCGTCCTCGGACCGTCGAAGTTCGGCCTCATTGTGTTTGCTCAGGCGTTCGCCCAGTACTTCGTCATCCTGACCGACTACGGGTTCAACCTCACTGCCACCCGCCAGATCTCCATTCACCGAGATGAACACCTCGAGGTATCCGAGATCTTCAGCGCCGTTATGTGCATCAAGCTTGGCCTGATGCTTGTCAGTTTTCTCGTGGTGGCAGCGGTTGTCCTCATATCACCCGGGTTTCGGGCGGATTGGCCCGTATATTTCGCTGCCTTCCTGACTGTAGTGGGGAGCGTGCTCTTCCCGATATGGTTTTTTCAGGGTCTGGAAAAGATGAAGTACATTACAATTGTGAACGTGAGCACGAGGTTCATCGCCACGCTTTCGATCTTCCTGCTCGTGCATAGGCCGGCGGACTACTTTGTCGCAACGCTGGTCCAGTCGCTCGGTTTTCTCGCTGCCGGCACCTCCGGGCTCTTCGCCGCGCGCCTGGTGTATCCTGTTCGCTTTCACATCCCACCCATTGCAGCGGTGAGAAGTGCGTTGACTGAAGGCTGGCATGTGTTTGTGACTTCGGTTGCCATGAACGTCTTGTCTAACAGTGGGGTGTTTATACTCGGCCTGTTCCAAAGCAAGGAGGTGGTCGGCGCCTACGCCGCCGCGGAGAAGCTCGTGAAAGCGATAGCTGGCGTCTTCGCCCCAGCGACCCAGGCTGTGTTTCCTCTCACCAGCGCGCGGTTTGCCACATCCCATTCTGCAGGCCGCTCAGTCGTGCTGCGTACGGGCAAGTACCTGATACCTGTGGCGCTTCTGGTGTCTGTTCTGACTGCACTGCTCGCCAGGCCTGGGATCCGTCTAGTATATGGCCCTGATTATGCGAAGTACAGCATCGTCATAGTCTATCTCTCCATTTGGATGTTCTTCGGGGTGGTCAACAACATGCTCGGCATACAGTATCTCGTCGGCTCTGGGCGGTCGAAGGCATACAGCGTTTCGTTCCTCGTCGCATCCGCGGTTGCCCTCGTGTTGTTCTTCGCTCTCGTGCCCCGAATCTCGTTTTATGGGATACTCTACGGAATGGTGGTGGGCGCGATACTCCTGACAATCATCATGCTCTGGTCTGTTATGAAGGCTGAACAAAGTCAGGCCGCTCTAGCCCGAACAAGTCCCACGCAGTATTCCGAGGTGAGCTCAAAATGATTCTCATCATCGGGCCATATCCGAACCCCAAGAACGAAAAAGATGGCATGGTTCAGCGCATCCTCGTAGAGGACAGCTTCTTCCGAGGAGTGGAACGCGTGTACTTGGATGCCAGATGCTGGCGCAATCTCATACCACGGTTACGGAAGTTGCACGGGGGTCTGAATGTATGGGAGGTAAACTGCTTCGTTCATGTTGCTCTCATTATATATCTTGCTATTAGGTGCACCTGCATTTTAGTTCATTCCGTGTACCGCGCCAAGCATATCTTGCCCATGTATATCTGGAAGAAGGTGATCACTGAAATGCATGGGATTGTACCGGAAGAGCGGTTGCACGAGGGCAGGAAGATCGGGGCCTGGTTTTACGGCAAGATTGAAGCGTTCGCGGTACGTCGCAGCTATCTAGTGATCGTAGTCACACAAGCGATGGAGGACCATCTCAGGAGTAAGTACGGGCGATGTTGCTCCAAAATGCTCATTGTTCCCAATTTCGATAGCGCTCCGTTCCCCCAGAAAAACGGTGGACGCATGGATGACCGGCCTGTGGTCATATACTGTGGGGGGGCACATGTCTGGCAGAATGTTGATCTGATGGTGGATGCGATGAGTCAGTTAAGCGATCGTTTTGAGTTCGTCGTTCTAACTAGAGATATGGAGGTTTTCCGTCGCAAGCTAGGGAGGTCGGGGCTTGATGGTGTTGTAAAGCTAGCGACCGTGCCGAAGGCGGAGGTGGGCAAATATTACTTGCAGGCGGACCTTGGATTTGTGCTGAGGGAGGACAACATCATCAACCGTGTAGCCTGCCCGACGAAACTCATAGAATACCTCGCTTACGGCATCATCCCCATAGTTCTCCAAGCCCGGATCGGCGATTTCGCAGAATATGGGTATTCCTACGTGCTTCTGAGCGATTTGCTGGCAGGCAATATTCCGGCAGACACCACAGCGGAGTCCATGAGGATACGCAACTATGAGGTCGTGCAGCGAATGAGAGATCTGGCCGTCGCCCGGCTTACCCGTTTAGTGGCGCTGCTTACTGACTTGGATCATGGCGGCATGCCCGAAGCATCTTCCATTTGGACAACTGATCGGAAATGAACACTACATACATACTGATTCTCAACTGGAACGGTTGGAAGGATACCATCGAGTGCCTGGAAAGCGTGTTCCGAATCGCCTATCCAGACTGCCGTGTGGTGCTCTGCGATAACGGCTCCACTGACGGGTCACTGGAACAAATCAAGGCATGGGCAGAGGGACATTTGGACGTATGGTTGCCAAAGGATAGTCCACTTCGGCATCTTTCCTTTCCGCCGGTCCCAAAGCCGATGCGCTGTGTCGAATATAACCGGGCTCAAGCAGAGATGGGCGGCAGACCCGACGACATGAATGCTCCTCTTGTCCTTATCCAGACCGGAGCGAACCTCGGGTTTGCTGGAGGGAATAACGTCGGACTGCGATACGCTCTGGCCCAGGATGACTTTGAGTACGTATGGCTGCTGAACAACGACTCCGTTATTCAGGCCGATGCACTTACCCACATGGTTAGGCGGATGGAAGAAAGGCCTCGGGCGGGAATGTGCGGCTCTACTCTTCTGTACTATCATGAGCCGGACAAGGTTCAGGCGCTTGGCGGGGCCAGATACAACAAGTGGCTGGGAGTCACCAGGCCTATAGGCCTTCTGCAGCCAGCCAATCTACCTGTTAATACTGATTATGTAGAGCGGCGGATGTCTTACGTGGCAGGCGCGAGCATGCTGGTATCCCGGTCCTTTCTGTGTGAGATCGGGTTGATGTGCGAAGACTACTTCATGTACTATGAGGAGTTAGACTGGGCACTGAGGGCTCACGGAGCTTTTGGCTTGGCATACGCGCGTGATGCTATCGTCTATCATAAGGAAGGTGTGAGCATCGGGGCAACAGCCCGACAGGTGAACGAGAAGTCCTGGGTCTCAGACTATCACTCTGTGCGAAACCGGCTGGCATTGACGCGCAAGTTTGTGCCACTAGCGTTGCCGACTGTCTATCTCGGTCTGCTTGGCATCATTGTAAACAGAATGCTGCGGAGGCAATGGGACAGGGTCGGTATGGTTGCCAGGATAATGCTCTTTGGCCAGAATCATGTCTCGAGCACGTCTCCAAGAGATGAGAGAGTTGGCTGATGCTGAGTAGATTTCAGCGCCATAGAGACGGGCAAGCGTTAGGGTGGACAGTATGATCTCAGCCTCTGTCACGCTACTCGCCGTTTCACTTGTTTTCATGCTATGCGTGCAGGCTCGGAAACACATGCCTCTCGCATCTAACTACTCCATATTCATTTTCTTCTCGCTGCTATACTCCGTTTTTCCGATCCTCACTTACTACGGTATCGAGCCCAAGGTATGGTTTGCCCATTGGTCGCTAAATGAATCAGAGCTTCTGGTATCCACCCAGATCATTATCATGAGCGCCTGTAATGTGGTCTTTGCATCCGTATTCTGGGCCAAGCATCAGCGGACCGATGTCCAACCTGTATTCCTACCGAGTGTCGATAAGAAGCATGTCCGAGATGTTGTCTTCCTAGGTTATACGGTGGCCTGCCTTGTTCTTGCCGTTCTTGGCCATAAGTACAACTATACATCGGGGCGCGGGGAGTTGATTCATTCTTTCATATCGAACGCGAAGGTGCTTCTGGCTTCATCGTACATTGTATTCATGGTCGTATACGGTTTCGGGTACAGGCTTACCCTGATGTTTCTCGGCTTTCTGCTGCTGACATTAGTCGAGCAGTCGCGCTGGTACTTCATCAGCATCTTGGTTGCCACGATTCTCTATGCACAGCACTCTCGGGCTCTGAACGGCAAGAAGGTCGCTGTGGTCGGTATCATTTTCGCGGCGATATTATCATACATTGGCCTCTATCGCAGTGGAGTAAGCCTCCAGCACTTCTCGCTTCTGCTAAATCCGTTCTTCATCGAGGGTGATTTCGGATCATATGTAGTTCTTCAAACCTACGATCTGGTATATAGTGGCGCGGCCACTTTCTATACCCTTTTCTCTGATTACTTGGTGGATCCGATCCTCTATCTTATCCCGAGGATCTTCTTCATGGGATTGGGGATCGACAAGGATTCCGTGGGGATGCTGGCTACTTTCGTTTCTGTACATCAGCCGTACCTGCACGAGCTTTACGCTCCTCTAGGTGGATTTCACTATATCGCCCAGGCATCCAGTGCTGTTCCGTTCCTCGGCCCTGTGATCGTTACTTATGCGTTCGCACTGCTCACAGTTGCAGTAGAGAATAGGCGCCGGCACAGCATCGTCGCAGAACTCACCTATTACCTTTACTCAGCAGGCTTTATGTTCGTATTCATCAAGACAAGGTTTGATCTTACCGTCAAGTACTACCTTACTCTAGCTATTCCGGCCTACCTGCTCTTGGCATTCTTGCTGGCCATGTGTGGTGGCTCAAAGCGTTCGTCTCTAATTGATGAGAGAGAGCGACAGGGATGATATTAAAGAGAATGAACCTATGAAACTCGGCATCGGCGCTCAATTGTGTTCACCTGCACCATCCTATCGGAATGCCGGCATATCCCGGCATATCCGCGGTCCAGTGCATGCCATAGGCCGCATCAAGGGTTCCTCCGAGAAGCAGCACATGCGCGTATTCATCAATGCCCGCTTCCTTACACAATCCATCACCGGCGTGCAGCGATATGCCTTCGAGTTGGTGAGGGCGCTGGACAGGCTGATTGATGTTGGGGGGATAGATGCCGACATCTTCTCATTCGTCCTCGCCAGCCCGAAGAACGCAAAGCGTGATCCCAGCCTAAAGCGCATACCACTCAAACGGGTCGGCCGCCTGAGCGGTCATCTATGGGAACAGCTTGAGCTGCCTCTATACTCACGAAACAGCCTGTTGGTGAGTTTATGCAACGCTGCCCCGCTGCTCAAGCGCAGTCAGGTAGTCACGATTCACGATGCATCCGTCTTCGCCACTCCACAAACCTATCCCTGGGCTTTTCGCATTTGGTACAGGGTTCTCCTGAAAGGAATCTGCAAGTCCGCCAGAAGGATCATCACCGACTCGGACTTCTCGCGGTCGGAGGTAGTCCATTACTGCAACGTGGATGTGAAGAAAGTTCGTGTTGTCTACCTAGGTAAGGAGCACATCCTCGATGTTCCTGCCGACGAATCAGTTATCAAGAAGCATGACCTTCGCAAAAAGCCGTTCATATTGGCAGTTAGCAGCCTGACACCCAACAAGAACTTCCGCTCGATCCTACGTGCTATCGAACTCCTTGGCGACGCTGGCTTTGACGTGGCCATTGCAGGTGGGATGAACCCCAGAGTGTTCACTCAATCCAACCTGTCACTCCCGGATTCCGTGAAGCACCTGGGGTATGTGAGCGACGCCGAGTTGAGAGCGCTGTATGAGCACGCCGCCTGCTTTATCTTTCCATCGTTCTACGAGGGTTTTGGTTTGCCGCCATTGGAGGCTATGGCCTGCGGATGCCCCGTGATCGTCTCAAACGCTGCTTCTCTTCCCGAGGTCTGTGGTGACGCAGGTCTGTATTGTGACCCGTACAGCCCGGAGGACATTGCGACTAAGATCGCCCTCCTTATGGACGATGAGGCATTGCGCGAGAGCTTGCGTGAGAAGGGGCTGGAGCGCGCCCGGCAGTTTACCTGGGAGCATACCGCCCGCCAGACCCTGGAAGTCTACCGCGAAGCCCTGGCTCCCTAGCCCTTCGTCTGATCATTAAAGATTCATCATTTCCTGACATGTTAAATCGCTTGCCGGGAAGGAGTTAACTAGCCTTTCGGAGAATCCCCTCAATATGCAGACCAGCTTTGAAGAAAGCCTACGGTTGGCAGAAAGTCAGCATGAGCACTCTGATTCGAAAAGAAGCAATAGCTGAAAAGAAGTTATTGGCCAGCAGGGCCAAGATTGCCCTCGTCCACGAACGGCTGAATGTGATGGCCGGCTCGGATAAGGTTCTCTGTACGATGCATGAAATGTACCCGGATGCCCCAATATTCACCGCTCTGTCGGCCAAGAAGCTTGTGGATGCGTACCTGCCTGGGGCGGATATCAGGACATCCTTCTTGCAGAAACTGCCGTTGGTTGCTAAGCACCACCAGAAGTTCCTCCCCTTGTACATGCTGGCGTTCGAACAGTTCGACCTATCGGATTATGACGTCGTACTGTCGAGCAGCCACTGTGCTGCAAAGGCGGTCATCACTAAGCCGAATGCCTGCCACATTTGCTACTGCTACTCTCCAATGCGGTATGCCTGGGACCTGCAGCATCAATACACAGGACTGCAGGGCTGGGCGGTGCGGAATATCTGGTCGGCAATGGCAAACTATGTGCGTATGTGGGACCTGGCCACATCCTACCGGGTAGATTATTTCATAGCCATATCGAGGTACATTGCGCGCAGGATCAAGAAATTCTACGGCAGACCGTCCGTCATCATCTACCCTCCGGTAGATATAGAC